>ERZ1034486.12-NODE-12-length-66820-cov-5.541496_pt1 | contig 66820 bp, 57 predicted proteins | sample MGYA00520683_ERZ1034486 | MGnify/ENA primary metagenome ERZ1034486 (study PRJEB33760, sample SAMEA4777685) | hypersaline lake metagenome | biome: hypersaline environment; feature: brines | place: Spain | collected 2012-08 | depth 0 m ...
CGGATTCATCCCACCCGTAAACGGGTGGGCTTTCTCCTTGTCGCTGCTGTAACCACGTCACGGGGAGTCGATCAGAGTATCGGGCCACACGTCCCCGGGAGTTCATCAGCTACGCCCCGAGCAACGCCTCCCGCACTGCGTCGACCCGTTCACCTTCGACGACGACCGCGAGCCGGTCGGCGGGTTCGATCTCCGTCCCGGGCAACGGAATCGTCAGCGAGTCGCGTTCGCGGCTGTGGGCGTAGATGCGCGCGCCGTCGACGTCGAGATCGTTGATGCGGCGGCCGACGATCGGTGCGTCGTCGGTGACGGTGACGGTCGTCAACTGGAGATCCTCCGTCAGCGCCGCCAGCGCGTTGAAGTTCCCGCCCAACAGCGCCGTCTTCGCGCCGGCGGCACCCAGCCGTTCGGGGTAGATCACCTCGTCGACGACGGACTCGTACTCGTCGTAAATCCGGTCGGGCACGTCCTCCGAGAGCCGCATCACCGTCCGGCAGTCGTGGTCGGTCGCCAACGAACAGATCTCGAAGTTCGTCGTCGGGTCACCGGTGAGGCCGGCGACCGCGTCGGCGGTGTCGGCGCCCGCCTCCGCCAGAACCGTCTGTTGGGCGGCGTCGCCGTGGACCACGTCGAAGCCACGCGACTCCGCCCGTTCGGCCTTCTCGGGGACGTTCTCGACCAACGTCACGTCGTGGCCCTCCTCGTCGAGCACGCGTGCTGTTCGGGAGCCGACGCGTCCGAAGCCGGCGATGATGGCTCGCATACCTCGCGGTGACGGGAGACGAGGTGAAAAAGTGGTGGGTCAGCCGCCTCGCAGCGAGACGGTCGGTTCCCGCGTGTTTTTGCCGTTCGCACGCCACGTGTGGGTATGGGCCTGTTCGACAGCGTGAAGGCCGCGCTGGGCATCCGGGCGGAGGCGGACGCGACGAGCGACGCCGACCCGGAGGATCTGTTCGGGATGAGCACGGCGTACGTGAGTATGTACGCGGACTTGGACTTCGAGTCCGTCGGCGAGGCGGCGTTGTGTTTCTCGTCGGTCGACTCAACGGACTTCCGGGACACCGTCGACGAGGTGGCGGATCTGTTGCACGCCGGCGAGGAGGAGACCGGCACCGCCTTCGACTTCCACGAGGACGACCACGGCTACAGTTGGGTGGTGTTGACTGACGGTGACGAGGAGGATCTGGTCACGTCGATCCACTTCGCGGCCGACACGCTCGTGGAACGGGGGTACGGCTCGCGGTTGTTGGCGGCCGTGTTCGGCTTCGAACGCGCCCGCGACGGCCAACAGGCGTACTGGGTGTACTCCTTCCGCCGCGGGGCGTACTACCCGTTCGTCCCGGACCGGGGTGACCACGACCGCCAGCTGGAGTTCAAACTCGACTCCGTGCTCGACGGGGAGCTATCAGTCGAGCCGGACAAGGAGTACTGGTACCCGTTGTGGCCGGACCGTCCCGGCGGCCACCCGTGGGAGTGAGTCGGTGCCATTGCAGTCGGTGAAACGGAGGGGAAGCGTTTCTCTCGGCCCCGACCACCTGTCGAGGCGTGGTGAACACACATCTTGACAGACGCAGGCTCCTCCAGGTCGTGGCGGCCGCCAGTGGCGTCGCGCTCGCCGGCTGTAACGGGAGAGGCGACGGGACGAGCCAACAGACGGCAGCGACGGCGACCGAGACACGGACGACTACCGAGACGAGCCGACAGGAGACGCCACCCACCCACAGCGAATCACCGACGGCGACCGATGTCGACCCGAACGCGTTGATAGACCGGGCGACCGCGTTCGTCGAGTTGCTCGCAGACGGGGCGTTCGGTGACGCACACGACCGGATCGCCGAGGAGGCCGCCGGAGCACTGAGCGAGACACGGCTCCAGAACGGGTGGCAGCAGGTGACGGGCTCGGTCGGCTCGTTCCGACAGCTCGGTAGCGTGGAGTACCGCGGAACACAGGACGGAGTCAGATTCGTCGTCGCGGTCGGCCAGTTCGCCGACGGCCGACGACAGTTCGTCGTCGGGTTCCGCGAGGGCGACATCGTGACGTTCCTGATTCGGTCGGCCGAGACTGCCGACTGGACCCCGCCGGCGTACGCCGACGCGTCGGCGATCACCGAGCGGACGCTCACACTCGACGCGCCGGACGGCTGTCGACTCGGGGCGACACTCACACTGCCGGCGGGGGAGGGAGCAACAGAGACGACGGCCGCGACAGACGCGACGGTGCCGGGAGTGGTGCTCGTGCACGGGAACGGGGCGCTTGACCGCGACGCGACAGTCGGTCCGAACAAGCCGTTCAAGGATCTCGCGTGGGGGTTGGCGAACCGGGGCGTCGCCGTCCTCCGGTACGACAAGCGGACGGACGCCTGCGAGGTCGACCTGGCAAACGTGACAATCGACGACGTGACGACCGAGGACGCGGTGACGGCAGTCGAACGGCTTCGTGCCGTCGACCGCGTCGGTGACGTGTTCGTCGCCGGACACAGTTTCGGCGGGCTGCTCACCCCTCGGATCGCGGCGCGTGACGGCTCACTCGCTGGAGTGGTGTTGCTCGCGGCCGGTCCGACACGTCCAATCGCCGACACCATCGTCGCACAGCAACAACATCTTGCCCGGCTGGACGGCACCGTCACCGACACAGAGCGGGAGCAACTCGACCGCACACAGGCCGTCGCCGAGCAGATACGGACACTCGACATCGCGGACGACGAGGTGGTCGCCGGACTCGGCGGCGAGGAGTACTACCGGAGTCTCCGCGAGTACGACTACGCCGAGACGGCGATGGCAGTCGACGTGCCGACGCTGGTCACGCAGGGTGGACAGGACTGGCAGGTGACAGTCGAGACGGACTTCCAGCGGTGGCGGTCGGTGTTGGGCGACGAGCCGAACGTCGGGTTCGTGATGTACCCGAATCTCAACCACTTCTTCCAGCCGTCGACAGGGAAGAAGACCCGACAGGAGTACTTCCGTCCGGACACGCACGTCGCCGAGCGGTTGGTTGACGACGTGGCCGAGTTCGTGGCCCGTGTCGCGTGACGGACGGAGAGGAGCCGGGAGGGTGCGAGAGACAGAAGCCGAGCCGAGACGACACGAGCGACCGGAAGCCGAGCCGAGAGACCAGAAGAAGTTTGCACGCGGGGCCAGTGACCCGACGTATGAGTGAGCCGTCGCCGGACAACGTGCTCTTCGTCGTTCTCGACACGGTGCGGAAAGACCGGCTCGGCCCGTACGGCTACGAGCCGGAGACGACGCCGGGACTGGACGCGTTCGCGGCCGGCGAGGACGTGACAGTGTTCGAGCAGGCGGTCGCGCCGGCCCCGTGGACGTTGCCGGTCCACGCCTCGATGTTCACGGGGATGTACCCCAGCGGTCACGGCGCAGACCAGGAGAACCCGTATCTGGAGGGGGCAACCACGCTCGCGGAGTCGCTCTCTCGGGAGGGGTACGCGACGGCGTGTTACTCCTCGAACGCCTGGATCACGCCGTACACCCACCTCACCGACGGGTTCGACGACCAGGACAACTTCTTCCAGGTGATGCCCGGCGACCTGTTGTCCGGGCCGCTCGCGCGGGCCTGGAAGACGATGAACGACAACGAGACCCTGCGGCGGGTGGCGGACAAGCTCGTCTCGTTGGGGAACGTCGCCCACGAGTATCTCGCCTCCGGCGAGGGGGCAGACTCGAAGACACCCGCGGTGATCGACCGGACACAGTCGTTCGTCCGGGACGCCGACGCCGCGGGCGACGACTGGTTCGCGTTCGTCAACCTGATGGACGCCCACCTCCCGTACCACCCGCCGGCGGAGTACGCCGAGGCGTTCGCCCCCGGCGCCGACTCCACCGAGGTGTGTCAGAACTCCAAGGAGTTCAACGCCGGCGCACGCGAGATCGACGACGCAGAGTGGGCAGACATCGAGGGGTTGTACGACGCGGAGATCGCACACATCGACGCCCAGTTGACGCGGTTGTTCGACTGGCTCCGGGAGACGGGGCGGTGGGACGACACCGCGGTCGTCGTCTGTGCAGACCACGGAGAACTCCACGGGGAACACGGGTTCTACGGCCACGAGTTCAACCTCTACGACCAGCTCGTGAACGTCCCGTTGATGGTGAAACACCCCGCCTTGGAGGGTGGTCGCCGCACCGACACCGTCGAGTTGATCGACCTCTACCACACCGTACTCGACACGTTGGACGTGACCGCGGGCGTGCCGGCCGCGGCAGACGAGGAGAGCGTCCCGTTGGACCGGACACGGTCGTTGCTCTCGGCGGAGTACCGCGCGTTCGACGCCGCCGACAACCCCGACCCGGGGCAGGCGGCCGCCCCCGACGGTGCGGTCGGGTTCGTGGAGTACTCCCGGCCGGTGGTGGAGCTGAAACAGTTAGAGGAGAAGGCCAACGCCGCCGGTGTGGACCTGCACGAACAGTCGCGGTTCTACTCTCGGATGCGGGCGGCCCGCGGCACCGACGCGAAGTACGTCCGGATCACGCGGGTGCCAGACGAGGCCTACCGGCTCGACGAGGACCCCGAGGAGACGGAGAACCGCGTCGGCGAGGGCGACCAACGGCTGTCGGAGACGGAGGCCCGTCTGGCCGCCTTCGAGTCGGCCGTGGGCGGCGCGTGGAGCGAGCCGGACCAGGCGGACGTGTCGGACGACTCGTTGGACGAGATGGACGAGGAGGCACAGGAACGGCTCCGGGATCTCGGCTACGTGGAGTGAGCCCCCGACGTTCTTACCGCGGGACACCGTAGGTGCGGCCGTGACGGTCGCGACCGAGACGGAGCCGGCGGGGGGTGTGGCGTGACCGACGACGAGGAGCGGCGCGCCCGCCGGTCGGAGGCGTTGGCGGCCGCCCGCGACGCCGGACGCGACGAGGATCAGGAGACCGACGAGGAGACGAATCGCGGCACAGAGGGCCGGGAGCCGCGTCGACACCGCGAGAACAGGTCGGAGCAACAGGCGGACGCTGGGCGACAGGCGGACGACAGACAACGACACCGAGGAGACGAACAGCGACAACACCGACAGGACGACCACGGGCGACAGCGGCGAGACGAGGACCGACGACGTGACGAAGGGAAGAGACGAGACGGCGACGGGAGACGAGACAACCAACGGGAACGAGACGGCGACGGAAGACGAGACAACGAACGGGAACGAGACGGCGACGGGAGACGAGACAACGAACGGGAACGAGACGAGGACGAACGGCAGTCGGGTGGGCAGACGGCAGTCGAGCGTGTCTCCGCGGTCGACCACGACGCGGCGTTGGTCACCGCGTTCGAACACGACGGCTACGACTGCGAGCTAGGGCGGGTCGGTGACGACTTCTTCGGGTTCGTGCAGGTACCACCGGACCACGACCGGCTCCACCTGATGTGGGAGTTGGACGTGCCCGGCGAGTTCGGCTACGGTCCGGACGCCGACGGGTGGGTGGGGTTCGACACCCGGCCGGTCGACCGGGAGCTGAGCCCGCGCGAGGCGGCGATGGCGTTGGCCGGGTTGGCCGCACAGGTCGCAGAACGGAGTCGGTCGGTTCCGAACTGAGTCGATCAGTCCCGCCCCGAGTCACTCAATCTCGCGACCGGTGGCGGCGTCCGGGAGGTCGCGGCGCTCGACCTCGATCCCGAGTTCGTCGAGTGCGGCCTCGACGTGTTCACCGGCGGCGTGTTCCGCGCCGTCAGCGAGTCGGCGTTGTTGCGCCAGTGCCAACACCTCGGCGCGCCGGTCGTCCGGGATGGCGTACTTGTCGACGACGAGTTCGATCGTGAGGCCGTTGTGGTCTTCGGTGTACAACGCGTGGAACGCGCCGCGGTCGTACTCGCTGAACCCGTGGCCCGCGTCGTCGAGATTGGTTTTGATCTCCGCGAGGCGGTCGTGGTCGATCCGGAAGGCGAGGTGGTGGACCGCACCCGTCCCGGGGCGTTGGTCGTCGGCCGACTCCCGTTCCTCGTCGACGAAGAACGTGATCAGACGGCCGTCGCCACTGTCGAAAAACAGGTGTGTCACCGCCGGGCGGTCGAGGTTCGGTTGGCGGAGCACGAGCGGCATCCCCAACACGTCCCGGTAGAACCCGACCGTCTCCTCCGGGTTCGACCCGATCAGGGTGACGTGGTCTGTCCCGGTCGTCTGTAACAGGCTCTCCGGCGTGTCCGTCGAAACATCGGCGTTGTTCACACCGGCTGTAGGGGCGGCAGCCACTTAGCTCCCGGCGGGACACGTGGCGAACGTGGTTGTGTCGTGCAACCGGTGTGGGTCACACGGAGCGGAGAGACGGCACGACGGGCGCGTGTCTGGCCTCACTCCCACAACAGGAGATTCGGGAGCTGGTCGGGGGCGACGACACGGAGCATCGTGTAGCCGATACCGGCGAGCCCGCGGAACAACGTCGGGTTCCGGATGCGTGTCGCCCGGTCGAGGGTCCGGTAGCTACCGATCTGCTCTGCGCGGTTCATCGTTCCACCGAGGAGTGCGCGCGCGTCACCGGTCCGTCGGCCGAGCCGTTCTTCCGCAGAGAGGAAGAACTCCGCCCGGCCCGCGTTCCCACAACAGACGTGATCGGTGCGAGTGATCTTGTCCGTCGGGGCAGAGTCGAGCGCGTAGTCGACCGCCCGAGAGACGGCGGCGTCGTCCGTGTACGCCGACGCGCCAAGCGAGGCCATTCCGACACTGCTGCGTCCGTAACACCACTGATCGACGGTGTCGGTGTCCGTCCAACGTCGGTGGTCCTGCCAGTTACCCACCTCCGGCTGGTAGTTGTCGGTCACGTACTGTTGTGCGTCGTGTGCCGCCTCCCGGTGTCGGGGGGTGTCGGCGGTGTCGGCCAGCCGGTAGAGCGCGTAGGCGATCCCGCTAGCGCCGTGTGCGAACCCGTACAGCGGGGCCTCGACGCCGACCTCGCCGCCGAGCTGTTCGGCGACGCCGGCCGCGTCGATCGTCTCCCAGCCGCCCACGTCCGTCTGTGTTGCTCGCAGGTGGTCGCCACAGGTGGTCGCCGCCGACAGCAGTTCCGGGTCGCCGGTCCGGTCGTAGGCACCCAACAGACCGAGGATCGTCCCGGCACTGCCGCCGATCACGTCGTGGATGTCGTCCTCGGAGACCATCTGGTCGGTGAGCGACGCACCGATTCGACGCGCCTCCTCGTGTAACGCCTCGTCGTCAAGGAGCGAGCCGAGCACGGAGAAGCCGTAGGTGAGCGATCCGATCCCACGGGTGCCACCGAGCCCGGCGCTGTGTGGGAGCGACTCTTCGACGATCGGTGAAGACTGGAACGGCTCGACTGCCGCGTACGCCATCTCGCGGTACTGGTCGTCACCGGTGAGCCGGTACGCCGCCGCGGGGAGCATCGCGATTCCCAGTTGGCCGACGTACAGCGACGACATACCGAGGTGGATGGTCAGTCGTTCGTGCTCGTTCGAAGGCGCCAGTGACGCCCACCTGCGGTCGGGGGCGGAGGCGTCGATCTCCTCGATCAGCCGTGCTGCCTCCGTCTGGAGTCGGTCGTCCGTCGCAGTCCCGTGACCGGGATCGGTCTGCGGGGACGGGTCGGGGGACCGTCCGAAACAACCGCGGAGGATCTCGACTTGCTCGGCCAAGTCCGTCTCGTCTGCGGCCGCGATTCGCTCCCGACACCGGTCGATCCCCGCGGTGTCCGCCGAGAAGCCGATCGGCTCTCCGTCGAGTCGGAGTGTCGTCTCGTCGGTGCGGGCGGTGAACCGTGGGGGGTCGAGCCGGGACAACGGGCCACACTCCGACTCGTACACCGCCCAGTGGCGACGTTTCTCCGTCGTCTGTGCGGCGTACCCCGCGGTGAGGCGGTCGATCTCTGCGCCGAATCGGGCGCCGTCTGCGAGACAGCTCCGGGAGAACAACGACATCATGATGCCCTTGTACGCCATCGTCGCGCGGTAGATGTACCGTGTTTCGATCCCCTCGAACGCCGACAGCTCCAACACCGACTCCAGTTGGCCGGCGTCACGGAGTTCGAGAATCGTCCGGTAGGTGTCTTCGAACCCGTCGAGCAACGCGTCCAACGACTCACCGGGTGGACAGTCCGCGCCGTCTACTCGGGGGACGTTGGTCTCACGGGCTGCAGCCACCTCCCGTTCGTCGACGGTCATCAGATCCGTGTTGATCGTCTCCTCGTCGAGTATTGGCAGCGTCGCGTCTTCGATCATCTCTGCCGTGCCAGAGGAGACGCCGAAGCCCGCGGTCGCCGCCGGGTCTCGCCCGCCGGAGCCGACCCCGGTGATTCCCCACGGGACGAGCGCAGTCACCAACACGGAGTCCTCGACGAGCCAGCCCATCTGACCCTGTTGGACCGGTTGGCGGTCGGTGGCGACGTTCGGGGTCATCACCGTCTCCGCGTCGACCAACATCGGGTGTTCACCCACAGAGAGGAGGTTCTCGTACTGACAGTCCGTGAACTCCATCAGGTACGCCAGACAGAGCAACACCCCGGCCCGCTCGTAGTAGCGTTCGACGGCCGCCTCGTCGGGACACTCCGCGTACTCCAACCACTCCATCCAGCCGTAGCCGTCTCGTGCGAGGTAGGTCGGCGTGTCGAACGACGGCGCGGCGAGGTGGTCGCCGAGCCGGTCGAGTGTCGCGTAGAACTGTTCGCCTGCGTCCACACTGCGTGGCTTGTACGCAACCGTGAACCCGGACTCGAACGTCACGCGCATCACCGCACGGCCGTCCCCGTGTGTGTCGTCCGCCAACGGCTCCAGTTCGGCGACTGTCTCGGCGGTCGCGTCGAACCGGTCGGCCAACGCCGCTCTGTCCGCGTCGAGTCGGCGGGCGAACTCTTCGAGGTGACTCACCCACTGCTCGATCCTGGTGACGGTCAGTCGGCCCAACATCGGGTACTCCTGGAACAGCCCGACGACCCCGCCGTCGAACAGGTGGTCGACGAACGCCTCGTACTGCTCGGTCGGCGGATCGCCGTCGATCTCCTCGGGCTCCGTGAACGCGAGCGACCGATCACGGGCGGCGATGAACGTCTTGAACTCCACGAACAACGCTCGCAGCGACTGGTCTGCCAGCCGTTGTTGGAGCCAGTCGGCCATCGTGTTGACTCCCGCCGCCGACAGCGTCGCCGCCGCAGAGTCGTCGAGCCGGTCGCGGGCGTGGTCGGCAATCGCAGCCAGAAACTCGGGGAACGGGCGGTCGTCGGCGTCGACATCCGGTGGGTCGCGGGCCAACACCGCGCGGATCACACGCTCCAGTTCGTCGACCCATTCGGGGATCGGCTCGTCGGACACGAGTCGGTCGGCCGCCACCAGGTCCCGACACGCCTCACGTGTCACGCCCGCCTGTTCGAGCCGCCGTTCGAACGACGCCTCGTCTGCGAACTGGTCGGCCCACTCCTCCATCACTGTCGTCACGTGATCCGTGTCGCGCTCGCCGACCGTCACCGTCTCCGGCTCCGCGAGTCGTTCTGCCAGCGTCCGGGCTTGGCCTGCGATCATCCGTCTGTGTTCCGGCGGGAACCCCGCCGGCTCCGTGTCGTCGCCGCCACTCGGTGCCATCCCGTACTGGCACTCCCGCGAGCAAAATAAGCTTCTTGTTTATTAACACAACTTTTCGTGTCTGTTTGTATGTCGGTTTGCAGCCTGGCGACAGACACGACCGAGCCGTCACGACAGTCTCACCCACAGTACAACTGTACGTGGTCTGATACGTCGGATCGTTGTACCCGTTGGTCTGTCTTCGGTGTCTAATATTGATGTCAGTTAGTTTCAGGTTTACAGGCGAGAAATATTTGGGGCTCTGTCTCCCCCCTAACAACAGCAGTTCACGAAGACCGACGAGACGCTAGATCTCGCGCAGGGGTTCTGAGAGGTTTCGTGGTGGAGTTGCTGTGATGACTCCTGTTGTGACATCGGATAACAGTAGACTGGTCGGGCGAACAGCTGTTCGATATCCCGTTTTTTGACCTGTTGTTACGGGTTGTCCGGAGAGTCGGCGCCGTCGACTCACGCCGACAGAGGCTGTTCGCGTCCGCCTCGGAAGCGTTCCGTCGCGTGCCGCTACTGACTCGCCGACATTTGTTTCGTTCCCGAAACGCGAGTGTCAGTACCAAACAAATAGAACTAAGTCAGTAACGCAATTCACGACAAATAATGTCGTTCGCCACAGCATCAGAGTTCGGCACGACGCACAGCCGGGAGACAGACAGCCTGAAGCAGCTGTTCGACAGCAAGTTCACCGAGATCGACGAGACGCTGGGACTGTCCCAGGTGGTCGTCATGTCATGGTGTAGCTGTTGTGCCGACTCCTGTTGCTACTTCGAAGAATAGTAGACTGGTCGGTTGTCGGTCGGGCAAACAGCTGTTCGATGTGTCTTTTTGCCTGTTGTCACGGGTTGTCCAGAGAGTCGGCGTCGTCGACTCACGCCGACAGAGGTTGTGCGTCCCCTCGGAAGCGTTCCGTCGCGTGTCACTACTGGCTCGTCGGTGTTTGTTTCGTTCCCGAAACGCGAGTGTCAGTACCGAACAAATAGAGCTAACCCAGTACCGTGAATCGTGACAAACGATGTCGTTCGCCACAGCATCAGAGTTCGGCACGACGCACAGCCAAGAGACAGACGGCCTGAAGCAGCTGTTCGACAGCAAGTTCACCGAGATCGACGAGACGCTGGGGCTGTCCCAGTCAATCGTGCTCTCGTGGTGTAGCTGCTGTGGCGACTCCTGTTGTGACACCCAGGTGGAGTGATCTGATCGCCCGCCGACAGACGAACTGTTGCTCAACTCCGCGTTTTTTATTCGTCGTCGCCAGTTGGATAGGTGGTAGTCTGTCGACCTCCTCCGTACTGCTGCCCGACACTGCCTGTGCCCCCGCGAGAGCGTCCTGTGCTGTGTGACAACAAACTCTCTGGTGTTTGTTTCGTTCTCAGAACACGAGTGTCAGTACTGAACAAATAGAACTAAGTCAGTACCGTGAATCATGGCAAACGATGTCGTTCGCCACAGCATCAGAGTTTGGCACGACGCACAGCCAGGAGACAGACAGCCTGAAGCAGCTGTTCGACAGCAAGTTCACCGAGATCGACGAGACGCTGGGACTGTCACAGTCGATCATCGTCTCGTGGTGTAGCTGCTGTGGCGACTCCTGTTGCGACGTCGAAGAACAGTAGACTGGCCGGTCGCCGGTCAGACGAGCAGCCGTTTGACGTCTCGTTTTTTGCCTGTTGTCACGGGTTGTCCGGAGAGTCGGCACCGTCGACTCACGCCGACAGGGGTTGCGCGTCCCCTCGGAAGCGTTCCGTCGCGTGTCACTACTGGCTCGTCGGTATTTGTTTCGTTCCCGAAACACGAGTGTCAGTACCAAACAAATAGAACTAAGCTAGTATCGCGGGTCATGACAAACGATGTCGTTCGCCACAGCATCAGAGTTCGGCACGACGCACAGCCAAGAGACGGAGGGCCTGAAGCAACTGTTCGACGGCAAGTTCGCCGAGATCGACGAGACACTGGGGTTGGCACGGTCGATCGAGATCTCGTGGTGTAGCTGTTGTGGCGACTCCTGTTGCGACGCCCAGTAGCCAGTCGAACGCAGTTCCTCCCGGTTTCGCGAGTTCGACAGCAGTGTTGCCGCTGTCGCTCACGCCAGTCGGAGCCGTCCGAACCGCGCGGCGGCGTACCGGTAGCCGAGCGCGCCGCCCAGCGACGCGAGCGCGAGAGAGGCGGCGACACCCAGCCAGAGCGCCCACGGGCCGAACCGCGGTTCGAGCGCGACCCCGGCCAACGCCGGCAGCGACAGGAGGAGGATCACCAGCGAGTGGGCCGCGAGCGCGAACTTCGAGGGAGTGAGTGGGCCGTCCACGCTCGTTGCGCTCAGCCGTTCGATCCGGGGGATGCCGACCCCGACCGCGACGGACAACGGCGCGGTGCCGAGCGTGAGCCCGACGCCGACGACGACACCCGCGAGGGTGAGTTGTGCGGAGAACCCCGCGAGCGGCGCCGCCAGCAGGACGACCGTCGCCACCGCCGGCACCGCGACGCTGACTGACGCGAGAACGTAGCCTCGCACCACCCCACCGCCGGCCAACGGGCTGGTCAACAACAACGGGAGGCCGGCGCCCTCGCTGGAGAGCGGGTTGAGTGTCGTTCCGATCCCGGCCGCCCAGGCGCCGTACAGCCCGAGCAACACCGGGAACGCGGGGGGGTAGTCGCCGCTGACGACGACCGTCCCGGCGAACAGGAACGGAATCCCGAGAAACACCAGCGTCTTCGGCCGGCGGACGGTCTGGAGCCACACCCGGCGGGCGACAGCACGCGCGGCGTCGTCAACCGGGAGCCGGTCGGTCAACACGGTGTCTGCGGTCATGGCGGTCGCGCGGCCGCGACTGGGGGTCGGGGCAGGTGGGTCCCGGAACCAGACCCGTCGGGCGAGCCGCTCGGCGAGGAGGTACAGCGGGACGACACCGCCGACGCTGGCGACGGCCGCCGCCGCCGCGAGTCGGGGTCGGGCCGGGGCCGGTGTCCCGAGCAGGAACAGGTCACCGTACCACCCCAACGGCGTCTGTGCGAACAACGGGACGATTACGTCAAGCCGGACGGCACCCAGCGTCACCCCCATCAGTGCCGCGCCGGCCGCCAACAGCCTGAGCCCCGGGGAGAGCACCTCCCCGTCGGTGCGGCTGCTCCACCACAGCGCGAACACGTGACCGACCAACTCCGCGGTGACGAACACACAGAGAACGGCGACCCCGCCGGTCGGGAGCGTCCCGACGCCGCCGCCGCCGGCCGCGACGGAGACGACCGCGAGCGACGCGAACCCACCGATCACCGCGAACCGTCTGGCGTGTTCGGCCGCGAGCGTCCCGAGAAACGTCGCCCGGACCCCGGCGGCCGGGAGCGTCAACGCCGCGGCGTCCACGTCGTCGAGTCGGGTCGTCGCGCCGAGAGCCGCCAACACCACAGCACCCACCCAGCCGACCGCCGCCAGTCCACGGGCGTAGACGCCGACGGTCGCCGCGTCGCCGAACGTGTCGAACCCACCGGGGCCGGGGGGGCTTGTCGCCCCACCCGGTCCGTCGAAGAGGACACTCCCCCAGACGACCGCGAAGAACAACACGACCACGGCAGTGCGTCGGGGTCGAGCGAGCGCCCGACGCACCGCACGCCTGAGGCTCGTCCACGCGATCAGTGACGCCAACCGGAGTGTTCCGGTCTGCCCCGTGCGGTCGCGTGTCGCGGGAACGAACGGCTCGCCGTCTGTCGCTCGTTTGCCGTCCGTCACTCGTTCGCCGTCTGTCGCTCGTGCGGGTGAGTCGTCAGTCATCGACTTCGGCGACGGGTCGGCGGTCGGTGGCGGTACGGTCGTCGGTGAGCCGGAGGAAGGCGTCCTCCAGGTCCTCGCGGTGGTCACGCAGTTCCGTCGGTGGTCCCTCGGCCCGGAGTCGGCCGTCGACGAACACACCGACCCGGTCCGACACCGCCTCCGCGACCGGGAGGACGTGTGTCGAGAGCAGTACGGTCGTCCCGCGGGCGGCAACAGTCTGGACGGTCTCCCGGACCCGGCGAGCGGCGCGTGGGTCGAGCCCGTTCGTCGGCTCGTCGAGCACGAGCAGTGCGGGATCGTGGACGGTCGCCTGCAACAGCCCGAGTCGTTTGGCCATCCCCGTCGAGTACGCCTCGATCCGGCGGTCGACGGCGTCCCCGAGTCCGGCGCGGGTCAGTGCCGTCTCGGCGTCGACGGACAGCCCGCGGATACCGGCGGCGTACTCCAACTGCTCGCGGCCGGTCAGCTCGTCGTACAACGGCGGCTCCTCCGGGAGGAAGCCGACTTCGCTCGCGACCGCCCGGCGGTTCGTCACGGGCGTCCCGCAGATCCGCGCCGTCCCGGCCGTCGGCTCGACGAGTGTCGTCAACAACCGCATCGTCGTCGTCTTTCCGGCGCCGTTCGGGCCGAGCAGTCCGTACACCTCGCCGGCGGGGATCGAGAGGTCCAACGACGCGACTGCGACCGTGTCGCCGTACTCCTTGCGGAGACCCGCCGTCTCGACCACCTCCCCCCCGTCTGTCATGCGCCGGGCTACCGGAGCCGGACGGGTAAATCCGCCGTCCGCGACGACCGGCTCCGGCACTGTGCGGGTCGGCGAATGAGAGGTGTGTCGTGTGGTGTGCGGCGGGCTGTGGTGCGCGGGAGGGCTGTGGTGCGCGGAGGGGCTGTGGTGCGCGGAGGGGCTGTGGTGCGCGGCGGGCTGTGGTGCGCGGAGGGGCTGTGGTGCGCGGAGGGGCTGTGGTGCGCGGGGGGTGGGTCGGGGGTGGAGCGACTCAGCCGGTCGCGTGGTCGCGGCCGGCGAGCAGGCCCGCGGCGTTGATCGCCACGAGCCCGAGAAACACCGGCAGCTCGGCGCCGGTGAGCCCGTCGAGCAACAACACGACGTGAGCGACCGGCGCGAGGGTGCCGGTCCAGAACGCCGTCGCTCTGAACGCGTCGACGAACCGGGCGGTGTCGAACGGGAGGCGTTGTTCGACGGTGCGGGCCGGCCGGTGGCTGTCGTCTGTGGTGGACACGGTGGGTCGCTCCACTCGGTGCCACGGGTCGGGACCCCCTATAACTGGACGTTCGTTGACAGGCGTTCGCGTCGCTTCGCGGCGGTCGACGACCGTTCGCGTCGGTTCGCGAAGAATGGTCGACCGTTTACGACCGTTTGAACAATCGTTAGACAGTTCAAAACGCGTTCTCGTCGCGTTTCGGCGCCAAACGAGTCGACCGGTCGGAGAGTGCGACATCTGGGTGTGAGTGGCGAGACTGGAGTGTACCGTGAGTTGGACAGATCGCGCGGGAGACGGTCACGCGGTGCGCGGGGGACAGACCACGCAGCGCGCGGGGAGGACAGGTCGTGAGGCACACGTCGAACGAAGAGAGAAGCCGTCGACGAGGTCGACAACCCGGAGCGGCGAACGGTCGGCAGTCGAGCCCAGTGTCGTCCTCAGACGTCGAGGTCGGTCCGGTCGATCAGCCCTTCTTCGAGGGCGTGACGGAACCGTTCGTCGAGCGGTTGGTCGGCCCAGTCGTCCGGGCGTTCCTCCTCGGGGACATCGTACACCACGTTCGTCAACGTCTCGTTGAGGAACCGACCGTTGTGGCCACACTCGTCGCAGGTCCGAACGATGTACCGCACGTTGTAGTCTCGCTCGACGGTGCTCGTACACTCCGGGCAGACGTACGTCTCGTCTGTCACACTGGAACGTAGCGGACGGACACACTCGGATGTTTGGGTTCCGACCGACGGCGACGGGGGGGTTCACTCTGTCGCTAGGAGCCACAGCCCGACGACCAGTGACACGCCGCCGGCCAGGAACAGCCCGTCGAGGAGACGCGGCGGGTAGTCGACGGCCCCCCGGAGACTGACAGCCCAGAACACGAACCAGAATCCGACAAGCGCGAGCAGTCCGATGCCACGGCGGCTGGTTCCGTTCGACCGCAGGACTGCTGGAGCGGCAAGAAGTGAGCCAGTGAGTAGTACCACTCTAAATATAGTCTCTATTTGCATATTCAACTCATCGTATATCGTAATATAGGTGTTTCTAACGTCTAGCAGGTCGGATATCCGACGAACTGCGGACCGACTGGGTTCCAGATTTTCTGTGTGTACAGAACAACTTCGGGCTCTGAGCAGTTCGCGTACCGTTTCGCAGCGCTCTTGATGAAGCACGCGCCGCCAGCGACACTACACCCAGTCCCGACGATAGCCTCATCTAGCGGGAGTGGATTAATAACTGTTGCCAGGAACAGACCGGTGCAGGCACCGGCGACCGCAAAACAGATGTCATCAAGGGAGTACGTACCGGTGTAGTTGTATCCTGGAACGTCGATAGCACTCTTTCCAACCCGGTCGCCGACTGCCTCCTGATACTCACGGGGCGAGATCGCCTCCCCAAGCGAGTCCGCTGGCGTGTGTGTCCAGGAGAGTACATCCGATGCCGAAGTAGTACCGGGAGCTGCATACAGTTGTTCGACCAACTGCTCTCCACGGTAGACTCCACTGACTGTGCGAGTTGCATCACCATCGCTGAAGACGAAGGCTGCCGCCCGTTCGTCACCACGGCTGGTGAACGGGACGCGAACACGCGTACCCGACACATCGGAGTCTTTGTCGATCACTCTACTTGCTGTAGCCTCGCTCGGCTGAGGGCTGAGTCCGTTGGAACGCAACACGGCATTGACAGAGCTAAACGAGTCAGTCCTCGTTGCTGTAGACACTGCTCTGTCGGTCTCATCGCCGCTGAGCTCTGTTGTTTCTGCAGCGGCAGTCGGAACCACCGACAGTCCGATACCAGCTGCTGCACCTCTCTTCACGAACTTCCGCCGATTGATGTCCTTGCGGGACATTGCACTTTCACGTACTTCCTGTATATATCTCCTTTGATCGTCTTTCTCCGCACATATCATTTGATGTCTATAAACTTTGTATCGAAGTATCCAAACCTCGCCAGCCCGTACCCCGGGTCGATGGAGATCCGGTTTCTCGGCGGCGCACGCGAGGTCGGGCGGAGCGCGATCCTGATCGACGACAGCCTCCTGCTCGACTACGGCTCGACGGCCGACAGCCCGCCCCGACAGCCGGTTGCGAGCGCCCGCGAGATCGACCCGGACGCGGTCGTCGTCTCACACGGCCACCTCGATCACGTCGGTGCCGTCCCCGCGTTGCTGGCCGGCCGCCGCCAGCCACCGATCCACTGGACGCCGCCGACACACGAACTCACGCGGCGACTCGCAGAGGACACGCTCAAGCTCCACGGCCAGAGCCCACAGTGTCCGTTCGACCGCGAGGCGGTCAAACGGCTCGGCGAGGCCTCGGTGACCCACGGCTACCGGGAGTCGTTCCAGACGGCCGGCTACGAGGTGACGTTGTTCGACGCCGGCCACATCCCCGGGTCGGCACACGTCCTTGTCGACGACGGCGACACGCGACTCCTCTACACCGCCGACTTCCACACAGAGGATCAACGGATCGTCGCCGGGACGACCGCACGACCGGACGCCGACGTTGTGATCTGTGAGAGCACCTACGCCGGTGTCGACCACGACCCCCGGGGGGCCGTCGAAGAACGGTTCACCGAGAGCGTCCAGACGACGATCTGGGAGGGTGGGACGGTTGTCGTGCCGGCGTTCGCGATCGGCCGGACACAGGAGATGTTGCTCGTCTGTGCCGCCGCCGACCTGCCGTGTTACGTCGACGGGATGGGTGTCGAGGTCACCGAGATGCTCCGGCAGTACCCCGACTACGTCCGCGACGCCGACGCACTCGACCGGGCCGCGGGCCACGCCCGCGCGGTGACGGGTCGGGACGGCCAACGCCGCCGGATCGCCGACCAGGCGACGGCGGTCGTCACCACCAGCGGGATGTTGTCCGGCGGGCCGGCGATGACGTACGTCCCCGCGGTGCGGGGCAACCCGACGAACAAGATCACGATGACCGGCTATCAGGTAGAGGGAACCCCCGGCCGGGAGCTGTTGGAGACCGGGAGCGCGGAGATCGACAACCGGGTGATGCGGGTCGCCGCCCGGGTGGAACAGTACGACTTCTCTGCGCACGCGGACCACCACGGGCTGCGGTCGTTCCTCGACGACTACCGGGACAGCGAAGTGCTCGTCAACCACGGCGACGACTGTCCGGGGTTCGCGACGGAACTCCGTGAGGACGGCTACGTCGCCCGCGCGCCAGAGTTGGGTGAGACCGTCTCGGTGTGACGCCGTGGGTCGGCAGAGTTGGCTGAGACATCCGGCACCATCAGTCGGTCAGTGCGTCGACGACATCACCGACCGAGAAGAGGTGAACCGAGGGGCGTTCTGCGGCAGTCTCGCGGAGTGAGTCGGTGAAGCCGCTCCGACTGAACAGACAGTAGTGGCGGTCGACAGCCGCGTCGCCGGGCGGTGTCCAGTCCACTCGGTCGGTACGGCGGCGAACGGCTTCGAGGTGGCCCTGGTGCATCGGCTCCGACTCGTACTTGGCTTCGCCGCCGAACAACCGTCCGCCGTGGTCGAGCCCGACCACGTCGAGCTCACCGTCGTCGTCCCACCAGCCGCCGACACGCCCCAACGAGCCGTCCGGGAACAACGCCGGGAGCGCGTCCCGACACACCCGTTCGAAGGCACGGCCGACGTACGGGGTGAACGCGGGGCGGATCAGCTCGTCGAACGGGTCGTCGGTCGCGGCGTACTGTTCGGTCCGGCCGTAGCAGAACCGGAACCAGAACCGGAACAACGGCTCCTGCAGTCGGTAGCGTTTCGGTCGGGTCGTCTCCTCGGTGACGGGTTGGTCTTCCGCGAGGAGTCGGAGTTGTTTCAGCCGTTCCGCGTACCGCCACAGCGACCCGGTGTCGTCGAACCCCGCGTAGTTCGCAATCTCGCTGGTCGTTCGGTTCCCGTCCGCGACTGCCCGGAGAATGCTGGTGTACCGCTCCGGTCGGCGCACACCCTCGGCTTGGAGCAGTGTCTCCGGTTCGCCGTGGAGCCGGCCGTGTTCGGCGACGACGTGGTGGTTCACGTTCCTCGCGAGCGACCAGTCGGGGTCGAGCAGTTGGAGGTAGAACGGTGTCCCGCCGAACACGCTCCACGACTCCAACACGGCCGTTGGATCGTCCGTCGACGCCGGGTAAAACGAGGCCGCGTCGCCGAGTGACAACGGCGCGAGATCGAGCCGGACGGTGTCGCGACCGTACAGCGGGGCGTCACGCTCGGTGATCTTCTCGGTCATGATGCTGATCGACGAGCCGACCAACACGAGCGTCGCGGCCGTCTCGGACAGTTCCGTGTCCCAGAGTCGTTGGAACCGCGACGGCACCGTCTCGTCGGCCTCAACCAGAAACGGCCACTCGTCGATGACGACCGTCGCGTCCTGTTCCCCGAGGTAGCCGAGCACCGCCTCCCAGTCGTCGCGGAGCCGTTCGACTCCGGGGTACGTCGACGAGGCCGCGTCCCGGAAGTCGGACAGTTGGAGCGACGCCGTGTCTCGCGTCGCCTGGTAGTAGACGGCGTCCTCGGGGAGTGACTCACGGACCAACGCCGACTTGCCGACCCGTCGTCGGCCGAGAACGACGACGAACTCCGGGTCGTCGCTGTCGTACGCCGCCTGCAGCCGACCCAATTCTGCCGTCCGGTCGACGAACGCCCGTTGCACACACCCGTCTCTGTCCGGTTGAGGCATAAGTGTACTGACGGAACACGATCAGACTGAACGCGATCAGACGGAACACGATCAGACTGAACGCGATCAGACTGAACACGATCAGACTGAACGCGGTCAGTCAACTCGAACGATCACAGGCAGGCAGTTACCGAGCGTCCGAACGGACAACTGAGACTGTGTCCGCCCAATCGGCTCACTCCGGCAACGGGCGCTCACCGAGACAGAGTTCGACGGCGCGGTCGACGTGGTGTGCGGTGGTGTCGAACACGGGGAGGTCGGTGTCGTCGGAGTCGATCAGCATCTCGATCTCCGTACAGCCGAGCACGACCGCCTCCGCACCGGCCGCACGCAGGTCGGCGATCACGTCCAGATACTGCTCGCGGGAGTCGTCGCGGATCTCGCCGTGGACGAGTTCCTCGAAGATCACGCGGTCGACCATTTCGCGGGCGTCGGCGTCGGGGACGACCGTGTCGACGCCCAGGGTCGCAAAGCGGTCGCGGTAGAAGTCGGCGGCCATCGTCGTCTCCGTGCCGAGAACGCCGACCGTCTCGATCCCGCGGTCGCGGGCGGCGGTCGCGGCCGGGTCGACAATGTGGACGAACGGGATCGGTGCGGCCGCGACGCGGTCGGCGACGCGGTGCATCGTGTTCGTCGCCAGCAGCAACACGTCCGCACCGGCGGCCGCGACCGCCTCGGCTCGCTGTGCGAGGTAGTCGCCAGCGGCGTCCCAGTCGTCGGCGTCGATCATCGGCGCGACGGTGCCGAAGTCGACGCTGTAGACGACGACCGGCGCGCTCGTGTGGCCGCCGCGGGTGTCGTTGACCCCCGCGACGATCCGTTCGTAGTAGTGGGTCGTCGACGCCGGGCTCATGCCGCCGAGGACGCCGATGGTCCGTAGCTCTGACTCTGCGGGGTCAGAATCGGGCTGCAGGTCGGTCTCGGGTGGTGTGTCTGGCACGCCCGGGCGGTCACACCCCGCCGACGTAACTGTTCGGCGTGGCCGGCGGGTGGTGTTCAGAGGGTACAGTGTGTCGGAGTGGTTCGCAAGATACAAGACGACGCCAGCACTTCCATAGGATGTAAGCAGTCCCGTGGGGTAGCGGCCAATCCTGTTGCCTTCTGGGGGCAACGACGAAGGTTCGAATCCTTCCGGGACTACTTCTCTGCGTCCGTCTCGAACCCAGTCGGTCGACTGTACCGAGTCGACGACACCGGGGAGCGTGTCGACTCGACGAAGAAACACGTCCAACGGGTGTGAGTCGACGAACGTGGCTGGCTCGTGGGCGACTGGCTGGGAGCCGTTGTTGATCTGGCGGTGGACCGGTCCGAGTGATGAGTGTGTGTCGTCTCGGTGCCAGCCGACGAGGAGGCGTCGCTCCGGTTCGACCCAGTTGATCCAGTAGTGCTCAGAGTCGGCTGGAGCGTCGAGTTCGAACCCGGCTTCCACACGCGCTTCGGTCGTCGGGGACGACTGATCGTCGAAGAACACACGAGGGTCGATCTCCCCAACTGCGCGGTACGGTCCAGGGGAGTGCGGGTCAGCGCGTTCGGTTCGAACGTTCTGGAACCCGAACTCCGATTCGAGCCGTTGTTTCAGCCGGTCGTGGAGCCGTCTACTGTCGAGATTCCGACGGTTGGCGAGAAAAACGACCATCCGTCTGTCTCAGTACACCGTCGACCGGCTCGGCTTCTGTCCGATGTCGACGACATCCCGATACAGTCGGAGCGCGTGTCTGACCAGCGTCAACTCTGCATCGAGTGTGTCCCACGAGGCGGCGACGTGTCGCCGCTCGCGGAGTTCCTCGACAGACAGCGTCTCGTCTTCGGCCGTCTGCGTGCGGAACTCGTCGAGCGAGTCGGCGTCGAACTCCGTCTGGAGTTGTTCACGTTCCGCCTCCAGTTCGGCCAGTCGTGTGGTCAGTTCCTCTTCCGTGTGGTCTTCCACCAGTGACTGCATCTCGTCGAATACGACCGAGACGTAGTTCGTCTCGTAGCCTCGCTTCCCGTCGACGAGCGTCTCCACGAGATCGTTCCGTTCCGCGAGCATTGCCAGTTCGTCGTCGGCAGTTGTTCGGGACACGTCTGCCCGGTCGGTGATGTCGACGACCGACATCGGACTGTCTGCCGTCTCGACGACGGCACGCACCCGTTCGTGCCCGGTCAGATCGTCCCACGACGACGGTGTTTCGCTCACGCTCCCGTGTGGCGCCGGGCATGACACATAAATTGTGAATGTTCGCACTTTCGGACCGGTGGTCTCGCCAGCCGTGTCGGGAGAACTAACACCCAGGGCGGTCTCACAGAGAGACGATGAGAGTCGGTCTCGTGGGCGTCGGTCGCGCCGGCGGCGCGGTCGTCGATGAACTCGCGGCGACGGCCGAACAGAGCCACGTGTCACCGGTCGACGCGGCCGTCGTCGTCGACACGGACGAAGAGTCGTTGGCGGCGTTGTCGGCCGTCCCGACGGACAGCCGAACGCTCGTCGGTCGGGTCGACGCCGAGGGTCGCGGGACGAACGGCGACCAGGAGCTGGCCGTCGAGATCGCCGGCGATGCACAGGCAGAACTGCGGGCGGCGTTAGACGCGCTTCCAACGACCGCAGACGCTGTGTTCGTCGTCACCGGCCTGGCGGGTGGCACCGGCGGCGGGCTCGGTCCGTGTCTCGCCGAGCTACTGGTCGAGACCGCCACACAGCCGGTGTACGGTGTCGGCGTCCTCCCGAGTGATGCGGAAGACGAGGCGGGTGAACACGCCGCCCGGGCGATGCGTGGGCTGCGTGCGCTGCGGGAGCCGACCGCGGACGTGGTGCTCGTGGATCTCGACCGGTGGCGCCGGACGGACGCGAACGTCGAGACCGCCTACGCGCCGTTGGACGCGGCGTTGGCGGACGCGCTGTGGTCGGTCGTCGCCGCGAGCGAACTCGGTGGGGACGCGCCGGCGCCCGAGCGGACGCTCGACGCCAGCGAGGTGATCAACACGCTCCAGGGTGACGGCGTGGCGACGCTCGCGCGGGCGACGAACGACCTGCCGACAAACGACAGCGGCGACGGTGGACTGTTGGAGCGTGCGCGAGGGTTGTTTGGTGACACCACGCCCGATGTCGACGACGTGACCGCGAACCGGCTGATCACGACGACGATCCGGGAGGCGCTCGGCTCGAACGCGTTTCTGGACGGTGTCGACGGCGCTGGTCGGGCGGCTGTCGTCGTCGACGCGCCCACGCCGTTTCTCCGCCGGGAGGGTATCCAGTCGGCGACCGGAATCGTCGAAGACGAGACCGGCTCGGTCGCGGTCCGGGCCGGTGACCGTCCGCGACCGAACAGTGACGTACTCGGCACGACGGTGCTGCTCGCCGGTGTCACCGACATCCCGCGACTCGACGAACTGGAGCGGCGCACCCGGACGTATCTCGACGAGTCAGAGAAGGACCGAGACGACCTCTCAATGGACTGACCCTGACTGTGCCGGCAACCGCTCTGGCGGCTGATCGGTCGGCCTCAGACGAGGGCGGGGTGAAAGTGGTCTGTCGAGGAGTGAGACGGGTGCGGCCATCGAAAAACCACGGGACGGGAGCGGGTGGCTCGACTGACGCTCTCTGCCTGCAGTGGAAACTCGGGGGTCGAACGCCCGTGTCTCGGCGACCTGTCAGGTCGATCCGGCAGGATCGCGGCTCACTTCTGGACATCTAACAACGCCACGCGTTCGTGAACGAGAGCCGCGAGGTCGCCGTCCGTCGCCGCCAGTTCCCGGTCGGTCACGCCGAAGAACGCTCGCACCCGGTCGCGCTCTGGAGCGACCGTGCCGGGATCGAACGACGAGCGTTCGCGGAGTCGGTCGACGGCACGGCGTTCGCGAGCGTCCGGCTCGCGGTCGGCTGTGGTCGTCTCGTCGGCAGTCGTCTCGGCTGTGGCCGTCTCGTCGACAGCCCCCTCGTCGGCGGCGACGAGCGCGACGACCGGGAGGGTTCCTTCGGAGACACCCATCTCCAACGCTCGGTCGATCTGGCGGCGTCCGGCGGCGTACAGGAGGATCTCCACGCCACGGTCGCGGGCGACGTTCTCGCCGCGGGTGAACGCCCGGTCGGCAAATGTGAGCGCGCGCCGGAGGTGTGTCTCGTCGATCACGTACCGGGCGTCGAACACCTGGACGGTACAACCGGTCTCGTCCCCGACGGCGTCGACTGTGGTGAGGTAGTCGTCGAGGTCGGTGACTGTCTCGGTGCCAGTGAGCCGTCGCATGCTAGAAGTCTCCGAACGTCGCCTGGTCGGTCTCCTCGGTCTCCGTGTCGGTCTGTTCGTCGCCGAACACCGCCGCGTCGGGGGCACTCTCACCGCTGCTCTCGTCTTCGGCGTCACCGCCGCTCGCCAGCGTCGTTCGCTCACCCGTCCGCTCGGAGACACCCTCCATCGACGGGTCGTGACGGCCGGCGTTCTCTAAGATCGACTCGGCAGTGCGGCGCCGGCCGTCGAGTGCCGCGAGCACGACCGACTTGTCGGCGTCTCGGAGGTCTGCACGCGCCTCCAACCCAGCCTCGTACAGTTTCCGTGCCCGCACCCGTCCGACGCCGCGGACCCCCGTCAGCTCCAGCAGTTCCTCGCGGACGCCGTCTGCGACCCGACGCTTCGCCTCCCGGACGCCCAACGACACGCCCAGATCCAACTCCGTCGCCAACTGCTCTGCGGCACCCAACAACCACTCGGCGGTGTCGACCTTCCCGCGGATGTCGCCGGGGCCGACGCCGTACCGTTCGGTGATCCGGTCCTCGTCGAGTTCGGAGGCCCAGTCTTCCAACAGTTTGGCCGTCTTCAGCGCCGATAGCCATTCCTCGAAGGCCACGTCCTCGAACTCCGAGGGCGTCCCGCCGAGCAGTTCCGCCTCCCGTTCATAACAGATCTCCGTGAACGTCTCTCGGTCCCCCGATTTCAGGTAGAGTTCGTACATGTCCGGGGTTCGGGCGACGAGGTGGTAGAGTCCGAGCGCGGACGGCTCCGCGTCGTCGTCGAGTCGTCGGAGGCCGTCGATCATCTCCGCGGCCGACATCGGGTCGAGGTAGAGCCGCGAGACGGTGTGCCCGATGCTGGTGGCGGTGAGTGTGCCGTCGGCTCGTTTCAGGAAGTCGTTGGCAACGAGGTAGTCGACGACCGTGTCGGTCACCGTCGCTAACTCGTCGTCGTCGTCCGTCTGGCTGGCGTACAGCGTCCGGTCGAGGAACCCGATGAGCCCGTCGCGGGAACTCGCGAACCCGGAGGCGATCGTCGCGAGCACGTGGGTCCGCAGCGCCGGCTCCGCGGCCAGCTTCGAGTCGACGGGCTCTGCTTCCGCCCAGATGTACCGTTCGAACAGCTCCTCCATCCGCTCGTTGTTCTTCGCGAGCAACACCGCCTCACCGTACGGGTCCAGTCCCGGCCGTCCAGCACGGCCCATCATCTGGTGGACTTCGAGGGTGTCCAACGGCTGCATCCCACCGAACTCCCCGTCGTAGCGCCGCCAGTCCCGGACGATCACCCGCCGGGCGGGCGTGTTCACCCCCGCCGCGAGCGTCGGGGTCGCACACACACACTTGATCAGTCGGTCCCGGAACGCCGCCTCGACGAGTTCGCGGTGGCCACTCGCCAGCCCGGCGTGGTGGAACGCCGCCCCCTTGGCGACGGCGTCGGCCAGATCCTCGGAGGTCTCCGTGTCGGACACCTCCCGGATCTCCTCGGCCAACGCACGCAGGTCGTTCTGCTCGCCGGCGGTCAGCCGGCGGGCGGTCACGTCACCCAGCCGTCGTGCGGCCGTCTCCGCGTTCCGCCGGGAGTTGACGAACACCAACGACGACCCGCGGGTGCCCGACTCGTCCGTCTCGTCTAGCGCGTCACCCACCAACGCCGCGGTCGGCTTCTGCCCGCCGCCGACCGGCACTCGCCGTTGGTCGCCATCGGCGAAATTGATCGCGTCGCCGTAGTGGACCCCCGTCCGGAGGTCGATCGGTCGCCACTCCGACTCGACCAACTCGGCGTCGAGCCAGTCGGCGATTGCGCCGGCGTTGCCGACGGTCGCCGACAACGCTACCACCTGCAGCCCGGGGTTGATCTTCCGGAGCTTCGCGAGTGTCACCTCCAGCGTCGGCCCGCGGCCGGGGTCGTCGACGAGGTGGACCTCGTCGGAGACGACACAGGTCACGTCGTTCAACCACGGCGCACCGTTTCGGATCAACGAGTCCACCTTCTCGGAGGTGGCGACGATCACGTCTCGCGACCCCAGCCACTCCTCGTCAGAGTCGAAGTTCCCCGTCGACACGCCGACCGCCACGTCCACTTCGCTCCACCGTTCGAACGCCGCTTTCTTCTCGGAGGCCAGCGCCCGCAGCGGGACGATGTACAACGCGGTGCCGCCGGTGCGTTCGATCGCCGACAGCATCGCCAACTCCGCGATCAGTGTCTTCCCCGACGCGGTCGGCACCGCGGCGACGACCGACTCCCCTTCGGCGACGCCTGCCTCTAAGGCGGCCGTCTGGGGCGGGTAGAACTCCGCGACACCCTCGCTCGTGAGGATCTCTGCGGCGCCGTCCGGGAGGGTCGTCACGTCGGCTGGCTCCATCTACCCGTGGTTGGTGCGGTCCGTGGTTTAAATTGTCGGAGCGGGGCGCCGCCCCGCGAAGGCGGACAGCACAACCGTGTCGAGTCAGAATCAGTGTCTGATGGATGCAGTGCTCTCGATCGAACCGTCGTTCGCTCGGAAGATCCTCTCGGGAGAGAAACGGTACGAGTTCAGACGGTCGACCTTCGCGGACCACACCACCGTCGAGTTCGTCTACCTGTACGCCTCCGCCCCGGAACAACAGATCGTCGGCGCGTTCACCACGACTCGTGTCGTTGAGGCTCAGCCGGAGACGCTGTGGGAGCGGTTCGGGGATGCCGGCGGTATCGACAAAGAGCGGTTCTTCGACTACTTCGAGGGGGTAGACACCGGTCACGCGATCCGTGTCGACGAAACACACGAGTTCGAGATGTGCGTCGATCCGACCGAACAGTTCGAGGATTTCTCCGTCCCAGTGTCGTTCTGTTATTTGAACGAAACGGAGCGTGAGACGCTCCGAGGCCGCCTCGCGGCTCGCGACGAGACGGCACAGAGCCCGCCGCTCGCACGGTTCACCGAAGAGTAACTCAGTCGACGACCCGTTTCACGTCCAACCCGCTCGCCCGCCGCACGACCGCCGACACCGGACGCTCCGTCCCGGCGAGATTGTCCGAGTCGCCGTCCAACACGAGCAGTTTCGCCGGGCGGCCGGCCGCCACGACACCCGCCTCGGAACCCAACACGGCGGCACCGTTGCGGGTGGCCATCCGCAACACCTCCCGGTCTGAGACGTCGAACCGGCGGGCGGTCGCGGCCATCTCGCGGAACATCGACGGGTCGTTGAGCATCACGTTGTCAGTGCCGAGCGCCACTTGTGTCGTGTCGAGCAGCTCGCGCAACGGCGGCGAGCCCACGCCCAACACCCGGTTCGCGCGGGGACAGGCGACGACCGGCACCGCCTGGTCGGCGACACGGTCGAGATGTTCGCGTTCGGCGTGGACCATGTGGACGAGCAGGTCCGGGTCGAGATCCAACGCGGGGTGGATGTCGGAGGTATCCGGTTCGCCGGCGTGGATTGCGAACGGCTTGCCGCGCTTGCGGACGGCCGCCCGTCGCTCGCCGAACGACTCGTCGGTCGCGCCGCTGGCGCCGAACCCGTCGGCCACGTCCAACACCGCGGGGTCGTCGCTCCCGAACACGAACGCCTCGACGGACTCGTCGGCGGCCGCCTCGTTCAGAATCTCCGCACCCTCGCGGCCGAACTCCCGGAAGTCGCCGAACAACGCGGTGCCGGTCGCCGTCATCTGTCGGCAGGTGCGTCGGATCGCCGCGACCTGTTTGGCGCGCGGAGCCGCCTGTAGTCGGCGGTGTTTCAGACTGTCCGGGGGGACGACCGCCTCTTCCAACGACAGCCCGACCGCGGCGTCCTTGGCGACGGAGTCACCGATGTGGGTGTGGGCGTTCACGAACGCCGGCAGGATCAGGTCGGTCGACTCGGTCGCCGTCTCCTCGACGGCGGTGATCGCCCCGTCCTCGACGACGACCCGCCCCCGGATCGGCTCGAACGACGCCCCGGCGAGCACCGTCCCCTCGAACGTCTCCATGCGACCACCGACGCCGCCGCGGGGCTAAGTGGTTTCGTCACTGGCTCCCCGTGACGCTACCCTTTTGCCCCCGAGCGCCGTCGGCTCGTGCGTGCCACTGGAGACGCCGGTGCGGGTCGCACGCGAGTTGGCCGACCGCGGCTACGTCGCCGACCGCGGCGCCGTCACGCTGATCGCGGAGGCCGACACGCCGGCCGCGACGCTGGAGGCGGCCGTCGACACACTCCCGGCCGCGGCGGTGAAGCTGACCGCCGACCACGTCAGAGCCGTCCAGGCGGACGATCCGGTCGACGACCCCGCGGCTGTGCCGCCGGACGGTGCCGACAGCGACGACACGGATGACGGGGAGTTGGCCGACGACATGGGGCGGGCGGACGACGACACGGAGACGGTTGCCGACAACGACGACAACGAGTCAACAGCCGACGACACAGGGTCGGGAAACGGGTTCGACGCCGCCGAGGCGGACACGGTCGGCGACCGCGAGCCGTCACCGCCGGAGATCGACAACGACGTGACGGGCGACAGCACCGGAACGGGTGCCTACGAGGAGTTCGTCACGGTGTTCCGGGACCGCTACGAACGGCTCTCGGAACAGCTCCGCGGTCGGGTCAACCACCGGCCGGCGGACACGGTCGGCGAGATGACGCCCGGGAGTCAGGTCGCGATGGTCGGACTCGTCAACGACATCCGGTCGACCGCCTCCGGCCACTGGTTGGTCGAACTGGAGGACACCACCGGCACGTTCCCGACGCTGGTGATGAAGGATCGGGAGTTGGCGGCGACGGTCGACGAACTCCTCTTAGACGAGTGTGTCGCCGTCGAGGGGTCGTTGTCGGACGACGCCGGTCTGATCTTCGCCGACGACATCCACTTCCCGGACGTGCCCCGCACCTACCGGCCGTCGACGGCCGACCGCGAGGTGCAGGCCGCGCTGATCTCCGATGTCCACGTCGGGAGCCAGGAGTTCGCGGCCGAGGCGTGGGAGCGGTTCGCCAGTTGGCTCCACACCCCCGCCGCCGAGAAGATCGAGTATCTCCTGATCGCGGGCGACATGGTCGAAGGGGTCGGCGTCTACCCCGACCAAGACGAGGAGTTGGACATCGTCGACATCTACGACCAGTACCGCGCGTTCTCGGAGCGGCTCAAGTCCGTTCCCGGTGACATCGAGATCGTGATGATTCCGGGGAACCACGACGCCGTCCGGCTCGCCGAGCCGCAGCCGGCGTTCAACGAACGACTTCGGGAGATCATGTCGGCCCACGACGCGCGGATCACCGGCAACCCCTCGGTCGTCACGATAGAGGGTGTGTCGGTGTTGATGTACCACGGCGTCTCCTTAGACGAGCTGATCGCGGAACTCCCCGACGACAAAGCCAGCTACGACGACCCGCAGGAGGCGATGTATCAACTGCTCAAGAAACGCCACGTCGCCCCGCAGTACGGCGGGAAGATGCGGCTCGCGCCCGAAGATCACGACTACCTGGTGATCGACGAAGTGCCGGACGTGTTCCACACCGGCCACGTCCACAAGCTCGGCTGGGGACAGTACCACAACGTGCTCGCGGTCAACACGGGCTGTTGGCAACACCAGACTGCGTTCCAGAAGTCCGTCAACATCGACCCCGACGTGGCCCACGCGCCGATTCTGGATCTGGACACGCTGGAGATGACGGTGCGGAAGTTCGTCTGAGTCGGGTGGACGCCTGCACCTGCACAGCCAACCCGCGCCCGAGCCACCCAACAGCTACCTCCACAGCCAAGCGACGGTTCGAGACTGGTATCTGAGTACGTTGTCTGTGAGGTGTGTCTCGCCGGTGCGTTCATACGTTACTACCGTGTAGTAGTAACCGCACGGAGAATGACAGCCACAGAGCCGCTTCGGAATCAGCGAGAGTTGGATCACCCGTTGTACATCCCAGAGCAGAACGCGGTGTTCGTCGGTCGGGTCACCGACGACGACTCGGAGATGTCCGGGATGGGCGCGTACTACGTCCACTGGCGGGGCGGGGTGTACCTCGGGAACTACAACGAGACCGACAGTGCGTTTACACCCCAGTACTCGACCGAACTCGACGAACGAATGATGTCAGAGCAGATCGTCGCGTTCATCAAGATGGACATCGAGACGGAGTTGTCCAGCATCGGTGAGGCCTTGCTGGACGCGTACGAGTTCGCAGAGACTGGTGCGATGCCGGACAAACAGGCGCATGTGTTCGCGCTCAAGTCGGTGAACGGGTTCACTCGGAGTCAGACGGCGACTGTGCTGAACGTCACCGAGAACACGGTCGACGCGCAACGACAGAGTGCAGCAGGGAAAGCCGACGCCGCGCTAGCGTTCACGACAGCGTACAGGGAGAAAGCCGGGAAGCAGGGCGAAGAAAGGGACGGCGAGAGCCCGGTAGAACACTAACCTGTCTGTACTCTGGGTATGTACGTTCCGTACTATCGGTCTTCGAGAGTCGAACGGGTGAACGGCTGTAGACGACTCGGAAGCAAGACGAGCCCGTTCACTGTCCGTGCCGAGGACGACAAACGAGCAGCGGCGGCAGAGATTCACAACGCTCGTCCACGAGCAGAACAGGCAGAAGACGAGTCCGGCAACGAGCCGGTCGAACTGGGGCTGGAGAGTTGGGAGTCGAAGATTGAGACACGAGACTTCCCGGAGGTTGACACGGTGCCACACGAGGAGCTGTTGAACAGAGCCGAGACCGCCCAACGAGCGGCCGAGGAGAGTCTGTTCGTTGAGCGAGTCGCCAGAGACGCGTCGTTCGACGAGCAGGGGAAGCTCGGACAGTTTCTTCCAGCCACACGGACAGTCGAGCTCGACACACTCGAAGACAGCTTCCCGGCTTGTCGGACGGCACCCGTGTTGGCACACGAACTCGGCCACGCGTTCCACATCGGGATCAGCAGACGAAACCAGAAGGCGGGGTTCGCCTCTGGAACTGACTCCGTGTTCGAGACAACCGACGAACGGGAGGACGCAGTCGCCATCTCCGAACGAATACGAGGAACTGTTCCGGACGACACGGAGGCAGAGAGCTACAGACGACAGGAAGAAGAGTTGTTCGCGGACGTGTTCGCGTCGTTCGTCCTCGAACCCGAGGCTGCCAGGCGAGTCGGGCCAGCCGCTGTCGAACGAGTGTCGTCGTACGTGTCTGGACGATTCCGACGGGGCGACTGACAGTGTCGCGTCGATAGCAATCGGTTCAGTGTTTGCCGTCTCGCCGCTCGCTCCACTCCCTATTCAGACCGGTCCGGCGTCGTTTCTTCGACCGTTCGCTGTCGCTCACGGTCTCAGAGTATGCCGCCTCCCCGATTTGAACGGGGGACAGCTCGATCTTCAGTCGAGTGCTCTCCCAGTCTGAGCTAAGGCGGCGCATCTGGGAGAACACCGCGCCAACGCAAGAACGTTACGAAACCACGCGACGGCGGTCACAACACCTGCCGGCGTTCCACCGTCCGCACGGTCTCGTCGCCGTCAGTGATCACCGTGACCACGGTCACCCAGCCGTCAGCGTCGTCGACTCTGAGCGCCTCCGTGGTCGACAGGTCCACGTCCGTACTCGTCGTCACGCTGTCGCCGGCCGCGACGGTCTCCAGTTCGCGCGTCTCGGCGAACACGCGGGCGTCGTCGGCAGTGGTGTTGCCGGCGTAAATCTGCGTCTCGCTGGTCACGTCCGTGTCGGTGGACCGTTGGTTCGTCACCGTCGCCGTCACCGTCCGGCAGGTCGCGCCACACTCCGTTACATTGTCGATCCGGTATGCAAGCGCCGCCTGATTCGTCGTGACTCCAGTCGTGGTCTGTGTGGAACCTGCGTCGGTCGTGGTCCGGGTGTCTGCGGCCGCTGTCACGGTCTCCGCCCCGCCGGGTTCGGTGGCGGTCTGTCGATCCGTTGCGGTCTGTGTCTCGCTGGTGTCGGTCGGTGTCGCCAACGGCGACTCACCGTACCGCGGGCCGTCCTCGATTCCCGCGAGTTCGTCGTCACCGAGCGCGTCGTCGATGCTCTCGACCGGTTGGACGTCGACCGCGACGACCAGTCCCCCCACGACCGCGCCGACCAGCAACCCCAGTGCCAGCGCCGCGGCGTACTCGCGGAGTGTCACGCGTCCCCCCCCGCCGTTCCCCGTGGCATACACCCTGATTCACGGCAACACGGTTTAGCTCTGGTGGAGAATCCGGTGCCGACGGCGGGGAGACCGGTCAGTCGGCGCCGACGACGGTCACACGTTCTGCGGGTTCCTCGCCACCCGCGACCGCGCCGACCGCGTCGGCGACGGTCGCAACCAGATCTGCCTGTGCCGCCGTCGAGTACCACCCGCCGTGCGGGGTGACGAGCACATCCTCGCGACCGACGAGTGGGGAGTCGACGGGCGGTTCGGTCGGCAGTACGTCCAGTCCGGCCGCCGCGACGGGGCCGTCGGCCAACGCCGCCGCCAACGCCTCGTCGTCGACGACCGCGCCGCGGCCGACGTTGACGACGGTCGCGCCCTCGGGGAGTCGGTCGAGCGCCGCGGCGTCGACCAACTCGCGTGTCTCGGGGGTCAGCGGCGCGAACACGGCCAGCAGTTCCGCCTCGCGGGTTAGTGTCTCGAAATCGACCAGCTCGGCGTCGTACGCCGCCGCCGTCTCCCGGTCGACGTACGGATCAGACACCAGCGTCTCCCCGACGAGCCCGTCGGCCACCGTCGCCGTCTCGCGGGCGATCGAGCCGAAGCCGACACACCCCAGCGTCGTCTCGCTCAGCCGCATCGGCGCCGGCGCCTCGCCCCAGTCCCACCCACCGTTCCGGGTCTGTCTGTCGTACCGCCCGACCCGACGGGTGGTCGCGAGCAACAACGAGACGGCGTGTGTCGCCACCTCCTCGCGACAGTAGTCCGGGGCGTTCGTCACCGTCACCCCGCGCTCGCGGGCCGTCTCGACGTCGACGTTGTCGTAGCCGACGCCGCCGCGTGCGACGAGATCCAACTCCGTCGCCGACAACACCCCTGCGTCTACGGGTGTCAACCCACCCGCGACCAACGCGTCCGGCTCCGTCTCTGCCACCCGGTCCGCGAGCCGGTCGGCGTTCTCGATCGCCTCGGCGGTGATCTCGACGGGCTGCGCCGTCCGGTCGCGCAACGCCGCTGTCAGCCCGTCCAACATCCCCATGTCGTCGCTAACGAAGATTCGGTACACGGATTCGAGTTGTACCGCCGGTCGTATCGGGGTTGTGACGGTTCTCGGGGCGTGGGAGACGGCGGGCGTGACTGGTCGTGTCGTTCTCTGATCGGAACTGGACTCGGGCGGATTCGAACCACGGTCGCTCACTTCGTTCGCTCTCTGGTTCTCCCGCCGCTCGCCAATTTCTCACTCCGTTCGAAATTGGGCTCGGGCGGATTCGAACCACGGTCGCCCACTCCGTTCGCTCTCTGAGTCAATCGCGTTGCTCGCTTTCTGAGTCAGTCGCGTTACTCACTAGTTGCTCACTCTGGTCGGAACTGACTCGGGCGGATTCGAACCACGGTCGCTCACTTCGTTCGCTCCCTGGTTCTCCCGCCGCTCGCCAATTTCTCACTCCGTTCGAAATTGGGCTCGGGCGGATTCGAACCACCGCTCTCTTCCTTGTAAGGGAAGCGTCATAACCACTAGACTACGAGCCCGTGGCCTGGTGTCCTGCGCGCCCGGGCAAAAACCACGCGGTTCCGTGCGAGGCGTCGCGGTTCCGTCTGTGCCGTCTCGACTCGCTGTGACGTTTCGGCTCCGTGCGACACGTTTTCCACCCACTCCTCACCAACGACAGGTGTGAACCGCAGTCGTCTCGTCGTCGCCTGCGTCGTCGTGCTCGCGGCCGCCGGCGGCGGCCTCCTCGCACTCGACGCCGGGGTGTTCGACTCCGGCGCGTACGAACGCGCGACCGTCACCGTCGCCGACGAGAACGGGAGTCGGCTGGCGGCCGTCGACGTGCGCGTCGCCGACACCTACCAGAAACGCTACACCGGGCTCTCGAACACGAGTTCTCTCGGCGACGACGAGGGGATGTTGTTCGTCCACGACCAGCTGGGCACACACGCGTACGTCATGCGCGACATGGCGTTCCCGTTGGACATCCTCTTTGTCGCGCCCAACGGCACCGTCACGGAGATCCACCACGCACGGCTCCCGCCGGCAGACAACGGCAACGGGGAGTTAACTCGGTACCGCGGCACCGGCAAGTACGTGTTGGAGGTGCCGTACGGCTACACGAACGAGACCGGCGTCTCGGTCGGCGACACTGTCGAGATCGACGGCTACGACGCCTGAATCCCCGTCACTCCTCGTCGTCGGCCGAACTGTTCGTGTCGTCGTCGTAGGCGTACGCGTCCAGCGTCTCCCGGTCGATCTCGTCTAACACGGCCTCGTTGGTCGCTTCGAGCACGACCGGCGGGGCGACGCCCGCCTCGCGGGCCTCCACCCACCGCGGCACACAGAGACACCAGCGGTCGCCGTCGGACAGCCCCGGGAAGTCGAGGTGTTCACGGGGCGTCACCAGGTCGTTGCCGCGCTTCTGGGAGAAGGTGAGGAACTCGTCGGTGACGACGGCACACAGTTCGTGGCGGCCAGGGTCGCGGTCGAGTTTCCGACAGAACCCGTCGCGGAGCGCACCGGTCGCGGGGTCCGTGCAACAGGGCTCCAGTGGGTCGCCGTGGACGTTGCGGTCAGGTATATCCTTACCATCTGAGTTTGATGTCACGCTGCACACTACTCTCTCTAGTGTATTGTCAGTTCTGTCGTGGAGCAGTAAATAGTCTGTCAGAAGCGTAGACGACAGTATTTTGACTCTGGTTAACGGTTAGGAAGTATATGAGCGTTGAGACTGGTATCACAGCTACTGAGGATACAGTACAGCGCCTCCTATCAAGAGACTACAAATTCGTTGTACCCGAGTACCAACGGCAGTATTCGTGGCAGGAGGATCAGTGGGAAGAATTCTGGAGTGATTTACAGAAGATTAGTAATCAGGACACACACTTCCTCGGCTCGATTGTTGTCGTTGAAGAACAAAAAGGAATAGACGAGAAAAATGAGCTGAAAATCGTTGATGGACAACAAAGGCTTACAACAATATCTATATTGATGTGTTCTATAAGGAACGAACACCGGAAAAACGGGAACAAAAGCGCGGTACAGGGTATTAATAACGATTTTCTATTTCTGATGGATAATGACTACACGAACAAATCACAGAAGCTATCACTGAACTCACTTGATGATGAGCAGTACCGCCGGCTTGTGAACAACGAGTCAATGCGAGAAAACGAGAGTAGGTTAAGACGAGCAGCCGAGTATTTTGCTGAAAAGCTGTCAGGGTTTTCTGACGACGATCTGAGCGACCTGAGGAAGAAACTAGCACAGCGGATGACACTCGTCACGATTCAGTGTGACAATCAAGAGTCTGCCTTCAGGCTCTTTGAGACTCTTAATGACAGAGGGCTAGAACTTTCTGCTACCGATCTGATGAAAAACTATCTATACCAGAAGGCATCACGCGAGTGTCTCGGATATGAGAGCATCCAGAACGATTGGGAAAGCATTATTGATAATATTAGATACGAACTAAATAAACCATATAGATTTTTTATTCACTATCTTCTATATGCTCCAGAGCCAAGGGTTACAAAGAGTATAAGCAAGAACACGTTGTATAATAAGTTTAAAACTTTGATAAATAAGAAAATACCAAACAGTGAAATATCGGTTCAAGATTACATCCGAAGAATGGCCGACGATGTCCAGCTTTATTTACAAATAATAAATGCAGAAGTAGATAAGTTTGACTCGCATAGCAATAGTAGAATAAATAGACAGTTGTCTAAGCTGTCACGACTCGGCTACACGCAAGAACGGACGTACCTGATGGGAGTGTTCAAACATCTAGACAGCGCAACTAGTGTGGTTCGAGCGCTTGAGTTAATCGAGTCGTTCATCGTCAGACACCGGTTCACCAGTTCGATAACTGGGAGCAGCCTAAACGAACTTTACGCAGAGATATGTTCACACGCATTTTCACGGGACGACCCGATAGCGTACATACGGAGTCGGTTGGCCGATGTCGCTCCATCTGACGACGAGGTTGAGGCGGCACTGGCAAGTAACAACTTCAGCAGGAGTGATCGGACACTCTTCCTACTAGAGGGCATAGAGGCGGACTACTACCGCACTGGAGACAGCGTAGTGCCGAGTGGTGAGATTGAACATATTGCCCCGCGACAGTCGTTCACTGCGGTCAAGTACAACACTTGGCCGGACCATCTTGACGTTTCGAAGGAGCGATTCAACGAGTACAAAGACAGGCTCGGGAACCTGACCATACTTGAAAAGCGGTTGAATATATCCGCTAGTGATAATCCGTTCTCACAAAAGAAAGCCAAGTATGACGAATCTAATTATGCAATGCCACAGTCACTCACAGAGTATGATTCGTGGAACATAGAAGAAATTCAAGATCGTACAGAGAGATTATCAAGTGCTGCAACAGACATCTGGAGCTTCGAAGTCTGATGGCAGATAAGTACTAGATAGACAGGACGCGCTGGAGGAATCCTTTTGCCCGAAGCGAGGGTACTCACAGGTATGGATGTCGACAGTCACGCCGAGGAGCTCGCCTCCGATCTCGGTGTGGACAAACAGGAGGTCCGCGACGATCTGGAGAATCTACTGGAGTACAGCGTCCCAATCGACGAGGCCAAACAGTCCGTCCGGCGGAAACACGGCGGGGGCGGCGGCGGCGACGCCAGCCCGTCCGCGTTGGACGTGGCGGACGTAGCGCCGGACGCGGGCAACGTCACCGTCACCGGCCGGGTGTTGAGCGTCGGCACCCGGACGATCCGGTACGACGGCGAGGAGTCGACGATCCGCGAGGGGGAACTCGCCGACGACACCGGGAAGATCAGCTACACCGCCTGGCAGGACTTCGGCTTCGAGCCGGGTGACACCGTCAGCGTCGGCAACGCCGGCGTCCGCGAATGGGAAGGCGAGCCGGAGCTGAACCTCGGGGAGTCGACGACGGTCGCGTTGGAGTCCGACCCCGTCGAGGTGCCGTACCCCGTCGGCGGCGACCGCGACCTGATCGAGCTCGAACCCGGCGACCGCGGCCGGAACGTCGAGGCGACCGTGCTCGAACTGGAGGAACGGACAATCGACGGCCGTGACGGGGAGACGGAGATTCTCTCGGGAGTGCTCGCAGACGAGACCGCACGGCTCCCGTTTACCGACTGGCAGCCGCGGCCGGAGGTCGCGGAGGGGGCCCAGCTTCGACTCGAAGACGTGTACGTCCGGGAGTTCCGGGGTGTGCCGTCGGTCAACCTGACGGAGTTCACGACGGTCGCGCCGGCGGACGTGACCGTCTCCGACGAGGCGCCGCGGCTCTCCGTCCGGGAGGCGGTCGACACCGGCGGGATGTACGACGTGACCGTCGTCGGCAACGTGTTGGAGGTGCGTGACGGCTCCGGGCTGATCCAACGCTGTCCGGAGTGTGGGCGGCTCGTCCAGAACGACCAGTGTCGGAGCCACGGACAGGTCGACCCCGAGGACGACCTCCGCGTGAAGGCGATCCTCGACGACGGGACGGACACGGTGACGGCGATCCTCGGGACGGAGTTGACGAAGGAGATCTACGGCGGCACGCTGGCGGACGCGCTCGACGCGGCGCGGGACGCGATGGACCGGGAGGTTGTCGCCGACGAGATCGCCGCGGACCTGGAGGGGCGGGAGTTCCGCGTCCGCGGCCACCTGTCGGTGGACGACTACGGGGCGAACTTGGACGCGAGCGAGTTCGCGGTCGCCGACGAGCCGCCCGCCGAGCGGGCACGGGCGTTGCTCGCGGCCGTCGCGGGTGACACCGACGAGGCGGGTGTCGCGACCGATGGAGGTGCGGGGCTGTGAGCGCCGACGACGACGGTGGACCGGGGGAACGCGAGGTCGCCCACCGGTTGTTCGCGGCGGAGTTCGAGGACGCCACCCTGGAGTACTCCGAGAGCGACGAGGACCGCGCGCCGAACTACGTCGTGACGCCGACCGGCGCGCGGGTGAACCGGTTGTTCGTCGCGGGTGTGCTCACGGAGGTGGAGACAGTCAACGAGAACACACTCCGCGGGCGGGTGGTCGACCCGACGGGTGCGTTCGTCACCTACGCCGGCCAGTACCAGCCCGACGAGGTGGCGTTTCTCGACCGGACGACGCCGCCGGCGTTTGTCTCCCTGACCGGGAAAGGGCGGACGTTCCAGCCGGAGGACAGCGACGTGGTGTACAGCTCCGTCCGGCCGGAGCGGCTGAGCGAGGTGGACGCCGACACCCGCGACGCGTGGGTCGTCGACGCCGCCGAGGCGACGCTGCGGCGGATCGCGGTCGCCGCCGCCGCCCGAGAGATGGACGCTCGCGGCGACACGCTCCACGACCGACTCGTCGACGCCGGTGTCGACGAGTCGTTGGCGACTGGGGTCACACTCGCACTCGACCACTACGGGACGACCGCGTCGTATCTGGAGTCGCTCCGGACGGTCGCGACGGAGGCGTTGGCGGTCGTCGCCGACGAACGCGACGAGGTGTCCGCGACGACATCCGCGCCGGACGCCGACGAAGGGGCGACCGTCGGTCCGCTCCCGGAACACGTCGAACTCGGGGTGGTCGACGACGAGCCAGTGGCCGACGACACCGGAGCCACGGACGGTGTTGCGGCGGTGGACGACGGAGAGCGTGGAGACGACAGCGAGCCCGCGACCGCGACGACAGGCGTGACCGCAGACACTGGCGGAGACGGGACGGAACCAGGTGGAGACGGTCTTGACGAGCCGGACTCTGTGGCGGCCAGCACAGACGAGACGACAGTCGACAGTGGAACGACCGAGGCGACAGTCGACGCCGTGACAGGCGGTGCAGCCGACTCGGCCAGCGACACCGGGACGGAGTCGACCACCGACACGGACGATCTGGGTGGGTTCGACGATACTGCCGGGACGGACGACACTGTGTCGAGTGACACCACAGCCGGCGACACTGTGTCGAGTGGCACCACAGTCGGCGAGACCGAAACGGACGACCTAGGCGGGTTCGACGACGCTGGCTCCACCGAGTCGGACGGAACACTTGGCGACACCGGGACAGACGAAACGCTCGACGAGACCGAGACAGACGAGTTAGGTGGGTTCGACGAACCGGACACCAGTGGTGTCGGCGGTGACGAGTCCGGCGCCGTCGGTGACGAACCGGGTGGGTTCGGCGGCAGTGACACCGGCGACACGAGCGACGCGGGCGAGACGGGAGAGCCAGGGGACGTATCACCCGACGAGGACGATCTCGACGACGCGCTGACAGACGAGGAACGGGCGGAGGTGCGCTCGGAACACGGTGTCGGGTTCTCCTCCGGGACGGAAGTGCCAGAGCCCGAGGAGTCCGAGTTGGATGCTCCCGACCCCGAGGAGATCACACCGACCCAGACAGAGCCCGACACAGCGTCCACGGGAGAGTCGACAGTCGAGTCGCCCCCGGCAGAGACGGAGCCGACGGGCGACGTCGCGTCGTCGACCGGCACGAGCGAGACAGCCGGTAGTGCCGGCGAGGACGACACCACGGCGGCCGACAGTGGAGCGGACGCGACGGCCGACACGGGAAACGACGGCGCGGACGGCGCAGTCGACGTGGACTTAGAGGCGGCCGCCGTGGAGATCATGGGTGAGTTAGACGACGGGGACGGTGCCGACAGAGAGGCGGTGATGGCGGTCGCGGTCGACCGCCACGGCGCCGACCCGGCGGCCGTCGAAGAGGCAATCCAGGAGGCGTTGATGAGTGGGCAGTGTTACGAGGCCGGCGGGGGGCTGAAGCCGATCTGATGGCCCGCGAGGAACCGCTCGTGGAGCCAGTGCCGGACGCGCCGGCAGCGACCGCCCAGTTGGACGGGGAGCGGGCGTTGGTCGTCGCCGACTACCACGCCGGGATCGAGGTTGGGCTCCGCTACGAGCGCGGGGTGGAGTTAGACAGCGCCGCGCCCGCCCGGCGTGAACGGCTCCGGTCGCTCGTCGGCACAACAGATCCAGACCGCGTGGTCGTCGTCGGCGACCTGGGACACCGGGTGTCAGGTGCCGGCGAAACGGAACGAGCGGAGGTGACGGCGTTGCTCGACGCGCTCTCGGTGCCGGTGACGCTCGTCCGCGGGAACCACGACCCCGGGCTGGCGGAACTCGACCGGTTGGACGTGACGCCGGCCGAAGGGACCAGGCTGGGCCGTGTCGGGTTCGTCCACGGCCACACCTGGCCGGAAGCGGACGTGCTCGCCGCGGACGTGGTGTGTGTCGGGCACGAACACCCGGCGGTGAAGCTGGCCGACGAGGTCGGGCGTGCCCGGGCAGAACGGGCGTGGCTCCGCGGCCCGTTGGAACGAGAGCCGTTCGTCGACGCCGTCGACGGCTGTGGGGGAGCCTGGAACGACCCGGAGTTGGTCGTCGTCCCGGCGTTCAACGACCGTTCGGGCGGCACCTGGGTGAACGTCGAGGGGCAGGGGTTCCTCGCGCCGTTTCTTCCCGCAGCGCTCCCGTCGGCACAGGCGTACCTCACCGACGGAACCCGACTGGGGGAGTACCGGTCGGTTTGAGCCTCGCCGACCCGTTCGGGGCGAGACGTGGCCGTTCCGTGGTGTGGTAGCTCTTTTCACTCACAGATGCACCGAAGTGTTTATATACGACACCGCAGTAGGGAGAGACACCAGAGCGCCTTCGGGCGTGGTGTACCGTGCGAGGAACGACGACACAGCGTTCTCGACGCAGTACGACCGGACGCAATCGTCTAGCGCCAGCCACGCTTGGAGCGGTGATGGTGTCGAGGTACTAATCATGGCAACGGAATCGGAAGTACTCGAGAGTCACGATCTCGACCCGATGGACGAATCGCGGAACGTACAGCTCGACGACGACAAACTGGAGAACGGCTCCAAGGGCGAACTGATCAAGCTCGCCGGCCAACTGCGAGACCGACGCAACGAACTCAACCAGATGGCCTCCGATCGTGCGTCGACGCGTGATGATCTCAACGCGGAGACACGCGAGAAGGTCGACGAGGCACAGGAACACCGCGAGCAGCGGGACGAACTCAACGAACAGGTTCAGGAGCACAAGGAGAGCCGCAACCAGCTCAACGCCGAGGCCAACGAACTGTTCGACGAGGTCGAGGAGATGAAACAGGACCTCGAACTGGACGACGGCAAGTCCATCGAGGAGTTGGAAGAGGAGATCGAGGAGCTGGAGTTCAAACAACAGACGGAGGTGCTCGACGCCGAAGACGAGCGGGAACTGATCGAGAAGATCGAGACCAAACGCGAACAGCTCCAGGAACGCGAGGAGAAGGTCGACCAGAGCGGCGACCTCGAAGAGCTGATCGAGGAGGCCGAATCCGTCCGGAGCGAGGCGTCACAACACCACCAGAAGGTGACGGAACTGGCAGACGAGGCCCAGGAACACCACAACGAGATGATCGAGGCCTATCGGGAGGCCGACGAGATCCGTGACGAGGCCGACATCGTCCACGAGAAGTTCGTGGAGGCTCAGGAGTCGGCCGACCAACACCACGAGGACTTCGTCCGCGTTCAAAAGCGGCTCCGCGAACTGGACAAGAAAGAGGAGGAAGAACAGAAGGAGGAACGCGAGAAGAAGGCCGAAGAAGAACGCGAGGAGGCCGAGGAGATCTACCAGAAGTTCAAGGACGGCGAGACCCTCGACACCGAGGACCTGATGAAGCTCCAGAAGACGGGGCTACTGTAGTCGCCGACCGCTGCCCGGCCTGACGCCGGGTGTTTTCTCTCCGGAGCCGGCCGTGGAGTGGCGACGCCGGCAAAACGGTAATATGGGATGGGAGTCGGTGTTGTCAATATAAGACGCTGGTTTCGTCTCGAAGGTCACATGTCCGAACAGGGTGAGTCGCGCAGACGCGGCGAGAAGTCGCTGACCGGCCTGTCTCGTGTTTTCGACGAGCAACAGGTCGCAGAGATGCGGAGTGGTGTCGATACTGCGGACCGAGTCGACCGAGAGGAGACAGAGAGCGGTTCGAGTGACCGTCGGACGTTCCGACAGTTCGTGCGACGCGGAGTTAGGCCAGCGACGCGCCGTCGAAGGCGGTCGCCTCGTAGTCGACCTCCATCAGATCGAGGATCGTCGGCGCGATGTCGTAGAGATTCGTCCCCTCGGGGACGGACACGTCCGGGTCGTCGACCAACAAGGTCGCGTTCTCGAAGCTGTGCATCCCGTTGCGGGGGCCGTGGTAGAACACCCCGTCGTCGTGGGGTTTGAACTTCGATTTCAGGTCGAACCCCTCGTTGGGAATGACCGTCAGATCCGGCGCGATGTCGTCGTGTGCGCCGTCGAACACGTCGTCGCCGACAACGACCCGCTTGGCGACCGGCTCCCCGTCCGGGCCGGTCATCGACTCTAGGTCGTTCTTGAGTTCCGCACGGGTCGCCTCGAACTCCGAGCGCGGCACCACACCGCGGGGTTCGCGGCCCTCCAGGTTGATGTAGAATCGGCCGGGGATGAGCGAGTACGCACGGGCGTCGTCTGCGATGTCGGCGAGTTCCTCGTGGTCGTTGCCATCGAAGGAGAGCCAGCCGTTGTTCGCGAGCCACCGGTTGCAGTCCACCTCGTAGGTCTCGGTCATGAACCCGTGGTCGGAGGCGACGACCAAAGTCACGTCGTCGGGGAGCATCTCCCGAATCTGGCCGAGATAGTCGTCGACCGCCCGGTAGAACTCGAAGAACTCCTCGGCGTACTCCCCGTCCTCGACGTAGTCTTCGAACAGAAAGTGGTTGACCCGGTCGGTGGTCATGAACACGCCGAAAAACAGGTCCCAGTCGTCCTGGCGCAGATACTGCTCGAAGGCGTCGAACCGGCGGTCAAGCGTCTCGTGGGCGTTCTCGATAAACTCCGACTTGTCGTCTGCGTGGCCCAACTTCGCGTTGGCGTCGATGCGGTAGTTCATCCCGTCGAGCGTCTCCCCCACCTCGTCGGGGTAGGAGGCCTTCTCGATAGACGGGGAGAGGAACCCAGAGACCATCCGTTGGACGTTGCGTTGTGGCGGGAACGTGACGGGGACGTTGAGAACCGTCGCGTCGCGGCCGGCCTCACTCACACGGTCCCAGAGCCGAGTGGCCTGCACGTCCCGGCCCATCGGCACGTAGGTGTCGTACGACCCGGTCTCACGGTCCTGGAAGCCGTAGACACCGGTCTCGCCGGGGTTGACACCGGTCGTGAGCGCCGGCCAACAGGCCGACGACTCCGGCGGCACGATGCTGTCGATGGCACCGCCGTCACCGTTCTCGATGACCGCCGTGACGTTCGGGAACTCCTCGGGGTGGTTCGCGAGCAGACTGAAAGGTACACCGTCGATGCCGACGAAGGCGACGCGCGGGTCGTCGTCGCCCCTGATCCGGTCGAACAGTCCCATACGACCCCATGCATCTGGCTGGCCTAAAGCCCTTTACAAGCGGTACGAGGCGAACGCCACGGGTCTTGACCCCGTGGATGAAGCCGACAACTCGTGACACAAACTATTAACTCGAACCATCCTAAACAAGCATGATGTGACGGCATAATCCGCGTCTGGCTTAGTCGGCGAAAACAAGCCGGGTCAGACGCTCAGCCGTTGCCACCAACTAGGAGTGGGAGACTCCGAATCCACGCCTGCGGAGACTGCGCTCCCTGTGGATTCCCTCACGGAATCTGCAAAGCGCGTCGTGGAAACAGGAAGCCTCGGGGCTTGACCCCGAGGCACTTCACAACCGTCCGTTCTCACCAGTAGCTGGGAGCAACCGGGGAAACAGGAGAGCGATAGCCCGAAACAGCGACCAGACAGCCACAAAGACAGTGTGGTGCGGAGGCGGTCGCAGGACGGGGGCAGTGCGGCGCGGAGCAGAAGCAGTGCGGAAGCGGCGCGGAACAGAAGCAGTGCGGAGGCGGCGCGGCGCGGAGACAGTGCGGCGCGGATGCATAGCAGAAGCAGTGCAGAAGCGGCGCGGAGGCGGCGCGGAGGCGGTCGCGGACAGCACCACGACAGCAGACGCGAGCGCCCGCTCACGGGTCGTTCCTCCCCGTTCGCGTCGAGGCTCTCCCGTTCGGTCGAGCCTCGCGCTTTTTCATCGACATTTTTTTCCTTGAGGTGGCCGACCGCAGGGAGGCCACCCCAAGGAGTGAAAAAGGTCGGTTTTCAGTCGTCGCCAGCCTCTGCGCTCGTCCGGGAGGCGCGTTTGCTCGCGCGTTCGATGAACTCCTCGGGGAGTTCGTCGATCTCGCCGGCCTGGACGCCCCAGAGGTGGGCGTACAGTTCGTCGTTGGCGAGCAGTTCCTCGTGGGTGCCGCGTTCGACGGTCTGGCCCTCCTCCAAGACGACAATCTGGTCGGCGTCCTTGATCGTCGAGAGGCGGTGGGCGATGGCGAAGGTGGTGCGGTTCGCCGTCAGCTCGTCCAACGACCGTTGGATCAGCATCTCCGTCTCCGTGTCCACGTCGGAGGTGGCCTCGTCGAGAATGAGGATGTCGGGGTCTTTCAGCACCGCTCGTGCGATCGAGAGCCGTTGGCGCTGACCGCCCGACAGCTTCACGCCGCGTTCACCAATCTCCGTGTCGTACCCCTCCGGGAGATTGGTGATAAACTCGTGGGCCTCGGCGGCTTTGGCAGCCTCGACGACCTCGTCGTGGTCGGCGCCGAAGCTGCCGTACTCGATGTTCTCCTCGACAGTGCCGTAGAACATGAAGCTCTCCTGAGAGACGTAGCCCAGCGACTGGCGGAGGCTGGGGATCGTCACGTCACGCAGGTCGGTGCCGTCGATCCGGATGGCGCCCTCGTCGACATCGTACATCCGGAGCAACAGCTTCAGCACCGTCGACTTGCCGGCGCCGGTCGGGCCGACCAACGCGACCGTGTTGCCGCCCTCGACATCGAAGGAGATGTCTCGGACGATGTCCTCCTCGTCATAGCCGAACGTCACGTCGTCGTACTGGATCTGCCCGTCGGTCACGTCTAACGGCTCGGCGTCGGGGTCCTCGACAATCCGGGAGGGCTCGTCCATCAGCCCGAAGATGCGCGCCGAGGAGGCGCGGGCGCGCTGGTACATGTTGATGATCGAGCCGAACTGCGCCATCGGCCAGATGAACCGTTGGGTGAACAGGATGAACGTCGTGAACTCACCCACACGCAGCGTCCCCGTGAACGGGCCCGGTGCCCCGGAGAACACCCACAGCCCGCCCACGACGAACGTCGCCACGAAGCCGACGCCGGCGATGATCCGGAGCGCGGGGAAGAACCGAATCCGGATCGAGATCGCCCCCCAGTTCGCGTCGAAGTAGTCCTGTGAGACATCGTCGACCCGTTCGGACTCGAACAGCTCCGTGTTCGAGGTCTTGATGACCTGGACGCCGCCGAGGTTGTTCTCCAACCGACTGTTGAGGTCACCGACCGTCGACCGCACCTCGGCGTACCGCGGTTGGATTCGCCTGACGAAGTAGTAGGTGAACAGTGCGATGATCGGCACCGGGAGCAACGCGACCAACGCCAACTGCGGGTTGAGCGCGATCATGATCCCCGCGATTGCCACCACCATCACGGACAGGCGGAACACGGAGTTCATCCCCTCGTTGAGGAACCGTTCCAACCGGTTCACGTCGTTCGAGAGGATCGACATCATCTCTCCGGTCTGTTTCTGGGCGAAGAAGTCCATGTTCAGCCGTTGCATCTTGTCGTAGGTGTCCGTCCGGATCGCGTGTTGGATGTTCTGCGCGAAGGAGTTCCACCCCCAGTTTCGAGTCCAGTGGAACGCCGCGCCGCCGAAGAACCCGAACGCGATCAGCCCGATTGTCATCCAGAACTGTCCGGTTCGGGTCGCCGGAATCACGGACCCGACGGCCGCTTCGGTCGCAAACGGCAGAAAGCCGGGGAGAAAGTCCGCCAGGATGGTCGCGTACTCCGAGTCCTGAAAGATCGCGTCGATTGCGAACCCCAACACCAGTGGCGGGATGAGGTCCAACACCCGGGCGACGACACTCGCGATCACGCCGACCACAAACTGCAGTTTGTTCTGACGCCCGTACTCCGCGAACAACCGTCGCATAGGGTTTGACGATTTCTCTCGTAAGTCTTCGAAGGGATCGTCTTCTTCTGCGGGGTGACTCATCAGATACGTGTGACACGTCCGCCGCCGACTAAACGGTTTGCTTCGTTTCGAAATACGGGGGTTCTCGCCGGGCGCGAGACCCGTTCTCGCGGTCGTTCCTGCCGGGAGTGCCGTCACACTCGATCCGGACTCGGTCGGAAGGGCGGCGAACGTCCGGGTGACTTGGGTGGTGAGCAGCTACACGACGCGGTTCTGGAGTGACGACTCGTCGGCGAGTCGGGCGACGTTCTCCGCGAGGATGTCGGCCGTCCGTTCGTAGTAGGCGGGCGAATGGCCGGCGTTGTGCGGGGTGATCCGGACGTCCTCGAACCGCCACAGCGGGTGGTCGGGCGGCAACGGCTCCGGGTCGGTCACGTCCAAGAACGCGCCGCCGATCCGGTTCCACCGGACTGCGTCGACGAGCGCGTCCGTCTCCACGACCGGGCCACGGGCGACGTTCACCAGACTCGCGTGTGACGGCAGGGTCGCGAACAGTTCCCGGTCGATCAACCCCGCGGTCTCGTCGGTGAGCGGGCAGGCACAGACGAGGTGGTCGGCCCCGGCCACCGCCTCGTGGAGGTCGTCGTAGCCGTACACCCGTTCGAGCGGCCCTCCCTTCTGGGGAGTGTGGCGGACGCCGACGCGTTCGACCCCGAACGGTTCGAGGCGTTCGGCGACCGCAGTGCCGATGGCGCCGAGTCCGGCCACACACACCGTGCTGTCGAACAGCTCCCGACACTGGTAGGAGGCCCACTCGCGGCGGTCCTGTTGGCGGGTCGCCCGCCGGAAGTCACGCGCCATCGAGATCAGCGCGCCGACCACGTACTCCGCGACGTTGGGGCCGTGGACGCCCGCGGCGTTCGTCACGGCGACCCCAGCAGTCTCGAATGCAGACAGATCGAGGTGGTTCGTGCCGGCGTACACACAGGCGAGCAGTTCCAACTCCGTCGCGGCGTCGAGGTGTGTGGCCGTCCGGCGACCGGAGCCGGTGGCGACCCGGGCGCGGGACAACGCCGTCGCCTCCGCGTCGGGGGTTTCGGCGAGTGTGATCTCGTGGGCAGGGAGCCGGTCGCGGAGCGCGGCCGCGTAGTCGCTCGCCGGCAGCCCGTGGATCGACTGTCGTGTGACGACGATCTCCATGGCTGGCGTTCGTCGGTGTACCACTCGAAGCTACCGAGAACGCGGTCGGGAGGAGAGTCACAACGAGCGGTACCACGACCCACACCGGCACGTCCGGCCGGCTCCGCCCGGCTTTAGCCGGGGGCGCGGCTACGTGTCGTAGTGAGCCGGATCAACCGTTCTGTCGTCGCCCTCGCTGCCGCTAGTCGGTTCGCCGCCGGAATCCTGATGGGGACCGGACTGGCGTTCTACGTCGGCGAGGCGGGTGGCTCCGCGTCGCTCGTCGGCGCGGTGACCACGGCGTACTTCCTCGGGATGATGTTGCTGTCCCCGTTCTGGGGGGCCGTCGCGGACGTGACCGGGCGGCGACGAGCCGTGTTGGTGGTGACGGGCGTCGCCGCGACGCTGGCGGTGTTGCCGCTCCTGGTCGTTCCGGGAATCGACACGACGGTGACGCTCGGGCCGGTGTCGATCTCGGGGGTGTATCTCCCGATCGGGGTCAGGGGGGTGTACGCCGTCTTCGCCGTCGGCTTCTCCCCGGTGATGTTGACCGTCGCGAGCGCCAGGGGCGGCGATGAGGACCGCGGCCGGTCGCTGGGCTTTTTCAACTCCGCGCGGGCGGTCGGGTTCACCGGCGGGCAGTTGGCCGTCGGCTTCCTGTTGGGTGTGCTCGCGCCGGCGGGGCTGTATCTGGTGATCGCGGTCGCGTCGCTCGTCTCGACGGTCGCGGCCGCGTTCGTCGCCGACCCGACACCCACACCCGAGGAGACACCGAGTCTCGGGGCGGTGCTGTCCGAGGTTCGGCGGCGACTGCTCCCGGCGGCGGCGGATCGGAGACACTTCTCGCGCAACGGGCTGGGGTGGCTCTACGTCGCGTTGGCACTGCGCAACACCACCGTCATCGGCGTGATGGGGCTGATGCCGGTGTACCTGCCGGGGCGGCTCGGCTTGACTGAGCTCCAGATGGGGGCGTTGTTGGCGTTGAACCCGGCCGGACAGGTGGTGTTCATGTTGGCGTTCGGCCGTCTCTCCGACCGGGTCGGTCGGAAACCGCTCGTCGTCGGCGGGATGGGTGGCTCCGCGTTGTTCGCGGTGTTGGCCGCGGGCGCGGCGGTCGTCCCCGGGACGCTCGCGCGGCTGGCCGTCGGCGGGGTCGCGTTTCTCGTCATCGCCGCCGCCTTCTCCGCGATGACGACCGGCGCGCTCGCGTTCATTGGCGACGTGGCGCCCGACGACCGAGAGTCCGAACTGATGGGGTTGCGGTCGACGGCAAAAGGTGTCGGCGGCGTGATCGGCCCGCTCTTATTGGGCGGGGTGGCGACGCTGACGAGCTACGAGGCGGCGTTCGCCGTCGGGAGCGGGTTGGCGCTCGTTGCCGCCGGGTTGGCGTACGTCGCGCTGACGGAGAGTCGGCCGGCCGGCGACACCACGCCGACGGTGGTTGTCGACGACTGAGCGGCAGGGCGTGACAGTCGCCTTTTCGGTCCCGCGGTCGTACGACCGAGTGATGCGTGTGGGTTTCGTCACGAACCCCATCGCCGGGATGGGTGGCCGGGTCGGACTGAAAGGGACGGACGGCAAACTCGCGGCCGCACGCGAACGGGGTGCAGAGCCGCGCGCACCGGACCGCGCTCGTCGGGCGTTGGACGCGCTGGCCGACGCCGGCGGCGTGGAGCTACTCGTCTGGGGCTCGCCGATGGGCGCGGCCGCCGCCCGCGAGGCCGGGTTCGATCCGACGGTGTTGGGTGAGCCTGACGGTCGGGACCTGGAAGACACGGGGCCCGAGGACACCCGCGAGGCGACGCGGGCGTTCCACGAGGCGGGCGTCGATCTCGTCTTGTTCGTCGGCGGCGACGGCACCGCCGCGGACGTGGCCGCGGCGTTGCAGGGGACGGAGACCCCGATGTTGGGTGTGCCGGCCGGGGTGAAGGTGTACTCTGGGGTGTTTGCCGTCTCGCCGGAGGACGCCGCGGCAGTGACCACGCGGTTTGACCGGACACAACGCCGCGAGGTGACGGACATCGACGAGGACAGCTACCGGGAGGGGGAGGTCCAGCCGGAGCTGCAGGGCGTGGCGTTCGTTCCCGTCACCGAACAGCTCCAGTCGTCGAAACAAAGCGCCGGCGGGAGCGTCGACTCGCTGGCCGCGGGGGTGGCCGACGAGGCGCGGGCCACCCCCGACCGGACGTACGTGCTCGGCCCGGGGTCGACGCTGGCGGCCGTGAAAGCCGAACTGGGGTTCGACGGCTCGCCAATCGGCGTCGACGTCTGGCGCGACGGGGAGGTGCTCGCGCGGGACGCCGACGAGACGACGTTGTTGGGGACACTGGAGTCTGAAGGCGACAACGAGATTGTCGTCACACCGATCGGTGGCCAGGGGTTCGTGTTCGGTCGCGGCAACCCACAGCTGTCGCCGGCGGTGATCCGACGGTGTTCGCTGTCGGTGGTCGCCTCCCGCGACAAGCTCGGCGAGCTCCGGGTGCTCCGGGTGGACACGGACGACCCGCAGTTGGACGAGGAACTGGCCGGCTGGGTGAAGGTCCGTGTCGGTCGCTTCGAGACGCGGATGGTGAAGATCGTCTAGCGCGACCGGCGTGGTCGTGTCGTCGCTCCCGCTCGTCTGACGCGACCGCCTCGGCGGTGTGTCTACCCTAAATCGTCATGAGAGAGTATAATCACGCGCAGTCAAGTTTAAGGACGATGGGAGCGTCCGGCTCCCTATGGAGACGCGCAAGGTCCAACGGTTGGGGCCGTCGACGCTCGCGATGACACTGCCGGCGGAGTGGACACACGAACACGACGTGGAGAAGGGCCAGGAAGTGTCACTCCGGATGGGTGGGAAAGGGACACTAACCGTGTTGCCGGAGTCGGCGACGACCGAGGACACGCAGGCGACGCTGTGGGCGGACAACCTCGACGCGGACGCACTCGAACGAGCGATTCTCGCGCAGTACGTGCTCGGCCGGCGGGTGATCAACGTCGAGACGGACGAGGGGCCGTTGGACTCGGACCACATCAACGCCGTCTACCGGGCAGAAGGGCAGTTGATGGGGTTGGGCGTGATCGAGGAGACCCCCGAGAGCATCGCCATCCGGTGTTCCGTCGACCCGGAGGATTTTACCCTCGACAACCTGCTCCGGCGGTTGGAGTCGACCGGCTCGACGATGCGCGGGGAGGCGGCGAAGGCGTTGGCCCACGGCAACCCGGATCTGGCACAGCGGGCGCTCAACCGCGAACGCCAGGCGAACAAGATCTTCGTGCTCCTCCTCCGATTAATCTTCACCGCGTTCCAGAACCCGAATCTCGCGCGAGCGATCGGGTTACAGTCCGGCTTCCCGTTGATCGGCTACCGGTCGGTCGCGAAGAACCTGGAGTTGATCGCGGACAACGCCGAGGACATCGCCGAGACCGTCCTGGCCGCGGAGACGGACCAACTGGGCGTGGAGTCGTCGACGCTCCGGCGTATCCGGGAGTTCTCCGATCAGGTGGACGAACTCACCGCACTGGCGGTCGATGCGGTCGTCCAACGCGACTACGCCTGTAGCGTGGAGGTGCGTGAACGGTTCGCCGAGCTGAAGGATCGGGAGGCGGAGATTCTCGAAGACCTGCCGGAGATGGACAACGAGTCGTTGCTCCGGGTGCGGGAACTGCTCGTCAGCCTCCAGGAGACGGCCCAGTACGCGATGCGGATCGGCGAGGTCGCCGCCAACCTCGCGCTCAACCAGGACAACGAGTACGTCACGATCTCCTCGGGCGACCCCGAGCCCGGGCTGTAACGGCTCGGGACGGGGCGGAGCTACCGCTTCTTCACGGTCAGTGGGTTCCGACACGCCAGCGTGCAGTCGAACTGGGGGTGTTCGGCGAGGTGTCGCACCACCAGTTGACGGCGCGACCCCGTCACCGGCGTGTCGACTGCCGCCGCAGTCTCCCCCAGCTCGGCGGCGGTGAACCGCTCGGGGAGCCGGTCGTACAGCCGCCGCAGGGCCGCGAGCGAGTCGAACACCTTCGCCGGCTCGGCGTCCCGGCGGGCGACACCGTAGCTGCCGTCCCGGCGGGAGACTGCTGCCGTCCGCCGGAACGACTCCCGCCCGGCGAGCGTCTCGCCCAGCGACGCCCGGAGCGCGGCGGCGTCGGCGCTGGACAGTTCGTGAACGACACCGTCGACCGTCAGGCGGACCCCGTCGTCAGTCGTCGCGACGGAGAACGCGATCCCGAGTCGTGTGACTCTGCACACCTCGTGTGGGTGCGGCGACCGAGGAAAAGCTTCCCCCGTCGTGAGAGTCGGTGGCACGGGAAGGGGTTGGGTGCCGTGGTCGGCTCGGCGCCGTCGGCAGGCTCGTCGCGTCGGTGGAGTTTGGCGCGTCGTTGGAGCCGTTCGTCGCGGACAGCGTCGTGTCGATCACGACACCCTCGGGCGTGTCGCGGGGGACGTAGCCCGCCTCCTCGCCACACTCGGCCGGCCGGCGGCACACCGACAGCCGGGGTGTCACCGCCCGGACCCGGTCGGTGCCGGCCGCGACCGGGAGCCGGAGCCGGTAGCCGGTGCCGCCGGCGGGGCCGTAGTCGAGGAAGACGGTCAGTGTCACCGTCTCCCGACCCGTGACCGTCAGGTTCGTCTCGTTCCCGACCGGCTCGACTGCGCCCGCCAGCCGGACGCTCGCCACCTCGTCGTCCGGCTCCGCGGCTGTGGCCGCACTGTCGACGGTGAGTGTCAGGTCGAGTCGGTCACCGTCCGGGCGGGCGGCGTAGTACGACTGGTCGTCGGGAGTGGCCAGCCGGACGGAGACGGCGTCGGGGGAGCGCGGGACACCGAGAGTGGCCGCGAGCCGCACGCCGTCGCCGGTCTCGCGGGTGACGGGTTGGAGTCTGGCGGCGACCCGCGACCCCCTGCTGGGGGCCCACTGACCCCGAGAGACGTACCGGTAGAGCTGGCGGTCCGGAACGCTGTCGGCGACGGCAAACGGGCGCCCGTCGAGCGCGTACAGCGTCGACGCGTCGAACTCGGGGTCGTTCCGGAGCGGTTGGTACGGGTGGGCGAGCCAGTCGCCGAACGGTCGCGGGAGCAACACCACGGCGTCGGCGGGCGTCGTCAGCGCCGGTCGGCCGACCCGGCCGAACGGTGGGGGGGCGTCCGTGCTCGTCGTCGGGGCGTCACTCGCCCAGTCGCCAGCGTGGCTCGTGTTTGCGGCGACGCCGCTGGCGTCCGTGCCGCCGGCGTCGGTGAACGGTGCGTACGCCGACCGGTAGGTCTGTGTCGCGTCCGCGTTCCGTTCGACCGGCGGGGCGGTGACGGCGACACCCGCGGCGACGACGAGCGCGACGAGCGCGACCGCGACGGCGACGCTCCGTGTCGAGCGCCGGGGCGCGTCACCGGCGAGCCGTGCGTGAACTCGACGGAGCCCGACCGCCGCGAACACCGCCGTCGGGACGATCAGATCGTAGTGGTAGTACGGCCCCAGCGACGCGATCAGCCCGTCTGCGGGCAGCGCGAGATCGCCCAGTAAGTTGAGGTTCCCCCAGAAGGCGACGTTCGCGACGACGACACTGCCGACCGTCGCCGCGAGCAGGAGTCGGTGGGTGCGGGTGCGACTCGGCACCGTCTGCCGGAGTCGAGTGACGCCGCCGACGGCGAGCAACGTCCCGACGGCGCCCGCGGGCACCCACCGCGTCGCGAGCCGCCAGACGACTTCGGCGTTCGCTCGGATACCGAGTGCAGGGGTGTACGTCCGGTCGTAGCCCAGAATCTCCCGTTCGCCGAAGCCGATCCCGTCGCGGGGGGCGAACGCCTCGTACGGGAAGACGAGCGGGTCGCCGGTGACGGCCGCGTTGTACGCGAGCGCGGCGGCGACACCCCCCAGGCCGCCGACGGCAGTGAGACTCTGTCGGGTGAGGGTCGGTCGGTGGAGCCCCAACAGTGTCGCGTCACGTGCGGCCGCGCGGACACGGCCCCGGAGCGTCCAGACGGCGTGACAGACGAACGGCGCGGCGAAGGCGACCGCGGTGTACGGCCGCGCGAAGAACGCGACCCCGACGGCGACGCCCGCGACCGCCGCCCATCGTTGGCTCCGGTCACGGTCGGCACGGACGTACGCGTAGACGAACAGGATATTCCAGACCGTCGTCGGCGCGTACGGGAGGAACACGCCCGCGTGCAACAGGAACAGTGGGGAGACGAACAACATCGTGGCCGCGAGCAGGCCGACTCGTCGGTCGAACAACGCCGCCGCGAGCGCGTAGGTCAACAGGACGACTCCGGCGGTGACACCGACGAGGCCGAGTCGGGGTGAGCCGACGAGCCAGCCGAGCGCGAACGTCGCGGCCGGCACCGGGGCGTACTTCGGGTACAGCCTCCCGTCCGGGCGTTCGACGAAGAACCACGGCCGGAACAGCTCCGTGGCCGGTGGGTCGAGAAACAACTGCCCCTCCAACAACATCGCCGCCTGCGCGAGATACACCCCCTCGTCGTGGTTGACAGAGTGGAACGGAAAGACGAGCGCGCCGACAACGGCAGCGACGACGGCGCCGGCGGCCACGAGCAGTCCGGCGAGCGCGCGGTCACGGTCGATTGGGAGCCGGCGGCGGACGGCCGTCCACCACTCGGCGAGCGCACGGAGACGGGGGGCGACCACGGCTCACTCCGTCGGGTACCACGCCAGCGTGTGGTCGGCCGTCAGGTCCACCCGGACCCGGCGGTCGAGATCGAACTCGCTGGCGTGGTTGTGTTCACACCGCACGAGGTCGCCGCTGTCCAACTCCACCTCGTAGACGAACGACGGGCCGGTGTACTCCCGGCCGACGACCGTCCCGTCGCCGGCGACACCCGCGCTACTCACCTCACTCGCGTCAGGGGAGCCGGCGGCACCGCCCGCCTCGACGGGTGTCGCCCGGAGGTCGTCCGGCCGGACGAGCACGTCGACGGCGGCGCCGTCGTACTCGTCGGTCAACCCTTGGAGTGTGTCGACGTGGAGTGTCCCCAGCCCGGTGTCGACGCGGCCGTCAGAGAGCGTCCCGGAGAGAAAGCTCGCCTGCCCGATGAACTCCGCGACGAACCGCGACTCCGGGTGTTCGAACACCGTCTCCGGTCGACCCACCTGTTCGATCCGGCCGTCGCTGACGACCGCCACCCGGTCAGAGATCGACAACGCCTCCTCCTGGTCGTGGGTGACGGAGACAGCCGTCACGCCCGCCGCCTTCAGGATGCGTCGCACCTCCTCGCGCATCCGGGTGCGGAGCCGCACGTCCAGATTCGAGAACGGCTCGTCCAACAGGAGTACGTCCGGTTCGGGCGCAAGCGACCGGGCCAACGCCACCCGTTGGCGTTGCCCTCCCGAAAGGTCCTCGGGCGTGCGGTCGCCGTAGTCGCCGAGCCCGACCAACGCGAGCAACTCCTCCACGCGGGCCTCGCGGTCCGCGTCGGGCCAGTCGTCGATCCCGAACGCGACGTTTTCGGCGACCGTGAGGTGTGGAAACAGGGCGAACTCCTGAAACACCATCCCAACGTCGCGATCCTCCGGCGGGACGAACGTCGCGTGTTCTGCCGTGCCGGCGGCGACGGTGTCGCCGGCGACCCGGACCGTCCCGCCGGTCGGTCTGTCGAGCCCGGCGATCAACCGGAGCGTCGTCGTCTTCCCGCAGCCGGACGGCCCCAGCAACGTCAACAGTTCCCCCTCCCGAACCGTCAGGTCGACCGACTCGACGGCCGTCTCGGCGCCGTACTCCCGGCGAACGTCGGCGAGTTCCAACACCGGCGGCGCGTCCGCGTAGCGGTCGCGCCGCGTCGTTCGGTCGCCGCCGACCGTCCGGTCGTCACCGACCGGTCGCGGGTCGACGGTCTGGCGGCCGCCGTCGGTCGACTCTCGTGTCGTGGCAGTGGTGTCGTCTGTCATCGTCTTCGGGTCTGGTCTGTGTGGTCGGTCGGTGTCTGCGTCGGAGTCGTGTTGGATCGGGGTCGTGTCGAGGTCGTGGGGTCGTGTCGGTTCGTGGTCGAGGTCGTGGGATCGTGTCCGTTCGTGGTCGAGATCGTTGGGTCGTGTCGGTTCGTGGTCGAGATCGTCGGGTCGTGTCGGTTCGTGGTCGAGTGTCGAGAGCGTGTCGGTCCTCAGGTGTTCTCACCGCGGAGGATCACCAACATCGAGACGCTGGAGATGGCGACGAGCACGAGCGCGGGCAACGCCGCCCGGCCGTAGTAGCCCGCCTCCTGCACCCGCCAGATGTATGTGACGAGGGTGGTGAAGCCGGCCGGTTGGAGCAACAACGTCGCCGGCAGTTCCTTCATCGTCGTGAGAAACACCAGGGCCGCGCCGGCGACGAGCCCGGGCGCGATCAACGGGAGCGTCACTCGGCGGAACGCCCGCCGCGGCGTCTCGCCGAGCGTCCGGGCGGCGCCGACGAGCGCCCGGTCGACCCCCATCACGGACGACCGGGTGGAGCCGACCGCCTGCGGGATGAACCGGACGACGTACGCGAAGATCAACAACGGGAGCGTCTGGTAGAACCCGGGCGCGTACTTCGTCCCGAAGAAGACGAGCGCCAACCCCAACACCACGCCCGGCATCGCGTAGCCGACGTAGGTTGGCCGTTCGATCAGCCAGCCGAGCCGGGAGTCCGTCCGCCCGGAGTAGTACGCCACTGGCACCGCCGCAAGCGTCGTGACGAGCGCCGCCGCCGCCGCGACGGCCGCGGAGTTGAGCCCGAACGTCCACTCGAAGGCGAGCCCGCCGGCCGCGTACCCCGGCCCCGAGCGGACGAGCCACAGCCCCAAGATTCCGACCGGCACGCCCAAGGTGACGATCACGACCGCCGCGAGCAGGCAAAGCGCCGGGACCGTCCACCACCCCAACTCGACGACCGTGTCCGTCGACGTGCGGGAGCCGTAGCCGTCCGCCTCTCCGGGGCCGATCCGTGACTCCAACGCCAGGATCACCGCGGTCACGCCCAGCAGTTGGAGCGACAACAACGTCGCGTGGCTCCGGGCGAAGGTGTTCAGTTCGAGAAAGATCGCCCGCGTGAACGTGTCGAAGTGCATGATCGCGGGCGTCCCGAAGTCCGACAGCGTGTACAACGCGACCAACAACGCGCCGGCAGTCACCCCGGGCGCGATCTGCGGGAGGACGATCCGGCGGAACGCAGTCCGGTAGCCCGTGTCGAGCGTGCGGGCCGCCTCCAACTGTGTGGTGTCAAACGAGAGCAGCGACGCCCGCGTCGTGAGGAACACGTACGGGTAGACGAACGCGGTGAGCACGAGCGCGGCGCCGCCGAACCCGTAGATCGTCGGGATCTCCACCCCGAGCGGGGCGAGCACGCCCGCAAGCACACCCCGCGGGCCGAACGCGGAGACGAACGCGAACGCGCCGACGTAGCTGGGCACCACCAACGGCAACGCGACCGCGACCGTCCAAAATCGCCGGAACGGGAGATCCGTCTGGACCGTCAACACGGCCAGTGGAACACCCAAGACGACACTCGCGGTCGTCACGACAGCCACGAGCGCGACACTGTTCGTCAGGACAGAGAGGGTGTTGCCCGACGCGAGCAGTCGGATGGCGTCGGAAACACCCACCTCGGCGGCGCGCAGCAGGAGCCAAGCGACCGGCGACAACACGGCCGCAGACACCGCCGCCGCGAGCAAGGCGACGGCGGCGGTCGGCTCACCGTCCGCCGTGGTGGAGAGGCGGCGGAGCCGTTCGAACGGACGGCGAACACCGGAGTCGGCTCCACTCCCCGCCATCAGAGCACGCCCACCTCTCGCATCAGTCGGAGTGTCGGTTCGAGATTCGACAGCTTCGACAAGTCGAGTTCCGGCGGCTCTAACTCGTCGATGGTCGGGAGGCCGCCGACCGGCGGCACCCCTTCGACGGTCGGGTAGCCGAACGACCGGGTGGCGAAGAACTCCTGTGCCTCCGCCGACAGCAGGTGGGCGACGAAGTTCTCCGCGAGTTCGGCGTTGTCGCTGGGGCCGAGCACGGCCGCGCCGGCGACGTTGATCAGCGCGCCCGCGTCGCCGCTGGTGAATGCCAGCTCCAACGGGGCGTCCGGCCGGGCGTCACGCACCCGGAGCGCGTAGTAGTGGTTGGCGAACCCGCCGGCCACCTCGCCGTCGGCGACCGCGTTCGAGGTGAGGAACTCGTCGGGGTACTCCGTCACCGACGGCTGCATCGCCGCCAGCCAGTCGCGGGTGGCCGACTCCCCCTCGGTGAGCCGCATCGCGGTGACGAACGCCTGGAACGCGCCGTAGGTGGGCGCCCAGCCGATCCCGCCGTCTGCGAGCGGGGAGTCGGGGAACGCCATCACGGAGTCGGGCACATCCGAAGCGGACAGTTGGTCGGTGTTGTACGGGATCGCCCGCGCTCGCCCGGCGTTTGCCACCCACTGGCGGTCCGGGTGGAACGTGCTGGGGACGTTCTCGACTGTCTCACTCGCTAGTTGAGCGGTGAGCCCCTCCTCGGCGACGACGGACAACGAGCCGGCGTCGACCGACCAGAACACGTCGGCAGGGGTCTCCTCCCCCTCGGTGACCAGCTTGTTCGCCTGCTCGGCGGTGCCGCCGGCGTTCGGGACGGCGGTGAAGTCGTCGTAGATCCGTTCGAACAACGCCACCAGTTCGCGGTAGAGCCCACCCTCCCCGCCGCCCAGATACAGGGTCAGCTCCCCGGAGAGGTCCGGCAGGTCCGCGATCCGCGGAGCGTCGATCTCCGGGCGTGACTCCACGAGCCGGCCGGAGCCGCGGAAGTCCGAGAAGGCGACCTGGCCCGCGTCCGCCGACCCGTCCGACCGGAGACCGGCACAGCCGGCGAGTCCGGCCGTCGCGGCGCTCCCGACTGCCGCGAGGAACCGACGTCGACCGCGCGACGACTCGTCTCCGTTCACACCCGGTTTAGGCGCGCCTAAGCGATTTAATATCTGTGGTCTCTCCCGCCGTTGGTCGGTGGCTGTCGTCTCCGTGGTGTCTGTCGTGCGGTCCGTCCCCGTCGTGTCGTCAGTGTCGTGTGTCATCGTGTTGCGGTGGCTGTGGTTCGGCGTCTCGTGTGGTGGTTCGGCGTCGCCGGCGCGGCGGTCAGTCGTCCGTCGCTGGCGCGGCGGCGTCGCGCGCGGCGACCGGGCGTGGCTCCTCGCCGTCGAGTGCGGCCAGACAGTCGAGCCAGTCGCGGAGATACTCCCCGCAGTAGTTGAGGAACTCCCCGTTCTCCCAGTCGTCGAAGCTCCCGTCGGCGAGTGCGTCCGCGACCGCGCTGGTCACGGCGCGGTACGCCGCAGTGGTGTCCTCCGGGATCGTCTCGGGTTCGGCGTCGTCGATCACTTCCCAGACGTGTTCGTTCAGCTCCAACCCGGGCACCTCGTTGGTGAGGTCGCCGAACGTCGACCGCGGCGCCTTGTCGTGACGGCACAACGGCCGGCCGTTGTAGATCCGCCGGTCGAGCAGGTCGACGGCCCGCTTCAGGAGGAGCCCCGACCAGATGTCGTCGAACCGACCCACCGCCCAGGGGTTGTCGTCCATCGGGAACTGGTAGAACGCCGGCACCACCTCCCGACGGAAGGCGAGGTTCATCGAACAGACGGTGAGGTAGTTGCCCCGTGCCGCCAGGAAGTCCTCGCCGTAATCGTCGGCGGTCGTCCGGGTCTCCGCCTGTCCCTGGAGGTCCCCGTCCATCAGGATGCGGACCGCGTCAAGGTCGGGAACGTTCGTCCACAACCCCTGTGAGGCGACGACCGCACCCCGGTCGACATCGACGGTCGACTCCGTCGTCGTCTCGTCCATCGCGCTGTACGGGTAGCCGCGTGGGTACAGCCCGTGGTCGTCGACGTTCTGGCCGAGCACGTTCACCCACTGCTCGTCGGAGGCGTACGCCGGCAGCTCCCCCTCGTACCCCAGATTCGACATGTGGCGCCCGAAGAAGTCCACGTCGTCGTGTGGCCGGGTGTCGTCGTCGATGAACAGTCCGAGTTCGTACCCCTCGGCCCACAGGTACAACAACCCGAAGGAGGTCTGTGCGTGACTCGCCGCCGGGATCAGGTGGTCGTACGCCGACAGCCCGTGGTCCGTGAACCAGGCGTCGCGGGCCGCGCCGTCGAACACGCGCCCCGAGACGCCCAACCCCGTGAGCATCTCCCGCATCGCGTCCGTGTCACAGAACCCCTCCGTGACGAGCACGAAGTGGAGCCTGTCCGTCTCGAACCCGTGATCGCGTGCGTTGGCGACGTAGTCGCGAACACACTCCCACTCCCGGATCGTCGGGACGATCACGCAGATCTCCGCGTCGACTGTCGGTCGCGCGCCCGTCTCGGGCGCCTCGCGCCTCTCCGTCATCACCAGTTCGTTGTTTAGGCTGGCCTAAAGTGGCTGTTGGTTCGGAACGGGACCAGGGGAGCGAGCCCCGTCACAGAACGTAACGTTCTGTTACAGTCCGTAACAGTCAAGCCGGCGCGGCGACGACGGCACGGTGTGTCCGAGACAGTGCGCGTTCGCGACGGCGACTACGAGCAGATCGAGGCCGCACAGGCGGTGTTGGGGCTGTCGTTCCCGGAGACGGTGCATCTGGCGCTCAACACGGAGCTGTTGGACGGGAGTCCGGCACAGAACGCCCGGCGGGCGATCCAGAACTACTACGCGTTTGTCCTCCCGAAGTACGACGACCCCACGCAGGTGCCCGTCGAGGAACTCTCACTCGACAGCGCCGACCAGGCGAAAACCGGGATGACCATCGGCGCGGAGAAACGCGCCAACTGGGCCGCCGAACAGTAGTCGGGCAGACGGGCGCGTCGAGCAGTCACCACGCCGACGGCGGTCGGACGCTCCCGGCGGTCACCCGGAGGAACCCCACCGCCCCACGAGTCCGAACGGTCGCGGTCGTGATCCGGTCGAGTTCCGCGTGGGCGGCCGCCACACGTCGTTCCAGCCGCTCGACCGGCGATCCGTCGGCCTCACCCGGCGATCCGGCCCGCACCGCCACCCGAAACAACGGGTTCAACGGGCGGGCGAGTGGCGCCGTGGTCCGTTCGAGGTTCGCGAGCGCGAGCCGCCCGCCTGCACCGACGAGCCGCCCCCACCTCCGGACGGCCGCGGCCGGCTCCCGCAACATCCCGGCCAGAAACGTTGCACACGCCGCGTCCACCCGCTCGGCGTCGACCGGCGGCCGGGTCGCGTCACCCCGCAGAAACGTCGCCCGATCGCGCCACGGCGGCTGTCGGCGACGCAGGCGACGCCGGGCGACCCGCAGGACGCCGGCAGCGAAGTCGACACCGACGTACCGCCCGGTTGGACCGACCGCTCGGCAGAGCGGCGCGGCGTTCCCACCGGTCCCGCAGCCCAGATCCAACACGGTCCCGCCCGGCGGCGGCGCGAGTGCTCGGGCCACCCGGCGCCGCACGCGACCGACGCCGGGCGCACGCGCGAGCCGGTCGTACAGCCGAGCGAAGGCGGTGTAGAACGCGGGCGCGTCCACGGGACTCACCGCCTCACAGCGCCTCGCGGACGGTGTCGACCACCGACGGGGCGTCCGAGCCGAGCACGTAGACGATCGGCTCGATCCCGAAGCCGCCGGTCTGGTAGACGACGACCGTGTCGTCGCTCGGTGCTGCCGTTTCCAGTGCCGTCCGAACCGCGTCAATTCCACCCTCGGCGTCGAACTCGACGGTCGGGTGGCCTGCCGCCGACAGCTGGGCGACCGTTTCGGGATCGTACGCGACGTCGATTGCGGCGTTCGCGTCGACCCCCGTCTCCCGGGCGGCCAACAGGAGGCCGGCGACGTGTTCACTGACGCCAAACTCCGGGTCCGCCGGCACCGCCGCACGGCCTTTCACGTCGAAGATCCGGCCGGGCACGGCGGCCACGTCTTCGACCGTCTCCGCGTCCGGGGTCGCCTCGACGAGATTCGACCCCACGTCCGGGACGAGCGTCGCGAACCCCGACGCGTTCCGGACGGTCCGCAGCCCTCGCCGGACGGACGCCAACGCCCGTTCTCTGGCTCGCGCCTCGCTGTCCGGGTCGTGGACGGAGAGGTCGTACTCTGCGTCCGCCAACGCCGGCATCTCCGACTCGTGGAGATCCGCGAGCAGTTCCCCGTCCTCCAGTTCGCGGATCAACACCTCCAACTCGATCAGCGCGGCCACCCGGCTGGTGTCGCCAGACGCCAACCCGGCGGCCGCCTCCGTGACAGTCTCCTGCACGCGGTCGTCCGTCAGGATCGCCTCCGTCTGGCTCACGTCGCCGTGGGCGTACTTCGAGACGGCCGACTGGCTGATCCCCAGGGCGTTGGCCACCTCCCGCTGGGTGAACCCGTGGTCGCGCAGTTCCTCCGCGAGCATCGACCGCACGGTCGGGAGGAACTGCTCGACGACCACTTCCTCGACGAACTTCACGACTCCTCACCCCCGAACTCCGGGTCGTCGCCGATCCGGGAGGCCTGTGGCCCGCTCTGGTTCTGGTACTTCGAGTCCCGGTCGGCGCCGTACGGCCGGTCGGCCGGGCTCGTCAGCCGGGTGAACGTCAACTGCGAGATGCGCATCCCCGGGGTGAGCGCCACCGGCGCGTTCCCCAGGTTCGACAGTTCGAGCGTGATCTGCCCCTCGTAGCCGGGGTCCGCCAGCCCGGCGGTGGCGTGGACCACCACCGCGAGCCGCCCCAACGAGGACCGCCCCTCGACGTGTGCGACCAGATCCGGCGGGATCTCGACCCGTTCACGGGTCGTCCCGAGGACGAAGTCCCCCGGGTGGAGAACGAACTCCTCGCCGTCGGGGACGTGGCCCTCTCTGACGTAGTCGTCCACCTCGCCCGCGTCGTCCGGGTGGATACACGGGATGTTGGTGCGCCGGAACTCCAGAAACTCCGACCCCAGACGCAGGTCGACGCTGGCGGGCTGGACCTGTCTGTCGATGTCCGCCAACGGCTCGACCACCAAGTCGCCGTCACGGAGTCGGGCGAGAATGTCCGTGTCCGAGAGGATCATCGGCCGAAGCCAGTCGGCGAGGGAACCTAACTCACACGGTCGGATCGACCCGTGACGACGCGCTCGCACCGATCCGTGACGACGCGCTCGCACCGACCGGCGGGGGGGCTCACACCCGCGGCTCGAAGTACCGTCGAAGCTCCACTCCGAACGGCACCGCGAGATCGGGGACCGCCGCGTCCGCGTGGACGGTGTAGCTGTCCGCCAGCGCCGCCTCGATCTGTGCCCCCAGCGCGATCTCGGAAAATTCCGTCTCCCGAAGGAACGTGACCGCGTCCCGGTACGCACGGTCGCGCTCGACAACGTAGCGGTCGCCGTCGAGAAACGGCCCACACGACTCGCTGTCGGTGTACGCGTCGTAGAACCCCGCGGCGTGGTCGCCGACGTGGACCGGCGGCCCCTTGTGGCGTTCGACGGCGGGGATCGTCCGGCTCGCCAGTTCGAACAACAACACCGCCCGCCGCGGCTCGTCGCCGTCGTGGGGCGCCGCGAACGTCGCCGACCGGAACACGTCGAACCCGCGGTCGTCGAGTTCCCGTTCGATCCCCGCAAGCGACCGGCGCAACTGCGGGTACAGTTGGTCGTCGACGACGGCGGGCGCTCGGAAGTCGACGGCGACGGGGTCGGTGCCGCGACGGTCGACGTACTCACGCACGTCTGCGGGGTCCAACGGCGCCGGCTCCCGCAGCCGGAACCGGTCGGGGTCGGGGTCGGCCAACAGTCGACGGGCGTGGTGTTGGAGCCGGGCGACGTTTTCGGCGGCACACACCGCCGCGACGTTCCGCTCGGGGTCTGTGGGGTCGACAACGACCAACGGGTCGTCGAACGTCGCCGTTCCGTGGGCCTCGGGGTCGAACCGCACCGGCGGCTGCCAGTCGGCGGCGGCCCGCAACAACGGTTCCAGCCCGTCGTGTGCCGCGACGAGCAGTTCGGTGAGATACCCCGAGAACCCACGCGTGCGGAGGTCGCTGCCGTACGCGCCGACGGCGGTGAGGAACTGTTTGAACACGCGCACGTCTGCCGCCAGCTCGTCGTCGAGTACCCGTTCGAGGTAGGCGGTGTGGAACGGCGTGCGGTCGACTGCGGTCCGGCCGTCGGTGGCGGTCTCGACATCGAAACACGGCACCAGATCGACATCGAACCCCTCGTGGGTGCCGCGGACGTACGGGTGTTCGGCGTACTCCTCGACGCCCTCCGGGAGCACCGCGTGGCCCACTTGGAGCCCGAACCGTTCCAGTTCCTCGCGGTCGAGTGCCGTCGGGAACCGGACGAACAGGTCCACGTCGCGGTCACCCGGGAGCCACGTCCCGCGGGCCGTCGAGCCGACCTGGAGCACGTCCGCCCCGTCGGCCGGCGCCGGGAGGTCGGCGACGGCCGCGGCGGCCCGGTCGCGCAGGTCGGCAGTCACCGCGGCGAGGCGGTCGCGTTCGGCCACAGAGGGGGTCGTCCGCTCCCGAACCGTCGCAAGCGTCGCCGCGAGGTCGTCCGCCGGCGCGTCGCTTGGCATACTCACAGGTTCCGGCGCGCGGACAACGACCCTTTCGGTCGGCCGGCAGCCGTCGCGGGCCCGCGACGAAACGAAAGCCACTTGAGTCGAACCGCGGTACAGGGAGGTGCCTGCCGAAGTAGCTCAGCTGGTAGAGCGCCTCGCTGTTAACGAGGTGGTCCCAGGTTCGAGTCCTGGCTTCGGCGCCTCTCTGTCGGAACACGGTACGTTGATTAGTCCCGGCCGTGTTCTGGTGAGTGAAGGGCCCTTAGCTTAGTCTGGTATAGCACCCGGCTCATACCGCTCGTCGGTCACGGCGGGCGTGAGTCACCGGGCGGTCGCTGGTTCGAATCCGGCAGGGCCCACTTCTGCGAGGAACGGAGCGAGCGAAGCGAGCGGCGTGACGAGCAGAGTGGGCCCGACTCCGGATTCGAAGAAGGGAACGGAGCGAACGCAGTGAGCGGAGTGACCGTGGTTCGAATCCGGCAGGGCCAGGAAAGGAGAGAGTGCGTAGCGAGCGAAGCGAGCGGCGTGACGAGCAGAGTGGGCCCGACTCCGGATTCGAACCAGGGAACAAAGCGAGCGAAGCGAGCGGCGTGACCGTGGTTCGAATCTCGCCGTTCAGCGAGATTCGGGCAAGGAACGACCGCAGGGAGTGACTGAGTTCGAATCCGGCAGGGCCAGGAAAGGAGAGAGTGCGTAGCGAGCGGCAGCGAGAGAACCACCCGAGGAGACCGACCCGGCGACGCTCGGTGCCAGAAGACGTACACCGTGTCCGAGCAGATCCCGGCCATGGACAGACGACAGCTCTGTGCTGTGGTCGGTGGCTGTCTCACGACGATCACGGGCTGTCTCGGGAACGACCGGACCACGACAACAGTCGACGAACTGACGGGAGCCCGAACGGCCACCGCGACGGACGAACCGACAGGGACGCCGACGAGGGAGACGATCCCCCCGTACAGCAGGTCACTCCACGAATTCCGAGTCGAGAACGGGCGAGGAACGTCAGTGAGGGTACGGGTCGTGATCCGGCACCGCGACACCGACGACGAACGGACACTGCAGCTCCGACTCGACCCGGGCGGTAGCCGGACGTACGAGGATATCGATCTGCTCGCAGAGCCGGTCGACGTGCAGGTGACCGTCGGCGACGAGACGGCGACGTACACGCCACAGTCAGACGGCGTCGTCACCGTTATCCTGACCACCGACGATCCCGAGATCCAGTTCGAGGAAGTTGTCACCTGACCGACCGCGTCGACACGTTCGAACACGATTCGTCAGTTTTTCGTCCATTTCGTACCGCTCTTCCAACAGTGCCAACAACGAACGCGAAGCTGTTCTACTACCTGCGTGCGCTCACGGCAGCAGTCCTCTCGGTCGCGTTTGCAGCCGTGGCCTCGCCACTCGCAGGCGAAGGGAGCACCGGATTCTACGCGCTGGTAATCTCGGTTGTGTTCGCCGCGTACTCCTGTCTCTGTCTGCTCGCCGCCGGTCGCCAGACGGCCGAGTGAGGAACGCCCGCCGGAACCGACAGCTTCGAGACGCGAGCGGCCCACGAACGGGCGATGGGGTCGCGCGAGGGGACGACTCGCACGCTGCTGTGGGACACCGTCAGAGTCGCGGCCGTCGTCTGTGTCGTCGCCGGCGCGACGACGGTCGTCGCCGGCGTCTGGCCGCCGTCGAGAGCGGGAGCATGACCCCCACACTCGCGGTCGGGACCGCCGATCGTCCACCGGGCACAGTTCCGGGTCGAGGCGGGCGAGAACTGGTACGACAGGGCGAACACCGCCGCACTCGCGGCCGACAACTGCGCGGAACTGCGGTACTGTCCGGCGCCACACGCCGGACTGATCACCGAGGGTGACGCAAACCGGCGGTCGGACCAGGCCGTCGGGCGCGCGCCGCCCGTCCGACAGTCGCGGCGAAAGGGTGTCGCCCGCGCTCGGGCACCGTATCTTAGCTGTCTCCGGGTCGCGTTCGCAGGACGCCGGTGTGGGTGAGCCTCACCACGTGATTCGCCAGGCGGCCGCCTCCCCACGCCGCGGGCTGGTGCGCTCGGCGAACGGGATCGCGTCCGCCGGCCCCCACTCGCGGACGAGTTGGACGAACACTCCCTCGGCGAATGCCTCACCGTACGGGTAGTCGTCGGTGATGCCGACGCGGACCGAGCGGTCACCAGGTTGGTCGTACGTGTAGTCGCCGGCCGATCCGCGGTGTGTCTCGGCGTGTGCCGTCCGGAGTGTCGCCAGCGCTGACTCGACGCCGGTCACGCTCTCGTCGTATGTGACGGCCGTCGCACACTCCATCCCACCCTTCCGCATCGTCGCCGGTCCCGCCTCCGCGGCGACCGTCTGGAACGCGGCGACCACGTCGGCCGTTGGATACCACCGGTGGCCGTTCACCGTCGAGAGGTGGCGTTCGAACCGCGCGCGGAGTGCCCGTTGGAAGACGACCGACACCTCGCCTGCCCGTTCGACGAACGTGGCCACGAACCGTCCGGCTGTCTCCGTCTCGTCCGTCTGGGTCGCCCGCTCACCGCGTGTGTGTGCTGTCGTGCTCATAGCGGAGCAAGGCGGAAACCCACCTCTTTAGTGGTGGGAGGAAGCCGACATGAGCCTGTCCAACTGCCGGAACCGAGTAGGGCCGGGTTTCCCGGCACTTCGAAGGTATTAATCAACACGGGCGGGCACCCTACTGTACACTCCGGAGCAGCCAAACTGGAGGCTCCGGAGGGGCGTCCGTAGGCATGCCCTAAACTCGGGGTCAGATGACGCACCGCCGCTCTCACCACGTTGCTGTTGATGACGCGGTGGGAAACCACCGAGAATTAAAGCGATGTGAGCCAGCCGGTCGGACACGAAGCGTCCGAACGTGCCTTTCCATGGGCCAGCGCCTCGCTGAACAAAGCCCAGCGAGAGTACGCCAGAGGGAACCACACAGTTCGCTCCGGCAGAACGCTGCGCGTGCAACCCGCCCGTGACAGCCGATGAAGCGTGGGCAGAAACCCTCTCGGGGGAAAGCCCATGACTTCAGTCATGGGTAGCTTACGCTTCTCTGTCGTCCCCCCACCACTATCGAACGAGTGGCCAACAGACCAGACGCCGTCGCCGGACGGTGTCTGTGTGCTGGCGGCCGAGGCCAGAGCGACGGCTAGGCTCACTGACGAGTGTCTGTCTGTACTGTGAGAGGCTGTCGTGACACACAGGCGGCGTGCTGGTGTGTAGAGTGAGACCGTGCCGGGGTGGTGTCGTGGTCCTGAGAGAGGTATTGTTACTCCAGACGACGGTCGTTGCGGCCGCGGCAGTGGCCGGTTCGACCTGTCCCGCGCGTGTGCACGTAAGGCGAGAACGGCCGATTTCAGGCACGCACGCGTCTGACACGAGTCTGACGAGAGGGGAAAGGTAATTAGTCTCCGTGGACAACATCGACCTATAAATGGACTCGATCGTGGAGGACGCCATCGACGAGGTTGAGGGGGAGGCGCCGAGCGAGGCGCAGGAGACCCCCGGCGGGGGCGGTGGGGGCCGCCCGACTGGGGAGATGACCGACGACGAACTCCAGGACGTACTCCAGGAGCTACAGACCAACATCACCGTCGTCGGCTGTGGCGGCGCCGGCGGGAACACGGTCGACCGGATGGCCACCGAGGGGATTCACGGCGCGAAGCTCGTCGCGGCCAACACTGACGTCCAACACCTGGTCAACATCGAGGCGGACACGAAGATCCTGATGGGCAAAGAGAAGACGCAGGGTCGTGGCGCCGGCTCGCTCCCGCAGGTCGGTGAGGAGGCCGCCATCGAGTCACAAGAGGAGA
>ERZ1034486.13-NODE-13-length-66361-cov-5.430549_pt1 | contig 66361 bp, 71 predicted proteins | sample MGYA00520683_ERZ1034486 | MGnify/ENA primary metagenome ERZ1034486 (study PRJEB33760, sample SAMEA4777685) | hypersaline lake metagenome | biome: hypersaline environment; feature: brines | place: Spain | collected 2012-08 | depth 0 m ...
GTCGACTCAGATAGCGACGCGCCGTTCTGACGCGTCGACTCAGATAGCGACGCGCCGTTCTGACGCGTCGACTCAGATAGCGACGCGCGCCGCCGATCAGTCGGGGCGGAGCCGACTGACCAACACCGTAGCCACGAGGGCGGCAACCGCCACCACGACACCGACGCCTGACCCGTCTGTCGCAGTCGTCTCTCCACGCGCTATCTCGCTAGCCGCGGTCGTGCCCGGTGTCGAATCGGCTGTCCCGGCAGCGCGGTCCGCCACCGCCGACGGCTCCGTCGTGGTCGCCGACCGCGTCCTGGTCGGGGAGGCCGTCGGGGTCGTCGCACGAACGGTCGTGGTCTGGTCGCCGACGCGGACGGTGTACGTCCCGGCCGAATCGGGGGTGACGGTCGCAGTCAACGTCGTCGTCTCGCCGGCAGCGAGGCGGAGCTGTCGTGTCGTCACCCGTCGGTCACCGAGCCCGACGGCGACGGTCCCGTTTGCGGGGCGGTCTGCAGGGTTCGAGACGGTCGCACGCACTGTGACGGCCTCCCCCGGCGAGACGGTTTCGGGGTCGACTGTGACGGCGTCGACCCGAGGGGTCGCCGGCGTCACGACAGTGAGGCTCAGTGTCGCGTCACCGACGACGAACGTGTAGTCACCCGGCGCCGCGAACGACTGACGCATCGTCACCGTCGTCGACGCGCCCGGTGGGAGTTCACCCGTTCGGGTCGCGACCCGGTCGCCGTCGAGCGTCGCGACGAGTCGGTAGCTGCCGGCCTCGCTGCCGACGTTCTCGACTGTCGTGTCGACAGCGACCGTCTCCCCGGGGACGACTACTCGCGTCGGGAGCGTCCCGTTCCGGTACGGCCCGGTCACCCGGGGTGGCGCGGTCTCGGTCGTTAGCGCGGCCGTCTGGAAGGCGGCGGCGTAGACCGATCGGTTCCACACCGGTGGTCGGTCTGTCGTCGTCGTGTACCGCTCGCCCGCCGTCGCCGTCGACGACCCACCGAGTTCCCGGAGCACCCTCGCCAGGTCCGCGGCGGTGAACGACCCGTTCGCGGCGTTCATCGCCGCTACCACCTCGTCAAGGGAGCCGCCGCCGGCCTCACGCATCCGGCGGTCGAGATCGCCGGCGACCAACGCGCCGACATGGTAGTTGCCGAACGCCCCCCACGTCTCCCAGCGGGTGAGCACCGTCGCCTCGACGCGTGTGTCCCGTCCGCGTTGGAGGGTGGCCGCGAACGCGTCGTAGTCGATCAACCCCTGTCGCAGCGACAACAACGCGGCGTAGTAGTCGGCGGCCCCCTCCGTCAGCCAGCGCGTCTCGTCGGTCGTCGTGTACGACTGTCTGGTGTGGACGTACTCGTGGAGCCAGACGTTGCGCGGTGTGGTCACCGGCTCGTCGGCCCGCACCCAAGCGTCGGTCTCGCCGGTCTGGAGCCCGCGGACGGCCCACTCCGGCCCGGTCGGTGCCGCGAACAACGTCACCCGTTCGTCGCGATTCCCGACACGAAGCGTGTCGCTCGCGGCGCTGGTCGTGTCCAACACCGCAGCGGGCGTCGGGTTGAGATCTGCTGCCTGCGGGACGACCAACCGAAACTGCTGGCCGTGTGCCGTCCGCTCGTGGACGGTGTGTGCGCCGAGAAACGCCATCTCCGTTCCGGCAACACCGGGGCCGTCCGTCCGAACCCGTTGGCGGAGTGTCGGCGCCGGCTCGTCGCTCGGGTAACGCCAGTCGGCGCTGTACCACGGGACGCCGACCAACGCCCACGGTCCGGTGTCGACGAACAACAACCCCGTCTCGGCCGTGGCCCGTTCTGTTCCTGTCTCGTCTGTAACTTGCTCCGTTCCTGTCTCGTCTGTAACTCGTTCCGCCCCCGTGTCAGTTGAGGTGCGGTTGACCCGGTAGTCGACCGTGATTGTCGGCCGGCCCGTCGACTCGTCCCAGACGAACGAGTCGTTCTCGCGGGTGAACCCCTCTGTCGCCGACAGCTCCGTCCGCGGGTTGAGCCGGACCCGGAACGAGGCGAGATACGACGGGAACTTGTACCGGTAGACGACACGGACACGCCCCGGCTCGTCGGGCGTCAACGAGAGTGTCACCTGTTGGTCGACGACGCTCTCGGTGGTGCCCGTCGAGTCGGGTGTCGCGTGCGGGGCGGTGGCGACAGCCGTGTCGGTCGACGGACCTGTGCCGTCACCCGTCGTAATCGCAGTCGATCCGGTCGTGTTACCGTCGTCGGCCGGACGAGCCGTCGTGTCGGCCAGGTAGGCCGTCGTATCGGCCGAGTGAGCCGTCGTATCGACCGAGTGAGCCGTCGTATCGGCTGGAAGCGCTACGGCACCGCCGGCGAGCACGAGACCGAGCGACAGCAGTGAACAGAGTGTGACGACACGTCGCACACCGACGGGTTCGACGGGTGGGTTGATACGTCCGGCGACGGCTTCAGGATCACCCGGCGACGGCTCTACGGGTCACTCGGCGGCGGCTCTACGGGCCACCCGGCGGCGGCTCTACGGGTCGTCCGGCGACGGCTCTACCGGTTGGATCGTCCAACGACGACCCTGCGCGTCGGGTCGCCCACCGGGTCCGGCGGCCGACTCACAGACGGAGCCGACAGCGTACCCACTCAGAGGGCGTAGCGACGGAGCAACGAGGGCGTCGAGCGGTGACGCTCGACGTGTGGGTGTCAGGTACGGCGAGTCACGCGACGTTGTACCCCTTGTCGCGGAGGAAGTCCTCCACGCGGCCGGTGTGGTTCCCCTGGAGTTCGATCGAGTCCTCCTCGACGGTGCCGCCACAGGCGAACTTCGACTTGAGGTCCGACGACAGCGAGTCCATGTCGACGTCGCTCGGATCGAACCCTTCGATGATCGTTACCTCCTTGCCGTACCTGCGCTCGTCGATGCGGACCGTGATCTCCTGCGCCTCCTTGGCAACGTCCTCACAGACGCAGAGTTCGTCGGGCAGTCCACACGTCGAGCATACCTCGGACATTCCGACCCGAACTACTGCGGCAGTGTATTAAATAGTGTCGGGAACTCACGTTCGTGGCTGTCGCTGTCCCCCCGTCTGCGGGGTGTTCACCCCCGGAAGCTGTCACGTGCCCGACTCGTGACGGGAGATCACGGCCGGCTCGCCGGTCCCGAGCGCCGCCGTCGGCGGTGACACCACCGCGTGCCGCGTGCGAGGTTGGTCCCCGCCGGCTCAGGCGAACCGCCGCACGGCCGGAATCCGGCTCCGGACGAGTCGGTCGACCGTCGCCACCGTGTCGTCGGCCGTCGCTCGGGAGACACCGTGGCCGTAGTGGGCCCGCTCGTAGGCGTCGGCAACCTCGCGGGCGCGTTCGTCGAGCCCCCGACGGACGACGCTGTCGACGTACTGTCGGGGTGTCTCTCCCGGCTCGCGCGGGCGATACTCCCGTTCCGCGACCGCCTCCAGCCGGCGGTACGCTCGTTCGGTCGCGACTGTGGTGTCGTCCGTCGCCGGCTGGTAGGCCGTCCAGAGGAACCGGTAGCCTCTGGCGGTCAGTCCGGCGCGGCGAGCGCCCGCGAGGGCACCCAACAACGCGATCACACCCAACGCGGTGTCGCGTTCGGACGGGAGCCCACCGTCGCCGTCGTCACCGCCAGCGCTGGTGGTCGTCCCGTTGCCGGTCTCGCGGCCGGCGGCGGTACCGAGCAGTCCGCCGGGCGGGGTCGTGCCCGTGACCGCACGGCCCGGCGACGCGATTGCCCCCGCCTGATTTGGGTCCGAACTGCCGCCGTCGCCGGAGACGGCCGTCGACTCGAACGTCGACTGCGTGGTGTACACCCCCTCCGACGAGCCGGCGGCGTCGACGTTCGAGGCGTCACCCTCGCGTGCCTCTTCCAGTGTCGACTGCTCGGTGTCGGAGCGGTCGGCCGCCGGGGTCGGGTCGAACCGCACCCACCCCACCTCGGGGAAGTACACCTCGACCCAGGCGTGTGAGTCGAGTCCGCGGACGACGTACTCGTCTTCCGCGACGCGCTGGCCGCTCGTGTAGCCGGTGGCGAACCGCGCCGGAAGCCCCTGGGTGCGCAGCATCGTCACCATCGTCGTCGCGTAGTAAGTGCAGTAGCCGGCGTCCATCTCGAACAGGAAGCTGTCGGCGATGTTCCCGTCCGGGTTCTGAACGTCCAACGAGTACTCCTTCGTCGACTCCAGATACCGCTCGATCGCGATGGCGGCGTCGTACGGCGTCTCTGCGCCCGCCTCCTCGATCACCGTCTGTGTCCGCTCGCCGACGCGGTCGGGTGTCGACCCCGGCAGTCCCGTGTAGCGTTGTCTGAGCCCGTCCGGATAGTCGAGGCCTGCCCGACGCAGTTCCGCGGTGGTTGCGCTGGGCCGCTCGGAGACGACGGTGTACGTCTCGTTTTCTGCGAGTGTCGTCGCCGGGGCGAACCCGCCGTTGCTCGTCACCTGTGTCACCGACCGCGTCTCACCGGAGATCTGGACCGGCGCGTTCGCGGCCGGGATCGCGTCAAACGCCGTCTTGACTGTGTACGACTGTTCGAGCTCGACCGTCTCACCCGGCGGCCCGTCCTGTCGGTCGCGGTACGGGGAGGCGTCGCCCGTCCGGACCCACCCGCCGCCGGTGTACCGGTCGTAGGTGCCGACCCGCCAGTAGGCCGGCTGGTCCGACTCGACGGTGAACCGCACGGACGGGGAGAGGGTGATACTCCCGAGGACGGACACCCGGTCGTTGTTGGAGACGAGACTCGACTCCACCGACGGCGAGCCGCCGGGGACGACCGTGTTGCCGCCGCCGGGGACGACCGTCACAAGCGACGTGACCAACACCATCGCGGTCACGATCACGACCACCGTGTCCCACTGGGCGACCAGTCCGCGCCGGCCGGCGCCGGCCAACCCGGCCAATCCGACGGCGGTCGTCGCACCGACTGCACCCGCGAGCGCGGCCGCGACGCCGGCGTCGCTGGTCAACACGAAGAACCCAGTCGTCGCCGCCGCGACGGTCGCCGCCCAGACGTGTCGGCCGCGGCCGGCGAGGTAGGCGACGACGAACGTCGGCACCGGCGCCAACGACAACGCCCACGTGCCGGCGTTGATCAGCCGGAGGACGGACAGCCCGGAGGACAACGCCAACAGGTCCTGTGCCAGTCGCCCGACAGTGAACAACGCCCGTTGGCTCTCGGGCACCGACGCGACGTAGACGCCGAGCGCGGCCGCGAAGCCGACGACAGCCACACCGACCGCGACCCGTTCCCGGAGCCGGGTGGCCGCCACCAGCCCCACTCCGGCCGCGATCACGACCTCGGCGACGAGCGGCACCACCCCGCCGACTACATCCGTCACGTGGTAGAACACCGAGAGATACGACAGCGTCGCGAGGATCACACCCAACACGGCCGGGTTCCGGAGGCGATCCGCCGACGAATCATCGTCTGCCGTCTCACCCGGTGGGCGTCCGACGCGACTACTCCCGCTCGCGACCACGTCGGTGCCGCTGGTTGCGCCGCTCACGCGACCACCCCCCGGTCCGGCTCCGGTGCGGTGTGGTCCGTCACGGTCCGGTAGGCCGGCTGTCTGTCCACTGTCAGCTCGTCGAACGTTGTCTGCTCGCCGCCAATCGTGACGGTCGTCTCGCTCGCCTCGCCGAAGACGACGATGTCCGCGTCGTCCGTCGACGCCCGGCCGGGGCCGACGAGCGCGAGCCGTTCCAACAGCCGGGTCTGGGTGCCGCGGTCCGGGCCGGCCGCCACGGTGCCGTCCGGGAGGGTCACGTCGACCGGGACACCGTCCTCCAACAACGCCAACGCGAGACTCGCCGTCGCGGACGCCATCCCGTCGGCACCACCGGGGGTCGCACCAGCCGCCAACGACACCGCCTCCGTCTCCGCCTCGGCGGCAAACTCCTTGACGATCAGGTCGTCGCGCTTGGCGGTCGTTTTCCAGTGTACGTCTCGCAGGGAGTCGCCGTCAGTGTACTCCCGGAGGCGGTCAAACTCCTCGCGTTCCTCGTGGACGCCCGTCTCGTGGAGCGCACGCAGATCTCGTCGCGCCCACGTCGCAATCGCCCGGGCTTCAGGGTACGCCAACACCGTGTCCGTCCCGGGACAGGAGCGTTCCTCCGCAAGCAACCCGAGCACGTCGCGTGCGGCCACCGTCGCCGGTCCGAGCGCGTGGCGGCCGCGGGCCTGATACGTCACCTCGTAGGTCGCCGGCTCGGCGCCGACGACCACCTCGTGGGTCGTCTCGTCGACCCGGACGCCCTCGGGCGCGGTTTCGGTCACCAGACCGACGAACGGCCGGGGCAACGGCTCCGAACCGGAGCCGGCGGTGCGTTCGACGAACGACAGCTCGACGGTGCCGCCGCGGCCGACGTGGTCGTCGGTCGGCGTCTCCCGCACCGCAGTCGGGGCGTCCGTCCGCGACACCTGGACGTACGCGGCCGCCAACGCCAACACGCCGGGGACGACGACCGCGTTCAACGCCCGCGGGCCGAACAGGACGGCGGAGGCGACCGCCGCGACACAGATCCCGACGACGATGATCCCGCGTCTGGTCAGCCGCACACTACCACCTCCGTGGCGGGGGGAGCCGCCACAGGCACAGATCGGCTCACGGTCACTCGACGGGGACGTTCTCTAGGGCGGTCTCGGTCACGTCCGACCCGGTCTCGCTCCCGGTCTGTGGGCGGATTCGGTGAGGGAAGACGGTCCGTGCCTCCCGTTGGATGTCGTCGGGAACGACATAGCCGCGGCCGTTCATCACCGCACGCGCCTGTGCGGCACGGACCAGCGCGATACTCCCGCGGGGGCTGACACCCAACTGTGCGTTCTCGCGGGTGTAGTTCGCCAGACTCGTCACGTACGACCGGACCGGCTCGGACACCGCCACGTCACCGACCGTCTGGCGGCCGCGGCGGAGTTCCTCTGTCGTCGCCACCGGCTCCAACGACTCGATCGGGTGGGCGCCCGCAGTGCGCTCCAACATCTCCGTCTCCTCGCCGGCGCCGGGGTAGCCCAAGCGGAGCTTCTTCATGAACCGGTCGATCTCCGCCATCGGCAGTTCGTAGGTGCGGCCTGGCTCCACGTCGTTTTGTGTCGCGATCACCGTGAACGGGTCCCGCAGTTGGCGGGTGTCGCCGTCGACGGTCACCTGTTGTTCCTCCATCGCCTCCAACAACGCAGACTGTGTCTTCGGCGGCGCGCGGTTGATCTCGTCGCCCAACACGACGTTGGCGAACACCGGGCCCGCGCGGAACTCGAACTCCTGAGACTGTTGGTCGAAGACGTTCGTCCCGGTCACGTCCGCGGGCAGGAGATCGGGCGTGAACTGCACCCGTTTGAATTCACAGTCGACCGAACGGGCGATCGACCGCGCGAGCATCGTCTTCCCGACGCCGGGCACGTCCTCCAACAGGAGGTGCCCGCGCGCCAACACCGTCACCAACACGTCCTCGATGGCCTCGTCGTGGCCGACGATCACGTCTGCGACGTTGTCGCTCACCCGTTCGACGAGGCTCGCCGCCTCGTCGACAGGGAGTGCAGTGCGCTCGCTTCCGTCCGTGTCGACGTCGCTGTCACTCATTGTCGGGTCCGCTCACCCCACCGGCTCCGTTGGCCCACGGGTGGAAGTGAGTCACACGGTTACTCTCGTTCTGGAACAACCTAACACTGCCGAACAACGACCCGCTCGCCGGTGGGGAGCGGTTCCTCGCTGCCGCCGCCGCTGTCGGGTTTCTGACCTCTGCTCGTGTATTACCACAGTAGCTATCGAGACACAACTTTTATCCCGTGGGGCGGACAACCCGTGAGCCGACACGTCTGCCGGCGGGGGCAGTGTCGGAGGAACCGATGGACGAGACGACACAGTCCGAACGAGAAACGACACCATCTGAGGAGACGACACGCTCCGAGGAGACGACACGCTCCGAGGAGACGGCCAGAGCGTCTGGCGAGACCACGACGGGGCCGGGTGACACGGCGAGAGAGCCAGACGGGGCGACCGCCGTCGGGCTGCCGGCGGTGCCGTTGGACGGTGAGCCGCCACTCGGCGGCGCCTCCTCGCTTGACGACGGCGACACGGCCGCCGCACTGCGTGGTCACGCCGACGGGGTCGCCGCGACCGTCGACCGACTCGCGGCGACGCTGGCGGAGGGTGACGCCGACCCGAGCGAGTTGGCCGCCGCGCGCACGGAGGCGGGTGAACTGCTCGCGTTGCTCCGAGAGATTCGGGTGGACGGGGACGCCCGTCTCTAGATCGGGAACGTCTCTCGGTCTCGCCGTTGGACCGTCTCGGGGTGGATCGTCTCCCCGTCGACGGTCACGGGCTGGCCGTCCGCCAGTTTGCCGAACTTCGGCCCCTCCGGCACGTCGAGCGTGCGTGCCGCCGCCGGGTCGAACGTCGCCCGTTCGACGACGACCGACTCCTCCCGGCGTTCGACGGTGTCGTGTGCCCCCCGCAGTCGCGCGACCAACGCGTCGACCACCGCGTCGTAGGCGGCTGGCGGGCCGTCTCCTGTGGCCGCCGAGTCGTCGCCGTCGGAAACTGGGAACGCGGCGCGGTCGCCGACGCGGTTGCCGTTCTCCTCGGTGACGACCGCGACGGCCCGGTCGAACACCGCCTGTCTGGTCGCCTCCGGGTCGACACGCCGCGCGGCCGCGAGCAGCTCCGTCGGGAGCGTGACCGACTCGAATTCGGGGTCACAGACCGCGCCAAATCGGAGGCCCTCGGCGACCGGACACAACGCCGACTCACACGCCTCGACGAGCGCGAGCGGGCGGTCGCCGACGGCCCGCACCCACGTCTCCGAGACGACACGCACACCCGCCTCCGCGAGTGCCGCCGCGGCGTTGTCACCGTCCTGTCCCGCGAGCACGGCAACAGCGTCGGTCGCGGCGACGGCCCGTTCGAGCGTCTCGACGTGGTCTGCCGGGTCGCCCAACTCCGACAGCTGCCACGTCGAGGCGACGTGGCCGACACCCCACGCGGTTTCTCGGAGCACGCGCTCGAACCGCGGGGCGTAGTGGCCGCCGCCGACACCCAACAGGTGTCGCGGCGTCTCACCCACTGCGGCCGTCGCCGGCGCCCCGGTGACGGCGTCTGTGGCGAGCGACCGGATCGCCTGTGCGACTGCGGTCGCGCCCGCGGGGTCGTCCCACGCCGACTCGTCGCTCCCGAGTTCTGCGAAGATCGACGGCACGGACACGTCCGTCGGGCCGTGGTGGGTACACTCCACGGCCACGCCGTAGTCGTCGGGCGCGTACGCGTCGAACGCCGCCACCAGATCCCGTTGCACCCCCGGGGCGGCCGGCGCGAACGACCGGTTTGTGCCGCCGTACTCCGCGTCACCGAAGTTGCCGGTGAAGTGACAGGTCAGGAGTCGCCCGGTGTCACCGGAGTGGCGCGAGGCGAAGACGACGACCCGAGGGTCGGCGTCGAAGGCGGCCGCCGGCCTGTCGATGTCGAGGTGGAGTGACTCGAACGTTCGCAGTTCCAACGGGACGTGGGTGTCCGTGCTCCGGTGGACCGTCCCGCCGCCTGTCGCGGGTGGGCGTGTGTCGTCGTCGTGTGTCTCCCAGTCGCCGTCCGCGAGGAGTCGCTCTGCGATGTGTTCGGACGCGCGGTCGGCCTCGGAGACGACGACCGCGACCGGGCCGTCGGTCACGGTCGATCACCACCGTCGGTGGGCGGTCGTGACCGGTTCGTCGGGACCGACAGCGGTCGAACAGTCTGCGTGGTCTGCATCGTCACGACCGTGCGGCGGCACCGGTGTATGCGTTGCGTCCGGCGGCCGCGTCGCCGCCACGGGACAGCTACAACAACAATGTCACGTAGAAGCCGTAACACCCCAGGAGGACGACCCCTTCCGGGCGACCGACCCGGCCGCGGGCGAGGAACAACGCGGCCGCCAGCCCGGTCGCGCCGATGAGGAACGGGAAGTCCGTCTGGATCATCGCCGCCGGCACCGTCGAGGGGGCGAGTAAGACGAGCACGCCGACGACGGCGAGGATGTTGTAGATGTTCGAGCCGACGACGTTGCCGACGCTGAAGTCGTCCTCGCCGCGGATCGCGGAGACGACGGAGGCTGCAAGCTCCGGCAACGACGTGCCAAGCGCCAACACGGTCAGCCCGACGAGTCTGTCGCCCGCGCCGAGGTAGTACAATGCCGTCCGCCCGCCCTGGATCAGCTGGCGCGCGCCGACGATCAAAAACACCAGCCCGACGAGCACGAACGCCAGATCACGCAGTCGGAAGGGGAGTCGGTCGGTCGCCGCCGCCAGCCCACCGGGGGCGAGACTGGCGATGGGGTCTGTCGACTCGGTGTCGTCTGCGCCGTTCGTATCGTCTGGGTCGTTCGTACCGTCAGTTTCGTCCTCGAGTTCGTCCATCCCCTCGATCACGTCCGACTCCGCCGGGTCACTCCGGGTGAGCAACACCCAACTGAAGACGGCCAGCGCGGCGACGAACACGATCCCCTCCAACTGGGAGAAGGCGCCGTCGTACCCCATCCCGACGAACAACACCGCCGCGAGGATCATAAACGGGAGGTGCCGGCGGACGGTCTCGTCGTCGACCTCCAACGGGTTGATCAGCGCCGACACGCCGAGCACGAGCCCGATGTTGGCGATGTTCGAGCCGATGATCGTGCCGTACCCCAGCGTCTCCCCGAAGTCCAACCCCGAGAGGATCGCGATCGCCAACTCCGGCGCGGTCGTCGCGAACGCGATCACGGTTACGCCGACGATGGCGGCCCGCATCCCCACGTCCGTCGCGAACCGCGCGGCACCACGCACCAACGCCTCTGCGCCGACGTACAACAGGAGGAACCCCAGCAGGATCTTCAGTCCGGCCGTGCCGCCCAACGCTCCCGCAAGTGCGTCCACCTGACCGACGACACCCGTCGTGTCCACCCCGGCGACGCTTGTCACGTCCACCCCGACGACACCCGTCGCGTCCACCCCAACGACACCCGTCGCGTCCACCCCGACGACGCCCGTCGCGTCCGCCCCGGCGACGCTCGTCGCGTCCACCCCGACGACGCTCGTCGCGTCTCTCCCGACAACAGTCGTCGCGTCCACCCCGGCGACGCTCGTCGCGTCTCTCCCGACAACAGTCGTCGCGTCTCCCATACCTCCGTCTGCGACTGTGTGCCCACATAAACAGCCCGATACGTCACGCTCGGGGCTGTCGCTGGTCACAGCCGCCAATTTCGGTGCAAGCGGCCGCCGCCGACACCGCCGCGACTATGTGCCGGGGCGCCCCCGCCTGAGGTATGGACGTGTACGGACTGCTCGGGAGTCCGGTCGAACACTCGTTGTCGCCCGCGATGCACGAAGCGGGCTACGAGGCGGCCGGGATCGACGCGCGGTACGTCACCTGCGAGCCGGAGGGGGGTGCGGCAGGGGTCGCGGCCGCCGCCCAGCTCGATTTTGACGGGCTCAACGTGACGGTGCCGTTCAAACAGGACGTGTTGTCGGCCGTCGAGCCGACCCCGCGAGCGGCACGGGTCGGCGCGGTGAACACGGTCGACTTCTCGACGACACCGCCGACAGGGGCGAACACGGACGTGGCGGGCGTCCGTCGGGCCTTCGACCACGCCGGGGTCTCACTGGACGGCGTGGACGCGGTCGTGGTCGGCGCGGGCGGCGCCGGCCGTGCAGCGACCGCCGCGCTCGCGGAGTCGGCCGCGAGCGTCCATGTCGCCAACCGGACAGTCGAACGCGCCGAGACGCTCGTCGACGAGTTCCGGACGGCGTTCGACGGGGAGACGAAGGCGGACGGAGGCAATGGGGCGCCAGCGACGCTGTCGGCCGGTGGGCTCGCCGGGCTCACCGACGCCGTGCCCGACGCGGACGTGTTGGTCAACGCCACCAGCGTCGGGATGGAGTCCGACGAGACGCCCGTCGGTGCCGAGTTGCTCCACGCGGATCTCGCGGTGTTGGACGCCGTCTACACGCCGTTGGAGACGCGACTCCTCCGGGAGGCCGCGGCCGCGGGCGCCGAGACGGTCGACGGCGCGTGGATGCTCCTGTTCCAGGGTGTCGAGGCGTTCGAGTTGTGGACGGGACAGGACGCCCCCGTCGACGCGATGAACGAGGCGTTGCGCGCCGGACTGGAGGAGTGACCACCGGCCGTCGGACACCACACAGGAGCTACCAGTCGAAGCCGAGCCGGCCGCTGCTGGGGGCGAGCGGGCTCGCCGGGAGCCGTTCAGGCACCGTCGGGACGTTGAACGCTGCCGGCGCCACGTCGTTTGGCCCCGCTGGGTAGAACAGTCCTGCCAGCGCGTGGAGGTGGCGACGACCCACCCCGAGTTCGAACTGGCCGCCGCCGTACAGTGACACGCCCTTGTCGCGAGCCCACGCCAGCGTCTCTAGGAGCGACGCGACGCTCCCGAACCGGGAGGGTTTGATATTGAGCCACGCCGGCTCGAACGGCAACCCGTGAACGTCTGTGAGTGACTCGATCGGCGCGTCCCACGCGATCCGGTCGTGGTGGTCCGCGAGCACCGGCTCCGTCTCCGGGGTAACTGCGGGGTCTTCGATCACTGCCTCGGGGAACGCCTCGATCACGCGCTCGTACAGCTCCGGGTCCGGCTCCTGATCGACGACCGTCCCGTCGTAGTGCCCCTTAAAATCGACAATCCGGACACGGTCGGTCGGTAGCCCGTCGATCACGTCGCCGGTCCAGTCGCTCGTGGGGTCGAGTTTGAACCCCAGTTCCGGCCGGCAGGCGGCGATGGCGTCGACCCGGTCCGTCGTCGGCGGGTCACCGAGTCGGGTGGAGGCGACGAACCGCACCGGGTCGGGGTCGATCCCGAGTGCGGCCGCCAGATCCGTCTCCGCGGCTCGGAGCGCCAGATCCAACGCCGCGCTCTCGAACCCCCACCGACGGTAGTGGTGACTCGCCGGCCGTTCCGGCCCGCCGGTCGGGAACAGGTCGATCTCCGCCAGCCGTGTCGAGAACCCAGCAAGCGTCCACTCCCCCTCCAGTTCGTCGAACGCGACCGCCTCGGTACTTGTTGCGGGGTCTGCGTACAGTGCGTCGTGGTCTGCGGTGTCGTAGGACACGTCCTCCCCGCGGCCGTGACACCCGTCGCCCCGGAGGTGGATCGTCGTCGTCACGCGTTCGAACCCCGAGGAGGTGTCGCGTGCCCGGCGTTTGAGGCCAACGGAGTCGACGACGAACAGGAGCCGCGCGACGGCGTCGTAGTGGCTCACAGCCCGGACCGTGTGACGCGAGCGACTTATGAGTGGGGGTCGGGCCGGAGTCGTGGCGGTGGGGATTCGGCCGCGTGGACACCGCTCGGAACGATCACTGCTCGCCGGAGTCGACGGCTCGGGAGCGCTTCCTTCGCCGGGTCGCGACCACCAACAGCGTCGCGGTGAGCGTCAGCGCGACCGCGCCGGCGGCGGCGATTTCGTGGGCAGGCGAGGGGTGGGTGAAGCCGACGGCGTCCGCGAGCCGCGCCTGTCCCGGGATCAGGGTGTGGTGTGGCGTCCCGACGACCGGGAAGAAGTAGTCGACGAGGTCGTTGAACGCGTACCAGCCCAGCGCGACCGCGATGGCCCGGCGGGGGAACTCGGTGATCCGGTAGAGCAGAAACGCCTCGGCGGCCATTCCGAGGTGAGAGACCAATAGAAACAGGTACATCGGAAGCGGGGTCGTCGCGAGAAAGCCGTCCGCGAACGCAAGCAGGACGAACGGCGTCCACAGACCGAGCTTCCAACAACCGAAAAACGCCAGCGCCGTCCAGTAGTCGCTGGGGCGGCCGAGCCACCACAAGCCGAGCGCGACCGCGACGAACCCCGTCGCGACCGGGCTGTCCGGGACGAACGCCCACATCGCCGGCGGCGTGCCGGCGAACTGCCAGACGATCAACGGGTCCGACAACGGGAGCGGGTGGAACCCGTAGTACCAGAAGCCGAACGCCGTCCCGAGGAGGTTGATCACGACAATCGGGACGACCAGCCGGAGGCCGGCGTTCTCCAGCCACGCCGGCAACGGGGCGACGTACCGTGGCAACGGCTCGCGGTCGGGCAACGACTCGCGGTCGAGCAGGATCGACGACACGAGCGAGCGGTCACTCATCGATCACCGGTTGTGTCGATCCGGTCAAAGCGGTGGCGGATGCGGCGGGCTGGGGACGGCGCGTCCGGGCGAGCCGCAGTCGACGCCGGCTCAGGCGTTCACGTCGTGTTCGTCGTCGACCGTCTGGACACCGAACCGTTCGTAGCCGCCGTAGGCGGTCTCCAACGAGCCGATCCACCAGTTCCACCGCTCGACCACGTCGGAGCCGTCCGGGGCGTCCGCGAGGTCGGCCGCGATGGCTTCGACCGTCGGCTCGCTGCCTCGGTCGGCCGCGAGTCGGCCGGAGTCGGCCAGATCGCGTGCCTGCCGGGCGACGACACGCCGCTGTGCGTCCGTCCCCTCGAACCGTTCCAACACCGGACGGATGTCTGTCGCGTCCACACCCACTGTACGGTCGCCAACGGCTTTACTCCGTCGGGAGCGGCGGCTTTCGACAGTTGTTCGAGGCTAGGTAACAGTTATCAAACGGGAGCCGAACGTCGGTCGGCTCGGGAATCGGAGATCGGTCGGCTCGGAGAGGGGACGGACCGATCCCGACCCCTCACCGGATGTGGCCTTCGTCGCGGAGTTGGTCGGCGTCGGCCTTCTCGTAGCGGTGGATCACGTCCGCCTTCTCGTCTTGCCAGTCCCATGGCTCGACGAGCACCACGTCGTCTTCGCGGATCCACGTCCGTTTCTGCATCCGACCGGGGATGCGGGCGGTGCGTTCCTCCCCGTCTGCACACCGAACTTTGATTCGGTTCGCCCCGAGCATGGTGGTCACTTCTGCGAACACCTGGTCCTCGTCGGGCATACGCAGGTTCTTGCGCCCGTTGGACTCGCCGTTGCTCATCGTCTGCCGTTCGCGCGCTCTGGTCATAAAGCCGGTGGAGCGCTGCGAGCGAACCACGAGGGTTTTGCCTCGGGCCGGTAACTGTCAGTGTATGCTCAAGCGTCTCGGCACGTTCGGCCTCCTCGGTATCCTGCTGTCGCTGGCTGGACTCGGACTCGTCGCCTACACTGAGCCGCTCGTCGCCGCCGGACTCGCGCTCACTCTCGCCGGTGTCGGCTTGGTCGTCAAGGGACTGCTCGACGGGCTGATGGCACAGTTCGGGCTGGCGTGAGGTGCGCGGCGAGCGTCTCACTCCTCGTCGCGAATCTTCTGTCGCCCGGGTCTGATCAGTTCGTTGAGGTAGTCAGCGAGCGTCTGTTTCGCGTCCGCGGGGTGGAGTTCCCCCGACTCCAGATCCGCGGCGAGTGAGTCGTACGACTCGTAGCTGAGGTCGCCGCCGTACTCTTCCGGACGGCCGACCTCGACGGTGTCGAACCGCGGGAACACATGGTACTGGAACAGCTCCAACACGGGGTTCTCCCGGTCCTCGCCGTCGTCGGTCGGCTCCGGGTCTCGCGTCGGCGGACAGTAGGCGTTGTTCACCTTCTGTTCGACCGCGTCGGCGGAGTCTTCCATCGAGATGGTCACACCCGACGAGGAGGACATCTTCCCGACGCCGGTGCCGAGGTCCGCGAGGATCGGCGTGTGGAGACACGGCCGCGACTCGTACCCTAACCCCTCGATCTCCTCGCGGTGGAGCATGTGGACCTTCCGTTGGTCGAGCCCTCCGATGGCCAGATCCAGATCCAGGTACTCGATGTCCAACGCCTGCATCAACGGGTAGACGACGTGGCTCACCTTCGCCGTCTCGTCGCCCTGGATCTCCGCCATCGCGCGTTGGGCCCGGTTGAGCGTCGCCGACAGCTCCAGTTCGTGGAGGTCGAGCACGTACTCCTCGTCAGTCTGGAACTCCGACCCGTAGACGAACTCCGTCTGGTCCTCGTCGAGCCCGTACGCGAGGAACTGCTCGCGCATCTGCGCGCCCGTCTCGCGAATCTCCTCGAAGGTCCCTTTCCCGTTGAGGTACGCGTGCACGTCGGCCAACAGGACCACGACCTCCATCCCCGCCTCCTGGAGATCCAGCAGCTTGTTTGCCGTCAGCATGTGGCCCAGGTGGAGGACGCCGGACGGCTCGTAGCCGACGTACGCGCGTTTCCCCTCGGGGTCGGCCGCGAGTTCGCGAAGCTCCTCGTCGGTGATCACCTCGGTCGTTCGCCGGGTGAGCAGGTCGTAGGCGTCCGTGTCGGTCGTCACACCAGAACGTCTCCCGTGGCGCGATTACGTCTTTCGGAAAACGAGAACGGTTGTCGTGGTGCAGACAGGTGGCCAGCGGGAGAGACTGTCCGGTCCCAGTCAGCCCTCGATCAGTCCGGCGGCGATCTCCACGACCGCGTCGCGGTCCAGGTCGGCGATCACGCCGTGGCGCACGTCACCCTCGCTCCACCAGACGGCGACCCCCTGCTCGGTCTCCGTCACGGAGACGGTCGTGCCGGCGACGGTCGTCTCCGTCGCGTTCTCCGCGTCGGCCGCGTCAGGCGTCCGGTCGGAGGTGGTCGTCGCGACGGTCAACTCGGTCGCGCCGGTGTACCGTTGGACGACGGCCGTCTCACCGCCGTAGGCGACGACCGACCCCTGGTCGAACGTGAACCGCTCGTCGGTCACCGCCGGCAGCGTCGCGTCGGTGGTGTCTTGGAGCCGGTCAAAGGAGTCGACCCGTTCGCCGACCGACGGTGCCGTCTCACCCGGCGGCTGGAACGTGCTGTCCGCGACACTCGCGTTGAACGTCGTCTCCGTCACGTCGACGATTGCCGTCCCGTTCGGACCGGTCAGCCTCTGGCGGACTACCGTCGAGTCGTCGGTTGTGACCCACACTGTCACCATTCCTTCGGTGTCGTCGGCGGGCGTCACCTCGACAACGTACGCCTCGGTGCCGGCGACGGTCTCGGTGTCGACACGTTCGGCAGTTGCGTTCTCTTCAGACCAGTCGTACAGCGTCTCGCGGGTGTCGTCCCACGAGTGGTTCTGTGCCCACGCCTCACGTTTCGCCTCCATCTCCTCGCTCGCCTCGGCGTCGGACTCGTCGTACACCCGGGTCAGCCCGGTCGCCTCGTCGTGGACCCAGCCGACGCTGCCGTTCGTTCCGGCGACGTAGGTGCCGTTGTCACCGGCAACCGAGACGCGTGACTCGTTGTCGTCGGTGGCCGCGAACGACACCTCGTACGTGCGCGCCTCCGTGTAGTTACTGACAGTCACGACTGCTGTACCGACGACGGAGTCGGCGGCGTCGTAGCGTTGCTCGGCGTCGTCGAGGATCTCGTCGCCGCTCGGCGGCGCGGACGCCGCCAGTGTCACACCCGCGACGCCGGCGAGCAACACCGCCGCGACGGCGAGTGCGACAACGGTCGCGTTTCTGGTGATTCCACGGTCACCAGTGTCGTCTGATCTCATTGTCACAGCTACGGTCCCGAACAGGATATGCGCTTCGCCGAGGTGAACGGCGTGAGAACACGCCACACGAACGGGGTCGGGAGTCTTGTTACCGGCCAACTGTGGCGGCCAGTCGACACTACCCGCTGGCGACGACCAGCCGACGCTGCTCGCTGGTGGTGGCCAGCCGACGCTGCTCGCTGGCGACGACCAGTCGACAACGCTTACTGGCGGCGCCCGCTCACAGCGAGCGTGACGGACGACACGGCAGACGACGACACTGCCACGGCGAGTGACGCCTGGTTCGCCGCCGAGGGGGCGGCCTCCGCCGAGACGGAAGACCTCGCCGAGGGGGCGGCCCTCGGCGCAGACGACCTCGCCAGGCGGGTTCGCGAGGGGTCGGCGCCGGCGCCCGACGACTGGCCGACGGTGGCTGTCGAGACGGGCTTTGCCGACGACGAGACGGACTACGAGTCGGCACTACGCGAGGCGACACTGGCGGCCGCCCGCGCGACCGTCCGTGAACGGGAACGGGCGGACGACCAACAGCTGATCCACGCGATCCGTGCCGCCGACGACGCCCGGCGGACGGCCAACGAACTCGCAGAACGCGTCGCCGAGTGGGGTGGGAGTCTGTTCGAACTCGACGGGAGGCCGGACCACACGGGAGACGAGCCGGAGGCAACCACCGCGCCGGACACGGCAGACGCCGGGGTGGCGTACGCCCGGTCGTTGGCCGACCGCGACCCCGACGGGCCGACAGAGGCACACGTCGTCTCGTTGGCCAAACGGGTCGCCACGTTGGCAGACGAGGCCGACCGGTTGGAAGCGTACGTCGAAGACCACGCGCCGGTCGTCGCGCCGAACCTCGCGGCGATGGCGGGAGCAACGTTGGCCGCGCGGCTCTGCTCGCTCGCCGGTGGGTTGGAGGAACTGGCGAAACAACCCTCCGGCACGCTCCAGGTGTTGGGTGCCGAGGACGCTCTGTTCGCACACCTCCGCGGGGACGCACCCTCACCCAAACACGGCGTGATCTACACCCACGACTACGTCCGCAACACCCACCCCGCCGAGCGCGGGTCCGCCGCGCGCGCACTCGCCGGGAAGCTCACAATCGCCGCGCGGGTCGACCACTACAGCGGCGACCGCCGCCCGGAACTGGCCGAAGAACTCGACGACCGGATGGCGACGATCCGCGCCCGCCGGGGTGGTGACGGTGAGTGACGCCGACGCGACCCTCCCGGACGGTGTCCAGCGGCGGACGTTCGACGGGAAAGAGTCGCTCGCGACACGGGGCGAGCCCGTCTACGGCGAGCCGACGGACGGGTCGTGGCGGGCGTGGGACCCCCACCGCTCGAAGCTGGCGGCAACGATCGAGTCGGGGCTCGACACCGAACTGGCGGCCGACGACACCGTGTTGTATCTGGGTGCCGCGAACGGGACGACCGTCGGCCACGTCGCGGACTTCGCCGGCCGCACGTACGCGGTGGAGTTCGCCCCCCGCCCGGTGCGTGACCTGCTCGACGTGTGTGAGACCCGTCCGCGACTGTTCCCGTTGCTGAAAGACGCCCGCGAGCCGGCGACGTACGCCCACGTCGTCGAGTCCAACGTCGACGCGGTCGTCCAAGACGTGGCGACTCGCGGGCAAGCGGCCGTCGCAGCCCGGAACGCGCAGTTCCTCGCGGACGACGGCCGGCTGGTGCTCGCGATCAAGGCCCGGAGTGAGGATGTCGCCCGCGAGCCGCAGGCGGTGTTCGAAGACGTGCGTGCCGAGTTGCGGGAGACGTTCGAGATTCTCGCCGAGACGCGGTTGGAGCCGTTCCACGACGATCACCTGGCAGTTGTCGCGCGGCCGCGGTAGGCGTCCGTTTGTGCGGGGTCACTCGACCGTCCGTTCCCGCACCCGAATCCCCTTCTCCGAGAGGTGTTGCATCCGGCGGCGGGCGAACTCCTCCTCGGTCGTCCCGCGGGTGGCGAGCACGTAGACGACCGCCGACCCCGAGGGACGCATCGTCCGCCCGGCACGCTGGGTGCCCTGCCGGCGGCTCCCACCCAACCCGGAGGCGACGACCGCCAACTCCGCGTTCGGGAGGTCCAACCCCTCGTCTGCGATTCGGGAGACGATCAACGACTCCCGATCCCCCTGCCGGAACTGCTCGAACAGGCGTTCGCGCTCGCGGTGGCGGGTCTCGCCGGAGACGAACGGCACACCCAACGCGGCTTCCAGATCCCGCCCCTGATCGAGATAGTCGACGAAGACGAGCGTCCGAGCGTCGCCGTGTTGTTCGCGGAGTCGGCGAACGGCGTCGATCTTCGCGGGGTTCGTCGCCGCGATCTGGCGTTGCTCCCGGCGGTCTGCGGCCGCGAACTCGTTTTCGGCGGCCGTGTCCCACGGGACGTATCTGATCTCTACTTCCGGCTCGACGACGTGGCCGGCCTCGAACAACGCCCCCCAGTCGGTGCCGATCGGCGGGCCGATCAGGGTGAAGATCTCCTCCTCGCGGTCGTCCTCCCGAACCGCCGAAGCTGTCGTTCCGAGCCGGTGGCGGCTCTGCAGGTCGGCGGTGCGGCGGAACACGTCCGACGGGAGTCGGTGACACTCGTCGAACAGCAGGAGACCCCACTCCCGGGAGTCGAACAGGGATCGGTGGCGGTCCATCCCAGCGGTCTGGTAGGTGGTGATCGTCACCGGCCGCACCTGTTTCTGGCCGCCGTGGTACTCCCCGATCTGGTCGTCGTCTAAGTCGGTGTGTGCGAGCAGTTCGTCGTGCCACTGGCCCGCCAACTCCCGCGAAGGGACCAGGATCAGCGTCTCCCCGCCCACCTCGCTCAACACGCCGATTGCGGCGATCGTCTTCCCGGAGCCGGGCGGGGCGGTGAGCACCCCGGCCTGGCGTTCGAGGAACCGGTCGACCCACTCGCGTTGGTAGTCGCGCAACTCCGTCTCCATCGACACGGACAACGGCTCTCCCGAGTCGAGATTCCGGTCGTCCCGGACGGGGTAGCCCGCCTCGTACAGCGTGCGCTTGACGGCGCCGACGGCGTCTTCGTTCACCCACGACTCCGTCTCCGAGAGCGGCGCGCGGAGGTGGGTGTCGGCCAGCTTCTGGCGCGCGACGTTGCCCATCAGCTCCTCGCGGTCGGCGCGCAACACGACGTAGCCGTCCTCGTGGGTGTCGAGGACGAACTGGTTGGCGCGTTTCCACTGCTGGCCGATCCACGACTCCAGCTCCGAGACGCGCCGTGGGAGCACCGAGCGCACCCGGTCGAGCAACGCGTCGAGCTCCTCGAACGGCGCCGCCCAGATGTCCTCCGGGCGGATCTCGTAGAGGTAGCCTCGTGTGCCGGGCTCCGTCCGCGTGGAGTCGACGAGGTGGGCGAACTGCGCCAGCGACGCGCGGGTGTACTGTGTCGGTCGGTCCGCGACGACCTCCCGGCGGTCGGGAAACACCACGAGTCGTTCACGCTCCGCCAACTCACCCCAGGAGGTCGGGTAGTACGCCGGGCGGTCGCCGCCGGGCGTGACCCGCTCGGCGTCGCCCGCGTCAACGAGCGCTTCGAGTCCCTCGGCGGCGGCTGCCTGCGAGAGTGCCGTGTGCCGCGCGACGGTCGTCGCCGTCACCACCGGGCTGCCGGCGGCCTCGACGGCGTCGTACAGCGTGTCGAGAGAGAGCCGCGGGTCGTCGTCGGTCATGTGTGTGGTTGGGCGTCGCGGCGTAAATGGGGTGTGTTCGGCGCGCGAGGGCGTTCTCGATGCTCGTCGGAGAGTCGGCGGGACATCTGCGACAACGCGACGGCGGAGTCAGATCGTCCGACCGCCGAAGCGTTTGTATAGACTCTGTAACAAACTGTTGGCAGCATGGGAACCGTCTCGGCACGTCTTCCGGACGAGATCGAATCCGAACTAGAGGCGTATCTCGACGCGGAACAACTCGACCGGAGCACAGCCGTCCAGCGCCTCCTCGCAGACGGACTGGAGCAGTGGCGGGAAGAGCAGGCACTCGAACGGCTCGATGCGGGTGAGGTCAGTTTCACACGCGCGGCGGAGATTGCCGACCTGTCTCCGTGGGAGTTCGCACGTCTCGCGAAGGAACGGGACGTGACGTGGGTCGGCGGCGACCACCTTGACGACGACTTGGACGCGTTGTGAGATGTACGTGCTTGACGCGACTCCGTTGATATATCTCGGGAAAGCACAGCAGGTCGACGTTCTCGACGGAGTTCCGCGGCGGTGTGTTACCCCTGAGCCGATCTATGACGAAGTAGTCGTGGCAGGGCGAGAGGCGGGCTACCCGGACGCGAGACGGGTTGAGCGGGTGGTTGAGGATGGGACACTATCGACTGTCTCGGTAGACGAGACACCAGTGTACGAACGACTCTGTGAGCATCAACGCCTGAGTGACGCCGACGCGGCGGTACTCGCGGTTGCTGCCGCCGCGGACGCGACTGCCGTGATGGACGAACAGTACGGTCGGGATGCCGCGAGTGCTGAAGGGGTTGCGACACGAGGGACCGCGTACCTTGTCTTGTCGGCGCAGAAGTGTGGCGTGATCGACGAGCGAGAGGCACGCGAGACGATTGACACGATGATCGACGCTGGCTGGTACTGTGCGCCCGATTTGTACGCCAAGGTGTGTCAGAAGATGGAAGAACTCGCCGACGAGTCGGATTGAACACCTGGTCGTCGGGCGCGCTTCACCGCGGCACTGGGGGTCGAGAGTTTGATAGAAACGGCACTACGCTCAGGCCGAAAGTTCACGTATCAACCTGAGCTATCTCACCCGTGACCAGTTCGACCCGCGACACGGACGCTCGGGAAGACGAAATTCGACTCTGGCGTGAAGGGGACGGCTGGGTCGTCAGAGATGTCGAGACCGGTGTGACAACACAGGGAGACTCACGTCGGGCCGCACTGGAGAATCTCGACGAGGCCGTCGCGCTCCACCGTGGAGAGCGCGGACGCCCGCCGACGGACGAGGAACTCAGAGCGGCCGGAATCGACCCGGTCGACAACACGACTGGTGAGACAGAGCCGCCGGACGTGTTGGAGTAGATGAGCCGGCGGACGTTCTCCGGGACGGAGGTGGTGAGGGTACTCATCAACGTCGGTGGGTTCGAGTGGCGTCGGACGGTCGGTGACCACGCACAACTGTACTACACGCATCCGACGAACGACGACGACAGACAGCAGGTGACAGTTCCACTCCACGACGAACTCCGAGTGGGAACACTCCACGACATTGCCGACAGTGCTGGTGCACAGGAGTTCGAAGCGTTCTGTGAGTGGATCGACGAGAACAGTTGAGGGTAGAGCCGACGCTGTGGTGACTACCGACGCACCTGTCGCGCGAGACCCACCGCCGCGCTCAGCGGACGCGTCACCCGACTCACCGGACAGTCGTCGTTGCGACACACCAACACGCCGTCGTCGTGGATCGCGCCCCACGCGCCGCAGTCGTGACACTGCCGGCTCGTCGAGCCGGGGTCGACGCGCACCACGGGCACGCCAGCCTCACGAGCCTTCTCGGCGACGGCCTGCCGCAGCGCCGCAGGGAGCCACGCGCCCGGGTCGTCCTCGGTCCGCCGCGGCCACAGCGACCCCGGTCGGAGATACCGGTTCGCGAGCACGAGCCGCGGTGCGTCGAACCGCTGGGCGTGCTGGACCGTTCGCGCCGCCGCGCTGTACACTTGCGGTCGAATCTGGTGGGACATCGCGACGAACAGCTCCGTCTCGCCGCGTGTGGTGTCGAAGTTGGCAGCCTGCAACGCCTGTGTCGCCTCCGCGAGAATCCCCCGCCGCTCGTGGAGATGTGCGCCGTCGATCACCAACCCCGTGGCGATGTCGCCGTCCGCGGGCGCGGCCGCGATCAGGGTGTTGACCCCGACGCGGACGCCGATGTCGGTCGACTCCGCCGCAGGTGGGTCGTCTGGGGTGGTTCCGTCGTCTGGCGTAGCCGCGTCGCCTGCGTCTGTCGTGTCGCCTGCGTCTGTCGTGTCGCCTGCGTCTGCTGCGTCGTCACGCTCGGTCGGGCGGCTCATCGAGCTACCTCCGAGGAGACCGCGAGTCGTTCGGCTGTCGGTACCGCGAGCGTGGCGGAAACTTGAATACCGCCGGCTGGTTGGTCGAGCATGCTTCGTGTTCGGCGAAGCGCGGTCGGGCGTGTGCTAGCACGCCCGGCCATTTTCTGGCCGCGTCCCGCGCTTCGTGGCGGCAACTACCGCAGTCTAGCTACTTCAATCTTTAGACGAGTGGCTAGATTGATTCTGAACTGACACGACTCCCGTGGAGTGGACACTGACAGGGAGACGAGAGTGGGCGCCTTTCTACGGGAGCAGTCTTGTCCCGAGACAGGATTAGTGTTTTTAATTAAGTATTTTGACGGAACACCACAGTGATACGATGACAGAGACAACCCCACTACACCCGATGGAGCGCGAACAGTTGCAGTCGGCATCGACGCTCGTCGTGACGGTAAACTCCGACAGCGACTTCCACGACGATGTGACCGACAGCCTAGAAACACTCACCGAGAGTGGTGAGACAGACGCGACCCCGCGGCTCTCGTTCGCGAGCTACGACGACTTCGCGGAGACACTGACACCGCGCGTGCTCGAACTGATCGAGACCGTTCGGAGCACAGAGCCGGCCAGCATCAACGAGACAGCGCGGATCGTCGACCGCGACGTGAAGAACGTCCACGAGGAACTCACTCGGCTCGCGCAACTCGGCGTCGTCGTCTTCGAAACGGAAGGGCAACGGAAACGCCCCGTTGTCTGGTTCGACGAGCTGGTGGTCTCGTTCCCGTTCGGGCCCGAGCCGGAGGGGACGACTCCTGCCGCGACGTGATGTGCGCTTGAACAGGGCGTGAGACTCCGAGTGGTACGACTCTGCCGGACTGCTGTCGGCCGTCACTCACGGGAGCAACGGCCTGCTTACTCGATCTCGTCGAGTGAGGCGACGTCACCGGCGTCGATCTGTTCACGGCTCACACGCACGTCTTCCCGTGCCTGTTCGGAGAGGCTCGGTGACGCCATCAGGTGGCGAAGCGCGTCGCGAACGAGTTCACCTTCGTCTAAGTAGTGCGGGTGCTCTTCCAGAAACGCCTGGAGATCGTCGCCCATCTCGTCCGGAATCTCGACGTTGAGTGTGCTCACAGTGGTACGACGGTACGAGGCTCGGCTCGTGAAAGCCTTTCTCCCACAGTGGAGTGACAGGTCGTCAGGCTCGGAGTGAGCCCCAGATTACACCGCACAAGAGCTGTAGTATACTCACGACACTGGGACCCTCGGCGTTCAGCGTCACCGAGGGACCTCACGAGTAGAGAATTTCGTCGATATCTGCCTCACTCGTCTCGACATCCGAAGCGAACATTCCACTGTTAAACGCGTCGACTGTCTCCTCGGAGACGGATCGCGGCGTCTCGCGGGCGGAGTTGACGAGTTCCGTCTGGCCGTCTGCAGCGGCCCGAACGAGTCTCGCGAGAATCTCTCGTTCGGTCACCGCTGTTCCGGTCTCGCGTTCGATCTCTGTCTGGAGCTCTGTGAGCAACGACCGTGTCTCGTCGTCGATATGTACTGTCGTAGTCACATTCCGTAAACCGAGGTAGAGCGTATTAAGATTGTTGTCGGGAAACGAGAGTCGTACTGTAGGGAGGTGGCCGACGGACCAACCACTACGGGAACGACTGTAGACCCTCGGACGGAGACAGTCAAACATGCGTGGTCACGACGAACAACGAACGCGAGCTGAAACCGACGGGGTCGTGACGATTCCACATCGCATCCGCGAGGAGCTGGACGGTGAGCAGGGGGCAAAGTCGACTGGACAGTCGACGGAGACAGCAAACGCTCCACAGCGGTCGTCCATCGGCGGCACGGGGCGTTCGAGGACTCCGAGCCGGCAGAGAGGAACCGCGCGGTCGATACCCCCGAAGACGTCGAGACGCACGACGACGACCGAGTCCACGAGGGCAGTTGAGTCCACGGCGGAACCCACAAGCCCACGCCCGCCGTATCCGGGGGTATGACAGAGAGTCTCCTGACAGCCGGCGTCGAGCGGTGTCGGCGTCGTGGCTACGATGTGCGTCGCCCGGACGACGGCGGCGAGCCGCCGGGGGTCGCGGTGCCCGGCGGCGACGCGGACCCGCCGTTCGGGCCGGCGCGAGCGCTCGGGTTGGAGCCGTTGGCGGAGGCAGACCCGACGACCGTGCTCTCGCGGCTGTGGACCAACCAGGAACACGACCGCGGCACCGTCTTCCTCGTCCCCGACAGCATCGTCGCGGAGGGGGTCGAGACGATCCTCGCGCCGCCCGTCGGGGCCGACACAGGCGGCGACGGCCGGGTGTTCTACGCCGGCCCCGACCGCGTCCCGCTGAGCGAGGGCGGCTACGCGGCGGTGCCGACCGGCACGGAGTTAGAGTGGCGCGAGACGAGCGAGTCGTTCCCGACCGAGATCGACGCCGACGACGCGGGCGCAGCGGCGAGCACGGACACGAGCGCAACGGCTGGCGACGCGCCGACAGAGACGGCGTCGGACGGGCGGTTGGAACTCCGCGCGGACGGCGAGCCGCTGGCGGTGTTGTCGGGTGTCGACGAACTGAACTGTCCGCCACGCGGGCGGTTCCCGTACGCGTACGAACGCGACGGCGACAAACGGATCAGAGTGCGCGACTACGCCGGCCGTCCGGTGGAGACGTTCGGCGGCGTGTCGGCGATGCGCGAGGGTGGGTTCCGGCCGGTGCCGGCGCCGTTGGTGCCCGAACACATGCTCGACGGCGACGCGACCGGCTGGTGGGAGGTCGTCGTCGCGGAGTGACCGGCGACAACCGCCCCAGGACGACTACCGCCGACAGCGTTTCTCGACGAGCGCGCGTTTCGACCGGAAGCGCGCACCGCAGTCGTGACACTCAACGAAACTGTCGCCGCCGGCAGTGCTGACCTGGTGGTCACCCATCTCGAACGGGCGGGCGACGACCCGCGGGCGGATGGCGCCAGGACACTGTCGGTCGTCGGCGTCCGCGAGCGACGACCGGAGCGTGATCGTCTCCACGTCCAACCGTGACCACCGGTCACTCGCCACCGCCGTCTCCCGGTCGGCGACCTCCGTCCACCCGGTGACGAGCACCGGCGAGTCCGTGTCGGCGTCGCCGACGACCGTCACAAGTCGGACGCCGTTGACGACGGTCGCGAACCGCCAGCCGTCGGCCGGATTGAACCGGAGCTGTCCGGCACGGATCGCGTGGGCGACGAGCGGGAGTGAGAGATACCGACCGGTCTGACGGAGCCGGCGACGGAAGTGGTCCGTCTGGGCGTACGCCGTCGGGTCCCGTGAGGGAACACTCGCGGCGTCACGCCGGTCGATTGCCGGCGTGGTGGGGGCGTTCGTGAGCGACACGCCGCGGGAGTCGGTCGACACGCCGTCGGTGTCGGGGCCGCCCTGTCGGGATGCCACTGCCTGTTCTAACGGCGCTCCGGTACAAGTGGTTTGTGCCCGTGGCAGACGTTCACAACCACTGGAGAAACGTCGGTCGGGTGAACCGAACACGACCCGCGTGGGTCGGACGGCTCAGTTGAGCAGTCCGAGCGACTCGATCCGGTCGACGATCTCGTCGACCGCCTCTTCGGCGTCGTCGGTGCGCTTGCCGCCAGTGATGACGATCTTCCCGGAGCCGAACAGGAGGATCACCACGTCCGGCTCGTCCATCCGGTAGACAAGACCGGGGAACTGCTCGGGTTCGTACTCCACGTCCTCCAAGCCGAGCCCGATCGCCAACGCGTTCAGATTGAGCTGGTGGCCCAGATCCGCCGACGAGACGATGTTCTGGACGGTGATGTCCGGGTCGTCGTCGACCGGGATGGAGAGCCCGCGGAGCTTCTCAAAGATGATGCCGAGCGCGTCGTGCACGTCGTCGATGCTCTTGGCACCGGTACAGACGATCTTGCCGGACCGGAAGATCAGCGCCGCCGCCTTGGGGTCCTGTGTGCGGTAGACAAGCCCTGGGAAGTTGTCCGGGTTGAAGTCCGCGCCCGGGAGGTCCTCCGCCAACGCTTCGAGATCGAGCTCCTGCCCGATACCCGTCGATGCGACTACGTTCTGAATCTCGATGGAGTCTGCCGGGTCTGTCATGTCGTCGCTCCTACCTACACTTATAAACCGACGGTTTATAAAGCCGGGGGCTCCGGACGGAGCCCCGACGGAGGTGTCGCCCGCGTGCCACGACCTTCCGGTGGTCGGAGTGTCGTGTCGACAGAGTCGGTCGTGTCGGAACAACGAGATGTTGCGGCGAGCGTCGAGCCAGAGAGACGGATTCGTCACTCCGTCCCGGTGGCGTCGAGTCGGCGGGCAGCGCGCGCGACGGTTTCGGGCGGCGTGTCGGCGACGCGCGCGGCGTGTGCCAACGAGGCGTCGAACCGGCGACAGGCGACAGCTGCCCCGAGAGTGGTCGGGTCGATCTCGACGGGCGGGGCGTCCGGCGTCGCCGGCGACATGTCGGGCGGGCGCGGCGCGACCGCCCCAACCGCTAGCAACGCGACCGTCAACTCGTCCGGGTCAGCAGACAACGCCAACCGTTCCAACAGGCCGGCGAACCGGAGCCCCGCGGGGTCGTCGTCGACCGCGAGCGCACGGTCGACTGCCGCCGCCTGGACCGCCGTGATCCCGTCTCGTGTCACGGAACCACGCTGGGGCTGGACCCAGAAAATCGGCTCGGTACCGTTTCACACGCCGACTGTCGACGGATTTGGCAGTGATGACGGCGGGTTGAGATGATCCGGCAATTTTATAATGATGGGCTTCAAGGTAAAACCACATGGCACCGGAGGGGAACGGACGGGGGGAAACCGTTCTTCACGCAGACGTCGACTCGCTGGCCCATGCGACGGGAACAGCAGAGGGGCGTCACGTGGGGATACTCTCCAATCACTCCGTCCAAGAGTGGCAGCGTCGAATCGACAACACACCGTCGCCGACCGCAGATCGGCACTTCGTGAAACTCGGCGGGAAACTGCGGAGTGCGACCGCGAGTGCCGGTGGGGTCCAGACCCGGCCGATGGGTCCCAACCTGGACGTGACCGTCGTCAACAACGCGACGGCGGCGGATCTCGAACACGCGTTAGACGAGGCGGTTCCAGACGCCGAGGAGTGTGTCCTCGCGGTCGAGGACCCCTCGTTCCTGTTCGCGGAGGACACCGACGCGGGCGACCGGGTGGAGCAGTTCCTCGATCTGGCAGACGAGCGGTGTGAGACACTCCACGCCCGCGTTCCGAACGAACCGCGCGCGGTCACGACACTCGCACGCCGGTTCGAGTTTGCCGACGACCGGTGTCGGCAGTGGATTGCTGAGATGGGTGTCACCCAACTGCGGGACGACGACCCGACCAACTTCGGTTATCTCCGGAGCAACTGGCGCGAAGCGCGCCGTGGGTTGGAGGCGGTCGACATGGTGTACCCGCAGTCGAAGCAGATTCACGAGGCGATTCCCGAGCCGGACACGACACCGCGGACGCTCGGCGCCGCGCTCCAGGCGTTCGTCGAGCTGGGCGCGCTCGGCGTCTGGGGCGACACTGTCGCCGCGAACCGGTACGACACCCGCGGGTACGACCCCGAGATGGTCGACGAAATCGGCCGCGCGGTCGAACAGTTCCACGACGAGTGAGACGGCTCCGCGGCGGGTGACCCCGCCGCGGCCGTGACGTGCGGTTCTCTTAGCGGATGTCACCGGTAACGAGTCGTCGACTCGGGTCGTAAACTGTCGGCTCAGGTAGTTAGTCGTCGGTCGGCACTGACAACGAGTCGGCAGTCACCTCGCCGTCCGGTTGCATCGTCACCGTCCCGAGCGTGACCGTCTCGCCCGACTCGGCCGTCTCGGCGACCGCCGACAGCGTTGTCTCGCGGTTGAGTCGCTCCCAGGTGTACGACTCGATCCGGCGTTGGAACGTCTCCGGGTCGCTCCACCCGGAGTCGATCTCGGAAGGAACGTGGACAACGAGTCGGAACGCCGCGTCCGTCAGCCGGACGCCGACGCCGAACGTGTCACCGGGAGCCGTGTCGTCTGTCACGCCTCGCGGTTGTGGGCCAGAGGAAAAAGGTACGTCGCTGTCGCGAGCCCGTGCGCCACGCCGGCTCGTCACTCCTCGCGGTCAACGAACGTCCGGTACTTCAGGTCGTCCTCGCGAATCTCCTCGATAATCCGGTCGACGAGCACCTCCTCGGGGTTGTGGAGGCCAGCGACCCGGTCTTCCACGTCGGTGAAGGAGTCGAACGGCTCGCGTTTCCGTTCGTCCAACACGTTGTTGCGGAGCTTCTTCCCGATTCCCGGCAGGAGGTTGAGCTGGTGGAGCCGGAGCGTGATCGGCTGGGCGTCGTTGTAGAAGTCGACGAACCGGCGTTCTTCCCGTTCGACCACCTCCGCGACCGCGTACTCCAGTTCCTGGCGCGCGCCGCGGGTGAGGTCGTCGAACTCGATGGGGCGGGACCGGGCGACAGCCGTCCGCGCCTCCTCGGGAGTGACGGTGAGTCGGTCGCCGATGCCGACGCGGTCGTCCGTGTCCAGCGCCAACTCGTACAGCCGGAAGTCCGTCTCCGCGAGCGCGTGCGCCAGCGGCGACTTCTGGTACTGGGGGCGGTCGTCGTCCGGGTGGCCGTGTGCGAGGTAGTCGAGTACCACCGCGTGTGTCGCCGCGGTGTCGTTGTCCGACTGCCCGTCGTCGGCGGTCGACTCGTCGGTCATAGGTGGTTGTTGTGTCGCCGGCGTCTTAAACGACGACCCCGAGCGACGGTCCGGGTGACAGCACAAAACGGGAGTCGACAGTTCCGGAGGCGGAGCGTGGCGGCGTGGGCGAGGATCAGAAGCATTTAGCGGTGGGCCGGGGAACCCGGCGGCAGATGCACAGTGTCGCCGCCTTCACCGACACGTACCTCCCGACGGTGAACGGCGTCACCTACACCGTGCGGACGTGGCGCGAACGGTGGCGCGAGCGGGGCGGACGGATGGACGTGGTGTTCCCGGGCGCGCCGGGGTACGAGCCGGACCCCGAGGCGGGCGAACACCCGACACGGAGCGTCGGCTTCCCGTTCTACGAGGGGTTCCGGTTCGGACTGCCCGGTGTGCCGGCCGCCGTCCGGCAGGCCGATCCGGGGGTGGTCCACGCCCACACTCCGTTCGGGCTGGGGCTGTCGGCGTTGTACTTCGCGCGACGGATCGACGCGCCGTTGGTCGCCTCCTACCACACCCCGACCGCAGAGTACGCCGACTACCTCGCCGACGGGCCCGCCGCGACGGCGGTGGAAGCGACAGCCGAACGCTACGAACGGTGGTTCATGAACCGCGCGAGCGTGGTCGTCGCGCCCAGCGAGCCGGCCCGTGACCACCTCCGAGCGGTCGGTGTCACCACCCCCGTTCGGGTCGTCCCCAACGGTGTCGACGCGGAGTTCTTCGCCCCCGCGGATCGGAAGGCGGTCGCCGCGTTCCAGGACCGACACGGGCTCCCGGACGGGCCACTCGTCGGCTACACCGGTCGTCACGGCCACGAGAAGGAGTTAACGGAGATTCCGCCGGCCGTCGCCGCCGCGGAGACAGACGCCACGCTCGTGTTCGGCGGCGAGGGCCCGGCCCGCGAGGCGGTCGCCGACGCCGCCCGCGAACACGGCGTCGACACCCACTTCCTCGGCTTTCTCGACCGCGAGGAACTGCCGACGTTCTACTCCGCGCTCGACGCGTTTCTCTTCCCCTCACCCGTCGAGACGCAGGGGTTGGTCGCGTTGGAGGCGACCGCCTGCGGCACACCCGTCGTCGGTGTCGACGCCGGCGCGCTCGCCGACACTGTCGAGGACGGCCGGAACGGTGTCCACTTCCCACAGGGGGACACCGCGGCGTTCGCCGACGCGGTCGACCGCGCGCTCGCAAATCGGGACCGACTCCGGGAGCACTGCCTCCGAGACCGGTCGACCGCGAGTGCGGAACGCGCCGTCGACGTGCTCGCGGACGTGTACGACGACGTGCGGTGAGGGCCGGTCGCCGACGTGTTCGCGGACGTGTACGACGACGTGCGGTGAGGGCCGGTTGACGGCGTGTGGTGAGAGCCGGTCGGCGACTCCACGGAGACGGAGCCGAACGGTTCAACTCCGGCGGTGGCCAACGGCGCGCATGGCGACGGCGGACGACACCTGGCGGTACCGCGATCGGTTCGGCGACAGCTTCGGTCGGACCTACTTCAGACGGTTCGGGCCCGGGGTCGTCTCCAGCGTCGGCGTCGGCACATACCTCGGGGAGCCGACGGACGCGGACGACGACCGCTACCGGGCGGCGGTGACGACCGCACTCGACTCGGGGGTGAACCTGATCGACACCGCCAGCAACTACCGCGCCGGCCGGAGCGAGCCGGTCGTCGGCCGTGCCGTCGACAACGCCGACACGCCTCGCGAGGCGGTCGTCGTGACGACGAAAGGCGGGTTCGTCCCGTTCGACGGCGGCCGACCCGCAGACCCCGCGGCGTTCGTCCGCCGGGAGTACGTCGACGACGGCCCGTTGTCGCCGGCGGATCTCGCCCGTGGGAGCCACGCACTCGACCCGACGTTTCTCGCGGGGCAGTTGGACCGTTCACTCGACCGACTCGGACTCGACCGTGTCGACTGTTACTACCTTCACAACCCCGAGACACAGTTGGCCGTCCGGGACCGCGAGGCGGTGTACGACCAGCTGGAGGCGGCCTTCGAGCTGTTGGAGCGCCGGCGTGCCGCCGGCGACATCGGGCGGTACGGGATCGCCACCTGGGACGCGTTGCGGGTGCCGGCGTCGGCCGACGCCCACCTGGATCTGGGTGAGATCCTCCGACGCGCGCGAACCGCCGCCGACCGCGTCAGCACCGCAGACAACGACGCGCCGGCAGACGACGACCACGGGTTCGCGGCGATCCAACTCCCGTTCAACGTCCAGATGGCCGACGCGTTCACGATCGCGGCCCACGACCACGGCGGCGAGCGGGTGAGCGCACTGGAGTTTGCCCACCGCGAGGGGCTGTCCGTGTTCACGAGCGCGACGCTGGGACAAGGTGAACTGGCCAGCGAGGGAACGATCCCGCCAGCGGTGGCCGCGGAGTTGGAGGGTGACACCCCCGCACAGCGCGCGATCAACTTCGCACGCTCCGCGCCCGCCGTCACCGGCGCGCTCGTCGGGAGTCGACAGACGACACACCTCGACGAGAACGTCGCCGCCGGCACGTTCGACCCGATGGGTGCGAGTCAGTTCGACGACGTGTTCGAGTGACGCGCGGCCGGCGGGCGTCACTCGACCGCTTCCAGCGTCGTCAGCCGATCTCCTTCCACTCCGCGTCACACTCCGGACACACCCGACGGGTGTACACCTCTTCGGGCTCTGTCTCCGTCTTCAAACTCTTCTCACACTCCGCACACTGGAGTCGCTCGTAGTTGTCCTTCGCCAGCGCGCCCCGTCTGAGTCCCTTGCGAACGCTCTCCATACGCACACAAAATGTTCAACACCTATAGTTCGCAGGGGCCTGACCATTGGGGCTGAGCTACTGATATAATTTGGAGTTAGTTATTCCACTGTCCAAGTGTCTATCACCAGTTCTGCTAGGTCCTTTGATCTCTCATTAATTTCTTTGTAGGTCCAGTTATTATATTTACATACTCTTTTTGTAATTGAGAAGTCTGAATTACTATATAGGCTTTTCTTCTCATTAAAGGGATCTGCACCAGCTTCAGAATTATCTTTTTCTGATAGCATAGTTATATTGCCCAATCTGTTTTTATACTGATCAAATTTGTCAGAATTGTGGTTGAAATTTGATCTCCAAGTAGTGTATGTATTATCAGAAAAGGACTTCCTCGGGGCAATATGCTCTATTTGGAAGGAAGAAAATGGAATAACGCAAGATCTCTTTCCAAAGTGGTTTCGTTCTAATTCAGATATTACAAGCCGCGTTATGTCATTGGACTTGAATTCTCTAGTTGAAATATGTTCAACAAGAGCAGTGTCTGCCGGTGTCTGTTGCCTAATCACTGATTTAGCAGCCTCAATCGGGTCGTTTCTATCTCTGATTTTCCTAACAAATACATAGTTCGGATCTCTTTTTGAAGATTGTGACTCATCGTTGAGATTCAATCTAACAGTTAGAATTGAGGCCAGATCCAAAAGCTTGTATAGCATCTGTTTATCATTTTTGTTATTCTTATATAGGTAGTAAAGCACTATTCCACTGTGAGGGTTCTTATATCGGACGCGGCGAGACCTCTGTACATATTCATCTGGTAATTGCCCAGCATCTTCATGCGCAACTGGATAATTAGCATTGTAGTATATAGAAGCTTCTTCATCTAAAAACTCTAACAGATCTGATATCGACTCTTCTCTTTTGGATAGCTGATTTCTCACTATAGACTCAAATCGTCTTATAAAAGTGCTTGGATACGCAGACATTGGACAGTTGTATTCTGAAAATCCTAGTATCTGTGTGATTGGCCTTTTTGCACCGGCACTACTAACTTCATCTAGTATACTAACTATATCTAGCCAAAGGTCTTTTATCCTGTCCGCATCAACTTCTGGATCTCTTGCAGCTGACTCAAATACTATACTTTTCGCAAGATCAATAGCATCAAGATCCAGTCCACGGTCGTTCTCCGTTTGGAACACCTGATATGCAGAATTTATGTTCCCGGTTTCCGTACGTATCATTTTTATTCCAGTAAATATCGTTTCTCTAATTTTATCTACCATCTCTTTTTCTTCGGATTTTATTTTATTATTGAAAAAAGCATAGCAGTCTCCGATGTTCCCATCCGCACTAGAAATAGTTTCGTTTACTACTTTCTCCAGGTTTTCATCGTTGCTCTCACTACTTCTGAGGTGGAGTCTCCTTTCCTCTTCTCCTAGAGAGTTTTTGAACTTTATTAGATTATTAGTTTGATTTACCAAGTTTCCTTGGCTGCCATCTAATGAAGAATAATAATCCCGTAACACACATGCAAAAACAGTAATGGTAGTGAGGCGTTGTTGACCGTCAATAATTCGATACTGATCTGTGCCATCAGAATTATTTTCTACCAGTATTACTTGTCCAAGGAAGTGAGGCTCATCGCGAACTGCAGCAGATCGAATGTCAGACCATAGTTGATCAAACTGGTCTTCCGCCCACTGGAATTCCCGCTGGAAGTCAGGAGTGATATATTGAACTCTGGGCATTCCAAGAAGTTTTCGCGCATCTACTGGCTCAGCAGTCAGCTCAGTGGACTCGTCGGACATCAATTTATCTAGCTAGCGCACATGTATATAAGTCTTTTTAATAAGGGAGTAAAATGTTAGTAAACTGTGGTTCTTTAATTACCGGACCTTCGTCCCGGGAACGGCATCCGCGTGGGTGGTGAGCAGATCCGCCTCCTCCCCGGCGGCCAGTAACATCCCGTTCGACTCTAGTCCGAACAGCTCCGCCGACTCCAGGTTGGCGACGATCACGACCCGCGTGCCCGGCAGATCGTCGGCGTCGTGGAGCTGTTTGATCCCGGCGACGATCTGGCGTTCCTCGACGCCGATGTCCACCTCCAGCCGCACGAGATCGTCGGCGTCCTCGACGGGGTCGGCGACGAGGATCTCGCCGACACGCAAGTCGAGATCCTGGAACTCGTCGAATCCGATACGGTCCTCAGCGATGGGTTCGAGATCGGTCACGTCCGACCCGTCGGCCGCCGCAGTCTCGTCAGTTTCGGTTTCGCCCGCGTTGGCCGCTGACTCCGCCGCGTCGTCGTCTGCGTCCACTTCGTCGCCGTCCGCGTCCGTCTCGTCGGTGGCGGCGGCAACCCGTTCCTCCAGCTTCGCGTTGAGTTCTTCGACGCGCTCCGGCTCGATCTTCTCGAACAGCTCCGTCGGCTCCTGGAGTTCGCCCGCGGGCGGTTCGAGCGCGTCCGCGACAGTCGTCTCGTGGACGGAGCCGTCCTCGCCGAGCTGTGTCCAGAGCGTCTCACTCTTACCGGGTGCGACCGGCTCGAACAACACCGCAATCGCGCGGGCAATCTGGACACAGTCGAAGATCACCTGTCTGGCGCGGTCGGGGTCGTCGTCAGTCAGGTTCCACGGCTCCTCCCGTTGGATGTACTCGTTGCCGAACCGCGCAAGCTCTGTCACCGCCTCGCCGACCGTCCGGATGGAGTAGTCGTTGACCCCCGCACGCACCGTCTCGACGGCCGACTCGATCTCCGCGCGGACGGGCTCGGAGACGGTCGCGTCCGGAATCCCCTCGAAGTTCCGGTGGGCGAATAACAACGACCGGTAGAGGAAGTTGCCGACCGTCCCGACCAACTCCGTGTTCACCCGTTCACGGAACTTCTCCCAGGAAAAGTCCACGTCGCGTTGGAACGCGCCGTTGGTCGCGAGGTAGTACCGCAACAGGTCCGGGTGGAACCCCTCGTCGAGATACTCCGTCGCCCACACCGCGCGGTTCCGGGAGGTGGAAAAGCCCTTCCCGCCCAGCGTCATGAACCCGCTGGCCATCACCGCCCGCGGCTCGCCGTAGCCGACGCCACGCAACATCGCGGGCCAGAACACGGTGTGGTGTTGGATGATGTCGCGGCCGATCACGTGGACGATCTCGCCAGCGTCGTTCGGGGTGTCGATGTCCGACAACGGTGTCAGTTCGTCCGGGTCGGCGGCAGCGATCCCCTCCTCAGGCGCCCCCCACGCCGCTTGCCAGTCGAACGTCTCGGCACCGACCCGGTCGGTGTACTGTCTCGTCGAGGAGACGTACTCGATGGGAGCGTCCACCCAAACGTACAAGACGAGATCCGCCGTGTCGGTCGCCCCGTCTGCGTCGTCGTCTGCACCGTCGTCTGCAGTTTCCTCGCCGGCGCCGTCTGCAGTTTCCTCGCCGGCGCCGTCTGCAGTTTCCTCCTCGACGGCGTCTGCAGGGTAGTCGACACCCCAGTCCATGTCGCGGGTGATACACCAGTCTCGCAGTTCACCTTCGACCCACTCGCGGGGTTGGTTCTGGGCGTTGTCCGTCCCCTCCAGTCGGTCGAGAAACGCCGACAGATACGCCTGAAACTCGGAGACGCGGAAGAACCGGTGGCTCTCCTCGCGGTACTCCGCGGGGTTGCCTGTGATCGTCGACTCCGGCGACTCGATCTCGCCGGGTTCGAGGTGGCGACCACACCCCTCGTCACACTCGTCGCCGCGGGCCCGCTCACCGCAGTACGGACAGGTGCCCTCGACGAACCGATCCGGCAGTGACTGCTCGGCGACCGGATCGTAGGCGACCTTGATCTCGCGTTCGGAGACGTGACCGCCCGCCTCCAACGCCCGGACGAACTCCCGGGTCGTCTCCTGGTTGACCGGCTCGTGTGTGTGGCCGTAGTTGTCGAACGCGACGCCGAACTCCGGGAACACCGACTCGTACTGTTCGTGGTAGCCCGTCGACAGCTCCTCGGGGTCGACACCTTCCTGTTGGGCCTGGACCGCGATTGCGGTGCCGTGCATGTCCGACCCGCAGACGAACGCGGTCTCCTGCCCCACCGTCTCCAACGCCCGGGCGTACACGTCCCCGCCGACGTACGTCCGGAGGTGGCCGACGTGTAAGTCGCCGTTCGCGTACGGCAACCCACACGTTACCACCGCCGGCTGTTCCGTCGGGAACTCCTCGTGGCTCATACAGGACACGAGGAACGCCGAACCCAATAAACCGACCCTTCCGTGGCGGCCGCCGCCGACCGGGGGGTGTTCCCCGTCGACCAGTCACCCACGGGGTGTGTCGCTGAACGGTTCATTGTGGTTCGTTCACACGGATCAGTGTACACAAGAGCGCAGCACGGTTCCAGACGGCGGCCCGGGCGCGGTAGGACTTCGACCCCCAGCTAACGGAGTTTCCCGAGGGGACCGAGACGGCCCACCGACGACCGTGATCGCCGTGTTGACCGCCGGCGCTCCGACGACTGTCCTCCCAATCGACGCCGAGCGACTCGCCGCCCTCATCAACCCCGAACCGTTGTCGACGTTCCAACCCGACGGCTCGTAACCTGTCGTTACGTCTGTATATCTAGAGCACTCTGAGACTGGTCTATCCCCGTGTAGAAATCATTTCCACTACGAAACGGAGGATATATATCCGACGGGGCTAGCGCCTAGGTCGATGCGCGCAGACGCAGCGTCCCGTCGGACACGCCACCGCGTGTACGCCGGCGACGCCAGACGGCTCCCCCTCCCAGACGACAGCGTCGAGCTCGTCGTCACCTCTCCACCGTACCCGATGATCGAACAGTGGGACGACCAGTTCGCGTCGATGGACCCAGCGGTCGCGACCGCACTCGACGACGGGGACGGGCAGGCGGCGTTCGACCGGATGCACGCGGTGTTGCGCGACGCGTGGGCGGAACTCGCCCGGGTCGTCGTCGACGGCGGTGTCGTCTGTGTCAACGTGGGCGACGCGACCCGCACGGTCGCCGGGGAGTTCCGGCTCTACCCTAACCACGCCCGAGTGACGCGCGCGCTCACCGACCTGGGGTTCCGACAGCTCCCGGGGGTGTTGTGGCGCAAACCGACGAACGCCCCGACGAAGTTCATGGGGTCGGGGACGCTCCCGCCGAACGCGTACGTCACGCTCGAACACGAACACGTGTTGGTGTTCCGAAACGGCGACCGACGCGAGTTCGAGCCCGGCGCCGACCACCGGTACGAGGCGTCGTACTTCTTCGAGGAACGCAACCGGTGGTTCTCGGATCTCTGGGACGACCTGCGGGCGGCCCCGCAGGTGACAGACGAGGAGACGCCCCGCGACCGCCGCGCTGCGTTCCCGGTCGAACTCCCGTACCGGCTCGTCTCGATGTACTCCGTCTACGGTGACACCGTGCTCGACCCGTTCTGGGGCACCGGGTCGACGACACTGGCCGCGATGGCGACCGCGCGCGACTCGGTCGGCGTCGAGTCCGTGCCGGAACTGCCGGCACAGTTCGACGACCGGGTCGACGCCGTCCGGTCGTGGTCAAGAGAGCGTGCCCGCCGACGGCTCTCGGCCCACCGCGAGACGGTCGCCGACCGCGAGGACACCTACGAGGCGACCCACTACGACTTCGATGTCGTCTCGCGGCAGGAACGCGACCTCCGGCTGTACGCCGTCAGCGAGACGGAGCGCGTGCTCGGGGGGTATCGCGTCGCCCACGAGCCCGCGACGGACACGGAGACGTGACCGGTGAGCGAAGACGACCGAGAATCGACTGGCCGCTCAACCGCCGAACGTCGCGAGCCCGACGCCGGCGAGCCCGAGCGTGACGACGAGCCGGCCAACACTGCCGGCGAACGTCGCGAGCGCGAACTTCCAGTAGTCCTCCTCCAACACGGCGAAGGCGTAAATCGAGATCGTGTCCGGGAAGAAGGGGACGGACAACGCGGCCGCGAGCCCGGCGTAGCCGTACCGCCGGGCGACCTCGACCGACCGGCGTTCCGACCAGCCGATCACGTCGAACCGGGAGTTGCGCAGGAATCGGACGATCGGGCCGGCCTCCTTGGCCTCCTGCCCGAGGTGGAACGCGAGCACGGAGCCGGCCGCTTTTCCCACCGCGGAGACGACGACGATGATCGTGAGCCGGGCCCAGTCACTCAGCCCCAGATCCAACGGCGCGAGCAACACCACCTCGCTCACGCCGGGGAGCGCGAACGCGATCAGAAACGAGTAGACGAAGATGATCACCAGCCCGGCGGGGCCGGTCGCGGTCTCGACCAGCTGTTCGAGCCACGCGAACTCCGTCAGGCTCACCGCGAGTCCGGTCTCGGCCAGTCGGATCGCGGTCTGTGTCGTCTCTAAGGTCGCGCCGACAGCCGGGAGGCCGCCGTTGAGAGCGGTGATCACGGCTTGAGGGGGGTTCTGCGTGAAGTAAACTCCAGTGATTCTCGCCGACGGCTACCGCAACCGGTCCAGATCCGCGAGCAACGCTGTCAGCGACTCGCGGTCGACGTGTGGCATCAGCACGACCCGGGCCTCGCCGGCCGCGGTCGGCGACAGCCGCCACCCCGCCTCGCGCAACTGGGCGACGAGCGACTCCGGTAGATCGACCGCGACGACCGGCAGGTCTCGGGGCCGGACGGTGTACCCGCGCTGTGTGAGTTCTGCGTCGAGCCACGCTGCCAACTCGGTGGCCCGTTCCTGCGCCGCGCGGTAGCCGTCCGGGTACAACGCGTCGAACGCCGCCCGCGCGGACGCGACCCCCGCACCCGAACGCGTCCCGGTCAGTGTCGCCTGCGCGTGTGTCTCCAGATACGGTGTCGCAACAGCGAGACTGTCGAGTGTCGCCGGCTCGCGTGTTATCAACCCGCCCGCGGGGACAGCCGCCTGCCCCAGCTTGTGCGGGTCGATCGTGATCGTGTCGACGGGCGCGTCGGCGAACGACCAGTCGTGGTCCGTGAACGGGAGGTAGAACCCACCCCACGCGGCATCGACGTGAACCGCGGCGTCGACCGACTCGGCGACCGCGGCGACCTCGGTCACGGGGTCGACCCGGCCGTACGCCGTCGAGCCGGCGACGGCGACGATCAACGCCGTCTCCTCGTCGACGGCCGCGACGAGTGCGTCGAGATCGACACACCCGGCCTGCTCGGGGTCGCCGTCGATCGGGTGTGTCGGCACCTCCCGCAACTCGACATCCAACACCGACGCCGCCTTCTGGAAACTGAAGTGGGCCGACGCCGGGACGACGACGTTCGGCTCGCCGCCTCGGTGGTTGCCGGCTCCGTCTCGGTCGTGTGTGTCTCCGTCGCGTCTGTGCCGTTCGCGTGCCGCCCGGACGGCCTGAATGTTCGCCTCCGTTCCGCCGCTGGTGACGTAGCCGTAGCGGTCGGCTGTGGCGTGGTCGCCGTCGCTGCCGGCCGCGAAAGCCGGGTGCTCAGCGAGGCGCGCGAGGTCGGCGACCACCGTCTGTTCGAGTTCCGCGACCGTCTCGTAGGTCGCTGGATCGCCTGGATTCGTGGCGAGGAACCGCTCTGCGGCCTCGCGGGCCGCCGGGTGCGGCTCCGTACACATCGAGGAGACCACCGTGTCGAACGACTGTGGCTCGCGCTCGACGGCTGGCGACTGCATCGGTGAGGGTAGTCGGTGGAAACTGTTAGCCGGTTCGGTTCTGTTCGGTCACTCGACTCTCGTCCCGTCTGGTGACTCGACTCTCGTCTCGTCGGGTCACTCGACTGCCGTTCCGTCTGGTCACTCGACTCTCGTTCCGTCGGGTCGTTTCGCCCCCTCGGAGTCGTGGACCACCACGCCGTCCGCGTCGGTCGGTTCGTACTCGTCACGAACCGCAATCGCCTCCTCGATCTCCCGGATCGTCCGGCGTTTGAGCGCCGCCGCCAACTCCCGGGCCTCGGACTCGGAGATGTCGCGGCCCAGTCCCTCACACTCGTGGGCGCGGACGACACCGTCGTCGTCAACGGCCTCCCCCATCGGCTGGCTGGTGCCGCCGAGCGCGACGCTGAACGGGTAGGTCTGACAGACGAGCGGCCGGTCATCGTGGACGGTACACGCGCCGGTTCCGTCCTCAGCCTCCTCGTAGAACGTGCAGTCGCCACAGTGGTCGGTCGCCAACGCCCACTCGAACGTCTCGCCGGTCGGGCCCTCGGGCCCCTCGCTGATCCCGTACGGCATCGGCCGCGCCACGTCGCGCCAGTCGTAGGATTCGGCCGTCTTCGCGTCGGGCGTTGTCCCATCCTGCTCCGTGGTCGCGTTGTCGCCGCCAGCCGACGCCTTGTCCATCCCGGCCGCGGCGCGCTGGATCTCTCGCACCTCGTTGGGGAACACCGTCGCCGTGTGCGGGTCGTCGGCTTCCGCCTTACAACAGGCGCCACACCGCGTACACTCGAAGCCGATCTCGCGGATCGAGGCGGCGATGTCGTCTATGTCGAGTGCGCGCGCCCGTTCCAGTTCCGACTCCAGTGACTCCACACTCGTTGTTGCGGCGCGTCCGACAAGAGTGCGTCGTCGCGTGCGGGGGCTGGGGTGTTCCTCGGTCGGTCGATTCAAGTCTCCCCCCCTCCGCCTGTCGGTCGTGCAACAGTATCTGGACACGGTCGAACGGGTGTTGTCCGGCGGGACACACAAGCCGAACCGGACGGGCGTGGACACGATCTCGGGGTTCTCGGAGACGTACACGGCAGATCTCGCCGAGGGGTTCCCGCTGGTGACGACCAAAGATCTCTCCGGGTTCCGGTGGCACTCGTTGGTCCACGAGTTTCTCTGGTATCTCTCCGGGGCCGAACACGTCCGAGAACTCCGCGAGGAGACGAGCATCTGGGATGCGTGGGCCGACGACGAGGGGCGACTTGACACCGCTTACGGCCGGTTCTGGCGGCGCTACCCCGTGCCCGAGGGGACCGACACGCTGCCGGGCGAGACGTGGCCCGAGGCGGGCCACCGCTGGGTGACCGAGGAGACGACCGCCGACGGGGAGACCCGCCGAACGTTCGACCAACTCCAGTACGTCCTCGACACGCTCCGTGAGTCGCCCGAGTCGCGGCGGATTGTCGTCAACGCGTGGCACCCGGCCAACGCCGCCGTGTCGACGCTCCCGCCGTGTCACTACACGTTCGTCTTCAACGTCCAGGGCGACCGGCTCAATCTCCAGCTCACCCAACGCTCGGGTGATCTGGCGCTGGGCGTGCCGTTCAACGTCGCCGCCTACTCGTTGTTGCTCACCGCAGTCGCACAGCGCACCGGGTTCGAACCCGGGGAGTTCGCACACACCGTCGTTGACGCACACGTCTACTGTGGGACCGACGAGCGGGGAGCGTGGTACGCCGACGCGCTTCCTGAACTCCAGTCGCGGCTCGCGGACGTGACCGACCGCGAGGGGTTCCGTGGGGTCGCGGAGTGGGTGGAGACGGCCGCGCCCGACGAGCAGGCGGGTGACGAACGCGCCGACCACGTGCCGGGACTGCTCCGACAGCTGAGTCGGGAGCCACGCGGGCGGCCGACGGTCGACATCGCAGACGTGCCACTCGACGAACTGACCGCCGCCGGTATCGAACTGTCCGGCTACGACCCCGCGCCGGGGATCGAGTTCGCGGTCGCGGAGTGATCCCGCGTGGACGACCACTCACAGTCCAACGTGGCAGACGAGAGCGGAGGCGAGCCGTTCGGGCGGGTCGATCCGAGCGACCGAGTCGACCCCGACAGGGAAGTGGTGGTGATCGTCGCCGTCGATCCCGCGGGTGTGATCGGTGCCGACGGCGGGATTCCGTGGGACCTCCCGGAGGATATGGCCCACTTCGAGCGAACGACCACCGGGAACCCGGTTGTCCTCGGTCGCCGGACGTACGAGTCCATCGCGGCGCAGGTGGGCGGCCCCCTGCCGAACCGGACGAACGTGGTGCTCTCCCGGGGGGAGCCGAATCTGGCGGCGGACGCTCTGGTCGTCGACTCCGTTCCGGCGGCGTTGCGCGCCGCGGACGACGCGCCCAGCGCCGACGGCCGGATCTTCGTTGCCGGCGGCGCAACTGTCTACGAGCAGTGTCTCCCGGTCACGGACACGATGCTCCGCTCGGAGGTTCACGACCGCCACGAGGGAGACACCCGCTTCCCGCCGTGGGACCGCGACCGGTGGGCAGAGACTGATCGCACGGAACACGAGGGGTTCGACGTGGTCACGTACCGTTCGGAGTAGCGCGTCGGGCACGGCGACGCGTCACCCTCAAGAGCCGAGCGACCGACGTGTCACTCATGTACGACCAGGAGGATCTCGAGTCGATCCGAGAGGGGAAAGCCGACTGGGAGTCGGAGACGCTCGGTCCCACGTTGGACCGGTTCGGCGAGCGCGAGGAGACGTTCACCACCGACACCGGCGGACAGGAGGTCGACCGACTGTACACGCCCGCGGACGTCGACGACATCGACTACGACGAGGACATCGGCTTCCCGGGTGAGGAGCCGTACACGCGCGGGGTGTATTCGACGATGCACCGCGGACGGCTGTGGACGATGCGCCAGTACGCTGGGATGGGGACCGCCGCGGAGACGAACGAGCGGTTCAACTACCTGATCGACAACGGCTCCTCGGGGCTGTCGATGGCGTTCGATCTGCCGACCCAGATGGGGTACGACTCCGACGCCGCGATGGCCGCCGGCGAGGTCGGGAAGAGTGGGGTCGCCATCGACTCGTTGGCGGATTTCGAACGCGTGTTCGACGGCATCCCGTTGGACGAGGTGTCCACCTCGATGACGATCAACGCGCCGGCGGCGGTGTTGCTCGCGATGTACGTCGCGGTCGGTGACCGCCAGGGTGTCGACCGCGAGCGACTCCGCGGGACGATCCAGAACGACATCATGAAAGAGTACATCGCCCGGAATCTCTACATCTACCCGCCGGAGCCGTCGATGCGGCTCATCACCGACATCTTCGAGTTCTGTGCCGCCGAGACGCCCAACTTCAACACGATCTCCATCTCGGGGTACCACATCCGGGAGGCGGGCGCGACCGCCGCTCAGGAGATCGCGTTCACGCTGGGCAACGGGATCGAGTACGTCCAGGCGGCCGTCGACGCCGGGTTGGACGTGGACAGCTTCGCCCCGCAGCTGTCCTTCTTCTTCGCCGCTCACAACAACATCTTCGAGGAGGTGGCGAAGTTCCGCGCCGCCCGCCGGCTGTGGGGGACGATCATGGACGAGCGGTTCGACCCGGACAACCCCGCCTCCGAGCAGCTGAAGTTCCACACCCAGACCGCCGGCTCGACGCTGACGGCCCAACAGATCGAGAACAACGTCGTCCGCGTCGGCTACCAGGCGTTGGCGGCCGTGCTCGGCGGGACACAGAGCCTCCACACCAACGGGAAAGACGAGGCGTTGTCGCTGCCCACCGAGGAGTCCGTCCGGACGGCGCTGCGGACTCAACAGATCCTCGCCCACGAGTCCGGCGCCGCAGACACGATCGACCCGTTGGCGGGGAGCTACTACGTCGAGTCGCTCACCGACGAGATCGAACAGGAGGCCCGCGAGATCATCGCAGATGTGGACCAACGCGGCGGGATGCTCCCGGCCGTCCAGAACCAGTACGTCCAACGCGAGATCCAGGACGTGGCGTTCGAACGCCAGGAGGAGATCGAGCGCGGCGACCGGATCATCGTCGGCGTCAACGAGTTCGAGGTCGACGAAGAGGAGACGGAAATGGATCTTGAAGAGGTAAGCGAGGACGAAGAACAGAACCAGATCGACCGCGTGCAGGAACTCCGGGAGACGCGCGATCAGGAAGCGACCGACGAGGCGCTGGCCGCGCTGCGTGATGCCGCCGCCGGCGACGCGAACGTGATGCCGTACATCGTCAGCGCGGTGAAAGCGTACGCCACTGTCGGGGAGATCTGTAACGTCTTCCGCGACGAGTTCGGGGAGTACCAACCCGGACGGGCGTGAGCTACCGGCTCACGACAGGCCTGGCGGAGAGCTTCGCCGTCGAATCACACCTCCAAGCTCAGATTTTCGCTTTTGTATATGGAATTCTCCGCAGCTAATAAAAACCAGAAGATACGTACGTATCTAACTTGTTGAGTCATATATTGAAGAGAAAGATAATACTGCATCCCAGGAAAACGTTCTGAAGGCAGTAGGCGCCATCGGCGGAACGGCGCTCGGTGGTTCCGGAATCGTCGCTGGTGACCCCGGGTTCGACGACACAGCCGACGAGGGTGCCGTCAAGTCGGCGTTGCTCCAGAAGGCAGCCGAACTCGAGCGACGGGCCGGTTACGCCGTGCTCGCAGACGACGCCGACGGTCGCGTGCGTCACGACGCGCACGGCGTCGAGATCACTCGGATGACGCCAAGCGGCGACGATCAGCCGAAGCAGTTCGCAATCTTGGAAAGGGGCGATGGTGAGTGGGATCGGTATCGTCGGCCTCATGAGCAGTGGGGCGTTCTCCAACCTCTTGAGCGGAAACTACGGCTGTGGGGCGTGTATCGCCTTCATCAAAGGCTTCCTTGAGGTTGGGGTGTGTGAGTACGGTGTCGGCGCCTTCTGCGGACTCTCCATTATCGCGTCTCTCGGCTTAGCCGGAATCGGCTGTCTGGTGATAGCCGGTGGAATCTGCTCGTACGCTATCGGACAGATATTTGAGGCCGAGTACATCTGCAGTTCCGACGGAATCCCGTCTGAACTGCAGCCCTGCTAAACTCCGAAACTCGTTTTCGGAGTGGTTCATACAGACGAATACGTGATTCAATCCGACGACACTACACGTATCACGCGGGTCGTTCTAGCTAACCTCGTCGCCGTCATCGGAATCGCAGTTCTCGACTGGTCGGTGGCCGCGTTGCTCTTCGTCTACTGGATCGAGTCTGGCGTCGCCATCGCTCGCGGGCTGTTCCAAGGGTTGTTCGCACACCGGGAGCCGAGAGACACCGCCGTCCCGTCGTTACCCGGCGGGTCGTGGAGTGAGAAACGCGGCGGCGTCTCCCTCGGTCCGCTCCCGCCCATCTACCCGCGGAACGTCCACGTCGTGTTCAGTGGTATCGTGGTGTTGGTGTTGTTCTGGCCGGTCGTCGGTGGTGTCGTCGCCCTGGCCGCCGACTCGACTGTCGGGGGCGTTCCCGTCTGGAGCGTCGGGGTGGCGATCATCGGTGTGTTCATCAGCAACGGCGTCGCTGTCGTCGACTACGTCCGGAGCGAACGGTACACGAACTGTACCGCTCGGTCGGCGGTCCCACAGCGGTACGTGCTCGGTGTGTTTCTGTTCGGGATCGGCGGGTTGTACGCGCTCAAACAGGCGGCCGCGCCGCCGGTCGTGTTCGCCGCGGCGGCGGCAGCGAAGCTGCTCGTCGATCTGTTTGTCACCGGGTTCGAGCCGGACGACGGGCTCGGCGACTGGGCCGACGAGCCGTTGGACGAACACGTGCCGGCGGGTGAGCCGGCCGCCGCCTTCCGGACAGATCGGCGGGCTCTCTCCGTTCGTGCTCTGGGGCTCGTTCCGTTGTACCTGATCGCACCGCCGTACACCGTGTTCCCGCTGGCGGCTGGCATCGTCGGGCTGGCGTTCGGGTTGGGGGCCGGAGTCGCAACACTCGGTGTCGCGGCTGCCGTCGTGACTGTCGGTCGGCTTGTCGGCGCCAGCGTGGAGTACGGCCACCTGGAGTACCGGGTGTACTCCAATCGGATCGTCGCCTACGACACGTTACTCGATACGACACAGTGGACGGTCAGGCCAAAGACGGTCCAAGACATCACGCTCACGTCGAGTGTGTTCGACTCGGTGCTGCTGGGCGGGACAACCGTTGTCGTGTCGATGTACGACGAGGAGCGACGGCTCTACGCGCTCGACCACCCGGAGGCGTTCGTCGAGACCGTCGGCGGGTGATCGACCGTCGTGAGTGAGCTACAGTCGTCGAACGTTGTGTTCGCGCTGCCGACCACACGACACTTGTCCGGGTCGCTCGAACTTGGACGCGATGCACCTCGATCACGTCGGCGTCGCCACAGACGACGCCGCAGAACTCGCCGCACTGTTCGCGGAGCTGTTCGACACGGAGATCGCCCACGAGGAGACGTTCGACGGGATGCACGTCGTCTTCTTGGACGGTGGTGGCGACGAAGACGACGGACCGTATCTCGAACTGCTCGAACCGCTGACCGACGACGGCGCGGTCGCGCAGTTCCTCGACCGCGAGGGCGCGGGACTCCACCACGTCGCCGTCGCCACGGGCGACATCACGGCCGCGTTGGAGACGGCCGAGACGATGGGTCTGGAGACGGTCGACGACGAGCCGCGGCCGGGTGCGTGGGGTCACGAGGTGGCGTTTCTCCACCCCGGCTCGACCGGCGGGGTGCTCGTGGAGTTCGTGGAACACTGACGAGTGAGTGGGTCGGCTGCGTTGTTCAGGCGGGTGACCCCGTCGTGTCAGTCGCGCTTGAGTCGATCCACCGCCTCGACAGAGTCGAACGGCTCGCCACCGGTAGAGAGCGTCTCAAGTTCGGAGAACACACCGGTCGTCTCGTCGACACCATCGAGGGCAGACGCAGGGCCGTCCTCGCCAACTCGGCGCTCGTCTTCCTCAGTCGTACACATTCGTTCGCCGTTCTCGTTCAAGAACGTTCGGCCGGGTGATTGGAGTCGCCACCCGGAACCACTACGGTCGTCCGGGGCGACCGAGCGGTATGCGCGACTGGCTGGCCCAACGGGCGGGCGCGACGCCGGACGCGGAGGCGCTCGTCGCGGCAGCGTCGGGGACAGAGTGGACGTACGGCGAGTTGGACACGGCCGCAGAGAAGATGGCCGGGAGCCTCGCGGCGCTCGGGCTCGCGGCCGGCGACCGGCTCGGCGTCTTCCTCGACACGCGGATCGAGTACGTCACGCTCGTCCACGCCGCGATGCGGTTGGGCGTGCGACTTGTCCCCGTTTCTGACCGGCTGACGGACGCGGAACTCGGCCCACGGCTGGCCCGCGCGGACGTGACGGCGGTGGTGTGTGGCGACGGGACGGAACAACGTGCCGTCGAGGCGACCACCGAGGACGGGGAGGGACTCGCCGCCCCGGTCGTCTCCTTAGACGAGCCGCAGTGGGAACGGGTGACACGACTCCGATCGGTCGAGCCGGCACCCGTCGACCCGTACGACTGGGACCGCGGGGAGCCGTTGGTGTCGTTGTTCACCTCCGGCTCGACGGGTGAGCCGAAACTCATCGTGTTGCGCGTCGGCAACGTGTTGTCCTCGGCCGTCACCCTCGGGTTCCGGCTGGGTGTCGATCCGAACGACCGGTATCTGTTGACGTTGTCGCCACACCACACGGGCGGGCTGATGCCGTTGTACCGCGCAGTCGTCGCGGGAACGAGTGTCGTCTTGCGGACGAGGTTCGAGCCCGGGCCGGCCGCAGACGACATTCGCGGATACGACGTGACCGGCGTGTCACTCGTACCGACGATGTTGAAACGGATGCTCGACGCCCGCGGGACGCTCTCGGACTCGTTGCGGGTGGTGTTGGTGGGCGGTGCGCCCGCGCCAGAACGGCTGATCCGGCGGTGTCGGGACTACTCCGTCCCGATCCACCCCACCTACGGGATGACGGAGGCGGCCTCCGGAATCACCGTCGCCACGCCACAGGAGGCGTTCGACCGCCCCGGCACCGTCGGGCGACCGCTCGTCTGGACGGACGTGACCGTCCGCGACGATGACGGGACGGAACTCCCGCCGGGAGAGGTCGGGGAGTTCGTCGTCGACGGCCCGACGGTGACGACCGGCTACTACGACGCGCCAGACCAGACCGCCGCCGCGTTCGGACCGCACGGGCTCCAGACCGGCGACGTGGGCTACCGAGACGAGGACGGGTATGTCTACGTGCTCAACCGGAAGGACGACCGGATTCTCACCGGCGGCGAGAACGTCGACCCCGGGGAGGTCGTCGGCGTGCTCCGGGACCACCCGCACGTGGAGGACGCCGCCGTCGTCGGCGTCCCCGACGAGGAGTGGGGTGAGCGGGTCGCCGCCCTGATCGTCCGGTCGGAGTCGACGACAACCCCCGCAGATCTGGAGACGTTCGCGCGTGAACGACTCGCCGGCTTCAAGATTCCGCGGACGATTCGGTTCACCGACGAACTCCCCCGGACGGACTCCGGGTCGGTCGAACGACCGGAGGTGCGTGAACGGCTCGCCGCCGCCGCAGAGGCTGCCATCGGTGACGCCGAGACGACCGACGACACCGAGGCGACTGATGACACCGAGGCGGCCGACAACACCGAGGCGACTGATGACACCGAGACGGCCGACAACACCGAGGCAACTGGTGACACTGAGGCGACCGACGACACCGAGACAACTGGTGACACTGAGGCGACTGGTGACACGCAACCGGCAGTGGGCGGAGACGAGAACGAGCGGAGAGACGGCGACCACGGCACGGAGGAGACGGACGACGATGCGGGCGACAGCGGAGACGGGGTCGATGGTGGCGACGCGAGTGAGGACAACGACCCAGTCGACAACGGAGACGAACCAAGCGACACCGACGAGTCGCCAGACGACAACACGAGTGCCACACATCCCGCGGAGTTGTTGCCGGACGTGGAACGCGACGACCCCGCCGACCTCGGCTTCGAAACCGACTTAGAGAGCGGCACGAACGACAGCGAGGCCGAACAGACGACAGCCGACGGGAGCCAGCAGACGGACGGAGACTGACATCCTCCCACGGCTAAAGCCGTGGGGTTCCCCCACTGGGGGTTGAACCCACGGATACGGAGAGGTTCGCAGGTTCGTCGTCACGGTGGACGATGACCTGCGTTTCGGGCTGTGCCAGTACAGCCCCCGCCTCGGACAGCGGTTTCGAGAACTTGCCCAAGGCTCGTTTGCCAATATTCAGCGCACCATTCTTGTCGGCGTTGTCGTCAAGGCCACATTCGGGACACTCAAACCGTCCTTGCGTCTCACGGACGCCCTCGCAAGCACAGCGGTTGCACGTCTGCGACGTGTCGTATTCTTCGGCCAACTGCACGTCGATACCCGCGTCGTGGGCCTTGTACTCGATGTAGTTCAGCAGGCGAGCGAACGGCATCTTGTGGGTCTTGTCGTTGGCGTACCGTCCTTTGTCGTTGTCCTTGCGAATCCCGCCGAGGTCACCCACGACGATAACCGCGTTCCGTTCTTCGGCGTCCTCCACGATTTGGCGAGCAATCTTGTGGAGGCGGTCGTCCACCTTCCGCGCTTCCGCGTCACCGATACGCTCGACCACTTGCTGTCCCTGTCGGGGTTTCGCCTTTCCGATGGACTTGCGGAGTTGCTTGTAGTGTTCGCGGATGCGACGGACTTCCTCGCCATAAAAAGTGGTTGTGCGGTCGGAGAGGAACGCGCAGGTAGCGACCCAGCGTGCGCCCATGTCGATAGCCAGCACGTCGTCGTACTCGTCTTGGACGGTCACAGACCGCTTCACGACGAGGTGGACGTACCAGTCACCGTCACGGCGCACCAGTTCGCTGTCCCGAATATCGCTCTCACGGACGAGTTGTTCATCCTTTTGCGGGACGTGGGCGGGACACCAAATGGAGTCCCCCCGTCCCCGTTCTGGGTCGTAGACAGGGACTTTGACCCACCACGACGAGAGAACAGTATCCTCGTCATGAGCCACGTCGAACACGTCGTTGCGGAGAACGACGGGCTGTTCGGTGTCGGGGTTCGGGTCCTTCTGTCGCTGGACTTTCGACGCCTGCTGGTCGGTCGCAGAGTAGAGGTTGGCATCTCCGCCGTGAACCTCGGTCTGGAACGCCTCGTACTCACGGGCGAGCAGGTCAGCCTTCCTGCTGGTCAGCGAGTGGAGTTTGACCTGCACCGTGGTCGAGACGTTTCGTTGCATGATTACTCACCTGCTTGGGCGTCGATGTACTCCTCGATGACTTCGCTGGATACGTCGCCCGCGCTTGAGACGAAGTACGAGCGCGTCCACAGCGAGGGGAGGCCGAAGTCGAACTCGTCTCGAAGTCGGCGCGAGGAGTAGCCTTTGACCTGTTGCATTATTTTGTTCGGGGCGAGCGTCGGGTCGCCCGCGATAAACAGGTGTACGTGGTCGGGGCGAATCGCCAACTCCAAGATTTCGAGGTCGAGTTCGTCGGCTTTCTCCTCGATGAGTCCTTCGAGACGGTCACGTACCTCACCCTCAAGCACCGATTTGCGGTATTTCGGGCACCAGATGAAGTGATACTGGAGTTTGTGAACGCTGGTACGTTCCCTGTCGAACCCACGAGGCATCGTCAGTATATAGATACCACTCATCTAAAGATGTTACGCAAACATCCAACCCCAGCCGTGGCTACGAGCGTGGAGAGATTCCCAGTTGTCGGCTTCATCCCACCCATAAACGGGTGGGCTTTCGCCTCGCTACCGCTGTAATATGGACAGATCGGTCGGGAGTGCCGCGACCAGAGCGTCGGGAGTGCCGCGAGTCAGTGTCTGAGAGTAACGCGACCAAAGCGCCGAGACGTTCACGTCAGAACGGTGCCACGAGACGCGCCGACACCGGCCCCACGCGGTGGCAGTGGCCGGCGTCTCAGCCGTCGATCAGTTCGGCGAGGCGGTCGAACACCTCGTCGGGAGAGCCCTCGCCGGAGACGGCGGTGAGGGCGCCCGTTTCGCGGTAGTGTTCGACAACCGGCTCCGTCTCGTCGGCGTACACCTGGAGTCGGTCGCGGACGGTCTCCTCGGTGTCGTCCTCGCGTTGGACGATCTCGCCGCCACAGTCGTCACAGACGCCGTCCTCGGCGGGCGGGTCGAAGTCGACGTGGTAGGTGGCGCCACAGTCGTCACACACTCGCCGGCCGGTGAGCCGTTCGACGAGGACGGACTCGGGCACGTCCAGCAACACGACGTGATCGAGTGCGGTCTGGTCGGAGAGATACTCCGCCTGGTCGAGATTCCGCGGGTAGCCGTCGAGAACGAACCCGTCGGCGTCGGCCAACGCCGCGACGACGATCTCGTTGACGACCGCGTCCGGGACGAGCGCGCCGGCGTCCATGTACTCGCCGGGGGTGTCGTACTCCAACCCCAGATCGGAGATGTCCATCTGTTTGTTGTTTCGGAGCGCGTCGCCGGTCGTGATCACGTCCAGATCGTACCGGTCTGCGAGTCGGTCCCCCTGTGTGCCCTTGCCTGCACCCGGCGGCCCGAGCAACAGGACACGGTGGTCTGTCACGCGTCTTTAGACGCCGGCCAGGCTAAAGTGTCTGCGGAAACGTCACCGGGCGGTCACACTCCGAGCGACAGCCGGCAGTCAGTCGTTGACCTGTTCGATCCGGTTGCCGGCGACGACCTTCCCTTTCATCGTCAGCGTGGTCTCCTCGTCCGTGTCGGCGATCAGCCCCTTCTCGCGGAGCCCGCGCAACACCATCGTCAGCCGCTGGGGGTTGAACTCGACGACCTGCGACAACGACACCTCCGGCGCGGTGTAGAGGGCGACGAGAATCTCCTCTTCTTCGTCTGTGATCGTCGTCTCCGCCAGCTCGTCTGCCACGTCGGAGTACCGCATCCGGACGTACCGTCCCAACAGACTCGTCTTGCGGGACGACTCGATACTCGCCTCCGTCATCACCGACTCGTTGTCCGCGAGGTGTCGGAAGTTGACCACCGGGTGGCGACCGTACCCCAGGTCGCGTTCCGACCGGTCGACGCCGATCACGTCGTCGAGGTGGATACTGATCCCGCCGTCGGCGGTCCTGAACCCGATCTCCTCCCACTTGACCGACAGCTTCGACTTGACCGGGTCGGTGTCGGTCACCCGGCCACCTTTCCGGGCCGGGTGACGAACCAACGTCGGCGTCCCGTTCAACAACACCTTGAACAACACCGTCGAGAACCGCTCGATGTGTTTGTCCTCACCCTCGATTGCGACCACCCGTCTGGCGTCCCCGTCGCGGTAGGCGACGGTGACGGTGTCGTTGAAATACGTGCGGAGTTCGTTCGGCACGTCACCGATCTTCACGTCGAAGATCTCGGCGGTAGGGATGTTTTCTCGAACGTCGTCTGAGGCGACGACCAACTGCGACTTACCCAAGACGATCCGTCCCTTGGGCGGCTCCCCGGCGACCTGGTGGCTGTAGAACCAGCCGGGGAAGTCAGCGACGACCGACTCGCTCATACCCTTCGTTTGCGTGCCACCAGTTTACCGGTTTCGGGTGTCACGCTACCTGGGCCAACAGCCACATTCCTGCGGCCGCAGTCGGTGGGATCGACAGGTTGTCGTCGATCACGTACCCCGCGACGACTGGTTTGATCCCGTCTGCGAACGCCGCGCCGGCCGCGCCGGCGGCCGCGACCGCGACACCCGGGAGCCGTCCGACCGCCCCGACGGCAAACGGGAGCGCCACCGCGAAACAGACGAGAAACATCACCACGAGCACGGCCGTCTCCTTGGCGGTGGTCGCCTCTGCCGACCCCAACACCCCGGAGATGGGGTCACCGACCGACAGCATCAACACCGCCGGCACGCCGATCCACGCCGGGAACAGGGTGACTGCGGCCGTCGCGCCGACGAAGAACAACGCGTACCCCGCGACGTTGTCCGCCTCGTACTCCCGGGTGAGTTCGTCGTAGATCGGGTGTTGGTAGCCGACGACCAACCGGACGAACTCCAACAGTGTGACTCCACCGAGCAACCCCGCGAGCAACAGCTGTAGCTGGGCGTACGTCACCAGGTCGGCGACGTACGCGGCGGGAAACGCCGTCCCGGAGACGTGAATCCCGCGGCGGCGCAGTTCGCTCACGGCTCGGTGTCGGAGGCGACGACCGCGTAGTCGTCTCGGAGGGCGGCGAACGTCCGCTCGGCGTCCGGGTCGGTCAGCGCGGCGATCTCGGCGGCCACCTCGCCCGCGGGCACCCGCACCTGTGCGGCCGTGTCCCGTTCCCGGACGGTAACGCTCTCGCCGTCACCCTCGATCCCGTCGCGGTCGACTGTCACGCAGAACGGCGTCCCGATCTCGTCTTGCCGGCGGTAGCGCCGCCCAATCGAGCCGGAGTCGTCCTCGGCGACCGCCAGCCCGTGGCTCCGGAGGTCCGCCGCGACCGACCCAGCCAACTCGACGAGCCGGTCGTCGTTGGAGACGAGCGGGAACACCGCCGCCGTGGTCGGCGCGATCTCTGGGTCGAGCGCGAGGTAGCTGCGGGTCTCCCCACCCACTTCGTCTTCCCGGTAGGCGTGATCGACAACCGCCAACACCGTCCGACCGATCCCGAAGGAGGGTTCGATCACGTGTGGGGTGACGTGTTCCCCTTGTTCGGTCACGGTTTCGACCGCGAAGTTCGCCGTCTCCGTGTCGACGGTGTGTTCGGTGCCGTCGACCGTCACTGTCACGGTCTCGCCGTCGAACGCGTCCGGATCACGCTCCACGAGCGTCTCTAGTGCTGCCTTCACGTCGCCGGCGTCACCGCCGAACGCCGGGCCGAGCACGGACATGTCCGGGTCGACACCCGCCCGTTCGACCGTCTTCGGCTCGTCGTACTCCCGGAACACTGTGTACCGCTCGTCTGAGTGGGCGGCGTGTTTCGAGAGATCGTAGTCGCCGCGGTCGGCGAAACCGGCGATCTCGACCCAGTCGCCGCCCGTTTTCTCACTGCCACCGGTCGTGTCCGCCCCGATCAGTGCCTCCGCGTCCCAACAGTCCGAGGCGTAGTGTGCGAGTTCGCCCGCGTTGTGTTGCCGGAAGCGGAGCCGGTCGGTGTCGACACCGACACGGTCGTACCACCGGTAGGCGACACCGAGGTAGTAGGCGATCCAGTCTGACGCGACGACACCCTCCTTGACCGCCTCCGGCGGAGTGAGTTCCCGCACGCCCGCGTCGGACTCCTGGGCGGCCGCCGAGTACAACGGCAGCGTCACGTCCGCGACCGGCGACAACGAGGGGCCGTCGTCGTCCGGGTGGACGAACTGTTCTAACTCCGCCATCGTGAACTCCCGGAGTCGTTCCAGCCCACCGCGGGGGCTGATCTCGTTGCGGTAGCCGCGCCCGATCTGTGTGACCCCGAACGGGAGCTGGTTGCGGGCGTACTCCTTGAGCCGGGGGAACTCCACGAAGATCCCCTGTGCCGTCTCCGGCCGGAGGTAGCCCGCCTGCCCCGTCCCCGGACCGATCTCCGTGTCGAACATGAGATTGAACTGTTCGACCGGCTGGCCGGCCAACGCGGTGCCACAGTCGGGGCAAGCGATCTCGTTGGCCGCCAGCAGTGTCTCGACCTCGTCGGTCGGCAACGACTCCGCCTCGTCGATGTCGGTCGCGTCCTCGATCAGGTGGTCCGCGCGGTGTGGGGTCGCACACTCCCCACACCGGACGAGCATGTCGTCGAACCCGTCCGTGTGGCCAGAGGCGTCGAACACCGCCTCTGGCATCACCGTCGGCGCCTCGATCTCGTGGTTCCCCTCGCGGAGGGTGAACCGGTCGCGCCACGCGGTCTCGACGTTGTCCTTCAGACTCGCCCCCCGCGGCCCGTACGTCTGGAACCCCGCGACGCCGCCGTAGGCGCCGACGGAGCCGAAAAAGAACCCCCGGCGTTTCGCCAACTCCGAGAGTGTTGCTCTGTCGGCCATCTCACACCGCCTCCAACACGTGAACGTCTCGCAGGACGCCGACCAACTCCCCGCCGTCGACGAGCGGGAACTGTTCGACATCGTTGCGAACCATCATCTGTGTCGCCTCCGTCAGCGTCTGTGCGCCGTACACGGTGATCACGTCGTCGGTCATCACGCGTGCGGTCGGCTCGGAGGGGAGTTCCACGTCGCGGGTCGGGAGGTACCGGCTCCCGATCGCCTTCACGCTCTCCCATTTCCAGTCGTCGTCTTGATCGGCGATGGAGTCGCCGGTCTCTGTTTCTCCCTCGACGATCCGGGCCACGTCGAGCAGGTCCACCTCGGTGAGCATCCCCGCGATCTCACAGTCGTCGTCGAGACAGACGCCGTACGGCACGTCCGCGAACGCGAGTTGCCGTTCTGCCACCGTCACCGGCGTCCCCGTGTACACCGTGACGACGGTGTCACTCGCGACCGACTCACACTCACCCTCGACCGCGAGGTTCTCGTGGGCAATCGCGTGGATCACGTCCGTCACGGTGACGATCCCGACGAGCTCCGTCTCGTCGTCGTCCGCGACGACCGGGAGCCGCCGGACACCCTGTTCGGTGACGATGTCGGCGACCGTCGCGAGATTGTCACTCGCGGTCACGGTCGGCACCTCCCGCAACAACAACGCGAGTTGGTCCTCGGCGGGGTTCGCGATCAGATCCTCCCGAGAGACGAGGCCGCGGAACGTCTCACCCTCCTCGGTCGGCTTCACCACCGGCACCGACGAGAACCGGTGTTCCTGGAGGTACGACAGCGCGTCCTTCCGGCCGCCGGGGAGTGTCACCGTCACCAACTCCGCCCGCGGTGTCATCGCCGCTGCTACGTCCATACCCCTCCGTACCGACCCGGTCCTCTTGTATACTGCGAAGCCACGGGTCGGCGTGACAGGCGTCGGCGAAGCCGACGGCGGAGCCGACGCCGGCCGCCGGCTCGTCTCAGTCGACGAGCGCGTAGAAGATCGCCGCCAGCCCGACAAGATCGAGCAGTTCCGCGGCGCCGGCAAACAGGAACCCCAACGGAATCCCCAGTCCGAGATCCAACCCCGCGAGCAACGGCGACACCAGCCCGAAGACGGACTGGATCGTCAGGACGACCAGCGTGACGACCGCCTGAACCGTCGTCAACAGGAACAACCCGCCCCCGAACAACAGAACCGATCGGTCGCCGTTCCGGCCGTACGCCCGGAGCGCGTGGTAGGCAACCAGCAAGCCGACGACCGCTAAGATCACGTTCGTGGCCGCGACCGGCACCCGTGCCTGTGGCCCGAGTTCGTGAACCGCCTGCAGGACTACTGGCGCGCCCGCGGCGACCCCGCGTGTCGAGTGGGTCGTCTCTGTCTCGGTCGCCCGCGGTGTCTCCGTTCCGGCCGCTCGCGGCCCCCCGTCTGTCGTCCGTGTCGTGTCGTGTGCTCGCTCGTCTCGGTCCATGTTCATTCCCGTCGTGTGCTCGCTCGTCTCGGTCTCACTCCGGTCACGTTCCGCCGCGGTCGTAGATCGCGTTCAACACCAACACCGCGCCGACGATCCGCCACCCCGTCGCGGCGACGCTCGCGACGCCGATTCCCAGCCCCAACCCCACTGCCGGGGACAACACTACGCTCGTCACCTTCGACAGGAAGACGATACACAACACCCCGATCCCGAACAACAGTAGTCTGCGCTGGCCGCTCCGGCGGTAGCCACGCAACACCCGCAGTGAGACGAACAACGACAGCGCCAACGACGCGAGAAACGCCACAATCAGGGCGACGACGAACGCACGTTCCGCCGTTGAGCCGCCGAACTGGAGCGTCACCGAGCCGGGCGACTGCGCAGCGAGCGCGTCTCCGAGTGTGTGTCGTGTGTCCGTGATCATCTGTCGTTTCCCGTCGTCAGCCGTCGTCTCCCGGTTCCTTGAGCTGCCCCAACAGGTCCCGGAACCGGTCTGCCGGGTCGGTCGTCCGTTCCACCGTCACCTCGAAGCTGCCGTCCTCCAGCCGGACGGTCAGCTCCTCCAACGAGGCGACGAACGTCTCGTAGTGGTGGCCGTCCGGATCGAGCTCCTGGTACGCCTCCAGGAGGTCCTGCTCTCGCAGCCGTTCGATCCGGCGGTAGGCCGTCGCCTTCGACGCGCCGCACCGCTCTGCGAGCGCGGCCGCCGAGAGGCGTTCGAGACTGGTCTCCCGGAGAATCTGCCTGGCGTACTCGTCTTCGAGCAGCCCGGCCACCGTCTCCAGGTCTTCGTCGCCGTCCTCCGCCATCGTCACCTCGTTGGCCCCACGGGTTGTAAAAGGGGGGAGACTTGCTGTCGCTGAGACTGTCGGACGGACGACGTGTTCGAATCGAAAGAAGTACGATTCAGATACTCATTTTGGCACTGTATGCAAGACACCGGCGCCAACCTGTCGAGTGTCGCCGCCACTGTGTCGTTGTTGCTGTTAATCGTCGCCGAACTCGCGAGTTTCACGAGAAACGAGATTGATGGTCCGAGGGAAGTAGTCGGTGCCCCGATATTGTTTGGGATAGGCAATGTAAACTGTTTGTTAGGAGAAGTTATTACTTCTCCGACATTGTCCGGGACGAGTAAGCTAAACTGTTCGCTGAGGGGAGTAGTCAGTTCCCCGACATTATCCGGAATGAGCAACGTAAATTGTTGGCTGAGGAAAACCGTCAGAGGTCTGATATTATTCGGGATGAGCAATCTAAAATGTTGGCCAAGCCTCGGCCGACTTGCCGCCATTCACACAGTAAACCACGTTATCCTCACTGTTTCTATGTCTCTTATTTTCTCTATCTCTGGCCGACCAGTCAGCATTGCGTTGTTGATAATTACTTTTCTTATCGGCTTGACGCTCCCAATGCTGGAAGTCGGGGAGTACCAGGAGATTAGGAGGGCTGAAGTGTTTCCATTGTCAGTGATATTGAATGGTTGCACTGTGATTGTGACTACCGCGTTCAGCATTTCCTGGCTATCAAATGTTAAAATATTTCTATCGATAGCTATAAAAATATATTCGAACTAACAGCCGGAGGTTTGGGTTATTCTGTTTCAACTGTGTTTTTTGGAACTTTACTCGTTTTGCTTACACTTTGTAGGCTAGAATATGAGATGGAGAAAGCGGCATCGCGGCACTAGTGGTCATACAGTTGCTGATCGTCGCCAAGCGCTTCAATCGGTGAAGCCATGATAATCGGCTTGCTAAAACAGGTTACACGCCACACGACACCCGCAACTTTCTACCGTCGCCTCACGCTCCGTGTCTCAGTCGAGTTGGCGCGGATCGACGTGTTCGACTTCTGAGATTTCGGGGAAAAGTGTATCCGTCGAGACGATTGGTTCGTCGAGAGCAGCCGCGCTACCAAGGTGTACGCCGTCGAATACGTTGACTGTTTCGTGCTGTTCTCGGAGGTCGATAGCGGCGTCTACCGCGTCACTGGCCAGCAGCACCAGTTCGGTGTTTCTGTGTGTGATCTTTTCGATCCAGCCGTTCTTCGACATCTCTCTGTGCCTCGTCGTCCGCCTGTTCGTGGAGACGTTCGAGCCGTTCTTTGCGAACGACGAGTCGAGCACCGTACCGGAGTGCCTCGGACCGCGACCCGAAGGTGCCCCCTCCGACGAGCCGATCGAGACGTTCGACGAGTTCCGGCGGGAGGGAGACCGGGACAGGCTGTCGATCACTGCTCACGTTACTGTGTGTTCAGTAAAAGTGTATAATTTTGTCGTCGGGACAGACTACTCTCAGTGTCTGTGCTGAACCAAGCCACCACACCACACGACAGCCGCAGGTTCATACCGTCGCCTCGCCGAGCCATACACGTGCCAATCGAGATCGAGGGAGCCGAGACCACGGCGAAGGTGATGGTCGACGACGAGTCGTTGATCGAACAGAACGCCCTCGAACAGATCCGGACGCTGGCGGACCATCCGGCGTTCACGGAGCCGATTCGGGTGATGCCGGACGCCCACTGGGGGGCCGGCGCGCCCGTCGGCTTCAGCATGCCGTTGCCGGACGCGGTCGTGCCAAACGTCGTCGGCGTCGACGTGGGCTGTGGGATGGCCGCGACCAACCTCGGGGCCGAGTTGCCGTTGGCGGACGACGAGCGCGAACGGCGCGTCCGCGCGGCGGTGCCGATGGGCCGAGACACACACGATTACGACGACTCCGTCCACCTGATCGACCAGTTCCCGTTCGAACGGGCCACCGAGGCGTTCGACCAGTTCGCGGCCGCCTACCGCGAGCGGTTCGACCGCGAGATCGACCCGTTGGGGTTCGACTTCGACGGCTACGACGGCGCGTACTTCAAGTCGCTGTGTGACCGCGTGTTGCGCGGTCGTTCACAGGGGATGGGTCACGTCATCCGGTCGGCCGGCACCCTCGGAGGCGGCAACCACTTCGTGGAGTTCGCCCGCGCCCGCGAGTCGGGCGACTACTGGCTGGTGATCCACAGCGGCTCGCGGTATCTCGGGCTCGCCGTCGCGGAGTACTGGCAGGACCGCGCCCGGGAGTACCGCCGCGCCGACGAGATCCGGGCGGCGATCCAGCCGGGCGACGAACGCTTCCTGAAGTTCGACCCCGAGACGGTCGGCGACGGCGACCTCTTCGAGTGGGTCACCGGCGGCCGCGGGGAGTCACACGTCCGGAAGGAACGCGTCCGTGAGGAGCTCGACGGCGAGGAGATCGAACGCGCCTTCGAACGACTCGGCCGGCTCGGGCAGGTCGCCACCGGTGACGCCGGCAGTGAGAGGGACGCGGAGACCGGCACAGACGACTTCGAGGATGATCTCGCGGCGTTGTACGGCCAGGAGGCGCACGGCTACTACGTCGACATGTTGTTCGCCCAGCAGTACGCGCGTTGGAACCGCCGGCTGATGAGCGACACAATCTGTGAGGCGGTGGGCGTCGAGCCGGTCGACCGGTTCCAGAGCGTCCACAACTACGTCGACTTCGGCGACCTGACCGTCCGGAAGGGCGCGACACCCGCTCGCGAGGGCCAACGGTTGGTCGTCCCGTTCAACATGGCCGAGGGGGCAGTGATCGCCCGCGGGAAAGGGAACGAGGCGTGGAACGACACCGCACCTCACGGCGCGGGCCGTCGGATGGGTCGCCGGGACGCACACGAACGGCTGTCGCTCGACGAGTTCGAGACGGCGATGGACGGTGTCTACTCCGAGTCGGTCGTCGACGACACGCTCGACGAGGCGCCGATGGCGTACAAACCCGCCGGGGCGATCCGTGAGGCGTTGGCGCCGACCGCCGCGGTGGTCGAACGACTCGACCCCGTCCACAACCTGAAGGCGACGGAGTAGTCGCCGCGGGTGGAGACCGACCGGCACCACAGCGAGCCACGACAGCCAGCGTGGCGGCTCACGACCGCCAGTAGGCGGTCGTCAGTAAGACAAGCACCGGGATGATCTCCAGTCGGCCGATCCACATCAGAAACACCATCAGCAGTTTCGTCGTGGCTGGGAACGGGAGGTAGTTGCCGAACGGACCGAACTGCCCCAGTGCCGGCCCGACGTTGCCGAGCGTGGCGGCGACACCGGAGGCGCCCTCGGCGACGCTCACGGCCAGCCCGACCCGGTGGGCGTCGAGCACGACGAGCACCGTCGCGAGAAAGAAAATCACCAGATACGCGAGCGTGAACCCCGTGATCCCGCGGAGCGCCCGTTCGTCGATAACGGTGCCGCCGAGCCGGACCGGGCGGACCGCGTCCGGGTGGATCGTCGTGAACAGCTCCCGGCGGACCAGCTTCGCGACCACCAGCCACCGGACGATCTTCACCGCACCGCCGGTGGAGCCGCCGGAGCCGCCGATAAACATCGTGGCCAACAACAGGAACTTGCCGGCCGTGTTCCACTGGGCGAAGTCACTCGTCGCGTAGCCGGTGGTCGTGACCAACGAGACCACCTGGAACACCGCCTGCCGCAACGAGTTACCAGCGACACCCGCTGTCGTCCCGCCCAGTTCCGCCAACGGCGGCGCGACGCCGGTGAACAACAACCCGGCCAGGATCGCCGTCGGGACGGCCATCAGGCCGAGGTAGCCGCGAAACTCCGCGTCCGACAGCAGTGTCCGGGGTTCACCCTCCAGAACGTGCCAGAACAACGCGAAGTTGGTGCCCGCGACCACCATGAACGGGACGACCACCCACTGGACGACCGCCGAGAACGCGGCGATGCTGTCGGCTTCCGGCGAGAATCCACCGGTCGGCAGCGTCGTCAGCGCGTGTGCGACGGCGTTGTACGCGTCCATCCGTGGCGCGAGTCCACCCAGGTGGAGCCCGTACAACAGAACCATCTCCAACAACGTGAACCCCAGATACACCAGCCACAGCGCCCGCGCCGTCTCGGCGATCCGCGGCGTGAGTTTCTCGATCCCGACGCCGGGCGCCTCTGCGTCGACAAGTTGTGCGCCGCCGACGGACAGCTCCGGGAGGATCGCGACCGCCAACACGACGATCCCCATCCCGCCGAGCCACTGTGTGAGTTGGCGCCACAACATAATCGCGTGCGAGTGGCGTTCCAACGAGATCTTCTCCAACACGGTCGCCCCGGTGGTCGTGAACCCGCTCATCGACTCGAACAACGCGTTCACCGGGTTCGCGAGCGCGGAGGCGGGGCTGGTCGGCGCGAACACCCCCGGTACGCCGTAGGCGGCAAGCAGATACGGGAGTGTTCCGACGGCAGAGACGGCGATCCATGTCGTCGCCACGACGAGAAACCCCTCACGAGAGCCGATCTCCGGGTCGGGATCGAGCCGGGACAACACGGTGCCGACGGCGACCGTGAGCAACGCCGCGGCGACGAACGTCGGAACGTCTTCTCCGTAGACGACAGCGACAGCCAACGGGATCAGCAGCGTCCCCGAGAGATACTGGAGGACGGTGCCGACGACCGACAGCGACGCCCGCCAGTCGACGCGCGGGTCGTCCCTGTTGTCGGAGACCAACCGGTTCACGCCGTCTCACCGATCATCCGTTTCGGAGGAACCGGCAGCCCCCGTCTAAATCCGTCGTTTTCGACGGCAGTGTGTCGGGGGCGGCTCACCGGCGGCTGGTGTCGGCTCACAGTTTCGCCGCCACTGCCTCAGCGTCGTCGGCCTCAACGAACACGACCAGTCGGTCGCTGATCTCGATCTGACTGTCGCCGCGGGGGATAATCAGCTCGCCGTCGCGGGTGATCGAGCCGATGACGACACTCGCCGGCAGTTCCGGGACCACCTCGCCGACGGTCCGACCGACCACGTCGCTGTCGTCGCCGACCTCCAACTCCAGAATCTCTGCGCGGTCGTCTTCGATGATCGAGACGGTCTCGGCGTAGTTCGTCCGTGTGAACCGGGTGATCTCCTCGGCGGTGACCCGCCGGGGGCTGATTGCCACGTCGACGCCGACCGCCTCGAACAGATCCGTGAACTGGCCGTTGTCGACGACGGCCGCGGCACGGTTGACGCCGAGCCGTTTCGCCAACAACGTCGCCAACAGGTTCCCTTGATCCGTCTCCAAGGCGGCGATCACCACGTCCGCGCGGCCGACGTTCTCGCGTTCGAGAAACTCCTGGTCGGTGGCATCGTGTTGCATCACTGTCGCGTCCGGCAGTCGTTCCGCCAGCCGTCGCGCCCGGTCGGGGTCCTGTTCGACGACACGCGGGGTGATCCCCTGTTCACACAGCAGTTTCGCGGCCTGATAGCCGATCTCGCTGCCGCCGAACACCACCACGTCCTCGGGGTTGCGTTGGTCTGGGGCGAGTTCGCCGCCGAACGCCTCCACCTCCTCCGGCCGGCCGATAACGACGAGATCGTCCTCCGGGCGGAGCCGGGTCTCCCCACGCGGGACAATCACGTCTTCGCCGCGGATGATCGCCGCAAACGTCAACCCAGGGAAGCGGTCGGCCTCGCTGACCGTCTCGCCGGCGACGACCGACTGGGCGGGCACTTTGAACTCCGCCATCAGGCAGGCGCCGTCGGCGAACGACTTCACGTCCTCGGCAGTGGGGACGGCCATCACCTCGACGATTGTCTGGGCCGCCAGCAGATCCGAACACACCATGAAGTCGACGCCGAACGCCTCGTTGCCGGCGTCGACCGCGTGGTTCCAGGTGGTCAGATACTGTGGTCGTTTGACGCGCGCGATTGTGAACGCCTCCGACTCCACCTTCGCCGTCCCGCAGACGACGACGTTCGTCTCGTCGTCGTCCGTGCTGGCGATCAGGAGGTCCGCCTCGCCGACGCCCGCCTCCCGGAGCGTCTCTAAGTCGGCGCCGTCACCCTCGATCGCGAGCACGTCGATGTCGTAGGTCAACGCGTCGACACGCTCGCCGTCTCTGTCGATGACGACCACGTCGTGTGTGTCTGCTAACCCCGCCGCGATGTTCGAGCCGACCTGGCCGGCGCCCACCACGATGACGTGCATACGCCGTACGTCGGACGGCGACAGGGAACGGTTTTTGGGTTCCGTCCGGCACTGATCAGAGACTGTCGCCGGGCGCGCCGACGACGAACGTGTCCCTGCTGAACGTCTTGATCTCACGGCCGTTCGCGTCGTACAGCGTGATGAACCCCCCCTCGACCTTCTTCTCGACGGCGTCCGAGAACGTCTCGTTGGTCACTCGGCGGCCGTTGTCGTAGCGAACCGTGTATGCCATGCCTCCCGGTACCGCGGCGGCGGTCCTAAACAATCCGGCTTCCCGCAGTGGGGCGGGCTGCACTCGACGGGGTGTGGAGTGGCACGTGCGTCTCGTCGCAGCGACAGACACCGTCGAGACACACCGGTTCGTGTGCGGGAACCAGCCACCGGCGGGGAGGTCGACTGTCGGGAGCGTCGGCTAACGCCCTGTCGGGGTCGCCGGGAGCGATGCGGGTCGTCTTCCGGGACTACCGCACCGGCATCCGTTCGCCGTGTCCCGACCCGCTGTGTGCGGTGTCGCCGTACGGCACCGTGCTGACCCGGCGGAACACCGCCTCCGGATCTTTCGTCCGGAACCACGCCCACCGGGTGCGAGCGAGCAACGACACCTTCCGTGGGGTGCCCAACTCCGGTGTCACGGTGAGCGTATCGTAGCCACGGTCGCGGACGAGCCGGTGGTGGTCGGCGTACAACACCGCCGCGAGCAACACGGCGAACTGGCAGTCGTCCGGCAGGAACTTGATCCCGGCGACCCCCTCCTTGTACAGCCGCTCCGTCCGGCGGGTCTCGTGGCGGATCGCCGCCGCCACGTCGTCGTCGAACTCGAAGTTCAACAGCTGTTCCTCGGAGACACCGTAGCGTTCGAACGTCTCCCGCGGGAGATACACCCGGTCGCGGTCGACGATGTCCTCGTGGACATCCCGGACGAAGTTCGTCATCTGGAACGCCTCGCCCAGCTTCGTCGCGTGTGGGAGCGCCGCCTCCGGGTCGCCCGGGTCCATCACGGCGGTCATCATCCGTCCGACCGCGGCCGCGGAGCCGTCCATGTACGCCTCCAACTCCTCGTAGCGGTCGTAACGGTTCGTGTCGATGTCGGCTGCCATCGCGTCGATGAACACCTCGATGTCTTCGTCCGCGATGCCGTGTCGGTCTCGCATCTCCGCGAAGGCGGCCAACACGTCGTCGTCCGTCTCGCGTTCACCCAACGCCGCCGCCCGTAGCCGTTCCAGTTCGTCGCGTTGCTCCGGCGGCGGTGCCGTCTCCTGTGCGTCGACGACTTCGTCTGCGACACGGAAGAAGGCGTAGAGGACGTAGGTCGGGTGTCGGACCCGTTCGGGCAACAATCGCGTGGCGAAGTGGAACGTCTTGCCTGTCTGTTGTTGGATCCGCTTGCTCCGCTCGATCTGGTCGTCTGCTACCATGGGTCGCCGCTCACACCCCGCTCGGTCGTCAGGTCACTCTCTCCACGCTTCTGGGTCCCACACATATCTATCGCAGCTACTACCGCCTCCCTCATAACAGTTGGCCACTTCGACTCGGGGACTGCACCGGGGTGTCGCCTGCGTCACGGTCCCGGGAGCTACGTGCGTTCGCGGCGCCCGTCGAGTCGCTCGGCGACGTGTCCGGTCAGGTCGGTAAGGTGTGCGGTGCCGAACAGGCCGACCAACAACCCACCGAGCAGGTCGAACGCCATGTCGAGCATCGTGTCTTCGAGGCCGTACTGTGTGAGCACGGCGCCGCTCCCGAGCGTCGCCGAGAGGCCGCCGAGTGCGAACTCGATCACCTCCCAGAGCACGCCGAAGGCGGCGACGAACACCAACACAAACACGAACGTGAACCGCGGCGGGAGGTGGACGTTCTCGGTGTGTTCGTCGAGCCCGCGGACGGCGGTGTAGCCGACCGCCGCGACGACCGACGACGACAGCGCGTGGGTGAGGTGGTCCCACCACCAGAGCCCACGGTAGAGGTTCCCCGTCAGCCCGGGGACGCCCGCCACACCGAACGCGTGGAGGAACACCGCGCTGGTGATCCACACGGTCAATCCGGCGTCCATCGGCACCTCGTAGTCCCGTTCGAGGATCGCCGGGACGTACGTCACCGCCAGCGCGGCGGCGGCGTTGACGATCACCCCGACGTTTTGACGTTCGAGGCCGACGAACACCATTCCGACAAGCGCCAACTGCATCCCGCGAGACAGCTGTCGTTGGTGTCGTTCGGAGACGCCGACGGCGTCGCGAACCCTCACCGTGTCACCTCCGGCGGGAGCCGTTTTTCGGGTGGGTAACGGCGTCTGAAGTAGAGGTCGAACACCACGCCGGCGAGCAACCCGACGAGGGTGGCGGCGACGAAGTCCCACATCAGCGCCGTCTCGACCGCCTCGACGGACCGCCCGTCGAGCAACAACCCTGTCCCGAACAACGTGTCCACGAGGTACCGCGCCAACGCCCACACCCCTACGGCCGCGGTCGTCGTCAGCCCGACGAAGACGACGGCGAACGACTCCGTCATCCGTACCGAGGTGAACGCGTCGAGTTCGACCGTGACGACGAGCGCGACGGCCGCGACGGCCAGA
>ERZ1034486.14-NODE-14-length-65390-cov-5.343797_pt1 | contig 65390 bp, 51 predicted proteins | sample MGYA00520683_ERZ1034486 | MGnify/ENA primary metagenome ERZ1034486 (study PRJEB33760, sample SAMEA4777685) | hypersaline lake metagenome | biome: hypersaline environment; feature: brines | place: Spain | collected 2012-08 | depth 0 m ...
CTGTCACAGTGCCTGATTCTCGACAGGATTCACCACTAGCCGAGGAATCGGCTGCCTTGGATGTGGGCGCGAACAACCTCGTCGCGTGTACGACCACGACCGGCCAGCAGTACCTCTACGAGGGACGTGACCTGTTCGCCGATTTCCATGAAACCACCGAGGAAATCGCCCGTCTACAGTCGAAACTCCGCGAGGGACGGTATAGTAGTCACCGGATTCGGCGTTTGTACCGCAAACGAACACGCCGACGCGACCACGCACAGGACACACTCGTGCGTGACCTGATGGACCGACTGTACGACGAGGGCGTTGCCACAGTGTACGTGGGCGACCTTACTGATGTGGTGTCGGAACACTGGTCAGCGCGAGTGAACGAGAAGACGCACCAGTTCTGGGCGTATCGCTCGTTCGTCGACCGTCTGGCGACGACTGCCGAGGAATTCGGTATTTCGGCCGAGGTTCGGTCGGAAGCGTTCACGACGGCGACGTGTGTCGCGTGTGGTGAGCGATTGGAGACGAAGCGTCGTGGCGACGTGTTCCGGTGTCCGTGTGGCTACGAGGGTCACGCCGACTTGGGCGCCTCGCGGACGTTCCTCAGACAAGAGACTGGCACAGAGTTCGAAGCAGGGTCGATGGCACGGCCCGTGCGCCTCAAGTGGGACGACCACAACTGGTCAGAGACACCACACTCTCCCGAGAGGGCAAGTCCCAACGAGGAGCGCACAAACCAGAGTACCGGCGACGGAAAAGTTGCCTCCGTGGGTCGATAGGTCGAACATCCCCACCAGAGGAATCCCACCCCTTCAGGGGTGGGAGGATGTCAACGACAGCTACTCCAGTTCGTACTGCGCGAACTCCGAGCCGCCACAGGCGGGACACACCTCGGGGTCTTCCTCGCAGGTTCGGCCGCAGTTGCGACACTCGACGAGGACGCGTCCGTCGGTTCCGAGGAGCCCAGTGAGTCGTTCGATCACGTCACTAGAATCATAACGGAGTACAGCGTCGTAAGTGTTATCCAAAATCTGTGAGGCTCGTCGTGACAAGCTTTAGAACACTGCCGGCCAACCACCGAGACAATGTCCACAGCGACACTGTCGTGTCCCGGCAGTCGTCCCGTGAGAGGTGAGCGGTCGTGACGCTGTACGCCACGCTCGTGCCGGTGCCGGACCGCCCGACCTCTCACGCCCGGGTCGGGCGGACGAAGCTCGGCGGGCGGTTGGAGAAAGGGGACGCGCTGGCCGTCCGGTTCGACGACAACGAGCTGTTCCTCCGCGCGGCGCCCGTCGACGACCAACTGGCCGACGGGATCGGTGACGACCTCCGGGTGTCGGCGTCGCTCGCCGACCGGCTGCTCCCGCCCCCAGAGGCCGGCGAGGTGCGGGTCGAACGCGTCGACCCCGGGGTGGTGCCGGTCGCCGACCGGGTCGTACTCGACCCACACGGCAACGATCCGGCGGATCTGGCGTCGTTACTCCGGGAACGCACGGCGTTGCTCCACCCCGGGACGGAACGGTACGACATCGACGAACGCACCGGCTCGACCGGGGTGGTGTCGTTCACCGTCACCGAACGGCAGCCGGCGGAGTCGACCGTCCGGGTCGACGACACGACCCGGATCGAGTTCGTCGACGACGCGACGGTCGCCGCCGAGCCGGCAGACCCCGCGGAACTGCGGGCGCGCGTCGAGGAGGCGACGGCCCGTCTCGACGAGATCGACCGTGCGGTCACAGACGTGCGGGAACTGCTCGCGGAGGTGCGGGCCGGACTCGACGCCACAGAGGAGTCGGCGGACGGCGACACCGGAGACGACACCGACGAGTAGCGACATCTGGCACTGGTGGGTGACCGACAGGAACTTGACGAACGAGCGCCGGGAGCGAGTCGTGAACGTCCGGGGACCGATCGTCGCGGTCGGGGAGACACGCGAGGTGGACACGCAGTACGGTAGTCGCGAACTCGCGGAGCTGACGGTGCGGCCGGACCGGGGAGCAGGCGAGCCGACCGACGTGACCGTGTGGGGTGACTGGACGGAGACGGCGGCGCTCGCGGAGCCGGGGATGGAGCTGCTCGTCACGGACGCCGAACGCGAGGAGTACCGCGGGGAGACGAGCTACGCGACGACCGGCGACAGCTACGTCGTGCTCGAACCGGGGTTCCTGGTGGACGTGACGGACGTGCGCTCGTGGGTGCAGTGTCCGCGGATGTACTACCTCAACAAGCTCTCTGGGGTGCCGTTGAACTACCCTGTCGTGAAGGGGACGGTCGTCCACGAGGTGTTCGGGGACCTGTTGCGCGGCGTCGATCTTGACGAGAGTGTGCAGCGCCGGGTCGTGGAGGCGGGGTTGGAGTTGGGGCTGCTCGGCCGGGAGCAGACCGCCGTCGAAGACGAGGTGCGGCGCAACGCGAGCGCGGCGGCGGCGTGGCTCGAACAGGGGGTGTTGACCGACACCGACGAGTGGCGCTCCGAACAGACGCTCGTCTCCCCGACCTTCGGGATCAAGGGGCGCGCGGACGCGGTGCGGCGCGGGATGCCCGTCGAGCTGAAGACCGGGAAGAACACGAACCGCGATCCGCGATTTCAAGACAAGGTGCAGGCGGCGTGTTACGCGCTCCTGTTGCGTGAACGCGGGGTCGACGCCGACACCGGGACGTTGTTATACACGAAGAACGCCGCGTTGGCGGACGAGAGCGGCGATGACACCGCGGACGGCGACCTCTCGCCGGCCAAGGAGTTCTCCGTGGGTCACGGCTTGTTGGCGTTCGTCGTCCGGACGCGCAACGAGATCGCCGCCGCGGAGTTCGACGGGACGGTGCCGACGGGGTACGAGGCGGACGCGGTGTGTAACTACTGTTTCGAACAGGACACCTGTATGGTCGTCTCGGGGCGACTCGACCAGCCGTCGAAGGCCGGCAGCGTCGGCCGGGCGGTGCCGACGGCAGAACGGGACTACTTCGACCGAGTGTACCGGGGACTGGAGGCGGAACGCGAGACGGTCCACACCGCCTACCGCCGGCTCTGGGAGAACAGCGCCAGCCAGCGGGCGGCCAACGACCGCGCGCTGATCGACCTCGAACCGCTCGACCGCAGACGGCGCGAGGGGGGCCGGTGGGCGATCGCCGCGAGCAAGCCTGCGGCGGCGGTGTCGAAGCTCCGCGAGGGTGATCTGGTGTTGGCGTCCGACGGCGACCCGGTCGGTGGTGACGCGGAACTCGCGCGGATCGAACGACTCGGCGGGTCGCCCCCGGCGTGGGTCGACGGCTCGCTTTCCGAGGGTCGGGAGACAGTCGTCGTCGGCTCCGACGAGCCGGTCGACGTGCGCCGGCTCGACACATACCCCTCAGAGTTGTCGGTCGACAGACAGCTCACGGCGTTACACGACGCCGTGCTGAAAGGTGACGAGGACCGGAAGGACGTGTTGTTCGGCCGGGAGTCTCCGTCGTTCCGCGACGACCATGAGACGTACGTCGACAACAACGCGGCACAGAACGAGGCCGTAAACCGGGCGGTGAACGCCGAGAGCTTCGCGTTGGTCCACGGGCCGCCCGGCACCGGCAAGACGTACACGGTCGCCCGGACCCTGCGGGCGTTTCTCGACCGTGGCGACCGGGTGTTGTTGTCGGCGTTCACCAACCGCGCGGTCGACAACGCCTTGGACGCACTCCGGGAGCAGGGGGTCGCCGAGGCCGCGGGCGTCGACGAGTTTGCGGACGCGGTCGTCCGTGTCGGCACCGAGGAGGGGATTCGCGAGGACATGCAGGACGTGCGACTTGTTGAGGAGGGCACGCCGGCCGAGCGGGGCCGGGCGCTCGCGGAGGCGCCGGTCGTCGCCGCGACGACCGCCTCCTGTGGGTCGCGGGTGGTTCGCGAGCAGTCGTTCGACGTGGCGTTGGTCGACGAGGCCTCGCAGTTGACGGAGCCGGCGACGCTGGCGGCGGTGAACCGCGCCGACCGGTTCGTGCTCGTCGGCGACCACCAGCAGTTGCCGCCGGTGGTCCAGGCGGAGGGTGGTGTGCCGATCCGCGAGGCGGAGCTGGGTGCGACCGCGCCCGACTGGCAGGGGGGCGGTGACGGCCGCACGGGCGACGGTAACGACGGCACCGGCGACGGCAACGACGGCACGGGCGGTGGTGACGACAGCACGGGCGACGGTGACGATCGCCCGCCACGGGCGGATCTCTCGGAGTCGTTGTTCGAACGGTTGATCGAACAACACCCCGAGGCGGGCGTGACACTCACCAGCCAGTACCGAATGTCACAACGGATTCAGGCGTTCGCCTCCGCGGAGTTCTACGACGGCCGGCTACGGCCCGCGAACGGTGCGGTAGCGACCCGGTCGTTGTCGGGGTTGGAAGTCGACACCGCGGAGCTTCCGCCGGCGGTTCGGGACGGTGGCGGAGTGGGGTTCGTCGACCCCGGCGGGCGACGTGAAGGGAACACCAACCCGGTTGAGGCCGAGCGGATCGCCACGCTGGTCGAGCAGTTTGTCGCCGCCGGCGTCCCTCGGTCGGAGATCGGCGTGATCGCCCCGTTCCGGGCGCAGGTCGCGGAGATCACCCGCCGGACGGACGCGACCGTCGACACGGTCGACCGGTTCCAGGGCTCCAGCGAGGCGGTGATTCTCGTCTCCTTCGTCGCGGTCGGCGAGCTGTCGTCGCCACTCTTCGAGGACTACCGCCGGGTGAACGTCGCCTTGACCCGGGCGAAACGCGGGCTGGTGCTCGTCGGCGACGAGGCTGCGCTCCGCTCGGACCCGGTGTACGACCGGATGGTCGACTGGGCGGATCGGTGAGTCGTTACGGCCCTCCGCCGTCTTTTGTCTATAGTTTCACAGATAGCTACAAGTGTGTAGCGTCGGAAGCGGGGACGTGCCCAGAAAGCGAGACGGACAGATCGACGCAGAACGGCGGATCGAGCGGGAACTGTGTCACGGCGCATTCGACATCGAGGGCGCGGTCGACCGGCTGTCAGCACTCACACACGAGATCAGATTCTCGGCAGTGTTCGTGTTGGCCGAGGCGGGGCCGTTGACCGTCGGCGGGATCGCCGAGCGGACAGACACCCACCGCAGCGAGTTCTACTACCACGTCACCGCCTTGGTAGACGCCGGGCTACTCTGTGCGCTGGGCGACGGTCGTCGGCCGGAGTACCGGCTCACCGACGCGGGCGAGCGGTTCGTTCGGGAGGTGTTCGCCGCGCTGGAGGGGGTGGCGGTCGCCGAGACGGACGAACCGGCCGAGCGGCACTGGTCCGGGGCGGTTCGTCCGGCAGACGGCGGGCGCGAACCGGCGGTCGACAGTTCCGACAACGCCGGCACCGAGTGAGCCGCGTGGAATCGGGGCACGGCACGCTTACGGGTGTGCCCGTCGAACCGACGGGTATGCAGACACACGTCGTCCCGGTCGGCTTCGACTACGACAGGCTGATCGCGCCGTTAGTGCGCGACCAGCTGCGCGTCGACCGGGTGATCCTGTTGGAGGGGGCCATCGGCAGCGAGGCGAACGTCCAGTACTCCCGGAATCTCGCCGGGAAGTTGGAGACGGACTTCCGGAACCTGTTGGGGGCGACGACGGAACGGGTGACCGTCGCGGACGTGTACGACTACGACGCCGCGTTCGAACAGGCGTACGACCTGATCAACGCCGAACTGGACGCCGACGCGGAGGTGTGGGTGAACGTCTCCGCGATGCCGCGCCCGGTGTCGTTCGCGTTCGCGACGGCCGCCCACTCGATCACGTTGGAACGCCAGGCGGACCGGGACCGGATTCACACCTACTACACCGCCCCCGAGAAGTATCTGGAGACGGAGATGGCGGAGGAACTCCGGGACAGCCGGGACCTGTTGGCGACGGTGCGTGACCGACTCAACGACGGCGACACCGATCTCGGCGGCGACGCGGGCGGCCACGCCGGCGACGACACTGCCGCCGGCGGGGCGGACGGCCAGACCGCCACCACCGACGCCGACAACCTCCGGGAACGGATCGACGACCACCTGTCGGGGGCAGCAGAGCTGCTCTCGGAGTTCGACGAACGGGGCACCACCATCGGCGCGAAGGAGATCGACGGGAGCCACATCGTCGAACTCCCGGTGGCGTCGTTCTCGAACGTGAAGCCGTTCGAGGAGGTGATCCTCTTCGAGTTGGGCGAACACGGGGAGTTTGAGTCCGTCTCGGAGCTGGCACAGGCGTTGGCGAACGAACTCGGCGAGGAGTACACGGACTCCTTCCGGTCGAAGGTGATCTACAACGTCGACCGACTCGGCCCCGGCGGGAAAGGGTACGTCGAACAGGAGTCACACGGGAAGTCCTACCGGACGCGGCTCTCGCGGATCGGTGAACTGTGGGTCCGGGCACACCGCAACGGGGACCAGTCGGGGGAGTGACAGCCGAAACTCGTCGCCTTCCTGCGGGGACAACGTTGGAGAACGCTGTGAAAACTGGCGACAGGGCGGCGCTGGCCAACGTTGACGCCGTGACAAGAGTTAACTCGGTCGGGTGTTGTTGACACACTGTATGTTCGATACAGAGGACACGTCGGCTCGGCCGGCGGATCGAGTTCTTCGAGGGGACGTTAGCCCGCACGCCTGAGATCGACGGCGTACGACTCTTCGACACGACGCTGCGCGACGGCGAGCAGTCGCCAGGTGTTTCGTTCGACCGGACGACCAAACGGGAGATAGCGACGGCGTTGGCGGAGATGGGCGTCGACGCGGTCGAGGCGGGGTTCCCGGCGGTCTCGGACGACGAGTTCGACGCGGTCGCGGAGATCGCGTCGACGGTCGACACAGAGATCGTCGGACTGGCGCGTGTCGTCGAGAGTGACGTAACGGCCGCTCTGGAGGCGGGTGTAGACACTGTCCACGTGTTCTGCTCCACGAGCGAGGTACAGCTGGCAGACTCGATGCACGCCAGCCGCGAGGCGGCGATCGAGCGGTCGGTCGCGGCCGTTGAGCGTGTCCGGGAGGCGGGTGTCGACGTGATGTTCTCGCCGATGGACGCCACCCGGACGGCGGAGTCGTTCCTGATCGAGGTAGTGGAGGCGGTCGACGCGGCCGGTGTCGACTGGGTGAACGTGCCGGACACCTGCGGGGTCGCCACGCCGCGGCGGTTCGGTGCGCTCGTCGAGACCGTCGCCGCACACACGGACGCGCGGGTCGACGTGCACGCACACGACGACTTCGGGATGGCGACCGCGAACGCGCTGGCGGGGTTCGAGGCCGGCGCGGCGCAGGCGCAGGTGTCGATCAACGGGATCGGCGAGCGTGCCGGCAACGCCGCCTTAGAGGAGGTCGTGATGGCCGCCGAGGGGGTGTACGGCGTCGACACCGGAATCGACACGACGGCGATCGCTGGGCTGTCGGCGCAGATCGAACGCGCCAGCGGTGTCACCGTCCCGGTGAACAAGCCGATCGTCGGCAACAACGCGTTCGCACACGAGAGCGGGATTCACGCCGCCGGCGTGATCGAGAACACGGACACCTTCGAGCCGGGGGTCGTCACCCCGGAGATGGTCGGCGCAGACCGCGAACTCGTACTCGGGAAACACGCCGGTCGCCACGCCGTCCGCGAGCGGCTCCGGGAAGCCGGCTTCACGCCGACCGACTCGGAGGTGACGACCGTCACCAGCCGGGTGAAGGAACGCGCCGGCGACGGCCGCGTGACGGAGGCGGATCTCGTCGAGATCGCGACGGCGGTGGGCGTCGCTCGCGACGACCGACAGGAGTCAGTCGCCGATGAGTGAGCCACACGAGAGCGGCGACTGCCCCGGCGGGGAGAACGGCGAGCGCACAACTGGCGCCACCCGCGAGTGTTGCGCCCCCACGAAGATTTATGAGCGAGCGTGTAAAAAGTGGGTGTGTGACAGAGCGCGGGTGTCAGACGCGGACGCAGATCGCCGACAGCGCCGGCGTCATCGTACGGGCCAGTTAGGCCCGCACACCTCCTCTCACCCTCGTCTCCTCGCGACACGTACCGACCAGACAGTGACACGTCCGGCGTGGCCCGCCACCGGCCCACGGCGGACGCGACAGACCCCGACAGCCAGACAGTGACAGCCAACACCACACACGGCGACACCAGGGCGTATCGACGACCAGCACGACCACCGACGGAGGTGGCGGCGTGACCGACTCCGGCCCGGTCGCCCGCCAGACGACCGACGAGAAGCGCGCGGAGACAGACGCCGAGCAGACCGAAACAACACAGACGGACTCAGAGACCGGCGCGGCGGCGGCCGTCGCCGCGTTGGAACGCGCCGGCGTCGACACGTTGTTCGGCGTCCAGGGCGGGGCGATCATGCCGGTGTACGACGCGGTCGGCGAGTCGGATACCCGACACGTCACGATGGCACACGAGCAGGCGGCGGCCCACGCCGCAGACGCCTACGGGCAGGTGACCGGCGAACCGGGGGTGTGTCTCGCGACCTCCGGGCCGGGGGCGACGAACCTCGTCACCGGGCTCGCGGACGCCGACATGGACTCGGACCCGGTGGTCGCGCTCACCGGACAGGTGCCGACAGATCTCGTCGGCCGGGACGCCTTCCAAGAGACGGACACGACGGGGGTGACGACGCCGGTGACGAAGGCGAACTACTTCGTCGAAGACCCAGACGACGTGAGCGACACCGTCGGCGAGGCGGCCGCGGTGGCCGCCGAGGGGCGGCAGGGGCCGACGCTGGTCGATCTTCCGAAGAACGTCACCGGCGCGGAGACGGACGCCCCCGTCACAGAGCCGACGACGCCGCCGACACACGACCCGCCCGAACGCGCCGAGGCCGAGCAGGTCGCCGAGGCGGCGACCGCGTTCGAGCGGGCGGAACGACCCCTGCTGCTCGTCGGCGGCGGCGTGATCGCCGGGGAGGCGACCGCGGAGCTGTCCGCGTTCGCCACGGACCATGGCGTGCCGGTCGTAACGACGATGCCCGGGATCGGCGCGTTCCCGGAGGACCACGACCTCTGTCTGTCGTGGGCGGGAATGCACGGCACGGGCTACGCCAACGCGGCGATCAACAACTGCGATCTGTTGTTCGCGGTCGGCACACGGTTCGATGACCGGCTGACGGGTGACGTGTCGACGTTCGCGCCCGAAGCCGAGGTGATCCACGCCGACATCGACCCGGCGGAGATCTCGAAGAACGTCCACGCGGACTACCCGTTGGTCGGCGATGCCGCGCGCGTGCTCGAACAGGTCGACGACGCGGTCGAACACTCGCCCGACGCTGGCGCGTGGCGCGAGCAGTGTGCCGACTGGCAGCGGGAGTACCCACTCGACTACGCGGCACCGCCGGATCGGCCGGTCAAACCGCAGTTCGTCGTCGAGGCGACGGACGCCGCGACGGCCGACGACACGCTCGTCACGACCGGTGTGGGGCAACACCAGATGTGGGCGGCGCTGTACTGGACGTTCACGGAGCCGCGGACGTTCGTCTCCTCACACGGGTTGGGGACGATGGGGTACGGACTCCCCGCGGCAATCGGCGCGAAGGCGGCCGCACCGGACCGCGATGTGGTGTGTTTCGACGGCGACGGCTCGTTCCTGATGACGTGTCAGGAGCTGTCTGTGGCCGTCAGAGAGAACATGGATCTGGTCGTCTTCGTCCTCAACAACGAGGGTGTCGGGATGGTCCGGCAGTGGCAGGACGGCTTCTATGAGGGTCGCCACGTCGCCTCGGAGTACCCGTGGGTGCCGGACTTCGCGGCGCTGGCGGAGGCGTTCGGCGCGACCGGCGACCGGATCACGAGCTACGACGAGGTCGCGCCGGTGATCGAGGACGCCCTCGCGACGGACGGGCCGGTGGTGGTCGACGTCCACATCGACCCCGACGAGAACGTGTTCCCGATGGTGAAAAGCGGTGGCGCGAACGACGAGTTCGCACTGACGGAGGACCACCTGTGAGCGACGAGACCACCAAAGACGACAGCCCTTCCGAGACACCGGAGACGGTCGCGGCCGGCGAACTTCCCGCAGAGTCGTTTCGGGCACAGCCGGAGTCACACGAGGGACTGCCCGCAGACGGGAGTCTGGCAGGACCGGCGCCGTCGGAACGCGACAGCCCGGACGGCGCGCGGACGGACGACGGGGTGCGGCTGACCGACGCCGCGACGACGACCGGCGGCGGCCAGATGCGACGGACGTTGTCGGCGGTCGTCGACCACGACCCGGGGGTGTTGGCGGCCGTCTCGGGGTTGTTCTCCCGGCGGATGTTCAACATCGAGAGCCTGACCGTCGGGCCGACCGCAGACGACGACTACGCCCGGATGACCATCGTCGTCGACGAGTCCGGCTCTGGGGTCGAACAGGCCCGCAAACAACTGGCGGGACTGCCGACAGTCCACCTCGTCCGCGAGTTGGAGTTGGAGCCGGTCGAACGGGAACTCGCCCTGATCAAAGTCGACTGTGACGACCCCGGAGAGGTCGAGGCGTTGGCGGGGATGCACGACGCCGAGGTGGTCGCGGTCGGGCCGTCGGCGGCGACGGTGCAGGTGACCGGAATGGAACGGGCCGTCGACGACGCCATCGACGCGTTCGCGCGGTTCCGGCTCCGGGAGGTGTCCCGGACCGGAACGACCGCGCTCGAACGGTCGGCGACGACGGTGTACGAGGCGGCCGACCACGGCGCACCACCGCCGGACTTCGAGCCCGACGCGCCGGCGGGTGAGGCCGCCACGGCCCGGCGTGACGGGCAGAGAGACGGGCGACAGATCGACGACACACACGAGCCATGAGCGACACGGAGATCTACTACGAGGGAGACGCAGACGAGTCGTACATCACCGACCGGACGGTCGCGGTGTTGGGGTACGGGAGCCAGGGTCACGCCCACGCCCAGAACCTCGCGGACAGCGGGGTGGACGTGGTCGTCGGGCTCCGCGAGGGGTCCGACTCCCGACCGGTGGCACGCGAGGACGGGCTGCGGGTGGCGACGCCCGCCGAGGCGGCCGGCGAGGCGGATCTCATCTCGATGTTGGTGCCGGATACGGTCCAGCCGGCGGTGTACGAGCAGATCGAGCCGGCGCTGTCGGCTGGTGACACCCTCCAGTTTGCCCACGGGTTCAACGTCCACTACGATCAGATCCAACCGCCAGAGTCGGTGAACGTGACGATGGTCGCGCCGAAGGGGCCGGGCCACATCGTCCGGCGGGACTACCGCCGCGGCGAGGGGACACCCGGACTGTTAGCGGTGTACCGTGACGCCTCGGGCGACGCCCACGAGATCGGACTGGCGTACGCGCAGGCCATCGGCTGTACGCGGGCGGGGGTCGTCGAGACGACGTTCCGCGAGGAGACGGAGACGGACCTGTTCGGCGAGCAGGCGGTGTTGTGTGGCGGCGTGACGGAACTGATCGAAGCGGGCTTCGAGACGCTCGTGGACGCGGGGTACAGCGAGGAGATGGCGTACTTCGAGTGTCTCAACGAGATGAAGCTGATCGTCGACTTACTGTACGAGGGCGGGACGACAGAGATGTGGCACTCCGTCTCCGACACCGCGGAGTACGGCGGGCTCACCCGCGGGGACGACGTGATCGACGACGACGTGCGAGCGAACATGGAGCAGGTGCTCGAAGAAGTGCAGGACGGCACCTTCGCCCGCGAGTGGATCACGGAGAACCAGGCGGGACGGCCTGCGTTCGGCCAACACCGCACCGCCGCAACGGACCACGAAATCGAACAGGTGGGTGCAGAACTCCGGGAGCTGTTCGCGTGGAGCGGTGACGACGCCGACGGGGGGACAGCGGGCGAGACCGCAGACGACAACGAAGAGCAGACCCCGGAGGTGGACGCGGTATGAGCGAGGGGACGCTGTACGACAAGGTGTGGGAGCGACACACGGTGACGGAGCTGCCGGACGGTCGCGACCAGTTGTTCGTCGGCCTCCACCTGATGCACGAGGTGACGAGCCCGCAGGCGTTCGGGATGTTGCGCGAACGCGAACTAGAGGTGGCGTTCCCGGAACGGACGGTGGCGACGACAGACCACATCGTCCCGACGGCGTCCGCGGAACGGGAGCGCCCGTTGGCGGACGGGCAGGCGGAGACGATGCTGTCGGCGTTGGAACAGAACGTCTCGGAAGCTGGAATCAAATTCTTCGGGCTGGGCGACGAGCGACAGGGGATCACCCACGTCGTCGCGCCCGAACAAGGGCTCACCCGGCCGGGGATGACCGTCGCGTGTGGCGACTCACACACCTCGACACACGGCGCGTTGGGCGCGGTCGGGGTCGGAATCGGCACCTCACAGATCCGGGACGTGCTCGCGACGGGGTGTATCGCCGCCGAGAAACAGGCCGTCCGCCGGATCGAGGTAACAGGCACGCTCGACGACTGGGTGAGCGCGAAGGACGTGATCGTGACGATCATCCGACAGTTGGGTGTCGACGGCGGCGTCGGCTACGTCTACGAGTACGGCGGCCCGGCGATCCGCGCATTAGACATCGAGGGCCGGCTCGCCTTGTGTAACATGTCCATCGAGGGCGGTGCGCGGGCGGGGTACGTCCAGCCGGATGAAACCACCTATGACTACCTGCGCGGGAGACCGTTCACGCCGGACGGGGCGGCGTTCGAAGCGGCCCGCGAGGAGTGGGACGCAGTCCGGTCGGAGCCGGACGCCTCCTACGACGACGTGGTGGAGATCGACGCCGGCGAGATCTCGCCGCTCGTCACCTGGGGGACCAACCCCGCACAGGCCGTCGGCGTGGACGAGCCGGTGCCCGAGCCCGCCGACCTCCCAGAGGACGAACGGGAGGCCGCCCGCGAGGCGCAGGCACACACCGGCGCGACGCCGGGCGAGCCGATGGCCGGCACACCCGTCGACGTGGTGTTTCTGGGGACGTGTACGAACGGCCGGGCCTCGGACTTCCAGCGCGCGGCGGCAGTGTTAGAGGGACGCGGCCCCGACGAGACGGACGTTGTCGGCGGTGCTGTCGACGAGAACGCCGTCCACGAGATCGCAGACGGCGTCCGCGGGCTGGCGGTCCCCGGCTCCGAGACCGTCCGGCGAGAGCTGGAGGCGGCGGGCGTCGACCAGACGTTCCGCGCGGCCGGCTTCGAGTGGCGCGAGGCGGGCTGTTCGATGTGTCTGGCGATGAACGGCGACGAGTTGGTCGGCGACGAGCTGTGTGTGTCGGCGTCGAACCGGAACTACGTCGGCCGGCAGGGATCGACAGACGCCCGGACGGTGCTCGCGAGTCCGGCGACCGCCGCCGCGTCGGCCGTCCGCGGGGAGATCGCCGATCCGCGTACGGTGAGTGGGAGTGCAGACCCACAGGAGGTGGGCGAGTGAGCGACCTCCCAGAGCGTGGGTCGGCGGTTCGTCGCGTCGCCGGCACCGGGCTCCCGTTGCCGGGTGACGACATGGACACCGACCAGATCGTCCCCGCGCGGTTCCTGAAGGAGGTCACCTTCGACGAGATGGGGGAGTACGTCTTCTACGACGAACGCCGTGACGACGAGGGCGACCTCGGCGACCACCCGTTCGACCGCCCGGCGTACCAGGGCGCTCGCATCCTCGTCGTCGGGGAGAACTTCGGCTGTGGCTCCTCGCGGGAACACGCCCCGCAGGCGTTGCTCCGGTGGGGGATTCGCGGGATCGTCGGCGTCTCCTTCGCCGAGATCTTCGCCGACAACTGCTCGTCGCTGGGGGTGCCGACCGTCACCGCCGACCGGGAGACGGTCGATGATCTCCGGGCGTTCGTCGCTGACGACCCCGACGCGGGGATCGAGATCGACGTGCGACGCGAACGGGTGGTGTACGACGGCCGCGAGATCACCGTCGGGATCGACGAGTCGGCACGCGCCGCCCTGATCGACGGGCAGTGGGACACGACGACGATGATGCGCGCGAACATGGAGCGAGTCGCCGAGACCGCCGCACAGCTCCCGTACGTCGACGGCGAGAAAGCGGGCTCCGGCGAGAGCGACACGTCGGGTGGTGGCCAGTGACCGACGAGGTGCTCGTGATCGAGGGGGACGGTGTCGGCCGCGAGGTCGTCCCGGCCGCAGTCGAGGTGCTCGAAGCGACCGACGCGCCGGTGTCGTTCGAATCCGCGGCCGCGGGTGACGCCGTCGCCGAGCAGAGGGGCGAGCCGTTGCCGGCCGAGACCCGCGAACGGGCGGCCGCGGCCGACGCCGTCCTGTTCGGCGCGGCCGGGGAGACGGCCGCAGACGTAATCCTCCCGCTGCGAGCGGCGGTCGGCTCGTTCGCGAACGTCCGGCCCGTCCGGGCGTTCCCTGGCGTCGACGCGCTCCAGCCGGAGACGGATCTCGTCTTCCTGCGAGAGAACACGGAGGGGGTGTACGCCGGCCACGAGGCGGAACTCGCCGGCGGCGTGGCGACGACGACGCGTGTGGTGACCCGCGAGGCGTCCCGGCGGATCGGGGCGTTCGGGTTCGACTACGCCGCCGACCGCGGGCTGTCGGTGACGGTCGCACACAAGGCGAACGTGATGCGGGCGACCGACGGGTTGTTCCGCGAGGCCGTGACAGCAGCCGGTGACGAGCGCGGCGTCGACTACGAGACGGCACTGATGGACGCGCTCGCGACGGAGCTGGTCCAGCATCCGACGGCACACGAGGCCGTGATCACACCGAATCTGGCGGGTGACGTGTTGTCGGACCTGGCGGCCGGACTGGTCGGCGGGTTGGGGTTGTTGCCGAGTGCGAACGTCGGCCGCGACGGCGGGTTGTTCGAGCCGGTCCACGGCACCGCCCCGGACATCGCGGGCGAGGGGATCGCCAACCCGGCGGCGACGTTGCTGTCGGCCGCACTCATGTTGGAGCATCTGGGCCACGACGAGGCGGGAACGGCCGTCCGTACGGCCGTCGAGGGGGTGCTCTCGGACGGCCCCCGCACCCCGGATCTGGGTGGGGCGGCGACGACCGCGGCGGTGACCCGGGCGGTGATCGACAGACTGTGACCAGCGGCAGGCGGACGGACGAGACGGGAGCCACAGACGACAGCACAGCGCGACGACCCACACGACGACACACGACTCGATCATGAGTAGCCAACGATCCGACGAGCAACGAACCGACGACTCCGGTGGGCGGATGCCGGACGAGAAAGACCCAGACCTCCCGAGTGCGGAGGTGACGAGCGGAGCAGACCGCGCGCCACACCGGTCGATGTTCCGGGCGATGGGGTACGACGACGACGACCTGGCGTCGCCGATGGTCGGCATCGCCAACCCCGCCGCGGAGGTGACGCCGTGTAACGTCCACTTGGACGACGTGGCAGAGGCGGCCCACGAGGGAGTCGACGCCGCCGGCGGGATGCCCGTGGAGTTCGGGACGATCACGATCAGTGACGCCATCTCGATGGGGACGGAGGGGATGAAGGCCTCGCTCGTCTCCCGGGAAGTGATCGCCGACTCCGTCGAACTCGTCGCGTTCGGGGAGTCGTTGGACGCGCTGGTGACGGTCGCGGGCTGTGACAAGAACCTCCCGGGGATGATGATGGCGGCGATCAGGACGGATCTGCCGACCGTCTTCTGTTACGGCGGGACGATCCTCCCGGGCGAGTTCCAGGGTGAACAGGTGACGATCCAGGACGTGTTCGAGGGGGTCGGTGCCCACGCCGAGGGGGACCTCTCCCGCGGGGAGTTAGCGGAGTTAGAACACGCCGCCTGTCCGGGCGAGGGGTCGTGTGCGGGGATGTACACCGCCAACACGATGGCGACAATCTCGGAAGGACTGGGGTTGGCGCCGCTCGGCTCTGCGACCGCGCCCGCACCGACCGAGGAACGCCGCGCGGTCGCCGAGACGGCCGGCCGGACGGCGCTCGACGCGGTCGCCGCCCGCCGCCGTCCCTCGGACGTGTTGAGCCGGGAGTCGTTCGAGAACGCGGTCGCGCTCCAGGTCGCGGTCGGCGGATCGACGAACGCCGTCCTCCACCTGTTGGCGTTGGCCGCGGAGGCCGAGGTCGACCTCGACATCACTGACTTCGACGAGATCTCCCGGCGGACGCCACACATCGCTAATCTCCGCCCCGGCGGCACGTACGTGATGGCGGATCTCCACCGGCAGGGGGGTGTGCCGGTCGTCGTCCGGCGGTTGTTGGAGGCGGGGCTGTTCCACGGCGACGCGATGACGGTGACCGGGCGGACCGTCGCCGAGGAGATCGACCACCTCGACCTGCCGGCCGACGAGACGGTCGACCCCGAGGTGGTCCGGCCGGTCGAGAATCCGATCCACGAACAGGGCGCAATCGTCGTCTTAGACGGCAACCTCGCGCCCGACGGCTCGGTGCTGAAGGTGACCGGCGACGACGTGGTCGAACACGAAGGCCCCGCCCGCGTGTTCGAAGACGAGGAGACGGCGATGGCGTGGGTGCAGGACGGCAACCTCCAGTCGGGAGACACGCTCGTCATCCGCAACGAGGGGCCACGCGGTGGCCCGGGGATGCGGGAGATGTTGGGCGTCACCGCCGCGGTCGTCGGCCAGGGCCACGAGGACGACGTGGCGTTGTTGACGGACGGCCGGTTCTCGGGGGCGACCCGCGGGCCGATGGTGGGGCACGTCGCGCCGGAGGCGGCCGTTGGTGGCCCGATTGCGGCGTTGGAAGACGGCGACACAGTCCGGGTGGACGTGCCCGAGCGGACGCTGGCGGTGGAGCTGAGCGACGCAGAGATCGAACGCCGGCTCGCCGACCACGAGCCGCCGGCACACGGCCACGACACCGGTGTGATGGCGAAGTACGGCCGGTCGTTCGGCTCGGCGGCCGACGGCGCGGTGACGAATCCCGCCGCACAGCGAGACTGACAGCCGCGGTCTGAGCCAGCCTGTCCGCCCGCCTCACCCGAGTTCGAATCGCTCGATCACGTTGGCAACCGTCGTGACGGTGGCGAACTCCCCGTCGAGGTGTGCGAGTGCGGTGTGGTGGACCGCACTTGCGGGGACGATGTCGCCGTCGAACTCGCGGTCGTGGGTGGCGGTCGCGTCACGGGCGAGCAGGGTGTCGTAGCCCAGATTCTCGGCGCCACGGATCGTTGTCGACACGCAGTGGTCCGTGGTGAGCCCGGCGACGACCACGCGGTCGACACCGAGCGTCCCGAGCCAGCCGTCGAGTCCCGTCTCCCGGAAGGCGCCGTTGACCCGTTTCGTGAACGTCGCCTCCGGATTCCGGTGTGGCGTCTGTCCGCTCTCGGGGCCGAACCCGTCGAGGAAGGCGAACCCGGGGGCCTCGCGCCGCAGCGGGGAGTCCGGCTCCGTCGAGTCGTGACGGACGTGTGCGACCGGCCACTCGGCCCCGCGCCACGCGTCGAGCAGGCGGCGGGCACGGTCCTCGGCGTCCGGGTTGTTGCGTGGCCCCCAGCCGTCGGCGTGGAACCCGCGTTGGAGGTCGACCAACAGAAGCGCCGGCCCGGTCACGACGACCCGCCTCCGGCGACGGGGTCGACCGTCGGCGAGGCTTTCGGGTGGTCCCGTGTTACGTCGATGGGACACTCGTCGGGCGACTGTGTCGGGTCCGACTCCAACATGTACTGTGGCCACTCGCGGTCGCCGTCCTGGCCCCAGTCACCCAGGTCGGCGTGCGGACAGACGCCGTCGTAGTCGGTGAGCCGGTCTTGGATCGTCTCTCTGGCGCGTTGCCCCGCCTCGGTGTCGCCCGTCACGCCCATCGTCTCGAACAACGCGCGGGGTTGGAAGGTGATCTCCAGTCCGACCGGGCAGTAGCGACTCATCCGGTCGTCGTAGAACGGCGCCCGACAGGTCGGGAAGATCGGCTCACCGTCGAAACAGAACTCCCAGTAGGGGTCGTCCGGCGCCGTCGGAATCTCCTCGGGCCACGGCGCCGGGTCGTGGACGTGGAGAAACTGGAGGACGTGCCACAGCCGTTCGTGGTACTCGGCTTCCGACAGTTCGCGTTCCGGTGGTCGGAAGAACGTCACGAGCGACGCACGTTGGCTGTGGTCCTGCCAGACGCGGAGATACTCCCGGAGCGTGTCGCGCAGCCCCAACAGGGCCTCGGGGTCCGTCGTCGAGGGGACGACCGTGTACAACGGGTCGCCGGCGGCGACGGACTCCTTCCCGAAGAAACACGGGAACGGCTCGCCGTCGCGCTCGCCGGTGAGCCCCTCGTAGAAGCTCTCCCAGTGGGTGCGGGCCCAGTCGGGGTACTGCCCCGAGTCGACGCGCTCACGGAACGTCGTCTGATCGACGAGCGCCTGTGTGCCGGACTCGTTCATACACCGGTGTGGGAGGCGGAGTGACTTCGGCGTGTCGTCTTGGCGACCGTCGTGGGAACCGGAACGGTTTTTAACTGTTCAGGATGGGGTGGTCTCGTTGCCGGGGGGTGACTCGTCGTCGCCGGTGTCGGACCCGTCGGCGGGCGTCCACACGACTTCCGCGGGCGGAACACCCGCGAGCGTCGGCTGGTCGAGTTCGTCGACGAACGTCGCCTTTGGGTCGTCGACGGTCGCCTCGTACTCTGTGCGGGAGACGCTGTACCGTTCCAGGTCGACCACCTCACCCCCCTCGGTTGCGATCCGGTTGCGGAACTGGCCCTCGTGGCGACCGCCCAGACGGTCGACGTACTTCTCGACGGCCCGCAGTGACTGCTCGTTGGCGGGAATCACTTCCGTCGCCAGCAGGTCGAGATCGAGTCGGTCGAAGACGAGTTGCGCCAACGCCGCCGCTCGCTCGGCGGAGTACTCCCGGCCCCAGTGGGGTTTCCGGAGCCACACACCCAGCGTCGCCGTCCGGGTGTCCCAGTCGAGCGCGACGCCGGTGTTGCCGGCGTAGTGGCCCGCGCCCGGCTCGCCGTCCCGCGGGATCACGGCGTAGGTCGCGCCCTCGCGACTCTCCCACTGGTCGGCGAACTGCCGGGTCAGGTCGTGGGTCTTCTTCGGGTGCGGGTTGGGGTCCCAGGAGACGAACTCGGTCTCCTCGTCGATCGTATCCGTCTGGCCGGCGCCGCTGGCGGCGTAGAACTGTCTGGCGGTGACGGCGGCGTCGTGGCGTTCCAGCCGGAGGCGGTCGGTCTCGATGAACTCGGGGAGCATCTCGTCGCTGTCGAGACACCGTAGAGTAAAAACTCTGCGACGGGTGTGGTGAGTACTCACACGCCATCGAGCGGGACACCACAACCCTCATTCGCCCGGCTCCGCTACTGTGGGTAGATGGCGACCTACCACATCGAGACGTACGGCTGCACCTCCAACCAGGGGGAGAGCCGCCGGATCGAGCGGTCGCTCCGCGACGGGGGCCACCGCCCAGCCGACGGCCCGGAGGAGGCCGACGTGGCGATCCTCAACACCTGTACGGTCGTCGAGAAGACGGAACGGAACATGCTCCGGCGTGCCGAGGAGTTGGACGACACGACCGCAGATCTGATCGTCACCGGCTGTATGGCGCTCGCGCAGGGCGAGGAGTTCGAGTCTGCCGACGTGGACGCGCAGGTGCTCCACTGGGACGACGTGCCGACGGCGGTCCGCAACGGGGAGTGTCCGACCGCGACGGCGGGGACCGAGCCGATTCTGGACGGGGAGATCGGGATTCTCCCGATCGCCCGCGGCTGCACGAGCAACTGTTCGTACTGTATCACGAAGTTCGCGACCGGGCGGATCGACTCCCCGCCGGTCGCGGACAACGTCGAGAAGGCGCGTGCGTTGGTCCACGCCGGCGCCAGCGAGATCCGCGTCACCGGCCAGGACACCGGGGTCTACGGCTGGGACACCGGCGAGCGAAAGCTGCCGGAACTGCTCGACCGAATCTGTGACATCGACGGCGAGTTCCGGGTGCGTGTCGGGATGGCCAACCCCGGCGGCATCCACGGGATTCACGAGGAACTGGTGGAGGTGTTCGCCCGCAACGAGGAGCTGTACAACTTCATCCACCTGCCGGTGCAGTCCGGGTCAGACGACGTGTTGGCGGAGATGCGGCGGCAACACCGCGTCGAGAAGTTCACCGAGATCGTGGAAACGTTCGACGACCGGCTCGACCACTGGACGTTGTCGACGGACTTCGTCGTCGGGTTCCCGACGGAGACGGACCACGACCACGAACAGTCGATGGCGTTGTTGCGGGAGGTGCGCCCGGAGAAGGTGAACGTCACCCGGTTCTCGAAGCGGCCGGGGACGGACGCCGCCGAGATGAAGGGACTCGGCGGGACGCTCAAGAAGGAACGCTCGAAGGAGATGAGCGCGGTCAAACGCGACATCGTCGAACAGGCCCACGAGTCGATGGTCGGCGACCGCCACGAGGTGCTCGTGGTCGAACAGGGGACCGCCGACTCCGTGAAGTGCCGCGACGGCGCCTACCGACAGGTGATCGTCCAGAACGCCTCCGAGCACGGGGTGGAGCCTGGCGAGTTCCGTGAGGTCGAGGTGACCGGCCAGAACACGATGTACGCGTTCGGCGAACTAGTGTAGTGTGAGATTTTCTTCGCGGTTATCGTCGGCAGCTACTTTACAATACAAGCCAACAGCGACGTGTGATCGACAACTTCGAGCGTGAAGCATCTGATGCCGTAGAGTGGTACTGGAGTACTCGGTCAGATCAGGCAGACGAGCAGAGAGAGTCCCCAGATTCAACCCGTGGGAGGCGTGCTGAGGTGCTCGGAGGGAGACAGATGGACGGGTTCGCAGGGCTGATCGAAGACGTTCTTGTCGATGCCGGGGTTCCACGGGAGGACGTGAGACACGACTACCACGCGACGCTTCCCGGATACTACCGACACGAGAAGGAGTGGGACACCGCAGTCGTTCACAAGGGGAATCTGCTCGCTGTGATCGAGTACAAGAGTATCGCCTCCAGCTTCGGGAACAACCTGAACAATCGATCTGAGGAAGCTATTGGAAGTTTCACTGATCTACTCGAAGCGTACGAAGCTGGGGCGTTCGAACCCAGCCCACAGCCGTTTGTCGGGTACCTGATGTTGATGGCAGATAACGAAGCGTCTCGGGCGACCCCGTCCCCAAGAGAGGTACATTTCGATGTCGACCCTGAGTTCAGGGGAGCGAGCTACGTCGACAGAGTCGAACAGCTCTGTCTCCGGATGGTTCGGAAGCGAACCGTCAACCAGTCTGCGCTGGTCCTGACTGACGAGGAGGACGGGGGTGACGGCGATTTCTGGGTTCCGAGACAGGAACTCGCGCTCGAACGGTTCGTGCGCTCGTTGGTCGCACACGTTCGTGGCTACATCAGTGTCCAACAGGAAATCGACAACTACGGCGAGTGACCATGCAGAGGTTCAAGTACCAGAACGACTGAGTTTCTCGACATGACGAAGGGTCACGTGCCGACCCCGCCGGAACTCGCAAAACGAGTTGTCGCTGCTGTCTTCGACCAACATCCGCCACGCGCCGACGACCGAGTGCTCTATCCTGGATGTGGCACTGGCCCGTTCGCGGCGGCAGTCGAACGTGTCTGTGATGAGATGGGATTACCACTGCCAGAGGGTGTCGGCGTCGACACCGACCCAGAGCTGATCGACGAGGTAGAACAACGTGATCTCACTCACACCGAGTTTCACCAGCGAGACTTTCTCGATTGTGGCACACTCTCTAACCAGTCGTTCGACTACATTCTCGGGAACCCACCGTACGTGCCGATTGAACGACTGAGTTCTGAGGAGAAAGACCGGTACCGATCACAGTTTCAGACTGCGACGGGACGATTCGATCTGTACCTGTTGTTTTTTGAGCGGGCTGTGCAGTTACTGAGCGGCGGCGGCGTCCTCTCTTTCGTCACACCGGAGAAGTTCGAGTACGTTGGCGCCGCAGAGGCATTACGCCAGCTACTCACAACTGAAGGACAAACTGTCGAGACGATACGACATATCGAACAAGACGCGTTCGGGGAGTTGATCACGTTCCCAGCAGTGACGACAGTGCGGCGAGCGTCGTCAGAAAGCGAACCAGAGACGAGAATTGAGCTTCGTGACGGTACCACACACAGTGTTGTACTGCCCGATAACGGAGAAAGTTGGGCGAGTACTGTCCGGGGTGCTAACCTCGGGGGAATGGAGACGGGTGTAACGTTATCTGACGTAACAGAACGAATCTCTCCAGGGTTGGCGACCGGTGCCGACAGCGTGTACGTTCTGCAGCGCGAGGAAGTACCAGAGCAGGTAGACGAGCAGTGGCGACGGCCGACTGTCGGTGGATCACAGCTTCCAGCATTTCGGCCAACAGAAACGGAGAAACTGTTTGTCTGCCCGTACGACTCGTCTGGTAACCTCGCGACGGAGTCAGAACTCGGGACAACAGCAACGTGGCTGTCAGAGTACAGCGCGTCGTTGGAGAGCCGTTCCTGTGTCGAGAAGGGGAAGCGGTGGTACGCATGGCACGAGACACCGCCGATGGACGACGTGTTACAGCCGAAAATCCTGTTTCGTGACATCGCCAAGGAGCCAGTGTTCTACAGTGAGCCAACCGGCGAGGTAGTCCCGAAGCACAGCGTCTACTATGCAGTTCCCGAACAGAACGTCTCGATGGCCGATCTGCTTGATTATCTCAACTCTCCCCAGGTGAGAGCGTGGCTAGAAGCGAACTGTCAACGGGCACACAACGGCTATTACCGGCTTCAGTCGCGTGTGCTGTCCGAACTTCCAGTGCCGACAGAACTAGCGTCGACGTACCAAGCAACCTTGTGAACTGGTGAAGAGATCAGTCTGTCGGCCGAATCTCCCCCAGATCAGAGACAGTGGGCGCGTTCGTCACCACCACTGTGTCGCCGTCGCGTTCGATCCGGAACGCGTCCGCGAACGGGCCCTCCGGGATCACGTACGTGTCGTTGTCGACGGACTGCGCGCCCTGCCGACCCAACCCATCACGGTAGGCGGCGGCAAACGCCCGAGCGTCCACTGAGGAGTCCCACCGGAGCTTCCAGACGTAGCCCGCGCGGTCGCCGTCCGTGTAGGGGATGAACGTGTCACCGGCCCAGCCTGCCGTCGCCGGATGGCTGTAGTTGCGCGGGGAGTAGGGGCCGTCCGCGGTTGTGTGATGCTCCGTGTCGACCGCGCCGCTGGCGAGTACGGTGACGTACGCGCCGAGTTCGCCGAGTGTCTCGTTTTCGGCGCCGACGACCGGGTGCCACTCGTCGCCGGACCGATCCGTCACGGCCACGGAGACAGCCGTCTCGTCGGGGTACGCGTCGGGGTGGATTGTCTGTTCGGTCGTGGTCGGCGGGTCGGTGTAGGCGGCGTCGACGGCGTCCCAGCCGCCACGCTGGCGGAGTTCGTGGACGAACTGCGCGCCGTCCGCGTACGGCTGGTACAGCATCGCGAACAGCTCGCGGTCGTAGTCGCCCGCCGCGTCGTTGTCGTCGGGCGCCCGGAGGCAGGACCACTCCGTCTCACACCGCTCGTCGTACAACGTGTCGACGTAGCGGGCGTCACCCTCTCGGAGCCCGGTGACGGCGGCGCGGGCGTCTCGTTCGTCCACCGGTCGCGCGCCGAAGTGTTGATCCTGGAGTGCGTGGACGAGTTCGTGCGCCAACGTCCGGGTGTCGACCCTGTCGGCGACGACGACGATCTCGTCGGCCGTCGCGTCGTAGTAGCCAGCGACGCGGTCGCCGTACAGCCGGTCGTAGGCGTCCGCGACGCGTTGGTCTTCACCCAACAGAAACGTCGCCTCGTGGACCTGTGCGCGCAGTCGGTCGTGTGTGGGGCTGTCACCGCCGAACCGCCCGCCGTTACGGAACTCCGACCGGGAGACCACCCGGAGGTCGACCGACTCGACGAACTCCAGCCCGCGGAGCAGCTCCACCCGGGCCATCGTCCGGTCGACGACCGCGGCCAGTTCCCACCGGTCGAGCCCGTCTGTGGTCGTCACGTCGAGTGAGGCGTTGGCGGTGACACCACTCTCGACGCCGAGCCGGTCGTCGGCGGAACGGTCGACGACCGAGCGGTCGGGTGCCGGCGACGACCCGACGGCGCCACAGCCAGCGACGACGACAGAGAGACAGACGAGAAGCGCGGCGAGTCTCCGATCCACACGCCCGATGGCGACCCCGCGGGCATAAGCGTGTCCACGCCGGCGGGTGCAGCGACGACCGCGACGACCGGCAGATCGCCAGACGAGACAGGGCCGTCGCTTCGAAAACTGAACACAGTAGGAACACTTAGGAGTCGGTACAACTTACCACAGTGTATGGACCCGCTGTTGTTACAGACCGGATTCAGCCTTGCAGTCGTCGGACTGCTGTTTCTCGTGCTGGCGGTGACCACCGTCTGGCAGTCGGTGGTGATCGTCGACGCCTACGAGAAGAAGGCGAAGACGGTGTTCGGGGAGTACGACGCGTTGTTGGAGCCCGGAATCAACTTCGTCGAGCCGTTCGTCTCCAACACGTACGCGTTCGACATGCGGACACAGACGTTGGACGTGCCGCGCCAGGAGGCGATCACGCGTGACAACTCCCCGGTGACCGCCGACGCCGTCGTCTACATCAAGGTGATGGACGCGAAGAAGGCGTTCTTGGAGGTTGAAGACTACAAGACCGCGGTGTCGAACCTCGCACAGACGACACTGCGGGCGGTATTGGGCGATATGGATCTGGACGACACGCTGAACAAGCGCCAGGAGATCAACGCCCGCATCCGCAAGGAGTTGGACGAGCCCACAGACGAGTGGGGAATCCGCGTAGAGTCCGTCGAGGTTCGGGAGGTCAACCCCTCGAAGGACGTCCAACAGGCGATGGAGCAACAGACCTCCGCCGAGCGGAAACGCCGTGCGATGATCCTGGAGGCGCAGGGAGAACGCCGCTCCGCCATCGAGGAGGCGGAGGGTGAAAAGGAGTCCAACATCATCCGTGCCCAGGGTGAAAAGCAGTCACAGATCCTGGAGGCGCAGGGTGACGCCATCTCGACGGTGTTGCGCGCGAAGTCCGCCCAGTCGATGGGCGAGCGTGCGATCATCGAGAAGGGGATGGAGACGCTGGAGTCGATCGGGCAAGGCGAGTCGACGACGTTCGTGCTCCCACAGGAGCTCACCTCCCTGGTCGGCCGGTACGGGAAGACACTGACCGGCTCCGACGTGCAGGACTCCGAGGGGCTCGACTCGTTGGAGTTCGAGGACGACACCCGCGAGATGCTCGGACTCGACGACATCGACGAGATCATCGGCCAACTGGGCGACATCGAGGGGATGGACGGGATGGAGGAGAACGGCGAAGACGCCATCGCAGAGATGGACGAGGTCGTCGGCGACGGCGAGGAGGCCATCGAGTCCGCCGACGATGTCAGCGGCGGCGACGGGACCGTCGACCAGCCGGACGAGCCGCTCAGCGAGGAACTCGAAACGGAGATGGAGTGAGGACTCGGCCGGAGCGGAGTCGCGACCCGGCCGAAGCGGAGTCGCGACCCGAACGCTTTTTTACGGTTGCCGTCTACCAAGTTACGTGAGCAGAGAGGTCGACGACGAGAAACGCGACACGCTACGACGGTTCGCCGCGTTGGGTGCGGCGACGCCGTTGGTGTCGGGTAACGCGGCCGCCGACGCCGAAGAGTCGGAGTCGTCGGCAGTGCCGGACGCGATCAGGGGGTACCTCTCGCGGACGCCCGGCGCACACTTCTCGAAGCTGCGTGACGACCTGCGGCTGGGGACCGGGGAGACCCAACACCATCTCCGGGCGTTGGAGTCGGAAGAGGCGATTGTCTCCCGTCGCGACGGCGACTACCGACGATTTTACCCCGCCGGGCAGTTCTCCGCGTTCGAACAGACCGCACTCGGGTATCTCCGCCGGGAGACCGCGCGCGGTGTGATCGTCACCTTACTCCGGGAGTCGGACCCGACCGGTGCAGACGTGGCGCGTGCGTTGGGCGTGTCGCGGGCGACCGTCTCGAACCACGTCGGGCAGTTGGAAACCGCGGGGCTGCTCGACCGGTCGGACGGCTACCGGGTCGAGCGGCCGGAGACGGTCGTCACCCTGCTGGTGCGGTACGCGGACTCGTTTGGCCCGGACGCGGTGGCGTTCGCCGACGAGGCGCCGGAGCTGTTGCGCTACGAGGGGTGAGTCGGTGCGGCCGTGGGAGCCGACAGTCGCGCTGCACCGCAACCCTCAATCCGTCCGTCCGCGGAGTGTCGCTCGTGACGGTCGTCGCAGTCGACGACACGGACTCTCGGACGGAGGGAATGTGTACCACGTATCTCGCCGCGCGCCTCGCCGAGCGGCTGGACGGTGTCGAGCGGTCGGTGCTCGTCAGGCTCTCACCGGCCGTCGACCACAAGACCCGCGGCAACGCCGCCGTCGCGGTCCACACCACCGCGCCGCCGGACCGAGCGCGTGCCGCGGCGGTCGATCTCGTCGAGGCGTTCGCGCTCGTCGGTGACGCTAGCCCGGGGGTCGTCGTCTTCGGTGGCGATCCGACCGCGGTGCCGGCGGCCGTCGCGCAGTTCGCCCGTGACGCAGTCCGGCGGCCGTGTGCCCCCGGGCGCGCGCTCCGGTTACTCGCCGACATCGAGTGTGAGGCTGTCGGCTGGGGTGGTGGGGAGCGGGTTCGTGGCGGGGAGCGAGTCCCCGGCGGAGCGGAGGCCAAGGAGAGTGATCTGATCGGTCGAGGGCGTGTCGGTGCGCTCGCGGCCGTCGGCGCGTGGAGGGCGTTCGACGAGTGGACGTACGAACGGATCGACTACCGCGAGTTCGAGCGGTGCGGCACACCCCGGGAAGTGGACGAGCGGAGCGTGTTCGCGGCCGCGGCCGACGCGTACCCGGCGGCGTGGGACACCGTCGACCGGGTCGCGGGCGAACCGGTGTGTGTGCCGAACGCACCCGGACCGATTCTCTGCGGGGTTCGCGGTGACGACCCGGACACGGTCGAGCAGGTCGCCGACCGGATCGACGCGGAGCCGGTCGCGCGGTCGGCGGTGTTCCACACCAACCAGGGGACTGACGCTCACCTCCAACCCGGCGAGATCGGGCGGCTCCGCGCGGACCGCGCCTACCGCGTGACGGCTGTCGTCTGTGAGTCGCCAGAGACACGCGCGGGTGGACACGTCTTCTTCGAGGTAGCGGACGAACGCGAGGCAGACAACGACACGACCCTCGACTGCGTGGCGTTCGAGCCGACCAAGCGGTTCCGGGACCGGGTGCGGAAGCTGCGGGTCGGCGACCGGGTGACGATCTGTGGGGAGTACGACGGTACGCTCAAGTTAGAGAAGTTCGCCCTGCGGGAGCTGAACCGGACCAGACGAGTGGTGCCGACGTGTGAGTGTGAGCGGTCGATGGAGTCGGCCGGGCGCGGTCAGGGGTACCGGTGTCGGGACTGCGGGGCGAGGGCACCCGGGAAGGAGACGGTCCGGGTGGATCGCGATCTAGAACAGGGGTGGTACGAGGTGCCACCGCGCGCTCGACGACACGTCGCACGACCGCTCGTGCGCGGCGGGTTCGACGCGCCGACGCATCCCGAGCGGTAGCCAGTTGTCACAGACAGAGGTCCAGAGAGTACAGTAGTACGAGGAGAAAGCCTACAACTTTACTCGTGAGATGAAGCCGATAGCGACAAAACATTGATATTCATAACTTTCATTAATTTACCTAAATTCAGAAGTGAATATATACACACCGGCGGGGCGGTAGACGAAGCCCGTTATCTCGGTCGGGGGTTGTACTGGCACAGCCCCACCGACTGCGAGTGGGGGATCTCTCGCCGTGGACTGCCCGGTCCGTGACCGGGAACCCCACGGGTTTAGCCGTGGGAGGATGTCAGATCACACGAGACGCAGTCTGACGATGTCGTGGACCGCCCTCAGTGAGGCCGTCAGGCCGAACAAGGCGGGGTAGCTCACGAGAGTGACTCCTCCAGCAGGAAGTCCCCGAGCGCCGCCTCGGCAGACTCCCGGTAGTACTGGATCGCGCGCCGGCTCACCCGCACCAACACGGCCAGTGAGACGAGCGCGTACGCTGCAAGCGAGCCGTACAGCCCGTACTCGACGAACGTCGCACGCTCACTCACGCTCGCCCGTCGGTCGGCGACGGCGTCCGCCTCCGACCCTGCACCAGCCGTGCGGTAGTCGTCGACTGCGGCCGCGTAGCCGTCGTCAATCGCCGCCAGCGCCGCCGTCGCGGCGTCGAACCGCGCGGGGTTCAACACGAGCGGCTGCCCGGCGAGCACGACCGTCGCGTTCTGCCGGAACTGCCGCCACTCCGCGTCCGCACTCGCCCGGTGTGTCGACGCCTCCGAGACGAACGCGAGATACGCGTCCGTCGCGTTGCGGGTCGCTGTCTGGTTTTGGCGTTCGGCCGCCTGGTCGCCGGTGATCGCCGCCAGTTGTGCCAACGCCCGCCGGGCCCGTGCCCGGTCGGCGTATGTGCTCTCGGGACCGGTCAACTCCGTGTAGAACGCGCGCTGGTCGGCAACGGCCGTTTGGAGCGTCTCGTTGGCCGCGGTCACGGTCGGCGCGGCAGTGTCCTGAAGCGCCGACGGGAGCCCCTGTGAGAACGTCACGAGTTGGTCGCGCGCGACGGCTGCCCGGACGATCCGTTGTTGAGCGAGGCTGTAGTTCCCGTCGGCCTGTGCGGTCTGTGTCCCCTCAATCGCGTCGGCGTACAACAACGCTGCCCGTCCCATCGCCAACGCGGTCGGGAGCGTGTCACGGCCGACCGAACCCTCGTTGCGGAGTCGGCCTTCGAGTTCATCAAGTGTCGAGGCGACACCGTTTGCGACGGGGTCGCGCCACGCCTCCTCACCTGACTCGGAGATCGCGGTGACGTTCTCCCGGAGACTGTCGAAAGAGTACGGGCTCGGACGCGCAGTGACGGTGAGAGTCCGTGGGGCCGCCCGCTCTCCGTCGATCCGGAACGTCCACTCGTAGTCCCGATACACCTGCGCGCTCGTCGCAAACCGGAGCGAGAGGACGATCTGGTCAGTCTCTCCGGCCGCCAGTGACTCGCCGGGATCGTTCGTCACCGTGAGGAACGACTCCGGACCCTCGACACGCGTGACGGTGAAGTTGTCAAGTGACTGGTACCCCAACCCCTCGGCCACGTCGACCGCGCGGGTCTGCTCGCTGGTGATCGTCAACTCGCCGAACGCGACAGAGTCCGTCTCCAACGTCAGTTCCGTCTCGTGGCGGACGTTCACTGCGCGTGTGATCGTCTGTGAACCGGCCTCCGCCGTCTCGACGGTGACGGTGAATGTGTAGTTCCCCTCCGGCGTCTCCGGTGTCGCAGTCAGCGGCACGTCGAACGACCCCGTGGAGATCCCCTCAACCGTCTCCGGCACCGACTCCGTCCGCACCGACAACGGCCCGTCGACACTCGCCGTCACGTCCGTCACCGTCATCGGGAGGTCGCCGGCGTTGTCGAACGTCACCGTCGCGGTCTGCTCGTAGTCGCTGGTTGGCCGCGCCCTGTCGAAGCTGAACTGCTGTGGCGCCGTCGAGACGTTCGCCAACTCCGGCGGGTAGATCACCCGTGCGGTGACCGTTCGTTCTCTCGTCACCGACCGACTGTCCTCGGGGCTAACGGTGATGTCCCACTGGAGCGTCTCGTGTTGTGGCGCGTCGTCTGCCACCTCAACGGGCACCGTCTGGGTGGTCGACCCACTCGCAGCGACACTCGCTGTCCTGAGCGCGTCGACGGACATCGACCCGTTTTCCGGGGCCGACTCGACGGACACGTCGAGTCCGTCGATTCCCGTCTCTCCGCCCAACTCCGCGATCTCGACGGCCCCGTCTGCCTCCGTTCCAACGAGCACGTCACCCAACGACACCGGCTGACTCACACCGAGGATCGGCGGTTTCTCCACGGTCACTGTCACTGGGAACGACCGCGTGTTGCCGAGTGTGTCCTCGACAGTGGCGGTGAGCTGGTAGCTTCCTTTCGAGACACTCTGGTCGACACGCACGTCGAACTGTGTCGACCCCTCTTCGTCGGGCGCGACGATGTCACCGTCGACGCTGCTGTCTGTCACGGTCATCCCGTTGGGAACCCCGGAGACGCTGACGTCCGTGAGACGCATGTTCCCCGCGCCGACGTTCGGAACCGCTGCGTCGAACGTCGTGGTCTGTGTGTTTTGTCCGACACGATTGAACTCGACGGTCCCTGACTGTCCGGAGACTGAGCCGATCGACGGGAACAACACGTCGACATCGACGTTCGTGTCGAACTGTTGTGATGCGCCCGTCGAATCTTCCGCGACACCACGCAGCGTGTACTGGCCGGCACTCACGTCACGCGGCACCGACACCGTGAATCCGACCTGGTCTGTCGACTCACTTGTAATCAGTCTGTCGCTGACCGAACTCGTGGCGGCCAGTCCGTCGGACCTCTCCTCAAACGCGATGTCGGTGAGTCTGAGCGCCCCCTCCCCGGTGTTCGGGACTAAGACGACATCGTCGGTAGTCGCCTGTCCGTCACCGACGCGGTCGACCTCCACCGAGACGGACGGGTCGTCGATGGTGCCGAACCGCGGTGCCAACTCGTCGACGGTCAGACTCACCGGCACCTGTTCCTCGTTGCCGAGGTTGTCCCGAACAGTTGCGGTGAAGTCGTACGTCCCCGCCCCGGCAGACGGGTCGACTGCCAGATCGAGCGACACGTCAGTGCGTTCGTTCGGATCGAGGCGATCTGTCCCGAGACGGTTGTTTGTGAGTTCGATACCTGTCGGGAGCCCGCTTGCCTCCACCGACTCGAGAACCATCAGCCCGTCACCGGTGTTCTCAACCGGAATCGACACCGTCACCTCCTGTGGCTCTTTGCGAACCTGGTCGACCTCGACGGTCGGGAACACGGTTTCCTGGTCCGCGAACACCGGCGTGAGCACGTCGACGTTGACGTTAAGCTCCTCGCTCGCGATCTCTGTACCCTCCTGCTCGACGGACAACTGCGCTCCGTAGCTCCCCGCCGTGGCGTCGCCGTTGACGACGACATCGTACTCGACATTGTACTCGGCTCCCGGCACGGCCTCCCACTGGTTGTTTCCGCCGGAGCCGGGACCGTCGGTCCGTTCCCACCCTTGGAAGATGAACTGTGCCGGACCGTCGTTCAGCTGGGCCGGGACAGAGACGGTGCCGTTCGAGTCCGTGGTGAAGCTGACCGTGAGCTGGTCGGTCGCGTCCTCGTCAGTCGCCGCCTCGATCTCGACGGTCGTCGTGGCTGCGGTCGCGGGGGCCGCGAACGCGCCGGACACCACCGCGAGTGCGACCACCACGGTCAGCAGTCGGCTGGTCGTCACCGTTCCACCTCCAACGGCTCCCGTGGGAGGATGTCCCCGAGCGTCGCGTCCTTCGCGTCGGCTCCCCACTGGCTCAGCCGCGCCATCACGAGCGCGCCGAACAACGCAAACACCAGCGTGTAGCCGCCGATCACCCCGACCGAGGCGATCGTCAGCGACTGGAGTGCGGTGGTGCCCCACGCGGTCTGTTCGTCTGCGGTCTCGAGTCGCGACGTGAGTCCGTGTTCGTCGGCCAACGCCGCTGCCTGTCGAGCGCCGCCGACGGCCGTTCGTGCCTCGGTGTACCGGTCGAAGACGCCGAGGCCGAACGCCTGGAGCGCGGTCTGCGGGTCGCTACACCGCCCGTCACACGTCGTCCGGAACGCCGTTGCCGTCGCCAGCGACCGGTTCAGCAACGCCTCGTCCGTTTCGTACTCCGCGGCGAGCCGTTCACGGTTCGCCGAGGCCGCCGAGAACCGATCCGTCGCACCGCCGCGCTCGTACGCCTCGACAGCCGCCCGAAACAGTTGGAGCTGTGTCGGCGTCTGGTCTGTGGACCGCGCCTGCTCGCGGAGCTCGTCGCCCCGGTCGCGGTAGAACCGGTCGAGCGCGAGTCGGGCCAACGCCGCGTAGTCCGTCCCGCCGGCCTCGCGGAGCCCGTCGACTGCAGCGGTGGTCTCGTTTGCGAGCGTGAGACTCGTTGTCCGCGAGTTGTTTTCCGCGGCGGCGTACGCCGCCGTGAACCGTTCTAGTGTGACGAGCACCTGTCGCATCCGCTGGCGGCGCTCGTCGGTGAACTCACCCACCTGAACCGCCGCGACCGCCCGACTCCGTAACACCTCCATCTCGCCGTACGTCGACAGCGCCGGCTCCCCGGACAACGAACGGAACGCCGCGAGGTAGCCGTCTGCCGTCTCCGGGTGGTCGCTCAGGCCGTGTTGCCGGTCGTCACTCACGCTCCGTTGCTGTCGGTGGTGTTTGTTTTCCTGGCTGTCGGTGGTGTCCGTGTGTGTGTCCTGTCGCTGTGCGTGTGGCTGTGTCTCGGGTTGTGCGTGTGGCTGTGTCTCGGGTTGTGCGTGTGGCTGTTCGCCTGTCGTGTGCCCCACCGTCTGTGCGCCCGTCACGGCCGGCAGCCACCCGGCGGCGACGACGGTACAGACGACGATTAGTAGTGTCGTGTGTCTCCGCTCCATCTGTGTTCAGTACACCGTGCTGTCGAGTCGTTCCCGCAGTGACTGTTCGTCGAATGCGTTCTCGATCGCCCGGAGGTACCCCTCGACGGCGAACGACAACGCCGCCTGCCGTGGGTGACTCGGCATCGGCGACGACTCCCGCTCGACCATCTCGTCGACTGCCTCGAACGGCTCTCTGACGGGCGAGTCGACCGTCACCTCGCTGCGGCGTGCTCCGATTGCCTCGTCTGCCGTCCCCCGCCGGTCGCGCAGCGACTCCAACAACGCCCGGCGGTCGCCGTCGAGACAGTCGAACAACGCCGCTGGGTCGTATCCGTCGCGCCACGCCGGCCGGTCGTCCGACATCCCCGCGCAGGCGGTGAACAGATCCACGTTGCGTTTGTCGTTGAGCGCGACCTTCGTCCGTTCGAGCAACTGCTCGCCCACGTCCAACAGCTCTCGCGTCACCGTGTCCGGGTCGGCGTCGAGCCCGACAAACTGGTGACCCGCCGCGGGCAGTTCCTCGATCACGCTCGCCAAGCTCTCGATCACCGTCCCGTAGTAGTGGTGGACCGCACCGTCGAGCTGTTTGGACGGCTGGAGTTCGCTGGTTGCGTCCCCGAGCGCCGCCACCCGGTCGGCCTGTTCGGGCGACAGTTCGTACTCGAAGTGGAGGTCGATCTGGCTCGGTTCCGTCCGGTCGCGCGCGACTGTCACGGGCTGCTCGGGGACAGTGAACGCGTCGCCCGCCTCAGCCCGGACGGTGTACTCGCCGACGACGAGCCCGTCGAACTGCACCGTCCCGTCGGCGGCCGTCTCTCCGGTCCGTGGACCGCCGGTCACGTCTCGGTCGTCTGCCGGCTCGACAGTGACATCGATCCCTGCGGCCGGCTCGCCGTCGACCGTCCCCGTCACGGCGAGCCCGCCGGTGTCGACTCCGAGTCTGATCTCTGTCGTCCCGTCATCAAACAGGGTGTGCTGTTGTTCGGTGTCCTCGTACACCTCGTGGCGTGTCCGGACGGAGACCCGCCGTGCGTCCGGCGAGAGTTCAAACACCGCCTTGCCGGCGGCGTCCGTCCGTCGTGTCTTCCCGTCGACGGTCACGGCGACATCCCCGATTGGCTCCCCCTGGTCGTCGACCACACGCAGTGTCTGTGCCTGTGGTGCGAGCCGGATCGTCACCGTCTCGCTGTCGCGTGGGTCCACCTCGACGCGACTGGCGGTCATCTCTGCGTCGTGTGTGGTGAAGACGTGTGTCTCGGGTGGAAGCTCGAGCCGCTCTCGCCCGCCCTTGACACTGAGCGTCTCTCTCCTGTCGTCGACACGCCGTGCCCCACCCTGTCCGCGTCGCTCGTCGGCGGGGCGGCTCTGTCCACGACGACCAGACTGGCGTCGGTCACCGCCAGCCGTGTCGTCGGTCGGAAGCGGATCGACCGGCTTGTACGCCACGCGGACGGCTTTGTCCGTGCGTGAGCCGTCCGGGTTCTCGACCTCGACTGTCACCGGCACGCCGTTGCCGCCGCCGGACGGCCCACCGAGAACACCGCTCTGGACCAAGACAAACGCCCCGCCGCCGACGACGATCAAGCCGGCGACGCTGGCGAGGACGAGGAGCGTGACCGGGAGCCCTCCATCACCGTCGCTGCCGACGGCACCAGCGCTGGGCACACTGATCTCCCCGTCGACCGTCTCGCCAGCCTCGACCGGGTAGACGCCCGCGTCCGTCTGGACGAACAGCTTGTAGCCGTCACCGGAGGTGAGCCCGACGCCGCGGAGCCGAAGCACACCCCCCGCGAAGGTCGCGTTCACCTGCTGAGTGCTGTTCGTCCCGATCACGCGGACGCTGGTGACGTTCGCGGTCTTGATCCGCTCACCGAGTCCCGTCGTGTTCACCACCGTCGTCGTGTTCGTCGTGTTCTGCGCGTCGATCCTCCCGGTCGCGACCGGGTGGAGCCGTGTCTCGTTGTGCCGTAGTACCGACTCGCCCTCGTAGCCGACAGTGACGTTCATCGACGAGACGTTTGCGAGTCGGGGACTGTCGAGCCGCAGGCTGTCCCCGTCGGCGACTGCCTGTGTCGTGTACCGACCGTCGGCCTCGACTGTCACGTTGTAGCGCGTCCCGTTCAGGAGAACGGGACTCGACAGCCGTACGCCGCCGTCCGTCGCGACGACGCGGCTCTGGTCTGTCAGACTCCGTGGATCGAGCCGGATGCCGTCGGCCGTGACGCGGGGCGACGACCCGGTGACCTCGAACGAACGTGGCGGGAGGAAGTACTCTCGGAGGTCCGCCCAGTCGACGATCAGCGTCCCGTTCTCGCGGCGCGCCTCGGCGGTTTGCAGGGTATCACCCTGTTGGAAGGTGAGATCGACACTCCCGGTGCCGACCGAGACGTTCGTCCCGAGTCGCACCGTCCGGTCTGTCGCGTTCAGCCGCGCCCCGCTGCTGTCGAGTTCGACGTACCGCAGGTCGACCTCCGTCTCTGTCCCGACAGTCTCGCCGTCGACGGCGACGCTCACGGTCGCTTCTGCCAACTGTGCGTCCGGGAGATCATCAGGAGCGACACTGTCGATCCCGCCGGTCAGGTTCCGGTCGTACTCCTGTGTCCCGCTCCCGTCTGCCGAGCTAACCGTCACCGTCACGCTCGTGTTCGCCGAATCGGTGACGTTCGCCAACTCGATCTCAAGCCGTCCACGGTCGGAGTCGATCCGCTCGACGGTGACGTTCTCCGCTGCGACTGCCCCGGCGTTCGCGGTGGCGTTCGGCGCAGCCGTCACGGCAGGTGGTCCGGCGGTGCCGTGCGACGCGTCCGCGGCCACCGGCGCGGCCACGACACCGAGGAGGACGACCAACAGGGCCGCGGCGAACAGTCGACCGGCGGTGCTGTGCGTGTTCCTCACCAGTCGTCACCTCGCGTTCGCATCGACGTACTCCTCGAGGTTGCGCTCCAACGTGTCGAGTTTCCGTTGTGGGATTGTCGACCCGCTCCCGAGTTGGCGGGCGGCCTCTAGGTTCTGTTTGTGTGCCTCGTAGCTGTCCGCCGAGTGGTCGAGCAACGGGTTGAGATCGAACCCGCCCAGCAACAACAACACGTCCACGTCGCTGCCGCGGCGGTCCGTCGGGGTCACGGTCGTCATCCCGACGGCACCCGCGATCCCTTTCTCCCGTTTCCAGGCGTCGAACGCCCGGTCGATCTCGTTGGCAGTCACCTCGTCGCGTTCGATCATCCGCTCGGGCGCGCGGACAATCGCGAACGCCGCACGCGACGTTGACGGGTCCATCGGGACGAACGCGTTGTCCGCCGCCTTGTCGAACATCAGCTCGTAGTCCAGCATCTTCCCGTTGAGTTCCGTCGCCACCGCCGGCGTGAAGTGGTACGCCCCGACGGCAGAGGGCTTCGCGACGTAGTCTTCCACGTCGATAACGCTCTGTGACTGCCGGCCTGCGCCGATCATCAGGTCCAACGCCTCGACGATCCGCTCGTTCACCCGGTCGTAGCTGTCGCGGCGGCCGTCGCTCTGGTCGATGTGGGAGTTGCCCGCAAGCAGTGTCATGTCGGCGTTCTGCCCGCCGTCGTCCCGCCGGAGCAGCCGCGACAGACCCAACCGGGCGTTGAACTGCCGTTGTGCCGGCTCGTTGTAGTACGGCCAGATCCCGACCGTGATCCGGACGGCGTCGTCGATCCACGGGCCGTAGTCGACGGAGTCGATCGCCGTCTGCTCGTCGAACTCCCGCAACAGATACGGCACCGATCCGTTCCCCGTTCCGCCGCCGAGCGTCGTCACGAACAGCTGTGCGTCCGCGCTGATCATCCGGTCGTCGACATCGTCCGCGATCTCGTCGATGTCGCCTTCCGTCTGACGCTCACCCGCCATGAAGTCGTTGCCGACGCCGCGTTTGTCGCCGAACACGCGGACGTACTCGTCGAGATCCTCGTCGACATCGCCCTGTTCGATTGTGTTCCGGATGTCCGCGCGATTCGTGTTCAACAACAACACCCGCTCGCCGATGCCGGGGTTGTCCTCGCGTGCCAACAGCTCTGCGGCGACCCGGTTGCCGCCCTCGCCGGCTGCGACGACCCCCCAGCGTGTGAACGTGTCTGCTTGTGCCATCAGTTACTGTCCTCCACGCGACGGGCGCCCCTCAGTGTTGTCCTATTTTGTGTCACGTCGACCACCTCTGTCGCCGACTCACACCGCACCGACCGCTCGGCCCAGGTCCAACTCACGTCGGCTGCACCTCTCTTCGCTCCACGGTCACGTCCAGCCCGGTTCCTCTGATGACCGTCTCCAACAACCCGTCGGAAATCGGGACGGAGAGATACCGGCTTCGGATCGTCTCGAACGTCAGCGTCTCCCCGCCGTCGACGACGGACTGCCGGACGGCGTGTTCGACCCGTTCGGCCAGTTCGTCGTGGTCGTACACCAACACACGCCCGTCGTCGAGCCTGGCGTCGTGTCCCGCCTCCTCGGCCCACAACGCGAGCAGACACGGAACGTACTCGTCGGTGATTGGGAACTCCATCTCCGGAGCGAGGTGGCTCTCCCGGTCGAACGTCCGTTCGAGTTCGCCCGCGACCGTCGGGATCTGTTCCCGCACCGCATCGCGGTCCCGGCCACACACTCGCTGTGCGACCGACTGGCGTTCGACGGTCAGTTCAACCTCCCTATCGGCGGTGACCCGGACGGTCTCGGAGACGGTCGGGAACGACCCGTCGTCGACGGTCGCTGTCACCTCGTACTCCCCGTACGAGAGCCGCTCGAACGATTCCCGCGTGGCAACGTAGTCGGTCGCCCGCGCAGTCCGGTGGTCCGACTCCCCGTCCACGTCGAGCTGGAACTCGTACTGTGAGCCGTCGTTGTCGGCGAGCCGGGCTGTCACCGTCAGCGTGTACGTCTCGCTCCCGCCCGGTGCCGACAACGTCGGCCCGCTCGGATCGTACTCCACTTCGGGGTTGGCGTCGGCGTACAGCTGCATAAACTGCTCCGGGCTCGCGACCCGGAGACTCGACCCCTCGACGCGCCCGGTCGTCCGGAGGGTCTCGTCGATCTCGTCTTCGACCATTCCGTACGAGTCTGCGACGCTCGCCTTCTCCGTCGCCGTCTCGACGGCGTCGGTCAGTGCGCCGACCGCGTCGACCCACGTCGTTCGGAACACCGACAGATCCTCGGCGCTCCGAAGCTGTCCGGCGTAGTCGCGTCCCGCGGCGGCAGGAACGGTGTAGAAACCGACCGGGATGTCCGCTCGTTGGATCGTCTCGATGTTGGCGTCCAGATCGGCCTGAAGCTGCTCGACCGTCGCCCGACAGTGTTTCCGGAGCCGACGTTCGGCGTCTGCCAGCGCCGACTGGTCCATCGCGGTGTCGATGTCGCCGATCTCATCGCCGATCTCGCTGACGGCCTCGACGTGCTCGCGGTCGACGTAGGTCTCGACTACACTCTGATCGACCGTCTCGACGAGCGCCTCGACGGTCTCGCGGCGGTCGTCGAAGGCTTCCCCGACGGCCGCCTCGGCCGTGCTGGTCGCCTGCTCGATCGCCTCGACTGCCGTCTCGATCTGGCCGTCGGCAGCGGCCGACTCCGCCCGATCTAACGACTCTCTGATCGTCGCCGGGTCGCCGTCGTACTGTTGGATCGTCTCCGCGACCTGGTTGGCCGCCCGTTCGACGGTCGCTCTGCCGGTCTCACGCGCCTCCGACAGCGTCGCCGCAGCGTCGTCCGGGTCCGACGGCGTCGCCGACGGGGGGACGGAGTCGATGTCCGAGGCCGGGAGCACGTCCGGCGCGAGCCGGCCGAGAGCGTCGTCTGCACGCCGGATCTCCGTCTCGACGAACTCCTCGAAAGAGGCGTCGCGCTGGCGAGCAAACTCGGAGACGGCCTCCTCCAACGAGTCGAACTCGCGGGGGTTACTGGGGTCGTCGATCTCGAACGTTCCGTCGTCGGGCGACACGGTGACGCCAGCGGCCGCGAAGTCGTCGACGAGCTGGTCGACCTGGGTGTCGAGCCGGCCCGTCTCCCACGCCGGGTGGTGGCCACGCCGGCGGTTGTACGTCGTCACCTCGTCGCGGAATGTCGTCGCCGCGCTCCGCGCGCGGTCGTGGACAAACTCCCCAGGCGTTGTCGCGTTCTGGTTGATCGTCATCTGGACGTACACCGCGATCCCGACCGCGACCACCAAGGGTACGCCGACCCCCGCCAGCCCGACGCCGATGTCGGACCCGGTCGCAAGCAACACACTCGCACCCACCCCGCCGGCCAACAGAACGACCGCGACCAGTCGTAACGCGTTCCCGACTGCCGGCCGCATCAGATCATCACCTCCAGGAAGCCGAGCGCAACCGGCGCCGCCAGTCCGCCGACCAACAACAACGCGCCGACAGCCAACGGGATGAGCACGTCACCCAGCGACCGTTGTGAGCCGCTGTCGTACGTCTGGTCGAAGTCGATGGCCTCGCGTCGCCGTCTGGCGTAGAACCCACCGACCGCGGCCCCGATCACCAGTCCGCCGACCGCGCCGCCAGCGAAGAACAGTCGGACGCTCGACGCGACGGACGCCACGCGGCCGTCGACTGCCGTGCGGTACATCCGTAGCCTATCGCGTGCGGCCGTCTGTGTCTCGGTGACCGTCGCCGCCGCTCCGTCGGCGACCTCGAAGGCAGCCTGATCGTCGCCGGTAGCTGTCGCCGCGAATCCCGCCTCACCGAGTCGTGCGGACGCTCGTCCCAGCCGGGTCAGCGCCGCCGAGACGTTACCGGGCACGGCGGTGCCGTCGACCGCGGACGCGTTCTGTGGCAGCGCGTCGAGTGTCTCCTCGACCCGCTGGCGGGCTGTAGAGTAGTTCTCGGCGGCCGTGCGGAACGTCGCCGCGTCCCCCTCGGACGCGAACTGGAGCGTGTACGTCCCGTCCGAGCCGTTCCAGCGTGCCGTGTGGACCGCCGGCACCGTCACCGACGGGCCGACGGCCCTGCTGTTCTGTGAGACCGCGTCCCCGAACGAGACCGTGTCGCCGGCACCCGTCTCGACGACGCGGAGGTGGACACTCTCCGTGCCGCTGTCGACCCGTTCGTACACCGAACTGTTGTCGAGCGTCCACAGCTGGTTTTCGCCCCGTTCTAACCGCTCACCCGACTTGCAGACGACGACTGACAGCTCCGTGCCGGGGTAGAGCCGGTCTCCGTCGCTCACTCGCTCACCGGTCGCGTCGGTGACGACGACGGTGTCGTTCTGTGTGCCGGTGCAGTCGGCCAACGGGGGTCCGCCGGTCTGTGCGGCGACAGTCGTCGCGGTCACACTGACCGCGAGCACCGCAAGCGTCACCACCAGCGGTTTGAGGCGTCTCACTCCCCTACCCCCCAGTAGACGACTGCGGTCGCGACGACGAGCCCGAGCCCGATGCCCGCCACGAGACCGGCGACTCCGGGGGCGACCGGCGTCCCAAACTCCAGTGCGGGTGCTGCCGCGGTCTGTGCCTCCGCGGCGGCCGTCGACAACCCCTCGACGGACGGTGTCGCCGTGGCTGTCGCATTTTGTGTTGTCGTGGCTGTCGCGTTCTGTGTCGTCATGGCAGTTTGTGTTGTCGTGGCGGCCTGTCCATCTGTCGCGTGTCGTGTCGACGCCGGGCCGCGGCCCGCGGCCGCACGGTCGGCGGCCGCGAGCGTCCCGAGCGTGGCGGCTGCACGACGGTGCCGGCTCACGCCCGCCCCCTCCCGCGGGCTGCGAGCGACTCCAGCTCCGCGATCCGGTCGACATCCCCTCGTGTGAACGTCAACAGTGTCGTGAACGACGCGAGATTACGTTCCGTCAACATCAGTCCCATGTTCACCTCCGAACAGTAGCTGTCGAGCCGGCTCCGCACCACCGACACCTCGATCCGGTAGTCGTCGTCGGCGACGTACCGTTCGGGGGCCCGGATCTGGCCGATCGCCTTTTTCGCCAGACTCGGCGAGAGATCCGCCACCGAGCGTTTCGTGACGGCCAGATCCGCGAGCGTGTCCCCGTCAACCGACTGCCGGCCGACGAACGGGAGGAAGTACCCCGCCAGCGACCGGGTCCGGACGACCGACCGCCCCAGCGCGGCGTACCCCGTCCCGTCCGGGAGTGTCAGCGAGGTCACCACGTCCTGCAGGTCAACCGTCTGCGGATCGAACGACTCGTACTCGCCGGGGTCGATCCGTTCGAGCACTGCCCCAGAGATCAGATCCACGATCCCAGTCGCGACGTACTCGTTGAACTCTCCGAACCGGCCCTCGGCGGCGTCCTCGAACGCCAGCCGTTGGTTGTCGACCAGAACGATCCCGTCGGAAACAGGTTCGAGCCGGTCGAGCCCGTAGACGGCGTTTTCCGCCTGTCGGACGGCCGACACCGTGTCGTCGTCTTCCCGCACGTCGCCTTTCGTGTTCGGCAACACCGCGACGGTGATCACGTCCGTCTCCGGCCCGGAGAACTCCCGGATCGCCTCAACGACGTGCGGGCCGATCCCGCAGCCGGTTCCGCCGCCGAGCCCGACGAAGACGAACGCGAACGACGGGGTCCCCTCCCCGAACTGTTCCTGAAACGCGTCCGCCATCGGACCGACCAGATCGCTCGCGACGGCGTCTGCCTCTCGGGGTTCCCGGCCGAACCCGCCCTGTACCTGTTCTTCGAACCCCGTCGTGTCACCCGCGACGAGTCCTGTTCCTTGTGCGATCCCGTACCACGACTCAGACCCCACATTCGAGAGGTTCTGGAGGTCCCTCGCGGTCGAGTTCACCGCCACCGGTGTCGCCAACGTCGAGATTCGTTCGTTGTCGAAGACGGAGTCGACGAGCGCACAGCCCGCCTGCCCCGCGCCGACGAAAAGGTAGACCATCCGTTCTGTATCTACACACCCTGTTCTGTCTGTTAAAGCTACCGTTTACTTTCTTCCACAAGCATATAGGAAATATACCGAAGGGTCTGTAGACGCCGTCACAGCGGCTCTCTGTCCGTCTCGGCGCCGTGCCGTCTCGCACGGTTTCTCATCTCACCGGGCCGTCGCCGTTCTCACCCACGTAGTTGTCGAAGCATCACGCTGTACTGGTTTTCCTCGTACAACGACTCGGCGGTGTCTAACACCGCGAGTGCGGCCGTGGCGAGTCCCTTGGCCCGTTCTGGCTCTCCGTCGGTAGCCGTCTCGTGAGCCGTCTCCCGGAGATCGTCGACCGTCGAGAGAAACAACAACGGGATGGCGTGGCTGTGGTCCTCGCGGCGATTGACGAACCGTTCGGTGATCTCGCGGCGACGGTCGGCGACCCGCTCGATGGCCGCATCCACGCCGCCGTCCGTGTCACCGGACGGGTCGCCTGCGGCCACGCCGGGTTCTGTCCTGCCGTTTCCGGTGTCGTCACCATTCTCAGGGGCGCCACCACCAGGGGCTGTCGTCGCGGTGTCGTTGTCGTCTCTCGTCTCCGTCCTGTTGTCGGCTTCGGCGAGCGTCTCGGTCAGTTCGTCTCGGTAGAAAGCAGCCTCCCGGCGGACCGCGTACGGCACCAACGGGTCCCCGTCTACGACGGTCTGGAGCTGTTGGTCGAGCTCCGAGAGCCGGTCGTCGACGACGGTCGCAACCGGCTCCGGGAGTGACGACAACGCCGCTCGTGTTTCCCGGAGTGTTGCCCGAGCTGTCTGGAGATCGGTGTCGACCCCATCGAGCGCGGCCGCGGTCTCGACGGCGTCGGCGGTCCGCTCCAACGCGGACTCGATCCCCGGCACCGAGCCGTTCTGGAGCGTCCCGAGCAGTTGCTGGGTGATCCGTTCTGAGGGTGCCCGCGCCTCGGCCACCCGTGCGGCTGCCCGTGCAGCGTCCGGTTCGTCGTCGTGCTCATCAGCCGTGTGTCGGTCTGTCGTCCGGTCGCCGGCCGTCTGTCGGTTACCCACACTCCCCTCGCTCGTAGTTTGTTCGGCCGTTACCTCTCCACGGTCGTCGGCTACGCTCTCGTCTGTGGTCGACTCGCCGTGTTGGTCGGCTCCTGATCTCTGGTCGTCTTCGGCGTCACCGGCGACACGCAGGTGTCCCGACTCTACCGCCTGCCGCAACGCGAGTAGCCGCTCGGAGCCGGAGTCGCCGGCCTCGATCCCGGCGGCGTCCAGATCGAGTTGGCTAGTGATCCGGAACAACGCCGCCTCCCACTCTTTCACCTCCGCCGCGACCGCCGCCGGCTCCGCGTCCGTCCCGAGCCGGTCGGCGGCCTCGCGAATCTCTCCGGACATGGTCACAGCATGTTTTCCCGACCGAGACAGGAGAACAACGCTTCCACGTCGCTCCAGATCTCCCTGACACTCTCGGCCTGCTCGGTTTGCCCCTCGTTTTTCAGCCGCTCGGCGTGTTCGTACATCGACTGCAACGCCGGCATCTCCGGGTTCCACAACATCCCCCACATGTACAGATCGTCCAACTCCGGCGTGACCAACTGGTTCATCTGCACGTCGACCGTCTCGACACCCGCCGTGTTGCCGGCGTCGAGGAAGTCCGGGCCGTTGATGATCTCTTGGAGCCGGCCGTTGGTGACGTACTCTTGGACTGCCGTCATCTTCTCCTCGGGGCCGTAGATCATGAAGTTCCCACCCCACGCCGTCGAGGGGTCGAACTCGGCGAGTCGGTTCTGATCGAGCGCCCGCCGGGCGAGAATCTCCAGTTTCGACTCCGAGACGGTCGCCGACCGGAGCCGACCCAACACCGGCGCGAGCACGACCGCTGGCCGCTCGTCACGGGGCATACTCGCGGGGTATTTGTCCTCGACGAGTCGGAAGCTGTCGGCCACGTCGAAGACGTTCCCGCGGATCGACATCGTCGCGTCCTGGTCGACGAACTGTGGTGTCGACGACATCGTGAACGCCTCCAGAAACGCCACCAACGGCTTGTTCAGATCGACGAACTGCGGCGGGTTGTACCGTTCGAGCCCGTCGATCCCTGGGGTGATGTCCTTGCTCGCCTCGCGGAGTGCGTCGTTGTTGAACGGGATGATGGCGTCGGCCGCCTGTGCTGTCCGCGCGAGCCCGACCACGCCGTTCGTCTTCCCACGGCCGCTAACCGTCGACTGTTGCTCCCCGACCGACGGGATGACAACCGCGTTCAGAATCGCCTTGTCGATCACTCGCTCGTCGGAGAACACCTGCTCACGGATACGGTTCGCAAGCACTGGTGTCGCACCACAGCCGGTGCCTTTGGTGACACTGTGGATCAACAACAACGCCTGTGCGTCGCGGATGTCCGTCTGTCGCATATCCCACCGGTCCCGGAACGGGTTGGCGTCGCCCTCGAAGTCGACCTCCGCGACAGCCGCGCCGTTCTGCCAGCGGTACCCCATCCCGGAGTTGTCGTGTGCACCGAGCCCGATGATCGTGTTCGTCTCCAGTTGGGCCCTGTCGTAGCCGCGTTCTTCCTGTGCGTAGTAGGTCTGCTCCAGTTCGGCGGTGTTCGTGTTCAACAGGCCGTAGCCGGCGAACCCACCCTCCCAGATCCGCGCACGGCCTTCGTCTTCCGCGACCAACGTGTCCCGCCGCATCAACAACGCGTCGAGGATGTTGTTGCCCGCGCCACCGACTCCGACGACGAACCACTTCTTGCCGACGGAGTCGTTGCCGCCGGCCGCGGTCGATGTCGGCTGTGGCTGGCGAGGCTCTGGCTCCCCGTCGTCGTCGTCCTCGGCGAACAGGTGGTCGAACTCGTCCCCGTACATCGCTCCGACAGCGGCCTCGTTGTCGCCGTGGACTGCACGGACGTGGCCCGCTAGGTCGTCGGCGTTCCACTCGGCCTCGCTCGTCAGACAGATCTTACACTGGTCTGGCATCTGGTCGTTTCCGACGTATCGCCTCTCCTACCTTAGTGTTCCCCTGCCGCCGCCGAAGCGGGACGACGACGGCTCCGCCAACTTGCGGCCAGGTCAGGCAACGAACAACGACATCCAGCCCGGTCGTACAGGTGTGTTACGGCTCAGACGTGTCGGTCCCGGAACCGCTCACGAGTCGTCGCCACTGCCTCCTCGATGTTGGTGTCGCCGGCGGCGGTCAACTCGAGGAACCCAGGCGGCTCCGGGCTCTGGAGATCGACACGGTCGAACAGGTCAGTCTGCCGCTCCGCGAACCGGCGGAGATTCACCAACACGTCCGGGTTGGCCATCGAACTGGGGAGGTCTTCGAGATTGTACTGGAGGAACGTGTCGCCGGACTCGGCCGTAGCTGACAGCTCTCGGAGGACGTACAACACCTCGTCGATGACGGCGTCGGCCTGTGCGACCGTCTCCTCGTTCGTTGCGGTGGTCGAGTCGGACGCCGACTCCGCCACATCCTCCTCGGCCGCCGTCGGCTCGGTCGTCGCGTCTGCGTACTCGAACACGAGTCGGTCGTCGTCGTGGCCGACAGCGACCGCCTCGTCGGCCCGCTCGACGGCTTCCGCGAGCGATCTTACCAGGTCGTCGGTCAACTCCGCGGGGACGTTGGCACCACTGGCACGGGCGTCGACGGCCGACCAGACGGAGCCGGCAAACTCCACGAACACGACGAGTCGGTCGGCCGCCTCGCCGACTGTCGCCGCCTCCCGGCTGGCGGTGTCGAACTCACAGTCGTGGAGCAAGTCCCGCACGCGCCGGAGTTCCCGTTGGAGTTCTCGTGTTCCGCGTGTCGCGTCCGTTCGCCCCGCGACGGCGATCTCTCGGAGCCGGTCGGTGAACGGGAGCCGGTCACGGTCGAGTTCGGACGCGACGGTGTCGAGGTCCGACTCCGCCGTCTCGACGGCGGTGACCACCGGCTCTTCTCTGTCGGCAACGTGTCGCTCGATCCGGTCGAGTGCCTGGCGGGCGTCGTCGACTGCGGCTGCGACCGTCCCGACCGACGCGTCCGACTCGACCACCTCGACGAGCGTGCGGTCGAGTTCGCGGACGTGGACCGCTCCGTCGACGCCCGCGATGTCGAACTCCCGGTAGTCGGTCGGCAGGTTGACCACCTCGTAGGGCGTCCCGAACGACGATTCGACGACGATGTCGCCAAACTCCCCGCGAACGGCGTCTGCCACCCGGTCGCGGAACCCGGACTCGATCCGGTCGACAACCGCCTCCGGTTGGAGCCCGTCGACACGCTGACGCGCGTCGCCGACCCGACTGTACCGTTCTTCGGGGTCGGAGACGGCCCGGCAGTCGGCGATCAGTTCGCGGGCCCCGGTGAGTTGGTCGTCGAACTCCCGGCGGCGGTCCTCGACGGTCCGGACCGCGTCCGGCGCGAGTTCCGCCAACGACTGGTAGTCGTCGAGCCGACGGTCGAACGTCTCCCGGAACGTCGTCTCGACACGGTCAAGATCCGCCTCGACCTCGCCGATCTCCTCGCTGGCCGCGCGGTCGACCGTCTGGCTCCACGGGTAGTCGTACGCTGCGTACACCATCAGCCCGGACGCGCCCACCGGAACCAGCGAGAACAGTCCCAACTGGACGGGGGCGATTCCGGCGTCGTTGCCGTACAACGGAGCGTACACCCCGAAAAACAGGACGAAGAACAACACGCTCCCGAGTGTCGCTGTCCCGTAACTTGCCTCGCGGTGCTCCAACCGGTGCATCGTCACCCCCTGTGTTGCCCACGCGACGGCAATCAGGAGGAACAGCCCTAACACGAGACCCGACGACTGCTTGAAGATCACTGCCGCCTCGTACAACACCGTGATCGACAACAACGGCCCAGTCACCGGCTCGACGCCGGCAGACGCCGACGTGTAGCCGAACAACGCCATCACCGTCTGGCCGAGTGTCACGATCAACGGCAACCCCGCTCCACCCCACGCAACTGTCGAACGACGGCTCCGTGCTGTCGACATAGCCGTCTGTTTGTAGACCGGAGTAAAGTGTTTGTCACCGTGGGAGGTCGTCTCGCCTCTCTCGGCGTGGTACTACGTATCAGATAATCTAAACTAGAAATATAAGTCAAAAATATGGATTGACTGGATTCGAGCAGCAACAAGATGTTTATGTGGTAGTGACCTCCCGTACCGTATCATGGGAGCGAGTGAGGCTGACGACCGGCTGGCGGCAGACCGCGAGGCGTTCGGTGCGGCAGACACGTTGTACGACGCCATCGACGCGATGATGACGGCCGACTCGGAGGCGGCGGCACTCGACACCCTGTTGACAGCCGCGACGGACGTACTCGATCTCACCCAGACCGGCGTCCACCGGCACGACGAGACGGAGCAGGCGCTCGTGCCAGAGGTGTGGAGCGGGAACCTCGAACAGGACCTGGGGAAGCCGCCGGCGTTGGGGCCCGACAGCCACGCCTGGGACGTGTACGAGACCGGCGAACCACTCAGCGTCGACGACTACCACACCGACGACGGGGGGCGTTACAACCCCGAGGCGACGTTCCGGAGCGAGGTGATCGTCCCGCTCGGCGAGTACGGCGCGTTGTTGTCGGCGTCGCCGGAACCGGACACGTTCAGCGACCGCGACCAACGGTTCCTGGAGGTGTTGTGCAACAGCGGCGCGGCGGCGATCCAACGCCTCCGGCGCGCCGAACAGCTCCAGGCCCGCGAGACCGAACTGCGACGGCAGGAGGAACTCCTGCGCGATCTCGCAGACACCGTCGAAGAGAGTGTCCGCGAACTGTTGGCGACGGCCGAGGACGTGTCGAACAGTTCTGCGGAGATCGGGGAGTTGGCCGACGAGCAGGCGGCGACGACCGCAGATGTCGCCGAGGAGGTGGCCGACCTGAGCGCGGTCGTCGAGGAGATCGCCTCCCAGGCGGACAACGTCCGGGAGACCAGCGACGAGACGCTGTCGCTGGCGGAAGACGGCTACGAGGCCGCGACGGAGACGGCCGATCTCGTCGAGGAGGTGGAGACGGCCGTCGGGGACGCCAGCGCGGAGTTCGACCAACTCCGGGCGGAGGTGGCAGAGATCGACGAGATCGTGTCGTTGATCGACGAGATCGCCGACCAGACGAACCTGTTGGCGTTGAACGCCAAGATCGAGGCTGCCAGAGCCGGCGGGAGCGGCGGGAGCGACGCGGCAGACGGGTTCGCGGTCGTCGCAAGCGAGGTGAAGACGCTGGCAGAGGAGACCGCCGAGCAGACGACCCGGATCGAGTCACAGGCCGAGGCGATCAAGAACCGGACAGACGAGACGGTGACACGGTTAGAGACCGCCACGGAGCGTGCCGAGGCGGGTGCCGCTCGGATCACCACCGCGCGGGACACGTTCGGCCGGATCGTCGACCGCGCGACCGAGACCGCAGACGGCGCCGAAGAGGTAGCCAACGCCACCGACCAACAGGCCGCCTCCACCGAGGAGATCACCACCATGATCGACCGGGCGGCCGCCAGCGCCGACGACGTGTCGACGGAGATCGACGACATCACCGCCGCCAACCGCCGACAGGTTCGTCAGGTGGAAGAGATCGCCGACAGCGTCACCGAGGCCAAGCGAACGCTCACCGAGATCGGTGACGACGCGGGCGACACGAGCGAGGGTAGCGACGGAGACGAAACGGCGGCGTCCACCCCGCCGACACCGGGGAGCTGAGTCGGTCGAGCGGCGTTCACGGCGGTGGTGTAACCAGCCGACCACCAACGACTTTTCTGTAGCCGTCGCGACTGTTGACGCGTCAGCGGGGCTCGGCGAGCCGGCCGCGCCGGCGGCGGCCAGCCTCCTCCTGGTCGACGCCGACCGGCTCCGAGCGGGGGGGCAGTCCCGAACGACGGCCACTCAACGACCGATCGACACGACCACTCGGATGTTGACCGGTACGGCCGCGACGAGATACACGACACCTCGGTAGTCGCCGTCGAACACGCCGCCGACCGGGTTCAGATCGAGGCGTCGTGGGTCGGCGGCACGGGAGCGACTGAACGGAACGGCGAGTTGAGCGGTGAGCGCGGCCGGCGAGCGATCCGGGTGAGGATCACGGACGACGGGCCGGGGATTCCGAACGCGGAACTCGCGACGCTCCGGAGCGGGACGGAGACGGATCTCCGGCACGGTCGCGGGCTGGGGCTGTGGCAGCTCCGGTGGGGCGTCGACGAACTGAACGGGACGCTCGCGTTCGACACGGACGACGGGACGACCGTCGAGATCACCGTCCCGCACCGCGGCGAAGAGTGACACACGCGGCGTCTGAGACACCGCTACCGACGGACTACAGCCCGAGGATCTCCCGCGCCTGCTCGGCCGTCGCCGGCGGCCGCCCCAGTTCCTCGGCGATCCGCGCAGTCCGGGCGACCAGTTGGTCGTTGGTCGCGTACTCCCCTTCCCGGTAGTAGAGATTGTCCTCCAACCCGACACGGGCGTGACCACCCAACAGGATCGACAGCGTCGTCAGCGGCAGCTGGTGGCGACTGAAGCCGAGCACGTCGAACTCGACGCGGTCGGGGAGCCGCTCGACCATCGTGAGCAGACTCCGCGGACTCGGCGGGGAGAGGGTCCCGGGTCCGAACACGAGGTTGAGATACGGCGGGTTGTCGAAGCGGTCGAGAATCGACAACGCCTCGTTCAGATGACCGTTGTTAAACACTTCTAGTTCTGGAACAATCCCGCGCTCCTGCATCTCGTCGTGGAGACCAGCGACCATCTCGCGGGTGTTCTCGGTCGTGAGCCGGTCGTAGCGGTTCAGCGGTCCCATGTCGAGACTCGCCATCTCCGGGGGCGGGTCCGTCCGGAGTGGCTCGGCACGGAGCGTGTCCGACGCGGCGGTGCCGCCGGTGGAGTGTTGGACGATCACGTCGTCGGTCGCCGCCCGGACGGCGTCAGTGACCGCTTGGAACCGTTCTGTCGAGAAGGCGCGTTCCCCGTTGTCTCGGCGGGCGTGGAGGTGGACGATGCCCGCGCCCGCCGCCTCGCAGTCGGCGGCCGCCGCGGCGATCTCTGCGGGCGTCTCCGGCAACTCCGGGTGCGTCTCTTTCCCCTGAATCCCGCCGGTGAGTGCCGCCGTGAGGATCGTCGGCTGGCCGTCGAGGTAGTCGTCGTAGCTCACGACCCGTCTCCCTCGCGTGCCGGATCGGTCGCTGGCTGATCGTCACTCGCCGGGTCGGCCTCGGGTGGGTCGTCCCACGCGAGCCCGGCGTGGTCGCGGTAGATCTCACAGTCGGCCGCGGGGTCGAGATCGTACCGTTCGGTACAGATGTCCGCTCGCATCGGCTGGACGAACCGGTCGGCGACGGTGCAGTAGGCGCGTGCCGTCTCGAACTCCGTCTCGCCGTCCGACTCGCGGTACGCTAGGTGACGACAGGCCACGACCTGTCGTTGCGCTGTGAGAACTTATCCCTGCGGACGGCGGTGAACTGTCTCGCCAGTCACCCCGCGGTCGGCGGGCGTCACTCCGCGGTCGGCGGGCGTCACTCCACGCTTGAGGAGCGTCACTCCGCGGTCGGCGACGCGACGTAGTCGTCGTTCAGCTCCCAGCCGTCGTCCGTCTCGACGAGATACTCCCCGTAGTAGGGGACGCGTTTCGCGACCGTCTCCCGGAACGTCTCCCGAATCTCCGGGCGCGTCATCTCGCCCATCGACCGGAGGTCGTCCGTCCGGTTGAGACACCCCTTCAGTTTGCCGTCGTGTGTCACCCGCACCCGACCGCAGTTGGCACAGAACGACTCGTTTTCGACGGGGTCGACGATCTCGACCATCCCGCCGGCGTCGTCGGCCGCGGGGTCGGTGCCGTCGCCGCCGATCCAGTAACGCCGGCGGTCGTGCATCTCGCGGTGTTCCACCCGGTCGGCGATCTCGGCGAGCCAGTCGTGGACGCGGTCGATGTCGACGTTCCACTCCGGGTGACCGGTCAACTCCGGCATGTACTCGATCAGTTGGAGCCGGAGGCCGTCGCTCGCGGCGACGTGGTCGACCATCTCTTCGACGTAGCCTTTCGTGTGTTCGAACACAACCATATTCAGCTTCACCGGCGCGAGCCCGGCGTCGAGGGCGGCCTCCACGCCCTCCAACACCTGCTCGTACGCGCCCGACTGGGTGACGGCCGCGAACGCCTCGGGGTCGAGTGCGTCCTGTGAGACGTTCACGCGGTCGAGCCCGGCGTCGACGAGATCCGCCGCGCGACCGGGGAGGAAGGTGCCGTTGGTCGTCATCGACACCTCCATGCTCTCGGGCGTGCGACGCACGATCTCCGCGAGGTCCTGTCGGAGCATCGGCTCCCCGCCGGTGAACTTCACGCTGTCCACGTCGAACTCCGCGGCGACCTCCAGAAAGCGGACGACGCTGTCGGCGTCCATCTCGTGGTCCTGGGGCGCGGCCGGCCCGCGGGTGTCGCCCAACCCCTCGTTGTGACAGTAGACACAGTCGAAGTTACACCGGTCGGTGAGCGACACCCGTACGCCCGTCACCTCGCGGTCGAACTCGTCCGACAGCGGCACACACCTAATTCCCGACCGCCACACTTCAACCTCCGGATGCGTCGCGGCTCGGCGTAACCTGATTCGGTTTCGCCCGTCATAAGACGGGCGCGTGGAGGGTTCCATCTCGGCGGCGCCTCGCTGCCAGAGAGGTGTCGAGTGAGAATGCTTATTCGCGGGAGGCGCCCAGACGACCCATGGACGAGACGACAGTGCGCGAGCGGCTCGGCGAGGTCGCGGACCCGGATCTGGGCGGGGATCTGGTGTCGCTGGGGCTCGTGAACGCCGTCAGTGTGGACGACGAGGCGGAGGTCGTCCGGGTGTCGTTGGCGCTGGGTGCGCCGTACGCCCCCACGGAAACGGAGATCGCCGGCCGGGTCCGGGAGGCGCTCTCGGATCTCGCGTACGACGTCGATCTGTCGGCGTCGGTGCCGACCGCGGTCGACGACGCCGACCGGGTGTTGCCGGGCGTCCAGAACGTGATCGCGGTCGCCTCCGGGAAAGGTGGCGTGGGGAAGTCGACGGTCGCGGTCAACCTCGCGGCGGGGCTCTCACAACTCGGCGCGCGTGTCGGGTTGTTCGACGCGGACGTGTACGGGCCGAACGTCCCCCAGATGATCGACGCCGACCAGGCGCCGAAGGCGACGGAAGACGAGATCATCATCCCGCCCGAGCAGTTCGGCGTCCGGCTCATCTCGATGGCGTTTCTCGTCGGCGAGGACGACCCGGTGATCTGGCGCGGGCCGATGGTCCACAAGCTGCTCACCCAGCTTGTCGAGGACGTGCGCTGGGGGAAGCTGGACTATCTCGTACTCGATCTCCCGCCGGGAACGGGTGACACCCAGCTGACGATCCTCCAGACGCTCCCGCTGACGGGCGCGGTGATCGTCACCACGCCACAGGAGGTGGCCGTCGACGACGCCCGGAAGGGGCTGCGGATGTTCGGGAAACACGACACGAATGTGCTCGGGATTGTCGAGAACATGTCCGGGTTCCAGTGTCCCGACTGCGGGTCGACGCACGAACTGTTCGGCGCGGGCGGCGGGGAGGCGTTCGCGGCGGACAACGACCTCCCGTTCCTCGGCGGGGTGCCCCTCGACCCGGCGGTTCGGACCGGCGGCGACGACGGCCGGCCGGTCGTGCTCGAAGAAGACTCCGAGACGGCCGACGCGCTCCGGCTCGTCACGGAGCGGGTGGCGAACAACGCCGGGCTGGTGAACCGGCGTGAGGTGTCGATGACCGGCCACGTCACCCACGGTGGGAGCTTGGAGGAGGGTGGCCAGGGGCCCGGCGGTGTCGCCGGCCCCGAGGGTGTGTCGAACCCGGGTGATCCGCACGCCGGACACGACCACTGAAACCGGGTGACGAACGCGGAACGGCGTGTTCTCGGGGGATTCTCTGCTCACGACAAGGAGTTACACAGCCGAGGGCGCGCGCAGCGCTGGCCTCGTGCCAGCGCAAGCAGAGCGGGACCGAAGGTCCCGCTTGCAGTCGGGCGGCTCTGCCGCCCGACGATCGTGCGAGGGACGAGAAGCGCAGCGAAGCGAGCATCGCAGTCGGCTGGGGAGGTGTGAGGTTGCGGTGTGGTCGGGTGGGAGTGAAAGGGGCGACTCGTTCCGCGAAGCACGACGACGCGAGCACCCGAGCCGAGCGGAACGGGTCGGGGCTTTCTGCCTGTTCGTCTTCCTGCGGTGGCTAGCGAGCGACGCGGAGAAGCGCTCTACTTCTCGATCATTCGCACGTCACAGTCCAGACAGATCACCTCGTCGGCGACCCAGTGGGCCTCCGACTGGTTGCAGTCCGGGCACAGCCAGTTCGCGTTGTTGTGCTCTGTCGTCGCGCGCGGCGGTGCCACACGCCCGGCGTCGACGACGTGCTCCAACACCATCGGGAGCCGACGGTTCAGGTACCGCGGCCGCGCGGCGAGATAGGAGGCGTCGCTCGTGTCGCCGCCGTGCATGTCGTCCCACTCGAACTGCGCGGGTGTGTGGCGACTCGTCTGGACGACCGCGGTCCGCAACCCCTCGAAGAACGGATCGGTGGCGACCGAGACGGGGTCGTCCGTCTCCACCGTCTCGTACAGCTGCTCTGCCCGATCGAAGCCGGCGGTGTCGATCCCACCGGCGACGCCGAACGTGCCGCGGTACTCCTCGGCGGCGGCCTTCTCGGCGGTGGTCTGGAGCACGCTGTCGCGGTAGTCGTTCGCGACTGCGATCCCCTCCGTCGCGCGGGTGGTCGCCCGCGTCTTCCGGCCGGCGGCGCGGTAGCAGAACGCCGCGAGCACGAACGCGCCCAGCCCCCACCCCGCGCGGGTGGCGTCGGTGCCGAGCGTGTCGTAGTCGCGGCCGCGACCCTCCAACCCGGCGAGCGTGCCGCGCCCGGCGAGGGTGTAGAGGTCGCCCGCACGATTTGGCTCGCGGTCGATCAACGCGCGAATCGCGGCGTCGCGGCGCGCCCGCGGGTCGTCTTCGATCTGTGTCGGGTCCGGCGAGCGTTCCGGCGGCGTCTGGCTCATAGCTGTTGGTGGGGTTGGATCGGTGTCAAGTTGGCGTGTGTCGGTGTGGCGTGGTGCGCGTTGGGTGTGGGCTGTGTGAGGTAGGTTTTTGTTCGTGGTTGGTGTGGCTAGTGCGTGGCGCAGGATCAGAGTGTGGTGCCCGAGGGACGGTGTGGGTTCGAGATGTTGGCGGGGGACGTTTTGCTTGAAATCTGTCCACCGCCTACGCTATCAGAAGCAGTTGAAGAAAATCGTAATGCGGTCTGCTGGCGTCAGACTACTGACGGACGGGATCGGTGTAGTCTGCACGCAGAAGAAGTCACGGAAGCGAATAGTGGAACTGTAGGAAATGGCTCTGTAGTTGTTATTGATGGATCAAATATAAATAAAATTAATATATCATCATCAAATGATAAGTTCAGATCTCGATACTCAGACTTTTCTGAAGCGGACCTCAATAACGCCGACTTCTCAGAAGCATACCTCACTTCCACTAATTTTTCAGGCGCAAATTTACAGCAGATAAATCTTTCGGGTGCAGATCTCGAAAATGCTAATCTTTCGGAGACAGATCTTTGGAGTGCTAATCTTCTGAAAGCGTACCTCGGAAGTGCTAATCTTTCGGAGGCGGACCTGCGACGTGCAAACTTCTCTAATGCGTACCTCCCTGACGCTGACCTCTCTGAAACCAATCTACAACGTGCCAGTCTTCTGGAGGCAGAATTTGAAGACGCTGACCTCTCAGAGAGTGACTTACGACGTGCCGATCTCTCAGATGCAGATTTTGAAAACGCTCGTCTCTCAAAAGCGGACCTACGACGTGCCAACCTATCAAACGCGTACCTGCCCGAGACCGATCTCGTGAAAACAGATCTATACAAAGCTAGTCTACTAGAAGCAGATTTATATAAATCTAAACTTTTAAAATCAAACCTTCAAAATGCTGATCTTTCGGACGCGCACCTTCGAGATGCTGACCTCTCAAGAGGGAACCTCCAGAGTGCTGATCTCTCGGAAGGAGACCTCAGACGTGCCGATTTGTCGAAAACGGATCTTAAAGATATTGATCTCTCAGAGGCAGATCTCCGGGGTGCCGACCTCTCGGAGGCAAACCTTCGAGATGCTGATCTCTCGGAGGTGGATTTCCGAGGTGCAGATATTTTAAACACAGATCTTCCTGATGCCAATCTTAACAAAGCAAACCTCAGTTACGCTGATCTCTCAGAAGCAAATTTTACCAACGCCGACCTCTCAAAGGCAAAAATTGAAAATACCGAGCTATCGGTAGCGTATCTTGAGGGTGTCAGTTTGCTAGGAGTTGATCTCTGTTCTTTTGATTTATCTGAGAAAAATCTTACAAATGCTGATCTGCGTGGCATTGATCTTTCGAATGCTGTCTTAACAAAAGCTAACTTTCGAAATGCTAAATTTGGGGCTGTAGACACAAATCACCCACCAGCGAATCTCGAAAATGCAGTTTTTAGAGAAGCGGACCTTCGCAGTGTAGGCTTTACTGATGCCAGACTCGACCAGATCGACCTCACCGACGCCCGAATCGACGCAAAAACCAGTTTCGACGCCGAGACGATCTACGAAGACGATGACGGTGTAACGAGTGACCAGCGAGAAGGCAAAGGCGACACCGCGCCGCCGTCTGTCTGGGTTCACCGACAACTCGAACAGGTACATGAGGAGAACGCTCTGAGTTCCATCGCCCGACTGTTCCACATCCGGAAGCAACGCGCCCGCAAGCGCCACTACGCCGCGGAGGCGAACGTCGGAAACTGGCGCGAACTGATTCCGGACCACAGTCTCGACAGCGACACACTCCAGACTCAGATCGGCACACTCCGCGACAGGCTCACCCGAGAGGTGATCACGAGCCGCGCCGGTGACATCCGCGAGAGACTCACCCGAGAGAGCGTACGCGACCGACTCCAGAACGCAGGCGGTCGACTCACACGTCTCGGAAGACGCCTGCGAGGGAACCCCGTCCGCAAGATCGCGCAGTGGGTTCGCGGACGCCGCGACTGGCAGGCGTACGTTCGTTGGCTCCAACTCCGGACGTTCGAGGTGACGATGGGCTACGGCGAACGGCCCTCGCGGGTGATCGGGATGGCCGCCGCGTGTGTCGTCGGCTGTGCGCTGCTCTACCCGCTCGGGAACTGGGTCGTGCCGAACCCCGGCAGTGTCGAGGCGGCACAACGCGGCCTCAAGAGCGACATCTCCGGCGACACGGCTGTGGACGCGGCCGTCCGCTACCCGTCGCTCCCGAACAACCTCGCCGCGATTCCGTCGTATCTCGACGGCCTCGCCAGTACGCTCGCGGACAGCATCTACTTCTCGACAGTGACGTTCACGACGCTGGGGTTCGGCGACTTCAGTCCGGTCGGGTTCGGGCGCGTGCTCGCGACCGTCGAGTCTGCGCTGGGGGTGACGTTGTTCGCCGTCTTGGTGTTCGTGCTCGGGCGGCGCGCGACGCGGTGACGACCGTCGCAGCTCACGCCTCGACAGCTCGCTCCGTGTCGTCTCCCGCGCCCACACCGAGGTCGATCCGCACCGTCTCGTACGGCACTACCGGCCGGTCGCCGTCGAACCGGACCACCTCGTGAGCCGCGAGCCGCTCCAGCGTCTCGGCGACCGCCTCCCGATTCTCGCCCGCGAGCCGCGCCGCCTGCGCCACGCTCGCAGGTTCCTCGTGTGCGACGAGCCGGAGCAGTGTCACCGCCTCTGGCGAGAACACCGCGAACAACGACTGCGCGTCGGGAAACGAGAGCCGACGCGGGTCGTCGTCTGTCGTCGTGTCCGCGTCCGCGAGCGCCGTCGCCATCGCGTCACGCGCTCGCCGTTCGACATCTGTGAGCGATCCGACCGTCACGAGGAGTGTGTTTTGACTCATTCTCGATCACCCGTCTGATCTTCGTGGAAACTCGCCCCATTCACCGAGTCTGGAGTCTCCACCAGGAACTGGTTGAGAACCGACTCGTAGCCTGGGAACTCGTACGCCTCGTCTACACCGTCCTGTGTGTGCCGTTCGTGGACTCCATGGGAGTTGTCGTATCTGACGATTGTCTCACCGTCAACTGTACCGTAGTGCAGACGATACTTTATTCCGTCGGGGAACTTCTCTGACTCGGGAACGGAGAGTACTCGAACTCTAACGACTGTCTCGCTACTCTGAAAGTGCGTCTCGTCGTACAACACATTGACATCGTCCGCCGGTGCCATCGCCTGCCCTGTATTTAGTCTAGGTAGTCAAAAGTGTTGGTTCGCGCCAGGGCTAACTACTGTACCCGTACAAGATGTTGTGAATGCTATACAGACACCTGCAAGTGACGCGCGGCTGGTCCTTCGGGAGTCATTAAACCCCGGCGCACCAACACGCGAGTATGCAACCACGAGATCTCTCGGCGCACGCGCCGTACGTGCCGGGGAAGGGAATCGAGGAGGTGGCACGCGAGTTGGGTGTCGAGCCCGACGAACTGGTCAAGCTCTCCTCGAACGAGAACCCACACGGCCCGTCGCCGGCGGCCGTCGAGGCCGCCCAGTCGGCCGCAGAGGGGGTCCACCACTACCCGAAGGCGAGTCACACGGATCTGACCGCCGCCGTCGCCGACCGGTGGGACGTGACACCCGAGCAGGTGTGGGTGTCGCCCGGTGCGGACGGCTCGCTGGACTACGTCTCGCGGGCGGTGTTGGAACCCGGCCAGGAAGTGCTCGTCCCCGAGCCGGGGTTCGCCTACTACTCGATGAGCACGCGCTACCACCACGGCGAGGTGACGACCTACGAACTCCACAAGGCCGACGGGTTCCAACAGGACGCCGCGACGGTGCTCTCGGCGTACGACGGCCAACGGATCGTCTACGTCACCTCTCCGCACAACCCGACCGGGACGGAGTTCCCACGCGAGGAACTGCGGGAGTTGCTCGCGGCGGTCGACGACGACACGCTCGTCGCGGTCGACGAGGCGTACGGTGAGTACACCGAGCGCGCCTCCGCGGCAGAGTTGCTCGACGAGTACGACAACCTCGCCGTGACACGCACGTTCTCGAAGGCGTACGGGCTCGCGGGACTCCGGATCGGCTACGCGCTCGTGCCGGCGTCGTGGGGGGAGGTGTACGCCCAGATCAACACGCCGTTCGCGGCCAACAAGGTCGGCCTGCGCGCGGCGCTGGCGGCGTTGGACGACGACGACCACGTCGAGCAAAGCGTCGAGACAGCCGCCTGGGCCCGCGAGTACATGGCCGAACGGCTGGGTGTGCCGACCGTCGACGGCGCGGGCAACTTCCTGCTCGCGGAGGTCGGCGGGGTCGAGACCGACGGGACAGACGTCGACGCGGAGACGCCTGGCGCGGCGGTCGCGGCCGCCGCCAAGCGCCGCGGGGTGATCGTCCGCGCTACCGGTTCGTTCGGACTGCCCGAGCACGTCCGGATCTCCTGTGGAACGCGCGAGGAGACCCGCACCGCAGTCGAGACGCTGAACGACGTGTTCGCGGAGTTGGGCGCGGCGGCGTTCGACCCCGACGCGGCGGGCCCGCCGGACGCGGCCGCCGACGGCGGCGATCCGTCGACGGGAGACGAAACACCCGAGACGGAGGGGGACGCCTCGTGAGGGTTGCCGTCACCGGCACCCCCGGAACGGGGAAGACGACCGCAACAGAACGCCTCGACGAGACGGTCGTCCACCTGAACGACCTTGTTCGCGAGCAGACGGGCGGTGACGCCGGCGACGCGGCCGCCAGCGAGACAGGCGGCGGGTTGGTCGCCGGCCGCGACGACGAACGCGACAGCCTGATCGTGGATCTAGACGCCGCGGCCGAGTTGGTCGACGAACGGGTCGCGGCAACAGACGGGCCGGTCGTCGTCGAGTCACACCTCGCCCACCGGCTGGCGGCCGACCGGGTGGTCGTGTTGCGCTGTCGGCCGGACGTGCTCGAAGACCGCTTGTTGGAGCGCGGTGAGCCACCCGAAAGCGCGGCGGAGAACCGCGAAAGCGAGGCGTTGGACGTGGTGACGGGCGAGGCGGTCGAACGGCACGGGGACGCCGTCTACGAGATCGAGACGACGGAGGCGACCCCAGACGAGACGGCCGCCGCAATCGAGCAGGTCGTCGCCGGCGAGCGGGAGCCGGCGGTCGGCACCGTCGATTACATCGAGTACGTATGACGTTGGATCGGTTCCGTCCCGTGGCCGAGCGCGGACTGACACCGTTTGTCGCGGCCGCCGACCGACTCGGGCTGTCGCCGGACGGCGTCAGCGTCGTCGCCTTCGGCTGTGCGGTTGCGGCGGGCGCCGTCTTCGCGGTCGCTACCCCGATGGCGTACGTCGCCGGCAGTCTGCTCGTGTTGGGCAACGGCTGGCTCGATCTGGTCGACGGCGCACTCGCCCGCGAACAGGGGGTCGACTCCTCGGGCGGTGACCTGTTGGATCACGTGCTCGACCGCTACGCCGATCTCGCGGTGTTGGTCGGGCTCACCGCCGGCGTCGGCCAGTGGGTGTTGGGACTCGCCGCGGTGACGGGCGTGTTGATGACCTCGTATCTGGGCACACAGATCCAGGCGGTCGGGATCGGTCGCGAGTACGGGGGCCTGTTGGGCCGGGCCGACCGACTCGCACTCGTCGGGGTCGTCGGGGTCGTCGCCGCCGTCGTGCCGGTGACGGTCGCCGTCCCGCTCGTCGGAACTGTCGGCGTCGTCGGGGTGTTGCTCGCGGTGTTCGCGGCTGTGGGCCACCTCACCGCACTCCAACGGTTCTGGGGCGCGTGGTCGGATCTGGCCTGACGGCGCCGCTCCGGTTCGACGCGGCGTCTCATTGGCGAGTGACGACCGTCACTGCCAGGTGACGTACGTCAGCGCCGCGATCCCGACCGTCTCCAACACCTGGAGCGCCATCATCACCTCAACCGCGAACCCCGGGAGCGCGGGGGCAGTCGAGTAGAACCACAGCGCGACGACGTTCTCCGCGAGCAGGAACGCGGCAAACACCATCGAGCCGAGCGTGAGCGGCGCCTTCACCTCGCGGTAGGTGCGCCCCCAGACCCCCAACAGGACGAGCAGGAGGAGGATGTTCGTGCCCGCGGCGACGCGCGCGGCGTCCAACAGGAGACTCACCGCTGGCCACCTCCGGATCGGTCAGTGAGCGTCCACTGCGTGGTCGGCGTCTCCGAGTCGGGAGGTGTCCACTGTGTGGTCGGCGTCTCCGAGTCGGGAGGTGTTCGCTGTGTGGTCGGCGTCTCCGGGTCGGGAGTCGTAGCCGGCGAGGTCGGGGCAGCGTGGTGTGGCGTGAGCATGTCAGTCGTCCACCTGTGAGAGGATTCGTTCGACGGTGTCCCAGTTGGCCCGGGTGCGGTCGCTGGGGAGATACACCGCGCCGTAGTCCGTGTCGCCGCTGGTGACGACGCCGTTCTCCTCGAGCACGTCGAGGTGGTAGCGCACGGTGTTGTACGCCAGGTCCATTTCCTCGGCGAGCCTGTTGGCGTTGCGCGGCCGCTCGTCGAGGGCCGCCAAGATCCGGGCGCGGTTCGGTCCTCCGCGTGTCCCGGCCAACGTCTGCCAGAGGACCGTATCCATCCTCAGCCGGTTCTCCACCTCGCGGCAAGTATCCACCGACACGCTGTCGCCCGGTCGGCGCCGCCGAGAGTCCAGTTGCTCCCCGCGTCGAGCCGGTGATCTGTGGCGGAGCGACGGCCGGCCGATCACACGCTCTCGTCGGCGGACCGAGAGTATATTACTTTCGACGAACGCCCGATTTCGGCCGAGAGAGCAGCTCACGACCGAACTGAGTCGAAATTGAGAGAGAGTCGCACTCCATCCCCGAAATGATACTTCCGGGTGTGGTGACTCACTCCGTCTGCATGCCCCGCGACACGACGCGACGACGGTTGCTCGGAACGCTCGGTGTCGGTGTCACGGCCGGTCTGGCCGGCTGTGGGAGTGGCGGCGAGACGGCGACGCCCTCCACGACGGATACGCCGACGGACACCGCGACGGATACTGCGGCAGGTGAAACGGACGCAACAACACAGACGGACGCGGTCGGCGCGGTCCGGGTGGCACACCTCTCCCCGAACGCGCCGAGTGTCACCGTCTTCCTCGACGGGACCGTTGTCTTCGAGGATCTCTCGTACGGGACAGTGACCGACTACGGCGGCGTTGCGGCCGGCGAACGGACGGTGCGGATCGCACCCGCAAGCGACACGGAGGAGACGGTGTTTGAGGGCTCCGTCTCGGTTGCGGGCGACACCGGCTACACGATCGCCGCGACGGGTGAACTCGGCGCGGACGACGACCGCTCGTTCACCCCGCAGGTGTTGACCGACGACGTGACCGACCCCGGCGACAACAACGCCCGACTCCGACTCCTCCACGCCTCGCCAGACGCCCCGGCGGTGGACGTGCGGCTGCTCGCAGACGACGAGCCGGTCGCGACCTTCGACGGCGTCGCCTTCGGGCAGGCGTCGACCGCGACGGTGCCGCTCGGGGAGTACACTGTCGAGATCCGTGGCGACACGCCTGACGACGACGGCGATGTGATCGCCGCCTACGATCTGGATCTGGCCAACGGCGGCACCTACTCCGCGTTCGCGGTCGGCTACCTCTCCCCGGAGTCGGTGCCGGACGACGTTTCCGGGGAGCGTGGGTTCGACCTCCGGGTGACGCGGGACGACGGCGGCACCCAACAGGTGGAGGCGGTGCCCGCACAGGCCGCGTTCCGGGTGGCACACCTCTCGCCGAACGCCCCCAGCGTGGACGTGCTCACCGACGAGATGCTCACGCTGAGTGATCTCGCGTTCGGCGACGTGTCGGAGTACCGACCGGCAGGCTCCGGTGGGCGCCCGGTGGAGATCAGGCCGGCCGACGACCCACAGACGAACGTGTTCGCCGGACGCATCCCGTTCGAGAGCGGCGTCAACTACACGGTCGCCGCGGTCGGCGAGGTGGGTGACGGTGATTTCCCGTTCGAGCCCGTGGCGCTCCGTGACGACAACGACCCGCCGGGCGCGGAGACGGCCCGTGTGCGACTGGTCCACGCCGTTCCGGACGCGCCCGCGGTGGAAGTGGTCGCTGGCGACGGGAGTGTCGTCTTCGACGGCCTCGCGTACGGGAACGGCGCGTACACGGAACTGCCGGCCGGCGAGTACAGCCTGTCGGTGTACAGCGACACGGGCGACAACGAGGGTGAGCCGATCACTACCGTCGATGTCGCCGCCGAGGGGAACGCGGTGTACACCCTGTTTGCCGCCGGCTACCTCACTGCCGACGACGAACCTGCCGACACGGCGCTCCGGGTGGTGTCCGTCCGCGACGACACCTGAGGAGACGACGACCTCCGGTCGGATTCGTTCGGTTCCCCGCCTGCCCGCGCAGTCGCGGGCCCTTCTTGAGTGTCGCGCCCCTACGACGGGGTGATGAGCAACTCGACCGCGCGAAACCGGCTGGCCGACGAGGCGAGCCCGTACCTGCGCGACCACGCGGACAACCCCGTCGACTGGCAGCCGTGGGACGAGGCGGCGTTGGCGACCGCCCGCGAGGAGGAGAAACCAATCTTCCTCTCGGTGGGGTACGCCGCCTGCCACTGGTGTCACGTGATGGCCGACGAGTCGTTCGAAGACGAGACGGTCGCGGACCTGCTCAACGAGGCGTTCGTCCCGATCAAGGTCGACCGGGAGGAACGCCCGGATCTGGACCGCGTCTACCAGACCGTCTGCCGGAAGGTGACCGGCGGCGGCGGGTGGCCCTTGTCAGTCTGGCTCACGCCCGACGGCGACCCGTTCTACGTCGGCACCTACTTTCCGCGCGAGCCGCGCGGAGACCGCCCTGGCTTTCTGGAGGTGTGTCAGAACGTCGCGGACTCCTGGCGTGACCCCGAACAACGCCGGGAGATGGAGCGCCGCGGGGAGCAGTGGGCCGCCACCGCCCGCGACGAACTGGAGTCGACGAACGCGACTGCGCCGGTCCGGGAGAGTGACGCCGACAACGCCGCCGTCGAGGGGTCACTCGACGACGCGGTGACGACCGCGATCCGGAGCGCCGACGACGAGTACGGCGGGTTCGGGCCCAGCGGGCCGAAGTTCCCCCAACCCGGCCGTGTCGACCTGTTGTTGCGTGCGGCCGACCGCGCGAACGACGCCGAGCCGCTCCGGGTCGCCACCCAGACGTTGGACGCGATGCGTGAGGGTGGGCTGTACGACCACGTCGGCGGCGGCTTCCACCGTTACTGCACGGACCGCGACTGGACTGTCCCGCACTTCGAGAAGATGTTGTACGACAACGCCTCGTTGGCGCGGGTGTATCTCGACGGCTACCGGCTCACCGCCGACCCAGAGTACGCCGTCACCGCCCGCGAGACGCTGGCGTTCCTCTCGCGTGAACTCTCTCACCCCGACGGCGGGTTCTACGCTAGCCTCGACGCCGACGCCGGCGGCCACGAGGGCGCGTTCTACGTCTGGGACGACGACTCGCTGGCGGCGGCGTTGTCTGCGGAACTCGACGGGGAACTGCTCGCCGAGATCGGTGCCGACGCGGAGACGACGGTCGACACGGAGACGGCAATCGACATCACTCGCGACCGGTTCGGAATCGACGAGCCGAACTTCGAGCGCGGGACGACCGTGTTGGGGATCGCGACCGGTGTCGAGACGCTGGCGGACGACTACGATCTCGACCCGGCGACGGTTCGGACGTTGCTGGGCGAGACCCGAGCGGCACTGTACGACGCCCGCGAGACGCGGGAACGGCCGCCGTGTGACCGGAAGGTGATCGGCGCCTGGAACGGGTTGGCGGTGTCGGCGTTCGCCGCCGGCGCGCGCACCTTGGAGCCGTCACTCGCGGACCGGGCGAGTGAGGCGCTCGCGTTCGTCCGTGACCGACTCTGGGACGGCGAGCGACTCGCGCGCCGCTACGTCGACCCCGAGGATGTCGGCCGTGTCGGACACGTCAACACCGATGACACGGGCGACGCTAGCGGGGACGACGCCGACGAGGGAGACGACCTCGACTCGACCGACCGGGTTCCGGCCGCCGAGCAGGTCGGCGGCGCGAAGGGGACGGGGTATCTGGCGGACTACGCGTTCCTCGCGCGGGGCGCCTTCGAGCTGTACGGCGTCACGAGCGATGTCGAGCATCTCGCGTTCGCGCTCGATCTCGCGGAGGTGATCGTGGCGTCGTTCTACGACGCCGACGAAGGGACGATCTTCGCGACGCCCGCGGACGGCGAGGAGCTGATCGCCCGGCCACAGGAGCCGACGGATCGGTCGACGCCGTCGAGTCTCGGGGTCGCGGTCTCGACGTTGTTGGATCTCGACGACTTCCGACCGGACGCAGGGTTCGGCGAGGTCGCCCGGGACGTGCTCGACACCCACCAGGACCGCGTCGCCGGCCGGCCGTTGGAACACGTCACGCTGGCGCTGGCGGCCGCGAAGAACGCCCGCGGCTCGTTGGAGCTGACGCTGGCGGGCGACGACTGGCCCGCGGAGTGGCGCGACACGCTCGCGCGCCAGTTCCTCGCGGACGCCGTGCTCGCGCCCCGTCCCGGTGAGGAAGACGACCTGCAGGAGTGGCTCGCAACCCTGGATCTAGCGGAGGCGCCGCCGGTGTGGGCGAACCGCGAGGCGCGTGACGGCGACGCGACGGCGTACGTCTGCCGCGGCCGGGCGTGTTCCCCGCCGCGGGAGTCGTTGTTCGAGGCGCTGACCTGGACGCCTGGGGAGTAGTCCGGGTCACCCTACAGTGGTCTGGGATCACACGGTTGAGGCACTGTCTGAGATGGACACTGAATCAACGGAGAGCATAGTACGCATCCCAACTGACAGATTATCTCGAACGGTATGCAACGATTCTACCGCCCCTCAGTGCGACGTACAGTGTCTCACCACTGACAGCGAGGTGGAACCCGGTCCCTGGGACATCGACACTCCACGAGCGGTCACCATGCCGTCCGTAGGCGACGAGCCTACTTGTCTCACCGCCTCTGGTACCGCTGTCGGGGACTACAGCGTACACCCGACCGTCGGCAACCACCGGACTGACTGCGTCACTCCCTTCTCCCGGGAACGTCGCCCGCCACCGCTCATCACCGCTCGTCGTGTCGAACGCTTGGAGTGTCGTGTCTGTGGACGTTACCGTGCCGCCTTCCAACGACAGTCGAGTGCTCGTGACGTAGCCAACGCCGTCGGCGACAGCCGGTGACGACACACGGCAAATAAACTGCTCTCGAGATTCATCACCGGACATCCACGCCGTTGGGACGGGGAGGTGCCACCGACGCCTGCCGTCGCGGCCGTACGCATGGAGTCCTTCTTGAACGCCACCCGCCTCGGGAAGGTCCTGGGCGAGTTGTACGAGTGGAGCAAGGACGCACTCGTCTGTGACTGTTGGCGGGTGCCAGCGCCGCCGGAGACCGCTGTCGACCGACCAACGGCTGTCAACAGTAGTCCCGGTTATCGGATCACTCCTCCGACTGTATCTTCCGAATTCACCGGATGCCGAAAGGTACACACTGTCGTCGCTAATCGCTGCCGGGCCGGGCGGAATCCGGGGAGTACCGTCGGCGACGCGCCACTGTCTGTTCCCAGCAGAGTCGAACCCGATCTGACCACGACGTGTTGGGACGACAATCAGATCACCGTCGGTGGTTGGGGCGAACGTCCGAGCACCACATCTCACCGTCCGAGTGTGTTCCCCAGTCGCTGCGTCAATGACCGACAGGAACCCCTTCGGGTCACCGCTCGTTGATCTGCCCGATGCTCGTTCGACGGCGTGTACCTGGCCGTGGAGAACAGCGAGCCCGACAACGAACCGGTTGCCGTTCTCTCGCTTCCACAGTTGTTCCCCCGTTCGTGTGTCGTAACAGGTGACACCCTGGCCGCCGACGTACACACGTCCACCAGCGATGACCGGCGTTGCGTTGGAGAGACGGTACGTCGTCTTCGCTGGAGCACTGTTCCAACTGTGACCCTCTATCCGCCAAGCAACTTTGGGCTCGTCAGTCGGTGGGTCTGCGTGTGGGTTGTGGTTCGTGTTGTGGCCATCGTAGTGGACGGACGGCCACCCGTTCACACTGGGAGCTTTGAGTGATCGGTCTCTCAGAGTGTCGCTACACCCGGCGAGAGAGCCGAGTGCGAACACACCGACCGCCCGGAGGAGTCGTCGTCGCGTACTGGTCACGGATTGATATGTCAGTATTTAAACTTCTGCTTAGTTAAAGCTACTGGGGAGTTGTCTAGTTGGGCGGGTCTCCATGTTCACCGGAGTCTGGAGGGTAAGCTAACCCACCCCTAAAGGGGTGGGCTTTCAGCGTGGACTCCCGTTCTGG
>ERZ1034486.15-NODE-15-length-65094-cov-6.387537_pt1 | contig 65094 bp, 67 predicted proteins | sample MGYA00520683_ERZ1034486 | MGnify/ENA primary metagenome ERZ1034486 (study PRJEB33760, sample SAMEA4777685) | hypersaline lake metagenome | biome: hypersaline environment; feature: brines | place: Spain | collected 2012-08 | depth 0 m ...
GATCGCCAGTCCGGCCGCGAGGGTCACCATACGGATCGGACGCTACGTGCGGTGAAAACACTTCACCCCGATCGACCCGGCGGGGGCGGGTCCGCCGACGCCGTCAGTCCTCTTCTTCGACGACTTCCGGGTCCTCGATGGCCGACTGGAGCGAGTCGAGCCCGTTGACCCACTCCGAGACGAGGCCGTACTCCAGGTCCTCGACGAGCTCGATGTCGAGGGCCTCGCCGTCGACGACGCGCGTCCCGGCCTGGACGACGTAGCCGAGCGCGGCGTCGAGGTCGTCGCCCTCCTCGGCCTCGGCGGCCGCGCGCACGAACTCGCTCACGTCGCCGTCGACGACGCCGCCGACGAGGTACTCCTCGGCCGCGTAGAAGACGGGGACGAGCGAGGTCTGGACGCCGTCGATCAGCATCACCTTGTCCTCGTCGTCGAACTCGACGTCGGCGAGGACGATGTCGCGGATGTCGCGGACCTCCTCGACCGCGCGCTCCTCGTCGATGCGGTCGTCGTCGAACGCGGCGAGCACCTTCGCCACGGCGATCGCGGCGTCGTCTTGGAGGTTCAAGAGGAGCCGCGCGGAGTCCTCGTTCTCGGGGTCGAGGTCCTCCTCGGCGAGCCTGTCGAGCCAGTTCTGCCAGCGTTCGTCGGTATAGAACGTTTCAACGGCGTCGTCGTCGGTCATGTCCCGTACGTCGCCCGGCCAACTCAAATGCCTTTCCTATCGATCGCCGCCCGAGAGGGCGTCTCACTCGCGTGAACCGTCGGATTCAGGCCTCGCGCTCCAGCGTCGCCTCGGTGTCGATCCCGTACACGGCTCGGGGGGTCTCGACGTGCGCCCGGCGGACCGCCTCGTCGTGCCCCGCCTCCAGCAGCCACCGGACGCGGCGCGGGACGGTCTTCGGCCCCAGCACCATCCCCGGGCGGTCCGGGTCGTCGACGAAGTCGGTCTCCATCAGGAACGGCGCGCCCGCCTCGGCGGCGCGCTCCAGCCGCTCCTTGTCGCTCATCACGCTCGGGGTGACGCCCGCCAGTTCGCCGGCCGCGTAGTGTTTGACGACGCGCGAGGGGTCGAGGCCCGACTCCTCGGCGACCGCGGCGAGGTCGGTCAGGTCCTCCGTGGCCTCGGTGTGGAGCTGGACCGCGCAGTCGACCTCCGCGCCCAGTTCGAACGCCCGCCGCGTGACCGCGTTCGACGCCTCCCAGACCGCCTCGGGCACGTCGTAGTGCGGCCGACCGGACTTCAGCGCGAGCGCGTCGCCGTCGGCGACGTACTCGCTCGCGACCCCGAGCCCGCCGCGCATGAGGTCGCGCGCTTCCTCGGGCGCGAAGTCGCGCTCGTCGACGAGCCGGCTGATCAGCCCGGGGTGGACGCCGAGGACGGGCCACGCGCGCCCCGGGAGGACCTCCGTCGCGGCCGCGACCGTCTCCAGCGTCTCCTCGAAGACCGCCCGGAAGTCGTCCGGCTCGTCCGGCTCGACGCCCAGCAGCCACGAGGGTTTGTTCACCACGAGCAGATGGGTGCCGCCGAGCCGGACGAACTCCTCGACGGCCTCGATCCCGCGGCCGTGTCGGGGGTCGAGGTGGAGGTGGTCGTCCAACACCGGCGTGCCGAGGTCCTCTGTCATGGGCGACCGTTCGGCCGCGCGCGATTAGAAGGATCGGTCCGCGGCGGTCGGAACGGCGACCGTCGCGAGCGCGACGACTCCGCTGCCCAGAGCGCGCTCAGTCAGCGCGGTTCGCCGCGAACCCCGTGTCGGGTCGGGGGACCGTCACGTCGGGGAGTTCGGCCTCGATCGCCTCGCGACGGCCCTCGAACTGCCCGGGCAACACCAGCCGCTCGCCGAGCGCGTCGAGCGGCTCGTCGCTCGCGTAGCCGGGCTCGGCGGTGGCGAGTTCGAAGAGGACGCCCGCGAACTCCCGGAAGTAGACCGACCGGAACCAGTGGCGGTCGATCTGCTGGGTCGGGCGCAAGCCCATCCCGGCCACCGCGTCGCGCATCCCGGACTGGTCGGCGTCGGTCGGCGTCTGGAACGCGACGTGGTGGACCGTGCCGCGGCCGGAGCTCCCCTGCCGGTCCGTCTCCACGACGTCGACGTACTTCCCGACCGGACCCTCGGCCGCGAAGCGGGTGCGCTCGGTGTCGGTCGCGGCGTCGGCCGCGGACTCGGTCTCCGTCAGCCCCATCGTTCGGAGGAGACGCTCGGTCCGCTCGGCGTCGCCGAGCCACAGCGTCACGGAGTGGAACCCGCGGATCGCGGCCGATCCGGGGACGAACGCGGTCCAGGCCGTCGTCGGGTCGTCGTCGGGAATCTCGACCGCGACCAGCTCGACGGGGAGCCCGTCTGGGTCGCGGAACGGGAGCACCGTCTCGCCGAAGCGCTCCTCGCGGGCGTCGTAGTCGACGCCGCGGTCGTCGAAGCGCTCCTCCCAGTAGCCGAGGCTCCCCTCGGGCACCCGGAACGCGGTGCGGGAGACCTGTCCCGCGCCCACCGCGCCCTCGGGGAGCTCCGTCCACGGAAAGAACGTCATGCTGGTGCCGGGCGTGCCCTCGGCGTCGCCGTAGAAGAAGTGGTACGTCCCGGGGTCGTCCTGGTTGATCGAGCGCTTGACGAGCCGGAGGCCGAGCGTCTCGGTCCAGAAGTCGAGGTTCCGCTGCGGGTCGCCCGCGACGCAGGTCACGTGGTGGATCCCGGGGGTCGGCGTCGGGCCGTCCCCGGTTCCGGCGTCGGTCGCGTCTGACGTGTCGCTCATACCCTCCCGTACGTCGCGGACCGACTTGAATCGGCGCGGACGCGGATGTTACCGGGTTCGGACGCGGAGGGGCGACGGGGCGATCGGTCAGCCGGATTGCGCCATCGCCCGTTCGATCCGTGTCCGGAGGGAGTCGAGGCGGTCGCCGACCGCGCCGACCGCCGAGAGAACCGGGTACGTGACGTCGAGACCCTGGTAGCAGTACGCCGGGAGGTCGAGGTCGTCACCGATCGCGAGCCGTCGCCGGTGGTCCGCGAGCACGCGCTGGCGGCGGCCCGCGATGCGGTCGCAGTCGTCGCGCAGCGCCTCCGTTCGGGTCCGGCAGGCGTCGAGCGCACCGAACCCGGGGGCGTCGACGTCGGCATCGTCAACTCCCTCGCTCCCGGCGACGCCGATCTCGTCCTCGATCGCGTCGATCTCGCTCCGGATCGGGTCGAGCCGGGACCCCGCGCGCTCGACCGATTCGATCTCCGACTCGACGGCGTCGATGAACGCCTCGCGATCCCGGACCGCGGTCTCGACGGCGCTCAGCAGCGACTGCTTGTACTCCTCGTGGAAGCAGTTCGTCCGAGTGAGCGCGTAGGCGAGCTCCGGGCCGAACTCCTCGGCGACGCTCCGCTCGTAGGTGTCGTCGTACTCCGTCTCGTAGTGCGGGACCGACATCACCGTGGCGCGGTACGCGTCGCGCACCGCCACCAGCCGGGAGCCGGGCGACGCCGCTCCGCCCCCCGAGCCGCCGACTGCGCCGCCGACCGCGCCGCTCACGCCCGCGAACCCGTCGGCCGCGGCGGGGTCGGGCGGGCCGGCGTTCGCGCTCTCGTCCGGGATCGACGACACCCGAACCCTGAACGCGCGGAACGCCTCGCGCTCATCGACGACCCGGCGCCGCTCGACTCGGAGCTCCGCTCGCGCCGCCCGGACCGGATCGCTCTCGCCGTCCGCGTGGGTCGCTGTCATACGTCGCGACACGCTCAGTCCCCCCGTAAACGCTTATATGAGGCGTCCGCCGCCGTCCGGAGCGGTCGGCACCGCTCCGGAGTGGTATATATTCTGGCGAGGCTCCGTCGCCCGCGACTGCCCGCTCCCCCGTGCCGGTGGACAGCGACTTTACCGCTCCGCCGCCGACCGACGGTATGGAGCCGGTCTCCCTCACCGACGCGTTCGACTCGTTCGACGAGACGTGGTCCCCGCGGCTCGCGGGCGAGCTCAACGGGCAGGCGGTCAAGCTCGCGAAGGCGGACGGCGAGTTCGTCTGGCACAGCCACGAGGCGGCCGACGAGCTGTTCCTCGTCCACTCGGGGCGGCTCCGGATCGAGTTCCGCGAGGCGGACGACGCGGTGTTGGAGGCGGGGGAGTTCACGGTCGTTCCGCGCGGCACCGAGCACCGCCCGGTCGCCGAACCGGAGGCAGAGATCGTGCTGTTCGAACCGAGCGGGACCCGCAACACGGGCGACGCGGAGACGGACGAGACCGCCGAAGTAGAACGCCTGGACTAGGACTCGGTCCCCGCGACCTCGCTCACGGGACGACGGCCCGCGCGAGCGAGCCGAACAGGGGAAGTACCAGCCCCGCGCCGACCGCGAGGTAGACGACCGGACGCATCCCCGGCACCGCGGCGGCCGACGGGCCGAGCGAGACCGCGAACGCCGCGAGGGCGACGACCCCCGCGCCGAGCGCGTAGCCGACCCCGCGGCGGACCGTCGGGGCGACGAGCGACGCGAGCGCCCCCGCGGCGATCAGCCCGACCCAGTGAACGATCGCGAGCGCGACGCCGACCCCGACCGCGGCGACGAGCGCGGCCGCGTGCGGTCTCGGTTCCGTCCGGACGCGGTCGAGGAGCGACGCGGGATCGGCCGAGGACGGCGCGTCGGCCGGACGCGGCGGGGAGTCGCTCACTGCGACCCCTCCGTCGACGGCTCGAACCGCACCGCCGGCTCGCCGCCCCCGCCGAGCGGCATCGGCCGCTGGTCGTTGCCGAGCCACCGCCGGAGCTGGTCGTCGTAGTGCTCGGAGAAGTAGTCGCCGGAGTTCCCGCCCGGCAGGACCGCCGTCGCGTCCGTGCCCGGCCGCACGATCATCCGCCAGCTCGACCCGACCGCGGAGCCGACGCGGTAGTTCTTCACGGTCGCGGGCGACCCGTCCGCCGGCAGCGACTCGTAGTTCAGGAACGGCGCCTCGCCGCCGAGCGGATGGCTCATCGACCGCGTGGTGTTGTAGTCGCCGTAGGTCTCCCACCCCTCCGCCTCGACTTCGTCGAGCGCGTCGCGGAGCGCTCGCACCGCGAGGGCGGCCCGCGACCGGCCGTCGAACAGCGGGTCGTCGTCGGGCAGCCGCGCGAGCGTCCAGTCGCTCGGGTAGTACCCCTCGCCGAGGTCGGCGTCGGCGAACGTCGGGCCGAAGACGCGCTCGCGGAAGTGCGGGAGGTAGCGGGCGAACAGCAGCGCTGCGCGCGAGCCGCGCGTCATCCGGTAGTCCCACTCGTCGAGGGCGTCCGCGGCGTCGACGAGCGACGGATCCGGGTCGTCGCGGTCGCGGACCGCGGCGACCAGCTCGGGGACCAACTCCGGGCCGCGCCCGTCGCGCACGTCGTTCTGGAGGGCGCGGTGGAAGCCGGGGTCCGTCGACCCCTCGTCGCCGGTCGCCGCGTCAAGTCGGTCGGCGATCCGGGACCCGCGGTACGGGGCCGCGTAGCTGACGCCGACGTAGTGGGTCGGGTCGTCGATCGGGCGTTGATTGGCCGTCGAGAGGACGTCGGGGTCGATCGCGTGCGGCTTCTCCGCGAAGGGGACGAACCCCTCCCACGAGGACTCGCCGAAGGGTTCGAAGCCGCTCCACTCGCCCTCGCCCGCGGTGCCGTCGAAGATCCGGTCGCCGTCGACGACCTCCCCGTCGGTGCGGCGGATCGGCAGCCGGCCGGTCGCGAAGTAGAGGGTCCGGCCGTCCGCGTCCGCGTACACGAGGTTCTGGGTCGGCAGGTCGAAGTCGCGCGTCGCTTCGAGCAGGTCGTCTATCCCCCCGCTGCGCCCGTACGCCTCGATGGCGACCGTGGTCCGCGTCGCGGTGTGGCCGGTCCACGCGACGCCGACCGTCTCCCCCTCGCGTTCGATCAGGGGACCGTGGACGGTGCGCCGCACGCGGACCTCCCGGTCCTCGCCGCCGGCGACCGGGATCGACTCGCGCTCGTCGGTCTCGAATGGGCGCCACTCCCCGTCGTACCGGTAGCGGTCGCCCGCGTCGTCGATGTCGTACCGATAACAGTCCAGCACGTCTGCGCCGAGGTTGGTGAACGACCACGTCCCGCGGTCGTTCGCGCCCGCGATGACGAACGGGACGCCCGAGAACGTCGCGCCCCGCACCGAGCGCTCGGGGGTGTCGACCGACTGCTCGTACCACAGCGGCGGCGCCTGGAGCGAGAGGTGCGGGTCGTACGCGACGGTCGGCGTCCCGCTCGCGGTCCGCTCCCCGGAGACGACCCAGCTGTTCGAGCCGACGCCCGTCGGCGACTCGAAGCCGGAGAGCCAGTCGGCCAACTCGGGGTCGACGGGGCCGACGGAGTCGCTCGGCCCGCCGTCCGACGCGCGATCGCTCGCGTCGCGGACGCGCTCGGCGCTCCCGCCGAGCCGGGTCTCCGTCCCGTCGAGGATCGTGTCGTCGTGATCGTACCGCGTCGGGAACAGCGTCGCCGCGCGGTCCGCGCCCAGATGCTCGGCGACCAGCGCCCGCCGCAGTTCGCCGAAGTCGCCGGTGAGCGTCCACGAGATCTGCTTCTCCATCAGCATCGAGTCGACCGGCGTCCACGGCGCCGGCTCGTAGCCGATCAGCTCGAACTCCAGCGGGAGCGGCAGGTCTTCCATCGCGGCGTTGACGCCGTCGACGAACGCCTCGACGAGCGGGCCGGCGCGCGTCTCCGCGACGACGTCCCACGTCGCCTCGGCGGCGTCCGCGAACCCCATCGCGACGTTGAACTCGTCGCTGTCGAGCGTCGCCTCGCCGATCACCTCAGAGAGGCGGCCCCGCATCACCCGTCGCTGGAGGTCCATCGCGAACAGACGGTCGAACGCCTGACAGTAGCCGACCGCGAAGTACGCAGCCGGCTCCTCGTCCGCCTCGATCTGCGGGACGCCGAACTCGTCGCGGGCGACCGTCGCCGCCCCGTGCGGGCTCTCGACGGTCTCCGGGAGGGAGCGGTCGGCCGCGTCCCACGCCTCGCCCGACAGCGGCGCAAACGAGTCGAGGAGGTCGGCCGCGTCGCTCGCCGCCAGCCCGGCGCTGCCGGCCGCGAGAACGCTCGCGAGGACCGCGCGGCGCGTGGTGTCACGTGTCACCTCCCAAGCGATGCCGCGGTCCTTCATTATAATTTGGATCGGACTCCGCTTCGAACCTTTATCTGTCTGACCCGCGTAGATACGTGCGGTGTGTTCACATGAAACTCGCATTGATCGGGGTCGGACAGGCGGGCGGGAAGGTGGTCGACGAGTTCCTGGCCTACGACGCGGAGACGGGCGCGGACATCGTTCGCGGAGCGATCGCGGTCAACACGGCGAAGGCGGATCTCGACGGAATCGACCGCCTCCCGACTGACCGCCGGATCCTGATCGGGCAGTCGCGAGTCAAGGGCCACGGCGTGGGCGCGGACAACGAACTGGGCGCTGAAGTGGCCGAGGAGGACATCGACGAGATCCAGGGGGCGCTCGACTCGGTGCCGGTCCACGAGATAGACGCGTTCCTGGTCGTCGCGGGGCTGGGCGGCGGGACGGGGTCGGGCGGCGCACCCGTGATCGCGAAGAACCTCAAACGGATCTACACCGAACCCGTGTACGGGCTCGGCATCCTCCCCGGTCGCGACGAGGGCGGGATCTACACGCTGAACGCCGCCCGCTCGCTCAAGACGTTCGTCGACGAGGTGGACAACCTCATGCTGTTCGACAACGACGCGTGGCGCAGTTCGGGCGAGTCCGTCGGGGAGGGGTTCGACGCCATCAACAGGGAGCTGGTCCAGCGGTTCGGCGTGCTGTTCAGCGCCGGCGAGATCACCGAGGGGAGCGACGTGGCCGAGAGCGTGGTCGACTCCTCCGAGATCATCAACACGCTCAAGGGCGGCGGCATCTCGTCGCTGGGGTACGCCGACGTCGAGGTGGACGAACCGAAGCGGTCGGGATTGCTGTCGCGGCTCCGCGACGATTCGACTGACGGGATCGACAGCACGGAGGCCACCAACCGGGTCACGAGCCTCGTCCGGAAAGCGACGCTCGGTCGGCTCACCCTGCCCTGTGAGGTGAGCGGCACGGAGCGCGCGCTGCTCGTCGTCGCCGGGCCGCCGGCGTACCTCAACCGGAAGGGGATCGAACACGGTCGCAAGTGGCTCGAAGAACAGACCGGCTCGATGGAGGTCCGCGGCGGCGACTACCCGCGACGCGGCGAGGGCACGGTCGCGGCGCTCGTGCTGCTCGGCGGCGTGACGAACGTCCCGCGGGTCAAGGAGCTTCAGCAGGTCGCGATCGAGGCGCAACGGAACCTGGGCGAGATCACCGACGAGAGCGAGGACCGCTTCGCGGATCTGATGGACAGCGACGGGGAGTTGGAGTCGCTGTTTTGAGCGCGCCTCGGCCGCTCGGCGGGGTTCGAAGCGCCGTCTCGGTCCCGAGCGGCGCGGTGTCGCCGAGCCGGACTCGTCACGGATCCGCGACCAACGGCCGCCGATCGGCGAGGACGTCGAACGACTCCTCGACGTCGCCGAGCACGAGCAGCGCGTGGTATCGGAGATACGTCACGACGGGGACCCGCGCGAGCGCTCCGACCGCGAGCACCGCGACGCCGAACAGCAACGCGATGGGAACGAGGAGGACCAGTCCGATCGGCGACGTCACCGAGACGGTCGCGTGAACGACCGCGACCGCGACGAGGACGGGGACGAGGAGTACGACCGCGACGATGCCGACGACGACCGAGACGACGATCCCGGTCGCGACCGTCAACAGGAACGCGACGACGACGTACGCCAGGTACTGTTTCCACGAACGCTTGATCGACGGCCAGAGGCGACGCCACGCCGCGAGGACGCCCGAGTCCGACTGGATCATGAGCGGCACGACGAACACGGTCGTGAACCCCGACACCAACGCGTACGCGACGCTGACGAGGCTCAACAGGGGGATCCCGATCAAAAACGCCGCGGCGGAGAATCCGGGGTCGCGCCCGGTCAGGACCGGCACGACGAGCAGCGCGGCCCAGCCGCCGAACAGCGCGAGCGTCGGGAGTCCGATCGCTATCCGGAACCCGAACAGGCGGAGCCCCTGCCGCCACCGCCGGCGCCAGTAGCGTCGGAGCGTCACCTCGCCGGTGCGGAGCGACTCGATCAGCACGAACTCCATGACCGCTCCGATCAGCGCGACTACGGCGAGGAACAGCAGTCCGACGCCGACGGCCGCGACGGCGAGCGTCAGCAGGTCGACCGGGAGGGCTGACGGGACCTCACCGACCGGGACGTCTCCGGACGTCGACGACGTGCCGAACTGTGCCGTCGGGAAACTCACGCCGCCGCCGACGAAGAGGGCGACGAGCGCGAGCGTCAGCCAGCGGCGCGGGGTGACGGGCGTCAGGAACTCCCGGCTGACGCCGAACGCTTCCTCGAGGTCTTCGACCGCGTGGAGGGCCATGAGTCGGAGTATACGGATCGAATGGTTAGCCTTTCTGGTCGGTGCGGACGCGCGTCGTCGCACCGCCCGCGCGGTGGCGGGAAACGTACATCCGTCGCCCGACCGTACAGGGTGTCGATGCAGGTCGCGCTGATCACGGTGGGGGACGAACTGCTCTCGGGCGACACGGTGAACACGAACGCCAACTGGCTCGCCGCGGAGCTGAGCGAGCGCGGCGTCGCCGTGCCGCGGATCCTCTCGATCCCGGACGACAGGGGGGAGATCGCCGACCGCGTCCGGGAGTACGCCGCCGACTTCGACGCGGTGATCGTGACGGGCGGCATCGGCAGCACGCCCGACGACGTGACGATGGAGGCGGTCGCGGACGCGTTCGACCGCGAGATGGGCCCCACCGACCTCACGCGCGAGTCCGTCGAGCGGCGGCTGGCCGCGATCCGCGAGCGGGTCCCCGACCGCGAGTTCGACGTCGACGTCGAGACCGAGGCGGCGGTCCCCGCGGGGAGCCGCCCGCTCGTGACCGACGCGGGGCTCGCGCCGGGCTGCGTGGTCGAGAACGTCTACGTCATGCCCGGCATCCCGGACGAGCTGAAGGCGACGTTCGAGGCCGTCGCCGACGAGTTCGCGGGCGACCGCCGCTCGCGGTTCCTCTACACCGTCGAGCCGGAGTCGAACATCGTCCCCGCGCTGCGGGAGGCGATGGAGCGGTTCGACGTCGCCGTCGGCTGTTACCCCGACCGCGAGGCGGAGCACAACCGGCTGAAGGTGACCGCCACCGACGACGACGCGCTCGCCGACGCCGCGGCGTGGCTCCTGTCGAACGTGGACGCGAGCGAGACGCCGGTGTCTCGCGACTGGTGACGCGGGAGCGGCCGACGACGCTTCGCGACCGGTGGCGCCGGGGGCGCGGACCGCGAGCGGGACGGCGGACGGACCGCGGGACGACAGACCGCGGGGCGCCGCGCCGCGAAGCAGGGGTCCCCGCGGCAACGCTCACGAGACCCATGTTCGCCACCCGACGGCTATGTACCGCGTTTACGTTTCAATTTCCAAAAATTTGGCTACTAATCTAAAATGTTCCACGGTCGGATACCGCACCGTTCTGTCCACCTATTATAAACGATTATTAAAACCCGGTCGCTGGCTCAATTTACATGGTGGACCTGAGCCGGCGGAGCCTGATCGCAACGTCAACCGCTGCTGCCCTCGGCGCGAGCGTCGCGGGGGTCGCCAGCGCGAGTGAGAGCGAAATTCCGGAGGGAGACACCCCCGGCGCGCCCAGCGTCAGAGGGGGACTCAAGCGGTTCTCGACCACGGCCTTCGGGGCGGAGGTGACGGGGCCGTTCGTCTTCGAGGACGGCTCGCTCCTGTACAGCCTCCAGCACCCCGAAGAAGGGAACCCGGAGCCGTTCGGCCGAGCGGCCGTCGGCTACTTCAGCGGCTTCACCTTCGAGTTCGACGGCAACAACGACGACTTCCCCGAGGTCGGCATCCCCGACACTCAGGCGAAACAGCGGCAGGTCCGGTCCGCGGCCGGCGAGTACGAGGTCCTCGTCCAGGGCCGCGAGCCCATCGGCGGCGGCGACGAGCTGCTCGGCGTCACGCAGACACCCGACGGCACCGACATCACCCAAGCCAACTTCGCGGGGACGCAGTACGGGGCCGCGGCGACGAACCCGGACTGTAACCAGTTCGTCCCGACGGACGAGGACGGCACCGAGGGGTACCTGTTCACTAACTGGGAGAACAGCCCCGGCAACATCTCGCGAGTCTTCATCAGCCGGGACGCGGACGGCGAGTGGAGCGCCGACCCCGACGACGCGATGAACCTGCCGAACACGGAGGCGTTCCGCGAGCTCGGCGGCACCCGAATCAACTGTTACGGCGACCTCAGCCCGTGGGAGACCCCCATCTCCTCGGAGGAGAACTACGCGCACCCCCGCGTCTCGCTGACTAACACCGTCGGCGACGTCGTCGACGCCGGCAGCGGCGAGGGGCTCCTCGGCGCGTGCCAGTTCTGGAACCGGCCGAACCCCTCGGCGATCCAGGGCGCGGTCGACGGGTACGACGAGGTCGACGGCTGGTACATCCAGGGGTACTGGGCGATGACCGGCGTCGAGTTCCTCGCGTACTACCTCGGCGCCGAGGTCCCCGAGGGCGACGAGGGGTCGGGCGACAGCGTCCTCACCCCCATCGGCGACGTCTACCCGAACCCCTACCGCTACGGCTACCACGTGGACTTCCGCGAGCCGACCGCCGAGGAGCCGGAGCCGATGAAGTACTGGGTCGCGGGCCGCGCCTCGTGGGAGGCCCCGGACTTCCTCGGCGACGAACGGACGCTGTACGGCTGCTCCGACGGCGACAGCAAGGGGATCTACAAGTTCGTCGCCGCCGATCCGATCCCGAGCTACGACGACACCGACGACATCGAGGGCACGCTCTACGCCCCGAAGATCACCAACGACGCCGCGAACGCCGCGGAGGCCGGCGAGCGCAACTCCCCGGCCGAGACGAACCTCGAGATCGAGTGGATCCCGCTCGGCCGCGCGACGAACGGCGAGGTCGAGTCGTGGGTCGCCGAGTACGACGACGTCACGCAGGTCGACTACCTCACGACCCACACCGACTACGACGAGGACGAGCTCGGGCAGGATGTCTCGTACGCCGACGCCGTCCGCGAGGCGGACCTCGAGGTCATCGAGAACGGCAACCGGAACTACATCACGAACGAGGAGATCGTCGAGTGGGCCGCCCAGTACGAGGCGGACGGCCCCGATGGCGTCGACGAGGAGCTGCGCCGCGTCCCGTTCCTCGAGACCCGCGCGGCCGCCAAGGAGCTCGGCGCGTCGATCGAGTTCAACAAGGCCGAGGGCGTCGACAGCGTCGACGACGCCGGTCCCGGCGACTTCGTCTACTTCGGCATCTCCGAGTTCAACGACGACCTCGCCGACGAGACCGGCGACGTCCAGATGGACCGCGTCGACGGCGGGGTCGTCTACCGCGCAGAGCTCGAACCCGACTACAACGTCTCGACGCTCGAACCGGTGATCACCGGACCCGACTTCACTGACGGCCCCGAGGACGCCGACGACGCGCTCCGCAACATCGACAACGTGTACGCGATGCGCGACGGGCGCGTCCTCTGCTGTGAGGACGGCTTCGGCGGCCCCTCGCGCTCGTACCCCAACGACGGCCTGTACGTCTTCCAGCCGAACGTCCAGGTCGACGTCGAGTCGCTGGCCGTCGGCTACGGGCAGACGGGCGAGGCGGTGCTCTCGGCCTCCGCGCTCCCCACCGGCTTCTCCGGGGCCGGGGTCACGGTATCGGTCTCCGACCCCGACGTCGCCGCCATCACCGGCGTCGAGTTCCCCGACGGGCTCGGGCTCACCGAGAGCGAGGTCAGCGGCGACGGCTCCTCGGCGACGATCCGCGTCGCCGACACCGACCGCAACGTCGAGGCGGGCGGACGGAACGTCCCGCTCGCGACGTTCACGCTGCGCGGCGACAACACCGGCACGACCGACCTTGAGGTGGAGATCGACCGGATGGACGACGAGGCGGGGACGGCCATCGACGCGAACGCCCGCACGGGGCTTCTCGTCGCCGGCCCACCGACGGTGACCGGCGGCGCGGCGCCGACCGACCCCGACGGCGACGGGCGCTACGAGGACCTCAACGGGAACGGGCGCCTCGACTACGAGGACATCGAGATCCTGTTCGACAACCTCGACTCGGACAGCGTCACGATGAACGAGTCGGCGTACGACTTCAACGAGAACGGACAGATCGACTTCGACGACGTCGTCGACCTCTACGAGGCGGTCAACTGAGCCCCCGGTCGGCCCGGCGGCCGACCCCCGGCGTTCCGTCACCGCCACCCCACATACACCACCCATGACACGACCCACGCGTTCAGTTTCGACGCTCACCGACACCCGCGGCCGGACGGCGGCCGTCGCGGTGGCGCTCGCGGCGGTCGCCCTCCTCGGCGCGACGGCGGCGGGAACGGCGGCGGCACAGACCGACGGACCGACCGTCGTCGTCGGCGACGCCTCGACGGCGCCCGACGGGACGACGACCGTCGACGTCGTCCTCACGAGCGCGCCGGACGGCCTCTCGGGCTACTACCTCGAACTCTCGGTCGAGGCGCCAGAAACGGCCCGGATCGAGTCCGCAAGCTACCCCGACCGATTCGGCCTGACGAGTGAGCCGGCAATCGGGGACGACGGTGACGGCGTCGCCCTCGAAGCCGCCGACCTCGAGGGAGCTATCGAACCCGGCGCGACGGACGTGACGCTCGCGACGGTCACCGTCGCCGGCGTCGCGCCGGGCGAGGTCGGGCTCGCCGTCGAGCCCCGGCAGTTCGACGCGGACGACGGGAGCGCCTTCACCCCCGCCACGCAGGCGGGAACGCTGACGGTCGCCGGCGACGACGCCTCGTCGACCGACGACGCCGCGCCCGGCGGGAGCGACGACGCTGAGTCCGCCGACGGTTCCGCGGCCGACGGAGGCGAGGCCGGGGCCACGTCGAACGACCTGCCGCTCTCGCCGGTTCTCGCGCTCGTCGCCATCGGGCTCCTCGTGGCCGCCGGCGTCAGAAGGAGCGACTGACGCGCGGCCGCGCGCATCCCACCCGGCACGTCGCCGCGACGACCATCCACATCCAGCGAACACAGCCGATACCCACCCACCACCCATGTCACGATCCGAACCGATCGAAGACGAGACCGTCTACCGCGAGTACATCCTCGACGTCCGCATCGTCGAGCACAGCACCCCCGCCCGGACCGCCTATCGGTTCGAGGCCCCGCACCACTGCGGCGTCGACTTCGACGACCCCGAGAAGGCCGAGCTGTACGCCGATGTCTACTTTGACGTCAACGGCTTCGACGAGGAGAAGGTCGGCGAGGAGGGCGTCCCGCCGGCGATCATCCAGGCCGGCCGTGACACGCTCGCCGCGTACTTCCACACGCAGCCGTACGGGAGCATCAACTGGATCGCGTCCTTCTACGGCTTCAAGCCGGAGCGGACGCAGCGGCTCATCAATCGGGTCCGCAAGCGCGCGACGAATATCCGCGAGGGGGCCGCCGAGCGGGGCGTGGCGTAGCCGGCCGCTCAGGCGTCCGCGGCGGCCGTCTCGTCGACGGGACTGACCGAGACCTGTCCGCTGCTGTGGACCGACACGACGCACTCGGAGAGGACGAACTTGACGACCCCGGTCGAGGGCGTCGCCGTCCCCTCGTTCTCGCCGAACAGCCGGCTGAGGGCGACCGCGTGCGCTCGGTCGTACTGGGACGCGACCGTCGAGCGGGCCGTCCCGGTGGCGCTCGACACGGCGTCGGTGACAGCCTCGTAGAGGGACGACTCGTCGTCCCAGCGAGCGAGCTGGCGGTCGTGCCACGGTGCCGTCGATTCGTCGGCGGATCGGGGTTCGCGGGTCATGGTTCGGTCGAGGGCGTCTGTTCGCCCGTGGCTCTTACTGAACGTTCAGTAAGTATTAACGTTTCGGCCGGGGCCACCGCCGAAGGAGAGACGTTCTCGCCGTCGTCTCGGTTTTAGACGAGAGCCACTTGCGGGCCAAAATGCGACGGTTTGGCGGTCGATCAGCCTCCGAGGCTGCGCTCCGACTCGCGCGTCGCGACACGGACGAAGCGCTTTTACCTACCGAACGTTCAGTACACGATATGGCACGCGTCTCGCTCCGAAAGAATCCGCTGCTCGCCGCCGTGTTGGGGACGTTGGCAACCGGACTCGGCCACCTGTACCTCCGGCGTTGGGTGCGCGCGATCGGGTGGCTCTCGGCCACCTACGCGGCGACGGTCCTGTTCGTCCCCGAGTCGGCGCTGTCCGCGCTGAGCTCGGGCACGATCGCCGACCCGTTCTCGCTGCTCCCGATCGTCCTCGTCAGCGCCGCCAGCGTCGTCGACGCCTACCTCGTCGCGACCGCCGAGCGCCGGTCCGACGGCGATCGGGCGGCCGACGCGGCGGGAGCGACGGAGGCGACGGCTGCCGACGAGTCGCCGACCTGTCCCGCCTGCGGGAAGCCGGTCGACCCGGACATCGGGTTCTGTCACTGGTGTACGACCGAGCTCGAGGCCGTCGACCCCGCCGACGGCGGGCGGACGACCGAGCGGGGGTCGGACTGACGATGGTCGCCGACGCGCCCGAGCGCGACTGGAGCGCCGCCGAAGCGGAGATCATGGAGGCGACGTACCGGGCGCTGCTCGAACACGGCTACGCCGGGCTGTCGATCTCGCGGATCGCCGCGGAGCTCGGGAAGTCCAAGGCCGCCATCTACTACCACTACGACGCCAAGGACGACCTCTTAGTCGCGTTCCTCGAGTTCGCCGTCGACCGGTTCGAGGCGACGGTCGCGACCGAGACCGGCGACGAGCCGACCGCCGACCTCGAACACGTCGTCGAGAAGCTCCTGCCGCTCCAGCCCGACGAGGAGCAGCGCCAGCTCCAGGCCGTGCTGGTCGGGCTCCGGTCGCAGGCCGTGACGAACGAGGTGTTCCGCGAGCAGTTCACGCGAATCGACGACCGGCTGGCGGCCACCATCCGGGATGTCGTCGAGCGTGGCATCGAGGAGGGGACGTTCCGCGACGTCGACCCCTCGCGGGTCGCAGAGCACATCCTCGCGACGGTCAACGGCGCGATGTACGCCCGCGCGACGACCGACCGCGAGAGCGCCGCGGCGGCGACCCGGGTCTCGCTCGCCTCGTACATCGACTCCGAACTCCGGCGTCACCCGTGAGCGAAGCGGTGACACGCCCGCGCGGAGACGCGTAGCTCTCCCCGCGACGACACGACAGCATCATGTACACTATCGCAGACCTCCCGATCGACAACCGACTTCGGACCGTCCAGTACGACCTCGAGCTCGAAACGGCCCTTCGCCGGATGTTCGAGAACGACTACACGCAGGTCGGCGTCGAACGCGACGGCGAGCTCGTCGGGATTGTCACCTACCGATCCGTCGTCCGGACGCTGCTCGCGTTCCACCAGCTGGACGTGGGCCACAAGACGCTGGACAAGATATCGGTCGGGGCGGCCGTCGAGGACGCGCACACGGTCAGCGAGGACGAGACCGTCCTCGCGGTGTTCGACGCGCTCGCGGAGCACACGTACATCGTCGTCGACGGGGGCGAGGCGTGGCAGATCCTGACCGACTACGACCTCCTGACGCGGCTGAAGCGGATGCTCGAACCGTTCCTGCTGATCGAGTCGATCGAGATGCGGCTTCGCGAGCTCCTCGCGCGGGCGTTCGGCGACGCGCTGTCAGACGAGCTGGCCGCGACGTTCGACGAGGACCACCCGCTGCCGACGCCGGCGTCAGTCGACCACTGTAGCTACGCGCACTACGCCCAGTTCATCTCCATCCACTGGGCGGAGTTCGAGCCGATCTTCGACGACCAGCAGGACGTGATCCGCGAGCTCGTGCTCGAAATCGGCGACATGCGGAACCGACTCTTTCACTTCCGGGTCGACGACCCGGAGGAGTTCGACCGCGACCTCCTCCGGTTCGGCCAGTCGTACTTCTCTTCCGTGTGAGTCTCGCCGAGCGCGGAGGCGCATGGTCTCCCAGCCCGGCTCAGTCGGGCTGAACCAACTCCATCCCCTCTCGGACGGCGTCGCGTCGACCGAGCAGCGTGACGTGGTCGCCGCGGTTTACCACCGTGTCCGCGCTCGGCACCGCGGCCGACTCGCTGTCGCCGTCGCTGAGAACGGCGATGAGGCAGCCGTCGGGGAGCATCGGACCGACCTCGCGGACGGCCTTACCGATCAGTTCCTCGTTGGTGACCTCGATCTGTTGGACGTCGCCGGTCTCCCCGATGTCGGTCATCCAGTGGGCGAGGTCCGGCCGCTCGATCTGATCGTCGAGGGCCCACGCGGCCGACATCGCGGCGGAGATCGTACTCACGCCTAGGTCTTCGAACGCGTCGACGTTGTCGGAGTTGTTCGCCTTCGCGAGGATCTTCTCGACGCCGAAGTTCGTCTTCGAGAGCTGCGCGACGAGCAGGTTCGTGTCGTCGTCTCCGGTGGCCGCGACGAGGATCTTGGCGTTCTCGGCGCCGGACTTGCGCAACACCTCCGTGTCCGTCCCGTCGCCGATCACGGCGGCGAAGCCGTCGTTGCGGAGCGATTCGACCGTCGCCTCATCTTCCTCGATGATGACGACGTTTTCGCCGCGGTCTTCGAGGCGCTCGGCGAGCGCGCGGCCCACCTGCCCGCCTCCGACGATGATGACTCTCATGGGTATCACGTTGAGGTACTGCGCGATGTACCGCGCCAGCCCGCCCTGGACGAGGGCGGTCACGAAGATGACGAGGAACACCGTCCCGATCAGCAGGTCCGCCTGCTGTGCCAGCGCGGGGTCGTTGAGCTCCGTGGCGGCCGCCCGGAGCTCGGTGGCGAACAGCGTCGCGACCGACGCGGGGATGATCCCGCGCGGCCCGATGGCGCTGATGAACAGCCGCTCGGAGAAGGTGAACCGGTCGCCGACGGTCGAGACGAACACGAGCAGCGGCCGGATCACCACCGCGATCACGACGACCACGCCGAGCCCCGCGAGCCCGACGTCGAATATCGCCGCGGGGGGGAGCTGCGCGGCGAGCGCGATGAACACGAACGCCAGCACGAGCAGCGTGATGTCGCCCTTGAAGTCGGTTATCTCCTCCTTGTAGGGGATGTCCACGTTCCCGAGGACGAGGCCGGCGGTGGCGGCGGCGGCGACGCCGGCCTCGCTCGCCAGCTGGTTCGCCCCCGCGTACGCGGCGAGCGCGCCGGCGAGCGCGAGCAGCCGGGCGTTCCGCGGCGCGGCCCCGGGCGAGAGGTCGACGTACCGGAGCAGGTAGTAGAGGATGCCCGCGACCACGAGGCCGACGAGCAGCCCCTCCCCGAGGCGGAGCGCGAACCCCTGGATCAGCCCCTCGCCAGCGACCGTGGGGTTCACCGTCTCGAAGAGCACGACGGCCGTGATCGCCGCCGTCACGTCGTTGACGATCCCCTCGGTCTCCAACACGGCCGCGACCTGGTCGCGGACGGGGACGACCTCCAGGATCGGTGAGATGACCGTCGGGCCGGTGGCGACGAGCAGCGCGCCGATCACGAACGAGAGCTCCCACGGGAGCCCCTCGAGGAGCCGGACGGCCACCGCGGTCCCGACCAGCGCGATGCCGGCCCCGACCGTGACGAGGCGAACGGCGGCCCGCGGGGCCTGCCGAATGCGCTCGAACTCGAGGTGGAAGGCCCCCTCGAAGACGATGATCGCGACTGCGAGCCCGACGATCGCCGGGAGCGAGTCGCCGAAGCTCTCGCTCGTCACGATTCCGAGCCCCGGCCGACCGATGATCACCCCGACGAGCAGGAAGAAAATGATGCTCGGGACGCGGAGCCTGGCGGCGAGGATCTGCGCGAGGACGCCGAGTCCGATGATGCCGGCGACGAGCGGGATCAGAAACTCCTGTGCCACACTCGGTCCTCCATGCCGTGATTCATTCCGTACTGGATTATAAGTAGTTGGTGTGTCTCGTCGCCGCGACCTCGCTCCCGTCGATCGGTCCGGCCGGCGTCCGCGCGAGGCAGATCACAATTGTTATTATTATATTGACAAAAAGGGTTAGCAATGGAGGAACCGGCCGGAGCGAACGAGGGTCGCGCGGTCGCCCCGACCGTCGGTGTCGTGTTGCTCGTCGCGATCACCGTCGTCCTCGCCGCTTCCGTCGGCGTGTTCGCGATCGGGATCACGGACGACCTCAGAGAGCGGCCGACCTTCGCCGCGCTCGATCTGACGTTCGAGGAAGCGCCCGCCTCGGCCCCGGACTACGAGGAGTTCCGGTGGGAGATCACGCTCACGAACACCGCCGGCGAGACCGTCGAGGCCGACGAGATCGTCGTCTCCCTCGACCACGGGGAGCAGCGGGTCACCGGAACCCTCGACCGGTCGCTACGCCCCGGCGAAAGCGTCGGGCTGACGGTCGTCCACAACAACCAAGACGGAGACACGATTCCGGGCGACGTCAACTGTACCGACGTCAACGTGGCGTGCCGGCTGGCCGGCGACGACGGTAACTACCCCGACGCCGACCGGATCCGTCTCCAGATGGTCCACGAGCCGTCGGGATCGATCCTCTACCGAAAACAGATCGGCATCGCCGGTTCGTACGGCATCTTCAACGGCAACCCGGACGACATCGACATCACCGACGAGACGCTGACGTTCGCCTGACGCGGCCCGTCGGGCCGAGATCGGAATTCAAATGTCCGAACAGCCGTAACGGAAGGTGTTCAAATGCCAGAAGATATCGGTTCTCCCCACGTACCCAGCCAGCCGGTCGTCGTCCAAGAGGACACTCACCAGAACGAGGTCCCGGACAACATCGACTCGGACCTGTACTCGGCTGACAGTCCCACCAACTCGTTCCACGAGTTCACGATCGAGCAGGGGGACGAGCTCGTCGAGGCACTTCGCGAGAACGGCTACACGGTCGAGTTCAGAGACCGGTAACGACCGATCCGGACGCTGCCCACTCGGTCATAACCCCCCGCGACGCCCCGAGCGATCGCGTCGCGCCCCGTTTAGCGCAGATTCAGCCGCTCGTCTCCCATCTCTCTCCCCCGATCGACGAGCGCGGTGCCGTACTCGGTGCGTCTCCGGTTCCACGCCGCGAGCGCGTCGTCGACCGACTCGTGACTCGCTAGGGCGTCGGCGAGCGCGGTCGCGTCGCCCGCCGACTTCGCCGTCCCGGCGGCCGTGTGCGGGCGGGCGACGAACGCGGCGTCGCCGAGGAGACACGCCCGATCCGCGACCATCGACGGCACCGTCAGGTCGTATATCGCCTGGACGAAGAGGTCCGGTGTCTCGCCGACGAGCGTCTCGAACACGGGCGGGAGCGTCGCCGCGCGCTCGCGCTGTCGGCGGCGAACCGGGTCGCGCAGCCGACCCGGCGCGACGGAGCGCCGCCGCTCGGTGCCGCTCGCGTCCGTGAATATCGCCTCTCGGTCCCGACCGTCGAGGGTGTCGTACCACACCCAGTTGAGGCGGCGCGACCCCGGCTCGGTCTCCCCGTCCGCGCCCGGAATGAAGTACGCGAGGATGAGCTGGTCGGCCCCTTGGTAGAACGTGAACGTCCCGTCGAACGCCTCGACGCACGCGGTCGAGAGGTCCGCTTCGTCGACGACGCCGCGCCACGCGACGTAGGAGGCGAACTCCGGCTCCGCGTCCGGATACAGCTGCGCGCGCGTCGTCGACTGACCGCCCTCGGCGGCTACGACTAGGTCCGCTATCCGCTCCGTCTCGCCGGCGATCGTGGCGGTGGCCGCCTCGGGCGAGACGCTCGTGACCTTCGCCCCGGTCTGATACCGCTCGTCGGGGAAGGCGTCGCGGAGCTGCCGATAGAGCGCGTCCCACGACGTGAACACCATCGTCTCGGGCGCGGCGCGTTCGACGTCGCCGCTCTCCGTGAGGAACCGACGCTCGTGCGACCGCGTCGTGATCGCGTCCGGGTCGACGACGTCGTGGTCGGCGAGGAACCGGCGGATGTTCTGCTGGGCGACGATACCGCCGCCGCGGCTCTCGAGCGCTCCCGCCGACCGCTCGTAGATGGTCGGGCTGTGGCCCGAGCGCGCGAGCGCGATGCCGGTGAAGAGTCCGCCCATCGAGCCGCCGGAGATCAGCACGTCGAGCCCGGAACCGGACGGACGGGACTGGTCCTGAGACACGCTCGCCCGTTCGTGCGTGACGGGTGAAAGCCCACGGATCCGTCGCGCGCCGCGGGCGCGTCCGCCCCCGCCAGTGGAATTAATTGGGCCGGTGACGAGAGTATTAACGTGAGCGAACACCACCCGTCGCGGTTCATGCTGGCGTCGTCGGCCGTCTGCCTCCTCGCGTGTGCCGGGGTCGCCGTCCTGCCGCTGTTGCTCGGGACGTCCAACGCGTTCGCCGGAAGTATCAGTTCGAGCGGCCTGCTCGGGGTCGTGTTCGCGGCGCGGAGTCTCCAGCTCCTGCGGGCGGCGGGAACGCCCAGCCTCCCGCCGGCCGTCCTGACGACGATATTCGGGGGCTGGTTCATGCTCGCGCCGCTGCTCTACCCGGACGTCGGGGTCCTGCCGACCGCCGGCACGCAGCTCGGCGGGACGATGATCGCCACGTTCGGCCTGTACGTGACCGTCGCCGGCGTCACCGCGGAGTGATCGCGACGGAGCGGGTGTCCGCGTGGGGTCCCGTTCGGCAGTCGCTTCGGATCGCTTTCACCGCCCGCCGACGGGTAGTGGTACCGAGTGCGACATCGCCGACCCGCGACGGATAGGTGCCCCTGTTCGGCGGCGTCTCTCTCCGCTCACACCCGTCTGCTCTCTCGGAAGGTAACGGTCCCGTCGTCCGACTCGACGGTGGTTACGATGGTTATCCAGCCGTCGTTCTGGCTGACCTTCCCTGCGTCCAGCAGCGAGAGCTCGACGCGCTCGGTCGCCGTGTGGGACGCACCGCCTTCGAGCGTCCCGACGTCCACCGTGCCCTCCCAGACGACGTCGTCGGTGTCGGTGTCGTTCTCGCCGGCGTAGATCCGCGTGTAGGTCGTGACCCCGGTCGCGGTCTCGTTCCGTTCGTTGTTCAGCGTCGCGGTGACGTCCCGACAGGTCGTCCCGCACTCGGTGGTCTCGTCGACCGTGAACGTGAACGGCTCCGCGGCGGTGGTCCCGCTCTCCGTGGACCCGCCCTCGTCCGTCGAACTTTCCGTTGGGAACTCCTCACCGCCCGAGTCTTGCGCGCTGCCGCCGGGAGCGGGACCCGGGCCGGCGTACAGCATCGCGCCGGCCGCGGCCGTGAGAACGACGAGAGCGAGCACGGCGCCGATAACGGAGGACCGCTTCATTCGGGATCAACTCGTTGCGAGCGACGCTCGGGTGCTCCCGTGCTCGACGGTGACGCCGGCGAGCGCGGGTCGGGGAGTTTCGCGGTCATCACACGCATCGCTCGGACGGCCGACCACATAAGAAGGTACAATCGTAAAGGCGGATTCACGCGTTTGAGCCCCTTTCAGACCGATTTAAGACGGTTTTTCGCGGCGCACCGGCGTCGTGTCAGTTGTCCCGCCGCCGCCGACAACCGGGGTGCCGAATAGACGGGCCGCAGCGAGGCTAGAACGCGTCCGAGTCCAGCACGCGGTGCGGGACGTTCCGATCGCGGAGCTTGGACGTGTGTCGCGGGATCTCGTCGGTCACCGCGACGAGGAGCACGTCGAGGCCGAGCATCCCCGCCTCGGCGACGCCCTCCGCGGTCCCGAACCGGATGTCCGGCGAGGTGTCGCTCCGCGAGACGAGCGCGTACGCCTCCGTGCCGGCGACCGCGACGAGACCCTCGTCCGGGACGTGCGTCGAGACCACGTCGGGACTCAGGCGGTCGTCGTCGGTGACGGTCGGGACGGGGAGCACCGAGACGCTCCCCGTCTCGTAGTCCACGACGCCCTCGAAGTCGGCGACGCCGACGGCCTCGCCCGCCGCGGCGCTCGTGACGCTGACCGCGGTCGCCGTCCCACCGGCGGGGTTGGCGTGGAGGACGCCGTCGCGCATCACCAACCCGACTTCGCTGCCTTCCGCGACGTCGTCGAGCGCGACGGCGGCGTCGACCTCGACGCTGCCGAGGACGTCGGAGTTCACCCGTTCGAGGTACGCCTCTAGGTCGTCCGTCCGAGAGATGAGCCAGTCGACCCCCTCCTTCGTCACCTCGTACCGACCGCGGCCTCCCTTCTCCACGTAGCCGGACTCCGCGAGGTCGCGGACGTAATCGCTGACCGCCTGCGACGTCACGCCGATCGCGTCCGCGATCTCGCCCTGGCTCACGGCCGGCTGGCGGGCCGCGATCTCCACGAGGATCTGATACCGGGTCGCGTTCCGCTTGTTCTCGAGGACGTCCGGCGATCCGCCGCCCGCTGGGTCTCCCATTACCCGACCTTCGACCGCCGAAAATAAAGTCTTGTTGTCGATCAGCCGCGATACCTGCGACGGATGCGGTTCTCAGCGTTCGGGATATAAATTGAACTTTTCTCAATACAGATCTAGTTGTTTCTCGGTGCGATTCACTTGTACCCTGTGCGTGCGGGCGACGAAACGACCGCACGACCTAGAGGCGGACCGCCCGGAGCGTCGCGGTTCGACGCATACTTCGCCGTCGGCGGCGACCTCCGCGTGAATGAGTCGCTACGGGACGGCCGGCCGGTTCCTGCTCCTGTGTGCCGTCTGGGGAACGGCGTTCATGGCGACGGACGTCGGGCTGGCCGATCTACCTGCGGTACCGTTCGCGGCCGTGCGCTTCGACGTCGCCGCCGCGCTGCTGTTCGCCGCCGTGTTCGCCTCCGGCACGGACGTCCGCCCCCGGACGCGAGACGACTTCGTCTACGTGCTCGTCGGCGGCGCGCTCATCATCGGCGCGCACCACGCGTTCCTCTTCGCCGGCCAGCGGTACGTCGCGGGCGGGGTCGCCGCCGTGCTGTTGGGGCTCGTCCCCGTGGTGACGCCCGCGCTCACGCGGCTCGCCTCCACGGACGAGGAGTTCACCGCCGCCACCGCGCTGGGCGTCGCGCTCGGGTTCGCGGGGGTCGTCGTCATCGCCGACCCAGACCCCGCGAACGTCGCGGACAGCGTCCTCGGCGTCTCGCTCGTGCTCGCCGCCGCGCTCGCGTTCGCCGTCGCCGCGGTCGTCACGCACAGCCGGTCGCCGTCGATGCCGTTCCTCTCGACGCAGGCGTGGATGATGGGCGTCGGCGCCGTCGTCCTCCACGTCGCAGTGTTCGCGCTGCCCGGCCAGTCGTTCGCGGCCGCAACGTGGACACCGTCCGCGCTCGCTGCGCTCGCGTACCTCTCCGCGGTCGCCGGCGTCGGCGGCTTCCTGCTCTACTTCACGTTGCTGGACGACCTCGGCCCCATCGAGATGAGCTTCATCGAGTACGTGATTCCCGTGTTCGCGGCGCTGGCGGGCTGGCTCGTGCTCGGGCAGGAAGTGACGCCCGCGACCGTCGTCGGGTTCGCGTTCATCGTGGCGGGGTTCGTCGCCGCGAAGTGGCGGACGCTTCGGGGCATATAGCGACGCGCGGGTCCGGTCCTCGGAGAGCGTTCTCTTCGACAAGTTCGAGTGACCGCCGAGCCGCTGTGTGAACCGCGGTCGGCCATCTGGACCGCTATCCTCGCCGACACGCCATCTCCCCCGGCTCGGAACGGCGATCTCCGACACGCGATGCTCTGCTTCGTGTCCGCGGTCTGAACCACGGCTCTCCAGCGTGTTCCGCGTGTCCGCTGCTGGCGAATACCATTGCGCGCGAGAGACGGGGAGCGTCTCAGCCACGGTGGCCACCGGCGAGGTGATTCACTCTTCGGTGGTTCCCAATCGAGGTCGGGGTCGAAGGGGCCATCGAGATGGCAGTCAACGAACCGTACGAGTTTGAACGCAGGTTCGATCGAGGGATCGCTCGCGATACCGAGTCGAGGCGCCGGCTCAACAGCGTCATGTCATCGGATACTTGTACGCGAGCGCGTTACCGAACATCGTGACAGACGACCAGGGCGGGTTCGAACACGTCCGCGAGAACGTCGACGGTCACCCGATGCTGAGTTTGCTCGGCTACGCCAAACGCTACTGGCCGACGCTCACGCTCGGCGTGCTTGCGGCGTTTCTCACCAGGTTCGCCCGACTGGTGCCACCGATTGTCGTCGCAGCTGCCATCGATCGAGCGATCCGCGGGTCGGCTGACGCGGGGCTGTTGACCGACGTCGGCTTGCTGCCGCCGGGCGAAATCACCGGCGAAGCGGCTCGCCTCGCGGTGCTCGAACAGCTCGTGCTCATCGCGGTGCTCGCGTACGTGGTCCGGTCGGTCTCTCGGTTCGTGTCCCGGTATCTGCTCCAAGCGACTGCGCAGAAGGTCCAACGTGATCTGCGGAACGACACGTACGACCACCTTCAGCGGCTCTCGATGGATTTCTTCGCCGATCATCAGACCGGCGGAATGATGTCGATTCTCAACAGCGACATCAATCGGCTCGAGCAGTTCCTCAACACGGAGTTCCGACAGCTCATCCGCGTCGTCGCAACGGTCGGCGGCATTGCGATCATTCTCTGGACGTACTCGCCGAAGCTGGCGCTCATTGCGCTCGCACCGGTCCCGGTCATCGGACTGGCGAGCAGCCGGTTTCTCACCTGGATCGAGCCTCGATATAAGTCGATCCGCGAGACCGTCGCGCGGCTGAACACGCGGCTCGAGAATAACCTCGGCGGCGCCGCGGTGATCAAGGCGTTCGACCGGTACAGCTTCGAGCACGGCCGGGTCGCCGAGCAGAGCGAGGCGTACCACGACGAAAAGGTCGCAGCGCTGCGCATTCGACGCGGGTTCTTCGCGACCTTACGGCTGCTGACCGGCGTCGTGTTCGTCCTCGTGCTCTACATCGGCGGGACTGACATCATCACGGGCGTTCCCGGTGAGGCAGGGGCGCTGACCCTCGGCGGATTCGCGCTCTTTTTCCTCCTGTTGCGGCGGCTGTACTCGCCGATGCGTCGGGTCGGGAAGTCAGCGAACAAGTACCAGCTCGCGAAGTCCAGCGCCGAGCGCGTGTTCGGGCTGCTCGACCGCGAGCCCACAATCACCAGCCCCGACGGAGCGCACGTCCCCGATTCGATCGACGGAGCGGTCACGTTCGACGACGTGACGTTCGCCTACGGGGACCGCGAGCCGGTGCTTCAGGACGTCTCACTCGATGTGCCGTCGGGAACGACGATCGGGCTTGCCGGGGCAACCGGAGCCGGGAAGTCAACGCTGTTGAAACTCATTCCCCGGTTCCACGATGTCAATGACGGTGCAGTCCGGGTCGATGGGACTGACGTCCGGGAGTACGACCTCCAGTCGTTGCGGGACGCTATCGCCATTGTCGAGCAGAATCCCTACCTGTTCTCAGGAACCGTCGCGGAGAATATCGCATACGGCGACCGCGAGATACTCGACTCCGAGTGGTCGGACGGCCCCAATAAGAGCGCCCGCGACCAAGTTGAGCGGGCGGCTGAGGCCGCCGAAGCTGACGAGTTCATCGAAGACCTCCCCGACGGGTACGACACCCAGGTCGGCGAGCGAGGTATCAAACTCTCCGGCGGCCAGCGGCAGCGCCTCGCCATCGCCCGCGCACTACTCAACGATCCCGAGATCATCGTCTTTGACGAGGCCACATCGGACGTTGACACGGAGACCGAGGAACTAATCCAAGAGAGCCTCGAGCGCTTGGTCGAGGAGCGGACCGCGTTCATCATTGCCCACCGGCTGTCAACGATTCAGAACGCCGACGAGATCGTCGTGATGGAGCAGGGCCAGATCGTCGAACAGGGGGTTCACGCGGAACTGGTTGCGAGCGGCGGTACATATGCGAACCTCTGGCAAGGGCAGGCTGAGGCGTCTCCTGCCGACGACTGACTCTCGACCGGGGGTCCTGTTGGGACGCCAGACCGACTCTCCGCCGGTCGGTGAAATGTAGTTCGGCAATAGACGATCTCAAAATGGCCAACCCCGGATGAGCCCGTTCTAGAATTGGTTGTTTGGCGCGTTCATACCGCTCTCTGACCACTCGACAGTATGGATCGCTTCGTCGACCGAGAGTCCGAACGCTCGGGACTTCGGGAGTGCTACGAATCCGACGAAGCCGATACAGCCGTGGACTGCTGGGGCCGCGTTGTCGCTTACAGCCACCCCTGAAGCGGTGGACTTCCGCTCGCTACGTGTCAAGTGGCAAGATTGCCCACAGTATCGTGCGCGTTTTACCACCAAACTCTCTCGGCCCCTGTCCGGTTGGAATAGAGGTAGTAGCCTGACATCTGCGTTCTGACGGATGGACGGCCAATTTTGAGGAGTGTCAGCCACAGCCGGAGACACTTACTGACCGTCGCCGAGACTGAGTCGCATCCCCGCGAGCCCGGCGAGCAGCAAAGCCCAGCCAACCAGACCCAGCGGCGTGGTTGGGAACGTCGGCCCAGCAAAGCTCAGGTCTGCCGCCAGCACGATGCCGACGAGACTCAGAGCGGACCCTACCCCCATCAATTTCCACTTCATGCCGACCAAAGCATCGCTCCGATAGCAGGTGAGTCTTGATGTGACGCCGGATACGATATACCGCACCAGAAGAATAGATTAGAGATTTTATCCTTGAACTCATGTATCGACGTCCGGTCAGAGTGGCTAACGACGCCGATTTGTGGCGAAAGCTGTCCGCAGTCATGCTGTGTCTCGCAGTGGTCGCGACCCCGGATCGGTGCGGTCACCACCAGTGCGGCCGCAGTCCCCACGCAGACGAATGACTCGACAACGCAGCCGACAGTTGAGAATAGCTCACCGGACCTTCGGCAAGCAGAGATCGACGAACTCGAAGTCAACAGTGGCGAGGACCTAGCGGTTCTCGGATAAAATATTCTGGATGATCATATTTGCGTATATCATAACCCGTAGTAACAAAATTCAACCCGAGACGTCTACGACGCTCTCGAAAACGAGTAACTCCGCAGTTCCCATCTGCCGGCTTCCTAAATGAAATCTGACTGAAAAAGAGATGCTAGTCAGGTGTCCGTTTCATCTCGGCGAATTAGCATAAAGAGTAGAACCGAGAGTACGATCATGAGTATGGCGAACCACTGGTCGTCAGTGAGAACGCTATCGGACTCCGTTGCTGTCATTGTCAATGCGAAGTGGCCTGAGACCGTCTCGCTACTGAATACGTGTAGGTATCAGTGAAGCGGCTTACTCGCTGAGTTCGTCGAGTTTCTGCTTGATCTCTTCGAGTTTGAAGTACGACGCCACGGCGAGGATCGTTGTTGGCCAAAGGCCGACGAATTGGCCTCGCTGTTTGTCCCCACGGACGTAGTAGAAGTACAGTGCGAGCGCGACCGATCCGATGGATGCGATCACGGCTGTCCCCAGACCGCCGGTATCAATATCGTCTACCAGTTCAGTCGCAGTTTCGTCTGATTCGTCCACACATTAACAAGACTCCCAAGGGGTATAGGAGTTTCCCTCAGTGGCGTTAGTGGCACTCTCAGCAACTCTAGAGCGCTTTTTTCTTCTCCGACGGCTGGTCATCGCCACCTTCGATACCTTCGTGCTCTCGGGTCCGCTTCCAAGTGGTGTAAATCTCGATAAACGCCAGCAGACTGAGGATCACACCGGCTCCGATCATCACCGTATCTGCGTCAATAGATCTCATAGGGCTGTTAGGGCCTCAACAGGTAAATGAACTAGTGGCAACCACATCCTTCCCCGGAGAGAAACGGTGTGGCGTCGTTGAGACAGACGAAGCCAGCTATTGAGACTCTCGCAGTCACAGCACTGCGCCGAAGGCTTATCGGCGTACCTCTCGTATATACTGTAATGAGACGGAACTCAGACGATGACGAGGATCCGTTCGGTAGTTCGTTTGGCGGAATCGAGGACCTGCTAGCTGGGATGGCCGGTGGTGACGACGCACCCGTTGATGTCCACGAGTATGACGACGAGATCCGAGTGGTCGCTGAACTCCCTGACGTTGCGGCAGACGACGTCAAGATCCAGTGTGATGGGCGTACCGTCGCGATCTACGCCGCTGTTACACCTCGGCCGGTCGTGACACGCGTCGACCTGCCGTCGTACGTCAACGACCAGTCGACAGAGTGGAGTCTCAACAATGGCATTCTCGAGATATCGTTGGATCGTGACACCGACCCCGCAAATATCGGCTTCCATTAACCAAAGACGACATGACCCCTGTGCGTGGAGAGAGTCGCTTGGACACGGCAACGAGGCCACTCTGGTCCGGGCATGCTCAAACCAGCAGTTACGATAGGCCTCCGGAACTACGCACGGAGCCTTCCTGAGAAGATCGCGACGGTCCTGTAATCTGTCATGGTTGCGTTGGTTGATAGGAGAGACGATTCCGCGGCACAAAACGTAATCCGCTGGCCTCGGGTGGACGTGTATGGACGATAGGCCGTTACACGAGCAGATGGAGAGGTACGAAGCGTTGTCGAGCGAGGCGACTGAGGCGGCAAAGGAGCGCGATAAGACAGGCGCGGAGATCGGAAAACGGCTGGCAGCGGCAGTCACCGATGCCACCGAGCAGCGCGGGGCGAACGTCGAAATGACGGAACAGTCGTCGGACGGGCATCGGTACCGGTTCAAAGCGCGCCTTGACCGTGCGGCACTGGTCGCCGCGTTGACCGAGACTCTTCCCGACGGGTTCGTCGTGTCGCACGTCAACACGGATGGGACCCTCTCAGTGGAGTGGACCGGTCACGACCGTACGCCTTCAAAACGCGAACACGGCGCAGTTCTGAAAGCCATCATCGCCGAGGAGGTGGTGGTAGACGACGACGGTCTCGTCGAATCGGTCCCGACGCGCGAGCGAGTGCTCTCACGGGCAGTCGAACTAGGAGTCGACGAGGATGACGCAGCTGCGCGGTTGAGTCGGTTGGCAACTCTGGATGTCGTGGACCTTGCGGATGGGCGGGTCTACCCAGACGAGAACTTCTCTCGATACTGACGGCAGTGGGTAAAGGCCGCGTGGGCCCGGCTGAGGCCGACTTCGACGAGTGTGTTACCGTGTATCACGAATACGCCTCGATGACGGCCACCGGCATTTAGGTGCGTCACGCCCTACCATGGTTCAATGCCAGAGTACGCGAACTATCTCGACGGCATCGTCCACGAACCAACCCAGACCGACGGGGACGGGGTTGATCTAACAGTCGCTGAAATCTACGAGGTCACCGATCCGGGTCGTGTCGACTTCGGCGGCGGCGAACTCGAAGCTGCCGCCTCCGAACCGCGGGAGTGCGAGAAGCGGTCTCCAGACGACGAGTACGGGTGGTGGTCGCTCGACCCCGGCACGTACCTCGTCGAGTACAACGAGTCGATCCCCGGGGATGACCTGCGATTTACCGTCCAGACGCGGGAGGCTCTGTTAGAGCGGGGGGCCTCTCACCCCACGCTCCATGTCGTGTCGCTCCCGCGAGTCCCACTGTCGATCGGCGGCGCCGGGATCAGCGTCAAGGAGAACGCCCGGATATCAACCATCGTTGACGCTGATCCGGCGTGAGTATCACGACGAGAGTCGAACGATAGAATCGCTGTCGAGAGGTTTCAAGTAAGCCGCAGACCTCGCATTACGTACGCTTCCAGTAGAGTATGTCTAACCCGAAAGACCATCCGGAAACGTGGCTGCTCGACATGGACGGAGTACTAATACACGAAGAAGTTGCCCTCCCCGGAGCTCGAGAGTTCGTCGCCCGCCTCCGAGAGGAGGGACGAGAGTTTCTGGTACTCACTAACAATTCGATCTACTCACGGTGTGACTTGTCGGCGCGTCTTTCGGACGTCGGGCTCGATATCCCCGAAGAGCGGATCTGGACCTCGGCAACGGCTACGGCACAGTTTCTGTCCAACCAGGCGCCGAACGCTTCGGCGTACGTCATCGGCGAAGCGGGACTGGAGACAGCGCTTCACGACGTTGGGTACACGCTGACCGATTCCGACCCGGATTTCGTGGTTCTGGGCGAGAGCCGTACGTATTCGTTTCAGGACTTCACAACGGCCCTCCGACTGATCGACCAAGGGGCCCGGTTCATCGCGACGAACCCGGACGCGACTGCTCCCTCACCGGAGGGTCCACTCCCGGCTACGGGTTCAGTCGCCGCGTTTCTCACGGAAGCTACCGGCCAGGAACCGTACTTCATTGGCAAGCCCAACCCGATCATGATTCGAAGCGGCCTGAACCGAATCAACGCTCACTCCGAGTCGACGGCGATGATCGGCGATCGCATGGATACGGACGTCGTGGCCGGTATCGAGGCCGGCTTGACCACGTATCTCGTTCTCACGGGATCGACCGACCGTGACGAGATTACCGAGTTTGCGTACCAGCCGACCGAAATCGTGGACTCCATCTCTGCTGTGATTGAGAGTATCTAAATCGGCGAGCATCTACGAATCGACCGCCCCCAAACCAAGCGGTCAGTGAATCCGCTCTTTGAGAACCACGCAAACAGCGCGTCCGTAATTCAGGGTCCCATCGTACGTTTGACCGAGGACGGGATCCACCGATGTGTTCGCTGTGACACGGCCGGCACCGCCAACGACGACACGTACTGCGCGAACTGCGGAAGCATCAACTGCGACTCGCATATCAAGACCGAGCAGTTGAATGGACTCCCGTCTGTCCCGGATATGCGGTGACCGAGCGGTTCGCGTTCAAAATTCTCATCACTCGAACTGAATCATGTAACAGGTTCCCCAGACGGAGGCGATCAACCTACGGAAGCCGGTTGAGTTAGGAACTTCCGACTCCCGAAATCACTATTTAGGCACTAAAAGGTCTGAGAAGGAAGAAATCGCACGGTTACGGTCCGTGCGTACTACGTATGGGTTGGGGCGGATTCGAACCGCCGGCCTGCTCCGTGTGAAGGAGCCGTCATAACCTAGCTAGACCACCAACCCGCTCGCTTCGGAGTATCCGACCTCCGGACTTAAGAGTTACCTTACGCCGAAGCTTCATTTCGAAGTCGCCCGCACGACATGGTATGACACACAAACTCCGCTTCCTCGAACGCCTCCGACAGCACGTCGCGAGCCTGCTTCACGCACCGCTGTCGCTCGTCGGACTCTACGCAGAGCGGGAGACGCCACGCGAGCAGTACGCGTTCACGCTCCACGAGCCATACCCGATCGTCGAGGCGCAGCTCCATCGGCTCGGGTTCGTCCGCAACCTGGTCTCCTCGCTGAAGTACCGCGACTACGAGATGCCGCCGGAGACGACCGTCGCCAGCTGGGCGTGGTACCCGAAGGGCGCGCTCGCCAGCGACGACCAGCTTCACCTCTCGCTGTACGCCGGCCCGGACCGTTCGACGACGGACGTGTACGCCCACTGGGAGCCGTCGTGGATCCGACACCCGATCCGGCACTACCGCGCCACGGACGTCGACGCCGAACGGGGGATCCGGCGGGCGCGGTCGCTGTTCGAAGAAGCGGGTATCGAGTACGCGGTGGTGCCCGCCGGGGAGCGGATCGGCGGCGACGAGACCACCGGGCCGGAGCCGCCGATCCGGTAGGGACCGCGGTGCGACTACTCCGCGGCGGTGTCTTTGCCGCGGTACTCGGCGACGCGCTTCCGCGCGGACGCGACCGCCTCGCGGGCCTCGCCCTCGGCGCGCTCTTCGAGGTCTTTCAGGTCCGCCTGGAGCTTGTCCAGCCGCGACGGCTCCGGTTCCGGCTCCTCTTCTTCGCGGCCGACGAGCTCCTTCACCCGCGCCTCGACCGGCTCGAGCTCCTCCACGACGCCCGCCTTCGCGTGTTCCGCCGCTCGACCGAGGTAGTACCGTGCGTCTTCGAAGTGCTTGCTCATATCTGTCCTTTGGTGGAGGGCAAATATAACCTTTGTGGCGATAGACTGAGGACAGTATTCGATACACGGGTCGCTGAGGGCTCAAAGCGGGCGAGAGACCGAATCGAAAGTGTGGCGCTCTCCGGTCGCCGTGCGACTCCGCCCCGACTTACTCCCGCGCGCCCGGGGGCAGGGGGTCCGCGTGATCGGCGATGGCCTCGGCGACGCGGTGCGGGTGTTCGTGGACGACCCAGTGGCTCGCCTCCTCGATCGCGAGCAGGCGACCGTCGGCGCAGCGGTCGACGCTCTCGTGGGCCAGCCGGCGTGCGAGGAACTGGTCCTGCGCGCCCCAGATGACGAGCGTCGGGACGGACACCTCCGTCTCGGCCGGCTCGGGTCGGTCGCGGACGATGGCGCGATACCAGTTCACCATCGCCTCGAACGCGCCGTCGCGGTTCCACGCCCGGCGATACCGCCGCAGGTCCTCGTCGGTGAACGTGCCGGGGGCGCTCGTGTCGCGCAGCGCGTTCGTCGCGAGCCGCCAGTTCCCCGCGCTGGCGACCGCCTCGGGTAGTTTGGGGAGCTGGAACGCCAGCATGTACCAGCTCTTGAGCCGCTGGTCCCACGAGGTGCGGAGCGCGCGTTCGAAGACGCTCGGGTGCGGGACGTTGACCGCGACCAGCTCCGAGAGGCGGTCCTCGTGATGGAGCGCGAGCCACCACGCCACCGCCGCGCCCCAGTCGTGCCCGGCGACGGCGGCCGTCTCCCGGTCGTAGGCGTCGATCAGGCCGACGACGTCGCGCGCGAGTTCGTCGATCCGGTAGTCGCCGACCGCCGGCGGCTTCGCGGAGCAGTTGTAGCCGCGCTGGTCGGGGACCACGACGCGGTAGCCGGCGTTCGCGAGGGGGACGATCGCCTCGTGCCAGCCGTACCAGAACTCCGGGAACCCGTGGAGCAAGACCAGGAGCTTCCCGTCTTCGGGGCCGGCTTCGACGACGTGAAGCGGCACGCCGTTCGTCTCGACCGCCCGAGACTCGGCGGGTATCGACTCCGGGACCTCGTCGTCGGGGACCGATTCCGGCAACATCGCCTTGTCGACCGGCCGGCCAGTGGGCGCGTTTTCCATACCGATACCGTGCGCGGGCTCCGACAAATAGGTACGTTCCCCCGTCGATGCGGGCGATCGAAATCCTCATGCCGCTGGCAACCGCGAGTTCTGGTATATACGCGGATCCCGAAGTTCGCCCGCGGCGAGCGCGTTCTCCGCGGATTCGCACCGTATCCAATGATCTCCGACTCGTCGACCACGTCAGCGGCGGACGCGAACGCGTCGAGTGACGACGCCCCCGTCTCCAACGTCGTGCTCGTGACCGTGGACTCGCTGCGCGCGGACGCGGTCTCCCCGTACGACGCCGAGCGGCACTCGCCGGTGATCGACGGGCTCGCCGACGACGGGACCGTGTTCGACCGCGCGTTCGCGACCGGGAACTGGACGCCGTTCTCGTTCCCGTCGATCCTCGCCTCGGAGCCGGTGTTCGCCCGGAGCGGGGAGATCGGCGTCGGCGAGGCCGACACGCTCGCGGAGGTGCTCTCCGACGCCGGGATCGCGACCGGCGGCTTCAACGCCGCGAACGGGTTCCTCACCGACCACTGGGGGTATCCCGACGGGTTCGACGAGTTCGAACCGTTCGTCACGAGCGTCGGCTCCAGCGTCTACAGTCGGTACCTCGCCGCGCACCCGACCGTGGAGGCGTGGATCCAGCTCGCGAGCTCGCCGATCCGGCGGCTCGGCTCGAAGCTCCGCGGCGACGACGACGATCGGCCGTTCCTCGACGCCTCGCGCATGTTCGACGTCGAGGACGCCGCGACCGGATTCGTCGACGACACCGACGAGCCGTTTTTCCTGTGGGTCCACTACATGGACACGCACACCCCGTACGTCCCCGCGCCCCGGTACATCCGCGAGGTGTCCGACGGTATCGTCGGCACGCACCAGATGCTCCACGCGCACGCTCGGACCAGCCTGGGCCTCGAGGTCGGCGAGCGGACCCTCCGCGAGCTCCGGACGCTGTACCAGGCGACCGTGCGACAGGTCGACGCCAGCGTCGGGCGGCTGCTCGACGCCCTCGATACCGCCGGCGTCGCCGACGACACCGCGGTGCTGCTCGCCGGGGACCACGGCGAGGAGTTCCAGGAACACGGCCACCTCGCCCACTACCCGAAGCTGTACGACGAGCTGATCCACGTCCCCTTCGTGGCGGACGTCCCCGGACTCGACGGCGGCCGCGTCGACGGGCACGTGGGGCTCGACGCGATCCCGCCCACGGTCGCGGACCTGCTCGGCGTCGACCCGTCGCCGGAGTGGCACGGCGAGTCGCTCCTGCCGGCGCTCCGCGGCGAGGCGGGCGCCGAAGAAGACGCGGAGGAGTCGGAGACGGACCCCGTCGTCTCGGTGACCGTCCGCGGCGAGGACGTGACCCAGCAGCCGATCCCCCGGTCGCTGTCCGACGGCGACCTGTTCGTCAGCGTGCGCGACGACGACTGGACGTACATCGAGAACGTCGACGCCGGCGAGCGGGAGCTGTACCACCGGCCCGCGGACCCGACCCAACAGGAGAACCTGGCGACGGGCCACAACGAGCGGGCGCAGTCGGTCATCGACCGGCTCGCACCCATCGTCGACGCCCACGCGGAGCTGCTCCGCGAGCGCGGCGACGCGGCGGAGGCGGCGGCCGCCGAGCGCGGCGACGACGAGGTCGACGAAGACCTCGAAGCGCGCCTCGAAGCGCTCGGGTACAAGTGATGATCCGAGCGGTCCTCCGCGACCTCGCCAGCGGGCCGATCGCGGTCCAGATGCGCCGGTTCGTCGTCGTCGGCGCGCTCACCGCGGGGCTCCAGCTGGCGCTCCTGTGGCTGTTCGTCGACACCGCGGGGCTCAACTACATCGTCGGCGCGACGATCGCGATCGAGATCACGATCGTCTGCTCGTACGTGCTCAACAACGCGTGGACGTTCCGCGCGAGCCGGAACACGGGCGCCTCCGAGTACCTCGCCGGACTGCTGAAGACGAACCTCGTCCGCGGCACCGCGATCCCGATCCAGCTCGGCGTGCTCGCCGCGCTCGTCGAGTGGGCCGGTGTGATGTACCTGATCGCGAACGTGGCGGCGATCCTCGTCAGCGGGCTCTACCGCTTCGTGCTCGACGCGCAGTGGACGTGGGGCTGACCCCGGATAGCCCGTTTCAGCCCCTCAGAAGGGGAGTCGCGGCTCGAACCGCTCGACGAGGTCGCGCACCGCGTCCTGCTTGTAGTACCCGATGGCGGACGCGGCCACGACGACCCCGACGAGCGCCATCGCCGAGAGGAACCGGCCGCTCGCCAGTTCGCCCCCGGCGTACACGGTCAGCACGTACGCCGGCAGTCGCCCGACGGCGATGACGGCCATGAACGTCGGCAGCGACCACTTGGTGAGCCCGCTCAGGAAGCAGATGGCGTCGTCCGGGAGTCCGGGGATGATGACGAACGCGAACAGGCCGGGGACGCCCACGGTGTCGACGAAGCCGTCGAAGCGGGCGATCACGTCCTCGTGGATGACCCGCTCCACGAAGGAGCGCCCGAACCGCTTCGACAGCGAGAAGGCGACCGCGCTGCCGATGAGCACGCCGGTGAGGCTGTACACCGTCCCGGCGAGCGGGCCGAAGAGGTAGCCCGCGACCAGCGCGACGACCTGTCCCGGAATCGGGGCGACGATCACTTGGAGGGCTTGGAGACCGATGAAGACGATGGGGGCGAAGATCCCGAACTGGTCGAGCCACGCCCGAAGGGCCTCCGTGTCGGTGATGAAGCCGGCGTACCGGCTCACGAGGACGTAGAGCCCGACCGCGAGGACCGCGACGCCGACCGCGGCCGCGATACCCCGCCGGCGGTCCGCCCGCGAGGAGAAGAGTTTCATTCGTGTCGTAGCGCGTGACAGAGGGTCTTGAACCTTACCAACGCCGAGGTCGGAGCGACGCCGACGTCGGGCGAGCCGCCGGCGAGTGCGGCGACGCCGAGCGCGTCACGCCAGCGGCTCCCGGCTCCAGTACGCCATTCGCATCGGGATCCCCTCCCCGTCCCGGTGGTCCGCGTCGCTCGGGAGGAACCGGAGCTCCTCGGCCGGGCGGTTCGCGACCACCGCCAGCCCGAGCGCGTCGACGGCGTCGTCGACGGTGGGCTCCGCCTCGTTCGCGACGTCGTCGGGCACGTCCGCGAGCTGGCGACAGATCCGCCCGAGCGCGGCGCCCGGGTCCTCGAGGTGACCGTCGAGCGCGTCGAGGCGCTCGCCGACGCCCGGGGCCGTGGTCTTCGAGCGGTCGAGCCGCCGGCCGTTGAGCCCGCGGAAGCACACCTCCGGGTGGGCCTCGATCACCCGCTCGCTGGCCGCCCCGTCGCGCCGGAGGAACGCGTCGACCTCGCCGACGGCCGGCGCGATGTGGTACGACTGGCGGCTGAGCCCCTTGCCGAGGTCGGCCCGGTTCCGCTCGCTCACGGTATCGTAATCCGCCCCCTCCTTGGCCGCCTCGCACGCGCGCCGCGAGGGGACGGGGAACACGCTGCTCGGACGCTCGGCCGCCGAGCGCGCGGCCGAGTCGACGGCCTCGCGGGCCGCCAGCGTCTCCGCGTCGTGGGGGAGGCCGATCGGCACGTCGACGAGGATCCGGTCGACGCCGGCGTCGCCGTTCCACAGCGCTTCGAGGTCGCGCTCGAGGCGGCACTCCGGCTCGCCGTCCTCGCCCAGCAGGACCGCGAGCCACGCGCCGCCCGCCCAGTCGACGCCCGCGACGGTGTCGGTTGACATCACCGGTACGTTTCGTGCGGGGACACTCAACGGATCCGGTGAAGCGGAGACGGGGCGCCGTCGCTCGTCGGTGCGAACGGATGCGGGAGAAGTGGGCCGGCACGAATTTGAATCGTGGTTACGGCCACCCGAAGGCCGAAGGATACCAAGCTACCCCACCGGCCCGCACTCGACAGAAGGCCGCTCGTTCTTTTAATCCTTCCGAAAGGGGGGCAGTCGGTGCGTCCGTTCGAGGTCGGTCCGTGAGGTAGACCCTCACACGTACCGAACGGGTATTCCGCGACCGGGCGTTTCGGATCCATGACACTCGATTTCGATCGGGACCGGGAGACGGCGTTCGAGAAACACCGCCGGAACGACTCGATGCCGGGCAACAGCGCGCTCAAACTGCTCGTCTTGGAGGAACTGCTGGACCGGGAGTTCGAGGTCGGCGAGGTCTATGAGAAGGATGAGTTCACCCGCCGTATCGGCGAGCACTTCGACGAGCCGATCCACCTGCGCCGCGAGTTCGTGAACTTCGGCTACGTCCGGTACGACGACCGTGAAAGCGAGTACGAGGTCCGAACGCTCGAACTCACCGAGGCCGACGTGCGAGCGAACGGCCACCTCGAGCGTCACGCGAAGGACCCGGGCGTCTTGGGGTAGCGACCGCGAGCGACGACTCTTCGTGCGGATGGTCACCCGACTCACTCCGTTCGCCCCTCGTCTCCGTCCGCGGGATTAGTCCTCGAAGTACCGGTCGCGGTGCTTCCGGCACCCGGGGTTGAACTGCGCGCCGCACGCCGGACAGGCGTCGTCGTCGCCGTCGAGGTACGCCCTCGCGGTGAGCGTCGTCCCGCAGACGCCGCACAGCACCGCCGGCTCGTCGAACCGCTCGCGGGGCCACGGCACCGCCTCGTGGTCCGCGGCGGCGTCGTGGCAGGCGTCGCAGGGGGAGTACGCCTCACAGCAGCCGAACCGGAGCGCGATCACGTCGACGGGGTCGTCCCAGTGCGCGCAGCGCGTCTCGGGGTCGACGGCGACCCCGCGCAGGGGGACGTCGAAGCGCGGGTCGGTGTCGGGCGCGGTCGTGGTCTCGCGGTCTTGGTCTCGCGTCGGCATCCGTCTTGACCTCAGTAGTCGGCGTACCCGTCCGTGTCGAGCCAGTTGTGGACGACCGTGATCGTGTGGTCCGCGTGGAGCAGTTCGGGACCGACCCGGAGCCGGCGATCGGCCCGCTCGTCGACGGCGGCGGCCTCGTCCGGCGCGAAGTCGTGGTGATCCGAGAGGACGAACACCGGGTCCGTCGGGAGCGCGGCGTCGACGAGGGGGTCGCCGTCCTCGTGGAGCTGGACGAGCGTCCCGTCGGGCCCCCGCCCGTCGTCGCCGACGAGCCGGTCGAGCGTCGCGTCGAGCCCCATCCGACGGAGTTCGACGCCCGGGGAGACGTCGGCCGGCATGTGGCCGATCGCCTCGTCCCGCGCGGCGAGCGCGTCGCGGACCCGGGCGGCGACGTTGCGTTCGTCGGGGTGGAGGTGGCGGAGGCTGTCGGCGTCGAAGGTGACGGTGAACTCGTCGGCGATCACGAGGTGGACGCGGACCGACTCGCGGATGCCGTGCGAGAGGAAGACGCCGGCGCTCACGCACCGGCAGCAGAGGTCGAGCCGGCCGGCCCCCGGGATGTCGGACAGCGAAATCGCGTCCGGGTCGGTGGGTACGTCGCGGCCGATGACGACGAACTGGCGCATGAGTGAGGGTCACCCCCGACCGTCATAAGCCGTGCGACCCAACCGCCGCCGTGAGCCTCACCGGACTCTGTCAGATCTGCGAGGCGGCGACCGCGGACCACGTCTGCGACCGCTGCGGGCGCGCCGTCTGCGACGACCACTGGGACGAAGCGGCCCGCGCCTGTTCCGGCTGTGTCGCCGGCCGGAGCTAGTGCGCGAGCGCGAGCCGCCTCCCGCGTCGCGCCCGGCTACCGGTGCCGGTTCAGCCGCCTCTTGAGCCGCTTCGCCGCGTCGCCCGCGGCGCCGAAGTACGTCGCCTCGTCGCCGGGTCGGCTCGACTCCTCGCCCGCGAAGATGATCCCCCGCGAGGAGTTCACGAGCCCGACGTCGACCGGGAGGTCCGGCCGCGACGCGAGCCCGTGCTCGACCGCGGCCTCGGCGTCGCCTCCCTGCGCGCCGACGCCGGGCACGAGGAAGGGGATCTCGGGGACGATCTCGCGGACAGCCTCCAGCTCGTCGGGCGTGGTCGCGCCCACGACGAGCCCGACGTTGCCGTTCGCGTTCCACACGTCGGCGAGCGCCGCGACGCGCTCGTAGAGCGGTTCGCCGGAGGCGAGTTCGAGGTCCTGGAGGTCCGCGCCGCCCGGGTTCGAGGTGCGACAGAGCGCGAACACGCCCTTGTCCGCGCGGTCGAGGAACGGCTGGAGCGAGTCGCGCCCGAGGTACGGGTTCACCGTGATCGCGTCCACGTGGTCGAGGATCTCGGCGTAGCGCCGCGCGGTGTTACCGATGTCACCGCGCTTCGCGTCGAGCAGGACAGGGACGCCCTTCCCCTCCGCGTACGCGGCGGTCTCGCGGAGCGCGCGCCAGCCGTCCGGGTCCTCGTAGAAGGCGGCGTTCGGCTTGTAGCAGGCGGCGTGCTCGTGGGTCGCGTCGATGATCCGTCGGTTGAACGCCCACCGCGGGAGGTCGGCGTCGCCCACGGCGTCGGGGAGGCGGCTCGGGTCGGGGTCGAGTCCGACCGAGACGACGCTGTCGACGGCGTCGATCCGGTCCGCGAGCGTCTCGAAGAAGTCCATACGCGCACTGTGTCGGGGGGGCGCACTAATCGTTGTGTTCCGCGTCGGTCGGGCCCCGTACCGGTCAGACGATCCGGTGTATGTGCCGATCGGGGGATCCCGTAATAACAGGATACTCCCCTCGGCCCCTCGTCGGTCGCCACACGCATGGCCGGTAGCACTGGCGGCGGCCTTCGGGAGTCGCTCTCCGGACCGATCCTGAAGTACTACGCCTACAAGGCGACGAAGGCGGTCGAGTTCTACCGGCCGATCATGTACCTCTTCTTCCTGGCGCAGGACCTCTCTTTCACACAGATCGCCGTCCTGGAGGCGCTGTACAACCTGACGACGCTGTTCGGCGAGATCCCGACCGGCTACGTCGGCGACCGGGTCGGGCGACGCAACAGCCTCCTCGTCGGGACCGCGCTCATCTCCGTGACGCTCCTCGGAATCGGGCTGTCGAGCTCGTTCCTCCCGCTGGCCGGACTCTACGTCTGCTGGTCGTTAGGGTACAACTTCCGCTCCGGAAGCGAGGACGCCTGGCTCTACGACACGCTCACCGACGACCTCTCCGAGGACGAGTTCGCCCGCGTCCGGGGGCGCGGGGAGTCGGCGGCGTTGGCCGTCGGGGCCGTCGCGGCGGTCTCGGGCGGCTATCTCGGGAGCGTCGACCTCTCGTACCCGTGGTTCGTCGCGGCGGGCGTGACGAGCCTCGGCGTCTTGGTGCTGCTCACGCTCGACGAGTCGGAGACGTACGAGGAGACCGCCACGGAGGCCCTGAGCCTCCGACGGACGGTCCGCATCGTGCGGGACGTCCTCTCGCGCCGTCGGCTGCGGTCGCTGCTGCTGTACTACTACGTCCTGTACGCCGCGGTCACGTACCTCGTGTTCGTCTTCCTCCAGCCGATCTTCGAGACCGTCGTTCTCGACCTCGGGGTCCCGCAGCCACGGGTCGAATCACTGCTGGGGTGGTTCTACGCGGCGTACAGCCTCGTCGGCGCGGTGCTCACCTACTACACGGGAGCGATCCGGGAGCGGATCGGGCTGCGGACGTGGTTCCTCGTCCTCCCGTTCGCCGTCGGCGGCGCGCTGGTCGGCATGTACTTCGTCCCGGTGCTCGCCGTTCCGACGTTCCTCCTGATTCGGGGCGTGTCGGACGTCACGCGGTCGTTCGCCGGCCAGTACGTCAACGACCGGGTCGAGTCGCTCGGTCGCGCGACCGTCCTGAGCGCGATGGCGATGGTCAGCGGCCTCGCGGTCGTGCCGTTCCAACTCGGGAGCGGCGTCGTGTCCGACGCCGTTTCTCCCCTGTTCGCGCTGGGCGTCGCCGGGGTCGTCCTCGTCGTCGGGGCCGCCGCTATCCTCCGCTGGGAAATCCCCGTCGGAGACGACTCGGTCGGCGGGCAAGTCTGACCCGCTCTCCCGTTCGGAACGCCGTCGCCTAACAGGAGCAGTAGTACTCGCGGTCGACGAACTCCGTCTCGAACAGCTTCGCCGCCGGCCCCGGGTCCGCGGGGCGGTAGACGCCCGTCGTCAGGTTCCCCTCGCGTTCGAACGCCCCGGAGACGAGCCGCCGCCAGTCGGCGGCCGAGAGCTGGTCCCAGAACGCGTCGTCGCCCGCGAGCAGCGAGAGGTAGTCGCGGAGGTACACCCACCTGGTCGGCTCGACGCCGTCGGACTCGTAGGTCGCGTCGGTGACCGCGGCGTAGGCGGCCATCGGGAGGTTCGCGCCCGCGGCGACCGGCAGCGAGATCCACTTCCACGGCCGAGTGTTGACGTCGAGCAGCAGGAACTCCTCGCGGTCGGCGTCGTAGACGAACTCCGCCTCGCTGATCCCGTGGTAGCCGGCGTCGTCGAGGACGGCGAGCGCGCGCTCCTCGATCGCCGGCTCCTCCGCGGTCTCGACGAGACAGGAGGTGCCGAAGTTGCGCGGGTACCGCACCGCGGCGTTGCCGACCACCGCGAGCGCGTCGTCGCCCCCGGACGGGGGGACGTAGGAGGCTAGCGAGTGGTCGCGCCCGGTCGCGATGTCGACGCGCTTCTGGGCCATCACCGCGATTCCCTCGTCCGCCGCGGCCGCGACGACGTCTTCGAACTCCCCGCGGTCCCCGACCTCGATCACGTTAGTCCCGAACGCCTCCTCGAAGTCGCGCTTGAGTTCGGGTTTCACCACGAGCGGGAAGCCGAGCGCGTCGGCCGCCTCCTCGACCGCGGCGTCCGCCTCGCGTGTCCCGCTCGCCGCCGTCGCCGCGAGCCGGTACGTCTCCGGGTAGGGCACCCCGAGCGCATCGCAGGTCGCGTACAGCTCCGACTTGTTCAATACGGCGTCGAGCGTGTCGCTCCCCGCGAACGGGAGGCGGACGCCGTCGGGGTCGGCCTCGGCGTACGACAGCGCCCACTCGTCCATACAGCCGAACGCGACGGCCTCGGTGCCCGCGGCGTCGACGATCGCCTCCACGTCCTCGCGGAACCCGTCGAGGTCGTCGAGCGGGTACGTCACCGCCCCGGCGTAGTCGACCGCGTCCGAGGGGGGCGCGAGCCCGTCGTGGGCGACGGCGTCGCCCGACCCCGCGCCGTCGCCCGCGCGGTCGAGCGCGATGACGGACACGCCGTGGGCGTCGAGAGCGCGTGCGACGCCGAGGCCGGTGATGTGCGCGTTGCTCACGAGCGCCGGCGGGCGGTCGAACTCGGCGGCCGCGAGCGCGTCGATCAGTCCCTCCGTGGAGCGGAACCGGTCTGCCATACCCCGTCTCGTCGGTCGACGCACAAAAGGGGCCGACGTACCGGCTCGCAGTGCCCGTATCGATGACGGGGGCGACGGGTCCGGGTCGCGCGGGCGACGCGAGCGGCTTTTCAGGCCGCGTCGCCTCCGATCGGTATGACCGAAACAGAGGACGACGACGCCGACGCCGCCGACGAACTCCCCGGCCGAGTCCGGCGCGCGTTCGGCGACCACGGCTCGTTCGAGCGCGACGGCGACGGCTGGGTCTCGACGACGACCGCGTTCGACGGGCGCGTGCGGGCCGAAACCGCCGACGAGGGCCGGATTCGCTTCACCGTCACCGTCCGCGTGCCGACGCTCTCCGCGGTCACCGCCGACGAGGTGGCGGCCGTGGTCGAAGACGGCTGGGCCGACACGTTCGAGCGCCGCGCCGTCGACGTCGGCGGCGTCACGCGCAAGGACCGGGAGTTCGACCCGACCGTCGAGCGCGAGGGCGACGAGGTCGCGGTCACCTACGCGCTCTCCGACATCAACGAGCGGCGCGGCGTCGACGACGCGGGCGCGCTGATCGACTTCGTCGAGGGGACGTACGTCCAGGGCGTGATCCCGGGCTACGAGTACACCGCCCCCGTCTCCGACCTGCTCTCCGCCGCGCGGCAGCAGGGCGGCGGCGGTCCCGTCTGAGGTCGATAGGGGGAAGTGGCGGGGGCCCGTACGGCGACTATGCTCGCGCTGTTCGGGTTCGGCAGCCTCCTCGCGCTGGTCGCGTTCCACACGTTCCTCGCCGGGGTCGCGACCCGGTTCTTCCGGATCCAGCTCTCGACCTCGTGGGGGTCGGTCGTGTACACGCTCGTGTTGACGCCGCTCCTGCTCCTCGTCTCGACTATCGTCTTCACCGGCGCGCTCGGGGTCGGCACCGGCATCAACGTCGGCAGTTCGACCATCCTGCTGGCGCTGACCGTCGGCCTCCCGCTGGCGCTGGGGATCGCGATCGACTACCTCTACGTCCCCTCGCCGGACGAGTACGAACTGCCGGACACGCGCTGACGGGGCCGAGCGCGGCGCGTCAGCGGTCGATCAGGTCCGCGACGAGCGACTCGACCCGCGCGATCACGTCCTCCGGCGAGCGCGTCGCGTCGACCCGGTGGAACCGACCGGGGTCGGCGTCGATCAGGCGCTCGTAGTTGTCGCGCACGGCCGCGAGGTAACCGTCGCGCTCGAACTTGTCGGTGCGACCGGCGCGCTCGGCCGCGGTCTCGGGGTCCAGATCGAGGTAGATCGTCGCGTCCGGCGGGCGCGAGAACGCGGCGTGGATCCCGCGGACGTACTCCAGCGGCCGCTGGACCCCGGCGTCGGCGCGCGCCAGCGTCGCCCCCTGGTAGGCGAACCGCGAGTCCGAGTAGCGGTCGGAGATCACGAGGTCCCCGTCCGCGAGCGCCGGCCGGACCGTCTCGGAGAGGTGGTTCGCGTGGTCGGCGGTGTACAGGAACAGCTCCGCGAGCGGGTCCGCGTCCGCGTCGGCCATCGAGCGCCCCACCGCCTCCCCGTACCAGCTGTCGGTGGGTTCGCGGGTGAACGTCGCGTCGGGGTACACGTCGTGGAGCGCCTCCCAGACCGTCGTCTTGCCGCTCCCGTCGATCCCCTCCAGCGTGATCAGCATGGTGGCGTTCCGCGGCGGCGAGGAATAAACGACCCGGGTCCGGCCGGGCGGCCGGCTCCCACCCTCTCGCGAGGCGTCCGCCCGCCCTTTTTAGTGACCCCTCCGAGAACGGCAGCCATGATCGTCGACACACGCGGGACCGCCGACGCGCCGACCCGTCGCGCGCCCGGAGGGCACGGATGGTAGCCGTCGCCGTCTCGCTCTCGCGGGTGGCGGGGGCGCTGATACTGGTCGTCCTGAACGGCTTCTTCGTCGCCTCGGAGTTCGCGTTCGTCAGGATCCGGGCCACCTCGGTCGAACAGCTGGCCGAGGAGGGGAAGGCGGGCGCGGAGACGCTCGGCGAGGTGATGAGCAACCTCGACGACTACCTCGCGGCGACCCAGCTCGGGATCACGCTCGCGTCGCTCGGCCTCGGGTGGATCGGCGAGCCCGCCGTCGCGGCGCTCATCGAGCCCGTCCTCGGGCCGCTCCTGCCGGAGGGGCTGGTCCACCTCGTCGCGTTCGCCATCGGGTTCTCCTTCATCACGTTCCTCCACGTCGTCTTCGGCGAGCTCGCGCCGAAGACCATCGCCATCGCGCAGGCGGAGCGGGTCTCGCTGCTGCTCGCGCCGCCGATGAAGCTGGCGTACCTGATCTTCTCGCCCGGCATCGCGGTGTTCAACGGCACGGCGAACGCCTTCACCGGCCTGATCGGCGTCCCGCCCGCCTCGGAGAGCGACGAGACGCTCGAGGAGCGCGAGATCCGCCGCGTGCTGGCGCGGGCCGGCGAGGCCGGCCACGTCGACGAGTCCGAGGTCGCGATGATCGAGGGCGTCTTCGACCTCGACGACACCGCGGCCCGCGAGCTGATGGTCCCCCGCCCCGACGTCGTCTCGCTACCCGCTGACGCGTCGCTGGCGGCGGTCCGCGAGGCGGTCCTCGACGCCGGCCACACCCGGTACCCCGTCGTCGACCGCGCCGACGCCGACCGCGTCGTCGGCTTCGTCGACGCGAAGGACGTGCTGCGCGCGACCGCCGACGGCGACGAGGACGCGACCGCGAGCGGCCTGGCGCGGGAGATCCTCGTGGTCCCGGAGACGACGAGCGCGAGCGACCTCCTCGTCCAGTTCCGCGACGAGCGCCGGCAGATGGCGGCGGTGATCGACGAGTGGGGCGCGTTCGAGGGGATCGCCACCGTCGAGGACGTCGCCGAGGCGCTCGTCGGCGACCTCCGCGACGAGTTCGACGTGGCCGCCGACCGCCACACGATCCGGCGGACCGACGACCGCACGCACGAGGCCGACGGGTCGGTCGCGCTCGCCGACGTCAACGACGCGCTCGGCACCGACCTCAGCGGCGACGGCTACGAGACTCTCGGCGGATACGTCCTCGACCGGATCGGGCGCTCGCCCGAGGTCGGCGACGTCGCCGAGGCGTCGGGGTTCGCCTTCGAGGTCACCGCCGTCGACGGCGCGCGCATCTCGACCGTGCGGGTCACGCGACGCGACGGCGCGGAGGGATCGGCCGCCGGCGGAGACGGGTCCGACGGCCCCGGGGAGTCCCCCGGGGACTCGGCGTAACCGCGCCTCGCTCCGCGGGCCGCGTCGCGCGCGTCTCGGCCGGTGCGTTCCGTCGTTCGGACGCGAGCCCTTTTCACCCGCGGCCGCGACGGTGCCAGTATGTTCGACCGGATCTGCGTCCCCACCGACGGCAGCGACGCGGCCGCGGCGGCCTTCGAGCACGTCCTGGCGGTCGCCGCCGACCACGACGCGACCGTCCACCTCCTCCACGTCGCGGACACCACCCGCGACAGCGTGACCCGGATCGGCGGTGACGTCGTCGACGTGTTGGAACAGGAGGGCGAGTCGATCGTCGCGGACGCGGCCGCCCGCGCCGCCGACCGCGGTGTCGAGGCAGAGACGGCGGTCCGGCAGGGCGGCGTCCCGGAGACGGTCGCCTCGTTCGCCGCGGAGGTCGACGCCGACCTCGTCGCGATGTCCACGCGGGGCCGGCAGGGCGTCGAACGCATCGTCGGCAGCACGACCGAGCGCGTCGTCCGGCAGTCGCCGGTGCCGGTGTTGGCCCTCCGCCCGGGCGACGAGGAAGTCCCGTACCCGTACGAGGACGTCTTAGTGCCGACCGACGGGAGCCCGGCCGCGACCGCGGCGCTCGACCGAGCGATCCCGGTCGCGAAGCGCGCGGGCGCGACGGTCCACGTGCTCTCGGTCGTCGACACCGGCGGGATCGGCATCGGGGACTCCGTCGAGGCGGACGTCCTCTCCGAGTACGCGGACGACGCGGTCGCCGAGGGCGTCGAGCGCGTCGAGGACGCCGGCCTGGAGGCGGTCGGAGCCGTCGAGGTCGCCTCCTCGGCCGCGCGCGGCATCGGGGCGTACGTCGACGACCCCGGCGTGGACCTCGTCGCGATGGGGACGCACGGCCGGACCGGCGCGGGCCGGTACCTGCTCGGGAGCGTCGCCGAGCGGACGCTCCGCACGGCCCCCGTTCCGGTGTTGACGGTCCCGATCGGCGACGAGGAGTCGTCCGACTGATCGCGCCGCAGTCTGTCGGTCTCAGCGGCCGATCTCGTGGCGCGTCTGACGCCGCGGTAGGTTTACGGGCCTTCCACGCGACACGGGTTGTATGAAAGTGTTGGTAGCCGGGGGGACCGGCTTCATCGGATCGTATCTCTGTCGCGCGCTCGCGGACGACGGCCACGCGGTGACTGCGCTCTCCCGCTCGCCCGGCGACACGCCGGACGGCGTGACGGGCGTCAGCGGGGACGTGACCGATTACAGCTCCATCGAGTCGGCCGTCGACGGCCACGACGCGGTGGTGAACCTGGTCGCGCTCTCGCCGCTGTTCGAGCCCGACGGCGGCAACCGGATGCACGACCGGATCCACCGCGGCGGGACGGAGAACCTCGTCCGCGCGGCCGAGGACGGGGGCGTCGACGGGTTCGTCCAACTGAGCGCGCTCGGCGCGGACCCGAACGGCGACACCGCGTACATCCGCGCTAAGGGCGAGGCGGAGGAGATCGTCCGCGACAGCGACCTCGACTGGACCATCTTCCGCCCCTCCGTCGTCTTCGGCGAGGGCGGCGAGTTCGTCTCGTTCACCAAGCGTCTGAAGGGGATGTTCGCGCCGGGCGTGCCGCTGTACCCCCTCCCGGGCGGCGGGAAGACGCGGTTCCAGCCGATCCACGTCGACGACCTCGTCCCGATGATCGCCGCCGCGGTGACCGACGACGAGCACGTCGGCGAGACCTACGAGATCGGCGGGCCGGAGGTGCTCACCCTCCGGCAGGTGACGGACCTCGTCTACGAGGCCGAGCAGAAGGGCGTCACCATCGTCCCGCTCCCGATGCCGCTCGCGAAGATCGGCCTCTCCGTGCTCGGCGCGGTGCCCGGGTTCCCGATGGGGGCGGACCAGTACCGCTCGCTGAAGTTCGACAACACGACCGCCGACAGCGACGTCGGCGCGTTCGGCGTCGACCGGGCGGACCTGACCACGCTCGGCGAACACCTCGGGATCCGATGACCGGGATCGCGAACGTGTCAACGGTCCTAATCTCAACGCTGGTAACGGCAACCGAAGGCTTATATACGAGATCACGTTCTGTTCATTTCAAACGCGGAGGGAGCACACGATGAAACTCGCAATGATCGGATTCGGCCAGGCGGGGGGTAAAGTAGTTGACAAGTTCTTGGAGTACGATAAGCGGACGGGCTCCGAGATCGTTCGAGCGGCCGCGGCCGTCAACACGGCGAAGGCGGACCTGATGGGGCTCGAACACATCGCCGAGGACCAGCGCGTCCTCATCGGCCAGTCGCGCGTGAAGGGCCACGGCGTGGGCGCGGACAACGAACTCGGCGCGGAGATCGCGGAGGAGGACATCGACGAGGTCCAGGGCGCGATCGACTCGATCCCGGTCCACGAGGTCGACGCGTTCCTCGTCGTCGCCGGGCTCGGCGGCGGGACGGGCTCCGGCGGCGCGCCGGTGCTCGCGAAACACCTCAAGCGGATCTACACCGAGCCGGTGTACGGGCTCGGGATCCTGCCGGGCAGCGACGAGGGCGGCATCTACACCCTCAACGCGGCCCGCTCGTTCCAGACGTTCGTCCGCGAGGTGGACAACCTGATGGTGTTCGACAACGACGCCTGGCGGAAGACGGGCGAGTCCGTCCAGGGCGGCTACGAGGAGATCAACGAGGAGATCGTCCGGCGGTTCGGCATCCTCTTCGGGGCCGGCGAGATCCAGCAGGGCCAGGAGGTCGCGGAGAGCGTCGTCGACTCCTCGGAGATCATCAACACGCTCTCGGGCGGCGGCGTCTCCACGGTCGGCTACGCCGAGGAGGAGGTCGAGGAGCGCTCCTCTGGCGGGCTGCTCTCGCGGCTCCGCGACGACGGCAACGACGAGGAGCTCGACAGCGCGCACACCACGAACCGGATCACCAGCCTCGTCCGCAAGGCGGCGCTCGGCCGGCTCACGCTCCCCTGCGAGATCGAGGGCGCGGAGCGCGCGCTGCTCGTGCTCGCGGGGCCGCCGGAGTACCTCAACCGGAAGGGTATCGAGCGCGGGCGGAAGTGGCTCGAAGAGCAGACCGGATCGATGGAGGTCCGCGGCGGGGACTACCCGTACCGCGGGGCCGGCTTCGTCGCGACGGTCATCCTGCTCGCGGGCGTCACGAACGTCCCGCGGATCAAGGAGCTCCAGCAGGTCGCCATCGAGGCGCAGGACAACTTAGACGAGATCCGCGAGGAGAGCGACGACAACCTCGACGAGCTCGTCAGCGACGACAGCGACGAGCTGGAGTCCCTGTTCTAAGCGCCGGCGTCGCTCGCGATGGAGGTCATCGTTCCCTTTTCGACCGACCGCCCGAAGTCGCGACTCTCCGACGCGCTCTCCCCCGACGAGCGCGCGGCGTTCGCCCGAGCGATGCTCGACGACGTGCTCGACGCCGTCGCCGCCGCCGGCGGCGAGCCGCGGGTCCTCGCCACGGATCCGGTCGACGTCGACCGATCGGTCACCGTCGACGACCGCCCGCTCACCGACGCGGTCAACGCGGCGCTCGACGCGCGGCTCGGCGGTGACGGCGGGACGGGGCCAGACGAGGCTCCCGAGCCGGTCGCCGTCGTGATGGCGGACCTCGCGCTCGCGACCCCGGCGGCGCTCGACCGGCTCTTCGCGGCCGGCCGCGAGGCCGACGTCGCCGTCGTCCCGGGACGCGGCGGCGGCACGAACGCGTTCGTCGCCTCGCACCCGGACTTCCGCGTGGACTACCACGGCGCGTCGTACCTCGACCACCGCGAGATCGCGGCCGAGGTCGGCGCGGCGTTCGCCGCGGTCGACTCCCAGCGGCTCGGCACCGACGTCGACGAGCCGGCGGACCTCGCGGAGGTCCTGATCCACGGCGAGGGGCGGGCGGCGGCGTGGCTCCGCGAGGCCGGCTTCGCGCTCGACGCGTCCGAGGGCCGCGTGACGGTGGTCCGGGACTGAACGCGCCGCAACCGGCGGCGTACTCGGGCGACCGACACCGTAACCGGAACCGATATCGCCGAGGGATCCGCAACCGGGATCCTTTTTGAACGCCGACCGCGAGGAACGAGCGTGTTCGCCGGGGCCGACGAGTACGGGATCGACGTCGCTATCGACGAGCGGGCGGTCGAGCGACTGCTCTCCGTCCGCCCGGGCGACGTCGACGTCGCCGACCGGCTCACCTTCGCGCGGAACGTCTTCATCCCCCTCACCACGGCGTGTCGGTACACGTGTACGTACTGTACCTACTACGACGTCCCCGGGGAGGCGTCGCTGCTGTCGCCCGAGGAGGTGCGCGAGCAGTGCCGCGTCGGGGCCGACGCGGGCTGTACGGAGGCGCTGTTCACATTCGGCGACGAGCCGGACGACCGGTACACGGAGATCCACGAGACGCTCGCCGAGTGGGGGTTCGACTCGATCCACGAGTACCTCCACCGGGCCTGCGAGATCGCCCTGGAGGAGGGGCTGCTCCCGCACTCGAACCCCGGCGACCTGACCGAGTCGCAGTTCGCCGCCCTTCGCGGGGTGAACGCGTCGATGGGCGTCATGCTGGAGACGACCGCCGACGTCGACGCGCACAGCGGCGGCCGGCGGAAGACGCCCGGCCAGCGGCTCAACACGATCCGCGCGGCGGGCCGGCAGGGCGTCCCGTTCACGACCGGCATCTTGGTCGGGATCGGCGAGGACTGGCGCGACCGCGCCGAGAGCCTGCTCGCGATCCGGGCGCTCCACGAGCGGCACGGCCACGTCCAGGAGGTGATCGTCCAGAACGTCGTCCCCAACGAGCGCTCCGACTTCCCGAAGCCCGACCTCGCGACGATGCGCCGGGTCGTGGCGATGGCCCGCGCGGCGCTCCCGTCGGAGGTGTCCGTCCAGGTGCCGCCGAACCTCTCGCCGGCGGCGGACCTCGTCGACTGCGGGATCGACGACCTCGGCGGCGTCTCGCCGGTGACGGACGACTACATCAACCCGGCCTACGAGTGGCCCGACCTCCGCGGGCTCGAGGCGGTCGCCGACGCCGGCGGCGTCCCGCTCCGCGAGCGGCTCCCGACGTACGCGCGGTACCTCCCCGACGAGATCCGCCCGGCCGGGGTCGAGCCGGCACCCGAACCCGACGGTCACGAGGCGTGGATCCCCCCCGCGGTCCGCGAGCGGATCGCGGCGGACGACGTTCACGGGCGCCGGCTGCGCGCGGTCGCCCGCGGTGACGGCCCGCTCGCCGTGCGGAGCGACTGATCCGCGCGGCGGCGGGTCGCATCGAACGGACCGTCACGCCGCGACGACGGAATGCGCCGACCTGACCGTCCCACCGGGCGTAAACAACCGCGCCGCCAGTAGCTTCTTTATATAGTCTCGTGAAAGGGCGGGTGATGTATCCATTACAGCTCGACGCGGTCACGAACGCGGTCGACGTCGCGGCGATAGCGACGTCGGTGGTCGGGTTCGTCGCCGGGTTCCTGGCCGTGTTGCTGCTCGGCAAGTACGTCGTCATTCCGGGGCTTCGGCGGATCGTCAGGTCGCGCGGGTTCGACGAGGCGGTGGTGAGCCTCGGGACGAACGTGCTCAACGCCGTGGTGTGGGTGGCGGCGATCGCCATCGGCTTCGCCGTCGCCGGCTACGGCGGCTTCCTCTCGGCGTTCGCGGTGTTCGGCGGCGCCATCGCGCTCGCCGTCGGCTTCGCGGCACAGGACCTCCTCGGCAACTTCGTCGCCGGCGTGTTCATCCTGAAGGACAAGCCGTTCGAGGTCGGCGACTGGATCCAGTGGGGCGACATGTCCGGCCGCGTCGAGGAGATCGACCTCCGCGTCTCGCGGGTCCGGACCTTCGACAACGAGCTCGTCACCGTCCCGAACGGTGACCTCGCGAACAGCGCGGTGACGAACCCCGTCGCCTACGACACGCTCCGCCAGAAGTTCGTCTTCGGGATCGGCTACGACGACGACATCGAGGAGGCGACCGACATCATCGTCGAGAAGGCCGAGGCCCACGAGGAGATCCTCGACGACCCGGGCGTCTCGGTCCGGCTCGTCGAGCTCGGCGACTCCGCAGTCGGGCTCCAGTCGCGCTGGTGGATCGCCGACCCCGACCGCGGCGACTTCGTCCGCGTGCGCTCCGAGTACGTCACCGCGGTGAAGGAGGCGTTCGACGACGCGGGCATCGACATGCCGTACGTCCACCGCCAGCTCACCGGGAGCGTCGAAGTGATCGAGGACGTCGCCGACGAGTAGGCCTACCCGACCTCCTCCTCCACCTCGCCCGCGTCGGGCCGGTACCGCCGGCTGACCGCCTGCCACCGGTTCGACCGGAACCGGTAGCCGTTCAGGCCGGCGGGCACGAGCTTCTCCGCCACCAGCGCCGCGTACAGCCCGCCGACGCCGAGCGGCGTCGCGAGGCCGACCAGGGCGACGGGGAGCGCGAAGACGTACAGCCCGACCATCGACGCGAGGAAGGGCCAGCGCGTGTCGCCCGCGCCGCGGAGCGACCCCGTGACCGAGCCGTCGACGCCGAGCGGCACCGCCGAGATAGCCGCCGCGACGACGAACGCCGCGGTCGCGCTCACCGCGGCCGGGTCGTCGACGAAGACGCCGGCGATCGGGGTGGCGGCGGCGATCACCGCGGCCGACGCGAGGACGTAGACGACCGCCGACAGCGCGATCACGTCGCGGCCGTACGCGGTCGCGAGCGACTCCTCGCCCGCGCCGAGCCGCTGGCCGACGAGCGTGCTCGCGGCGATGGAGAACCCCCAGCTGAAGCTCCCGAGCAGCGCCCTGACCCGGCGGCCGACCTCGAGGGCGGCGACCGTCGCGGAGCCGAACGACGACGCGATCCACAGCAGGGGGAAGACGACGACCCCCTCGGCGACGCGACGCGCGATGAGCGGCGCGGAGACCCGGAGGAGCTGCCGGCTCAGCCCGGCGTCGAGCCACGGCCCGGCGCGCCCGACCGGGACCGGGGACGCGCCGCGGCCGAAGTACGACCGCCCGGTCATCCCCCACGCGAGGACGAGCCCGACGGCGGCGATGGAGACGGCGGTCCCGAGCCCCGCGCCGAACACGCCGAGGCCCGCGCCGAGGACGAGCCACCCGGTGAGGACGACGTTCAACAGCGCGCCGCCGGCGCGCGCGACCATCGGCGTGCGCGTGTCGCCGACGCCGGCGTACGTCCGGCTGGCGATCATGTTGAAGAACTCGAAGGCGAGCGCCGGCGCGGTGACGGCGAGGTAGGTCGTCCCGGCGGACAGCGCCGCACCCTCGCCGCCCACGAGCGCGATCAGTCGCTCCGCGCCGAGGACGTAGCCGGCGACGATGGGCGCGACCAGCAGCGCGGCCACGATCAGGGACTGCTTGACGACGAGGCCCGCCCGGCCGCGCTCGTCGCCGCCGTAGTTCTGCGAGACGAGCGAGACGGTGCCGCCCGCGAGCCCGATGGAGACGAACTTCGCCAGCTGCCAGTACGCGAACGCGAACCCCATCCCCGCGACCGCCGACACCCCGACCGCGTAGCCGATCACCGCGAGGTCGACGGTGTTCTTCGACATGATCGCGAACCCGGTCACGATCCGGGGCCACGCGAGGCCCATCGTCTCGTCGAGCCGCGACCGGTCGATGACGCCGGCCCGGTCGAGCGCGCCCGCGACCGCCGCGGCGACGCGGGCGAGGACCGTCCGGAGCCGAGATGGCATTGGACACCGGTACGGGGCGAGCCGGTTTGTGTCTGTCCGTCCCGGCGGGAGGCGCGCCCGGAGCGCAACCGTTTTTCCTCCGACCGCCCGACGTTATTACATATGAATACCACCGAGTGGCGTACATACCTCGTCACGGCGGCGAGCCGGTCCGCGGGGCGGTCGACCCCCGAGGTCGTCGCGGCCGCGCTCGACGGGGGCGTCGACGTCGTCCAGCTCCGCGACAAGGGCGTGAGCGACCGCGAGCGGTACGAGACGGGGCTCCGGCTCCGGGAGCTGACCGCGGAGGCGGGGGTCCCCCTGCTCGTGAACGACCGGATCGACCTCGCCGCCGCGATTGACGCGGACGGGGTCCACCTCGGCCAGACTGACCTCCCGGTGTCGGTCGCGCGCGAGCGGCTCGGCCAGTCGGCCGTCGTCGGCGTCTCGGCCTCGACGGTCGAGCAGGCGCGCGAGGCCGAGGCCGCGGGGGCCGACTACCTCGGCGTCGGGGCCGTCTACGGCACCGACTCGAAGGACGTCTCCGGCGACCGCGACGGGATCGGGACGGAGCGGATCGCCGCGGTCGCGGACGCGGTCGACCTCCCGGTGATCGGGATCGGCGGCGTCGACGCGAACAACGCCGCGCCCGTGGTCGAGGCGGGCGCGACCGGCGTGGCGGCGCTGTCGGCGATCACGGCCGCGTCGGACCCGGCGGCGGCGACCGAGGCGCTGCGAGCGGCGGTCGCGGAGTGAGTCGACTCTCTCAGTCCTCGCGCTCGAACTCGGGCGCGAACAGCCGCGCCGACATCGGCGCCGGGTCGCCCTCGGTGACGTTGTACGCGGAGAAGTCGGTGACGCCCGCCTCCCGGAGCAGGTCCTCGTCGTAGAAGCTGTTGCCCGTACACTCCGCGGGATCGCGCGCGAGTATCTCGAGGACCGCGTCGGAGACGACCTCGGTGGTCCGCCAGTCGTCCTCGGTCCCGAGCCCGAAGTAGCGCGTCGCGCGGGTGTCGATCGTCGTCACCGGCCAGAACGTGTTACAGCCGACGTCGTCGCTCGCCAGCTCCTCGGCGAGCGACAGCGTGATGAACGACATCCCGAGCTTCGACCACGCGTACGGCGCCTTCCCGGGCGAGCGGTCGGTCACGATCGGCGGCGAGTTCGACAGCAGCCACGCCTCGTCGAGTTCGGCGAGGTGGTCGGCGAAGGCGTGCGCGACGAGGTGGGTCCCGCGGACGTTCACGTCCGTCAGCAGGTCGAACCGGTCCGCCGGCAGGTCGGCGACGTTCGCCAGCTGGATCGCGCTCGCGTTGTTGATCACGATGTCGACCTCGTCGAAGTGATCGATCGCCTCTTCGACGACTTCCTCGACGCGGTCCTCGTCGCGGAGGTCGAGTTCGAGCGCCAGCGCCTCGGGGCCGCGCTCGCGCACCTCCCGGGCCGTCTGCTCGATCGACCCCTCCAGTTCGGAGTCGTCCGCGTCGGTCGTCTTGCCCGTCGAGACGACGTTACAGCCCTGGTCGGCGAGCGCGAGCGCGATCCGCTTACCGATGCCGCGGGTCGTTCCGGTGATAAAGGCCGTCGAGTCCGAGAGGTCTGGGTCCGCGAGTGGCATACCCCCCAGTTCGACCGACCGCGGGATAACTCTCGGTGTTGCGGAGGGGTATCGCCGCGGTCGACGCCCCGTCACGGCGGCGGCCGGGCGGAGTGGACGCGGGACCGCGCAGCGGGCCGGATCTTTGTAGAATTTCTCCACTCAGACAATATTCACAAATGCGAAATCTTTCATAACTCTATTCTGGTCGTTTCTATTCGTTTTGCCAGCGGTGTATGTGTGAATATTGTGTGTTATCCACAATTACTAAGTCGGCTGCGCCGATACGACCGTTCGCGTCGAAGATGAGCCTGCGAGAACGAGCGAGCGGACTCACGGACCGAGTGTGGTCGGCGGTGGCCGGCGACCGGACGAATCGACTGATCGAACGACTCGGGCGGGTACGCGACGGCGACCCGTGGTTCGACAAGCGGGGGCTCGATACGGTCCGTCGCCGACCGGTGGACGACGGCTCCATCGAGCGACGCCGCGGCTATCAGCGGTACCTCGGCGTCGCGTTCGCGGGACTGCTCGTGGCGGCCCTCTGGTACCCGGCCCTCGCGGGGGTCGGCGTCGTCGGCTGCGCCACCGCGGCGGTGGGCGTCGGCGCCGTCCGCGGGCGGTTCTACTGTAACCACCTCTGCCCTCGGGGCGGCCTGCTCGACGGCTACGTCCGCCTGTTCAGCCGCGGGAACCGGACCCCGGACTGGTTCAAACACCCGCTGACCAGGGCGGCCGTCGGGCTGGTCGCGTTCGGGCTCCTCGGCACCGGACTCTACACGGCTTGGCAGCGGGGCGGGTCGCTCGGCGTCCCGTTCCTGACCATGCTCGGCGTCAGCACGCTCGTCGCGGTCGGGCTCGGCGTCGTCTACCACCAGCGCGCTTGGTGTCAGGTCTGCCCGGCCGGAACGCTCTCGCACGCGGTCCACCGGGTCGCCGAGGCGCTGGGGCGGGACCCCGCACCCCGCGTCGAGGTCGACGCGGACGCCTGCGTGAGCTGCGGTCGCTGCGGGACGGTCTGTCGACAGGAGATCACGCCCGGCCAGTACGCGGACGGCGAGGTCACGGACCACGGCGACGTGTTCTCGCTCGGCGGTCCCGAGGGGTCGACCCGCGAGGCCGACGGCGTCGTCGACCACGGCGACTGCCTCCAGTGCTCCGCCTGCGTCGAGGAGTGCCCGACCGACGCGCTGTCGCTCGACGAGGAGTAGCCGACCGCCCGCGGCGGCCGGCCGCTCGGGCCGGTCGAAGACGCCTCTAGCTTCGAGTCGGTCACCCGGCGACGAGGGGCGTCCCGGCTACCGCGTCGCGGTCTTCCACTCCCGCAGCCCGATCCGGCCGCCGTTCAGGTCCTCGGCCGGGGCCTCGGTGGCGGCCCAGACGAACAGCGGCGCGACGCTCTCGGGGTCGCGGGCGCGCTCCTTCCCGGTGAGGTCCGTGGCGACGAGGCCCGGGTCGACGACGCCGACGGTCGCGTCGAGGTCGGCGGCGAAGCCGCGCGCGACCGCCTCGGCGGCCGCCTTCGAGACCGCGTACGCGCCCATCCCCGGCTTGGACTCGGCCGCGACCGCGCCCGACGGCACGAGGACGCGCGCGTCGTCGGCGAGGTGCGGGACCGCCTCGGTGACGGTGGCGAACACGCCGCGCGCGTTCGTCCGCATCGTGTCGTCGTAGTCCGCGTACGTGACCTCGGTCGTCGGTCGCTCGCCAGGCGCGCCGTGGAACACGCCGGCGTTCGCGAACACGACGTCTATCGGACCGGCCTCGCGGGCGGCGCGCTCGAAGAAGCGTTCGAGGTCGAACTCGTCGCGCACGTCGACGCGGTCCCCCCACGCGGTGCCGCGCTCGGCGTCGTCGGCCGGCGAGTCGTCCCCGGCGTCCGCGTCGCCGTCGGCCTCGGCGTCCGGGTCGTCGCCCGCGCCGTTCAGCGCCGCGACGGTCCGATCGACGGCATCGCCGTCGCGTCCGGAGACGGCGACGAACGCCCCCTCGTCGACGAACGCCTCGGCGACGGCTCGCCCGATCCCGCTCGTTGCTCCGGTGATCGCGACCGTCAGATCCATGTGAAGACGGCTACGCGCGTCGGCGACTTAGTGGTATCCACTTCGGGCGTCTCCGCCGGCTCCGCTCGCGCGGGTGCGCCGCGCGACGAGTTCCGCCGCGACCGTCACCGCGCCGTCGTTACGACCGACCGGGCCCCGTCGTCGCGACCCCGCCGACCGAACGTGTCCGGGACCGTCCCGCGGCGCGTCTGACCGGATTTATACCGGAGCCGTCCCTAGGATCGTGTATGGACGTGGTCCCGGACATCGACGGCGTTGCCGACGAGTCCGTCGTCGTTATCGGCGGCGGATTCGGCGGGCTCTCGACGGCCTGTTACCTGGCGGAGGCCGGCGCGGACGTCACACTGTTGGAGAAGAACGAGCAGCTCGGCGGCCGCGCCAGCCGGCTCGAAGTCGACGGCTTCCAGTTCGACATGGGGCCGTCGTGGTACCTGATGCCGGACGTCTTCGAGCGGTTCTTCGGCCACTTCGGCCGGTCGCCCGACGAGTTCTACGAGCTGGAGCGGCTCGACCCGCACTACCGCGTGTTCTGGAAGGACGGGGACAAGGTCGACGTGCTGCCCGAGCGCGACGCGAACCGGGAGATATTCGAGTCGTACGAGCCGGGCGCGGGCGAGGCGTTCGACGCGTACCTCGAGGAGTCCGAGCGGACCTACGACATCGGCATGGAGCACTTCGTCTACGAGGACCGCCCGCGGCTCCGCGACTACGTGGACACCGACGTGATGCGCTACTCGTGGGGGCTCTCGCTGCTCGGCAAGATGCAGGGGCACGTCGAGGACTACTTCGACCACCCGAAGCTCCAGCAGCTGATGCAGTACACGCTCGTGTTCCTCGGCGGGTCGCCGACGAACACGCCGGCGCTGTACAACCTGATGAGCCACGTCGACTACAACATGGGCGTCTACTACCCCGACGGCGGGATCGGCGCGGTCGTCGACGGCATCGTCGAGCTCGCCGAGGACCTCGGCGTCGAGTTCGTCACCGACGCCGAGGTGACGGGGATCGAGGGCCGGTACGGCGCGTTCGCGGTCGACACCGAGGACGGCGAGCGCTTCCTCGCCGACCGCGTCGTCTCCGACGCCGACTACGCGCACACCGAACAGGAGCTCCTCCCCGAGCGGAAGCGCCAGTACACCGAGGAGTACTGGGACTCGCGGACGTACGCGCCCTCCGCGTTCCTGCTGTACCTCGGCGTCGAGGGCGACGTGCCGGACCTCGAACACCACACGCTCGTCCTCCCGACCGACTGGGACGAGCACTTCGAGCAGATATTCGACGACCCCGAGTGGCCCGACGACCCCGCCTACTACCTCTGTGTCCCCTCGAAGACCGACGACACGGTCGCGCCGGAGGGCCACAGCAACCTCTTCGCGCTGGTGCCGATCGCGCCCGGGCTGACCGACACGCCGGAGATCCGCAACCGCTACCGCGACCTCGTGATCGACGACATCGCGGAGAACACCGGGACCGACCTCCGCGGCCGGGTCGTCGTCGAGGAGACGTTCTCGGTCGACGACTTCGCGGACCGGTACAACAGCTACGCGGGCAGCGCGCTGGGGCTGGCGCACACCCTCACGCAGACGTCGCTGCTGCGGCCCTCGCACACCTCCGACGCGGTCGACGGGCTCTACTTCACGGGCTCGACGACCACGCCCGGCATCGGCGTCCCGATGTGCCTGATCAGCGGACAGCTGACCGCGGAAGCGATGGGCGACGACGACGTGTGATACCCGCCGTGAGCGACCAGAACCGATCCGTCGACGACGGACAGAGCCCGCCCGTCGAGGGGGACCGAAACCGGTCCGCCGGCGGCGGTAGCGAGGGGCTCCGCTACCTGCTGGTGCTGTCGCGGCCGCGCTTCTGGCTCTACCTCGCCGGCCCGGTCGCCGTCGGCGTCACCTACGGCATCGGCGACGTGGGCGAGCTGTTCACGCCCGTCACGGTCTCGCTCGCGGCGTACTTCCTCGTGCCGGCCAACGTGTTCCTCTACGGCGTCAACGACGTGTTCGACGCCGACATCGACGAGCTGAATCCGAAGAAGGAGGGGCGCGAGGCGCGGTGGCAGGGGAGCAGACTGGTGATCGCCGCCGTCGCCGCCTCCGGCGCGCTGGGCCTCGCGACGCTCGCGATCACGCCCCGCGTCGCGTGGCCGTACCTCCTGGGCTTCCTCGTCCTCGCGGTCGGGTACAGCGCGCCGCCGGCCCGGTTCAAGACGACGCCGTTCCTCGACTCGCTGTCGAACGGGCTGTACGCCCTCCCGGGCGCGGCGGCGTACGCGACGGTCGCGGGGGCGCACCCGCCGCTCGCGGCGCTGGCAGGCGCGTGGCTCTGGACGATGGGGATGCACACGTTCTCCGCGATCCCGGACATCGAACCGGACCGCGCGGCGGGGATCGACACGACCGCGACGCTCCTCGGCGAGGCGCGCACGTACGCCTACTGCTTCGCGGCGTGGACCGCCGCGGCCGGCGCGTTCTGGCTCGTGGACGCCCGTCTCGGGGCGCTGCTCGGCGTCTACCCCCTGTTCGTCGCGTGGGTCGCGCGGTCGTCGGTCTCGGTCGATCGCGCGTACTGGTGGTTCCCGGCGCTGAACACCGTCGTCGGCACGCTGCTGTCGATGGGCGGCCTCTGGCGGGTGTACCCGCTCTGGGAGGCGCTGCCGTGAGCGACGGCGACCGGGCGGGGTCGGCGGGGACGACCGCCGCCGCGACGACCGGCTCGCGTCTTGACGCGCTCCGCGAGCGCGCGCCAAACACGCGAGACGAGGCGGAGACGCTGCTTGACCGGCTCGTCCGCGAGAACCGCTTCACCATCGCCGTCGTCTTCCCGCTCGTGGGGGCGATCGCGCTCGTCGGCAGCGCCGAGGGGTGGGTGCCCGAGCCGTTCGCGTTCCACCCGTGGTTCGTGCTGTTCGGCGTGATCGTGATGCGCTCGCCGCTCGTCGTCGGCGTGCTGCCGACGATCGACCGCCGCGCGCTCGGCTGGATCGGCGTGTTGATGGCGTACACGTACATCATCGAGTCGGTCGGCGTCGCGACCGGGTGGCCGTACGGGGAGTTCGCGTACACCGTCGACCTCGGGCCGATGCTCGGGGGCGTCCCGGTGGCGCTCCCCGTGTTCTTCATCCCGCTCGTGATGAACGCGTACCTGCTGTGCCTGCTCCTGCTCGGGCCGCGCGCGGACAGCGTGTGGGTCCGGCTTGCGACGGTGATCCCGGTCGTCGTCGCGATGGACGTGGTGTTGGACCCCGGCGCGGTGTCGCTCGGGTTCTGGAACTTCGGCGGCGGGGCGTTCTACGGCGTCCCCCTCTCGAACTACGCCGGGTGGGTGCTGTCGGCGGTCGTCGCCGTCGTCACGCTCGACCGCGCCTTCTCGGCGGCGGGGATCCGCGAGCGCCTCCGCGACTGCGAGTTCATGCTCGACGACATGGTGAGCTTCGTGATCCTCTGGGGCGGGATCAACCTCTGGTTCGGGAACCTCCTGCCCGCCGCGGTCGCGGCCGCCTTCGGCGTCGGCCTCGTCCGCGCCGACCGGTTCGACACGCGGCTGTTCGCCGAGTGGCGACGGTCGTGAGCGGGTGCGCCCCCGGGCGAAGTCGGCCGGCCCCCCGGCGACCGACTCGGCTGCCCTTATATACCGGGGGGTCCTCTTTCCGACCGTGACCGACGGCGGCAATCGCAGCGGACGACCGGACCGGAAGGAGCGACGCCGATGAGCGACCTCGCGATCGAGTACGGCGACCACGAGCGGGTGTGCGAGGTCGTCGATCGGCTGACGTACTGCGCCGAGCACGTCAGCGTCTCCTTCGACGGGTGGGAGGAGCCGCACGTGAAGGGGCCGGGGCTGTACTTCGCCGTCATCGGCGACAGCGACTACGGCGCGTACGCGGACCCGATGGGAGACAACCGCTGGCCGCGCGACACCTGCCTGTCCGTCTTCGACGAGGACGCGCTCGCGGCCGCGGCCGAGTCGGTGAGCGTCGCACAGGACGGCGGCGTCGTCGTCGCGGTCGACGGCGAGATCGAGTCGCAGATGGTCCGCTTCCGCGACCTAGGCACCCGCGACGAGGAGGCCGACTTGGTCGACGACGTGAGCTACGAGCCGTGGATGGGGTCGCGACACATGAGCGCCATCGAGACCTCCGTCCGCCCGGAGGTCGTGGCGACGGTGACGCTGAGCGAGGAGACGGGTCGCGTCAGCGTCTTCCGCGACGGCGAGGCGAACAGCATGCGGCGCGAGGCGATCGGCGGCCGCTGGCGCGACGAGTGACGCGGCCCGGTCTCCGGACTCTAGAGCCGGTCTGCGCGTCCGGCGCACACGACGGCTGTCTTCTCTCCACGCGTGCGGCGCTCCCGGAGTCCGACACCGAGGCCCCACCGTTAAGCCGCGGCCGGGCGAACGCCGATCCATGTACGACGACATCCTGGTGCCGACCGACGGGAGCGAGGCGGTCGACCGCGCGCTCGATCACGCGGTGCGGCTCGCGACCGACCACGACGCGACGGTCCACGCGCTGTACGTCGTCGATCAGCGCGTCACGACCGCCAACTCCGGCGAGCTCCACGACGAGGTCGTCGCGGACCTCGAGGCGCAGGGCGAGACCGCGGTCGGCGCGGTCGCCGACGCGACCGCCGAAGCCGGACTCGAGGTCGAGACGCACGTCGTCCACGGGACGCCCGACGCCGAGATCGTCTCCTACGCCGACGAGGCGGGGGTCGACGTGATCGTGATGAGCCCGGAGGGGAAGTCGCCGCGCGAGCGGATCCGGTCGCTCGGGAGCGTCTCCGACCGCGTCGCCGACGACGCGTCGGTCCCGGTGTTCCTCATCAAGTGACCGGGTGGGCGGCGCCGGACCCCGCACCGGCGCTGCGCCGCGCTCCGCCGCCGGCGCTCCGACCGAATTAGGTGGATCCGGCCGCGACCCGTCGGCATGGAACTCACCGTCCTCGGGTCCGGCAGCGCGATGCCGGTCCCCGACCGCGCGCAGGCCGGCTACCTCCTCGCCGACGGCGACCGGTCGCTCCTCGTCGACTGCGGCAGCGGCGTCCTCCAGCGGTTGGCGGGCACGGACGTCGGCTACGAGGGCGTCTCGACGGTCCTACTCACGCATCACCACCTCGATCACGTCGCGGCGCTCCTCCCACTCCTGAAGGCCCGCTGGCTCGCCGGCGAGGAGCACCTGGAGGTCGTCGGGCCCGCGGGCACGAAGTCGCTCGTCGACGGCCTGCTCGACGTCCACGACTACCTCGACGGGCGGATCGACCTCGCCGTCCGCGAGGTGTCGACCGCGCGCCCGTTCGCCGCCGGCGGGTTCGACGTGGCGGCCCGCGAGACGCGCCACTCGATGGACGGCCTCGCCTACCGCTTCTCGCCGCCGGGCTCCGACGACCCGCCCGCCGACGGGCCGGTCGCGCTCTCCGGCGACACCGAGGCGTTCGCGGGGATGGGGCGGTTCGCGGACGGGGCCGACCTCCTCGTCCACGACTGCTCGTTCCCGGACGACGTCGACGTGTCGAACCACCCGACGCCGACGAGCCTCGGCGAGTCGCTCGCGGGAGTCGAGGTCGGGACGCTCCTGCTCTCGCACCTCTACCCGCACACCGGCGGTCGCGAGCGCGAGATGGAAGAACGCGTCCGCGAGGCGGGCTTCGACGGCGAGGTGCGGACCGCGGCCGACGGGCTTCGCCTGTCGCTGTGACCGCCCGATCGCAACCGGAGCGGGCCGACTTCGCGGCCGCGACGTAACCGCCGGGCGTTACTTACCCGCACGAACGACCCCGATGTTTAACCGCGCGTAGCGGCTTCGACCGGGCATGACCGGCCCACTCGCGGACGACTTCGGACGGGAGGTGACGGGGGTGCGGATCTCGCTCACCGACCGGTGTAACTTCGACTGCGTCTACTGCCACAACGAGGGGTTAGGCGACACGCGCGGGCCGATGGAGCCGAGCGACGCGGAGATGAGTGCCGACGACGTGGTCCGCTTCCTGGAGGTCGTCGAGGGGTACGGCGTCGACGCGGTGAAGTTCACCGGCGGCGAGCCGATGCTCCGCCAGGACCTCGAGGAGATCATCGAGCGCACGCCCGACTCGATGGAGGTGTCGATGACGACGAACGGCACGTTCCTCCCCGGGCGCGCCGCGGACCTGAAGACCGCGGGCCTCGACCGCGTCAACGTCTCGCAGGACGCGCTCGACCCGGACGACTTCGCGGAGGTGACCAAGTCCGGCGCCTACGAGAAGGTCCTCGAAGGCGTCAAGGCCGCGGTCGACGCCGGGCTCGACCCGGTGAAGCTCAACATGGTCGTGTTCACGCACACCGCGGGCTACGTCGAGGAGATGGTCGAGCACGTCGCCGAAAACGAGGGGCTCCAGCTCCAGCTCATCCAGTACATGCCGGAGCTGACCGGCAAGCCCGAGTGGAACGTCGACATCGGGCGCGTCCACGACTGGCTCGCCGAGAAGGCCGACCGCGTCGAGCACCGCGAGATGCACGACCGGAAGCGCTACTTCGTCGGCGAGGCGAGCGACGACGAGACGGGCGGCATGGTCGAGATCGTCGACCCCGTCGAGAACGAGGAGTTCTGCGCCAACTGCGGCCGCGTCCGCGTCACCCACGAGGGATACCTGAAGGGGTGTCTCAACCGCAACGACGACCTCCGCTCGATGGGCGAGATGACCCGCGCGGAGATCGCGGAGACGTTCGAGGAAGTGGTGGCGAACCGCGTGCCCTACTACGGCGAGTACCTCGTCGAGGGCGAGGACGGCGAGTACGAGCTGAACGAGAAGTACCTCGGAGCGCCGAAAGTGGCGGACTGAGACGAAAACCCGCGCTCCGCCCGGTGGCCGGTCACGCCCTTCGGCCTATCGCATTTCAAACCAGACAGCCACCGCCACCATCCCGCCGGCGAGCGCGAGGGTGATCGGAACGATCGGGACGTTGTACCCCAGATTCACGCCGAACGCCATCACCTGAACCGCGAGCAACAGCAGCATCGCCAGCGAGCCGACGATCCGCTCCCCGACGTCGGCGTCGGTGGTCTCGAACAGCAGGCTCATGAACACGACGATCGCGGGCATCGCCAGGATCGCGACCGGCTTTCCGACGACGCTGTCAGCGTTGCCGGTCGCGTTCCAGTGGATCGCCATCTGGTCCGGGAGCGCGCCGTACAGCGCGATCCCGAGCGCCAACAGCGCGGCGACGACGAGGCCGGCGACAGTCTTCTGCCGGGCGAGGAAGCGGGCTGGAGGGCTCATGCCGGGTGAGTACGCGATGAGCGGATAAATACGTTCTTCGCGGCGCGGGCGGTCGTGGTCGGAGGTGACGAGCACGACGGGACCCTCACTCGATGGCGAGACTCGCTCCCCTTGTCTCGCGCAGTTCGAATCCCCTGCGTGCCGGTTCGCTCGTCGCTTCGCTCCTCGCTGTACGAGCACGGTGGGATTCGAACCCACGACCATCGGATTAGAAGTCCGACGCTCTATCCTGGCTGA
>ERZ1034486.17-NODE-17-length-62318-cov-6.144789_pt1 | contig 62318 bp, 56 predicted proteins | sample MGYA00520683_ERZ1034486 | MGnify/ENA primary metagenome ERZ1034486 (study PRJEB33760, sample SAMEA4777685) | hypersaline lake metagenome | biome: hypersaline environment; feature: brines | place: Spain | collected 2012-08 | depth 0 m ...
CTGCGGACTGCCGGCGGAGACGTTCCGTGCGCCGGAGACGATCCACTACGAGACGTTCGACGGCCGCCAGATTCCGGCCTACTGGACGCTCCCGGCGGACACGGACGGGGCGGTACCGGTGATCGTCGACGTGCACGGCGGGCCGGAACACCAGCGCCGACCGTGGTTCGCTCCGATCAAGCAGTTCTTTCTTGACCGGGAGTACGCCGTGTTGGAGTCGAACGTGCGCGGCTCGTCGGGCTACGGGGACAGCTACGCCGCACTCGACGACGTGGAGCGGCGGATGGACGCGATCCGCGACGTGCGGCAGGCCGTCGACTGGCTGGCCGACCACCCACGGGTCGACGCCGAGCGTGTCGTCGCGTACGGCCGGTCGTACGGCGGGTTCACCGTCCTGGCGGCGATCACGGAGTATCCCGAGCTGTGGGCGGCCGCCGTGGAGTTCGTCGGGACTGCCGACTTCGAGACGTTTCTGGAGAACACCGGCGACTGGCGGCGGCGTCACCGCGAGGCGGAGTACGGCTCGTTGGCCGACGACCGCGAACTACTCCGTGAGATCAGCCCGCTCGGACAGATCGACCGGGTGGCGTGCCCGTTGTTCGTCCAACACGGGGCGAACGATCCACGGGTCCCCGTGAGCGAGGCGCGACAGGTGATCGACGCCGCACGCGAACAAGGGGTTCCAGTCGAGTCACTGATCTTCGACGAGGAGGGCCACCACACCACCTCGCGGGCGAACCTGATCGAACAGTTCGAACGTGTCGCGACGTTCCTCGCGAAACACGTCTGAGTCGGGCGACGACACTGATCGACGAGAGGTTAGAGAGACGACAGTGTGGCGCCTGGTAGACGCCACGAGACCGCGCAGCTAGCACACAGCCCCGCTCGGTAAGGGCGGTCGGTCGACGGACGGCACGGTCCCCGGGCGCGCGCCTGCTCCGTCGCTCCACACCCGCTCACCGTCGCGGGCTGCCCGGCCGTAACCGGGTGTCTCCATACAGGACCGTCTGGATAATAAATATGCCCGACTCTTTACCGCGGTTTACGACCGCCCGACTCGCTTCCCAGTGGCTGAAAACCGGAGGCTCCGGGTGATCGCGAACCGCACGACGGCACCGGGTTCCACTGATAATTTCGCAATTGGAAGGTGAACACGGCCTCAGCAGCCGGTGTCGACGGGGCCGCCACGCTCCCGCCACTCCGTCAGACTCCCCTCGTAGAAGCCGACGCGGTCGTACGACAACTGTCGACAGACGAGGTAGGTGTGGCTGATTCGGCGGGCGGTGTTACAGTAGAGAACCACCCGATGGTCCGGCGTGATCCCGTGATCGGCCAGTGTCGCCTCCAGTTCCGCCCGTGGGCGGAGTCCCCGCGTCCCGTCGGTGTCGACCAACTCCCGCCAGTCGAGTTGGACCGCGCCGGGGATATGGCCCGCCTCGTACTCCGCTGGTTCGCGGGTGTCGACGAGCACGACCTCGTCGTCGTCCATCGCCGCCTGGACTCCCTCGAAGTCGACGAACGGGTCGGTCGTCTGCGTCGGCTCGTAGCTCGTCGTCTCCGGCTCGATGGTCTCCCGTGACACCGGCCGTTCCCGGCTCCAGGCGCTGTAGTCGCCGTCGAGGAGGAACAACCGCGACGGGTCGTGCCCGTACGCGAGCGCGGTCACGACGAACCGCGCCGCGAACACGCCGTGGGTGTCGTCGTACGCGACCAGTGGGTCTCCGCGTTCGACGCCGGCCGCCGAGAGCAGTTCCCCCCACCGGTCTGGGCTGGGCAACATCCCGGCGGCCGCGGTGTCGTCTGCGCTCCGGAACTCGTCGAACGGGATCGACACCGCTCCGGGGAGGTGGCCGATCCCGTCGAACTCCCAGCTGTCGCGCACGTCGACGAGCTGTCGGTCCTCGCGTGTCGCGACCGTCTCCGAGTCGAGGAACACGTCCATACCCCGTAGTTGACACCCCCGACTCTCACCTCTTACGACCCCGACCCCGTCCGCCGAACCGGCAACAATTTCTTGATGTTTGTTGCCGCCAGCGCCGGTCAGGTGTCGGTCTCCCCCGTCCCCCGCGCCCCGCTCGGGCTCGCGGCGAGCCACGCTTGTGGCGGCGCGAACAACGCCGAGAGTACCGGCAACAGTTGCCTAAAAATCCGACGAACGGCCGCTCTCTCCGGCGTGTCCAGTGTTTATGTCCCAGGCGGCCGTACCGTCAGTTGCAATGTCAGACTACGCAAACGACGTGCTCGTGAGTGCGGACTGGGTAGAGGAGCGACTCGACGAGTTCCAGTCGGACGACCCAGCACACCGACTGGTCGAGGTGGACGTAGACACGGAGGCGTACGACGAGAGTCACGCCCCCGGCGCGATCGGCTTCAACTGGGAGACCGACCTCCAGGACCAGACCCAGCGGGACATCCTCTCGCCGGAGGCGTTCGAGGCGCTGAACGCCGAGCACGGCATCAGCAACGACTCGACGGTCGTGTTGTACGGCGACAACTCCAACTGGTTTGCCGCCTACACCTACTGGCAGTACAAGTACTACGGCCACGACGATGTCCGCCTGCTCGACGGCGGTCGCGAGTTCTGGCTCGACAACGACTACTCCGTGACCGACGAGGTGCCGGCGTTCTCCGAGACGAGCTACGAGGCCGGCGAGCCGGACGAGTCGATTCGGGCGTACCGCGACGACGTGGAGGACGCCATCGAGGCAGACACCCCGTTGGTCGACGTTCGCTCGCCCGAGGAGTTCACCGGCGAGATTCTCGCCCCGCCGGGCCTCCAGGAGACGGCCCAGCGTGGCGGTCACATCCCGGGTGCCAGCAACATCTCGTGGACCTCCGTCACGAACGACGACGGGACGTTCAAGTCCGCGGAGGAACTCGAAGAAGTGTACGCCGACGTGTTGGCCGACGGTGACGACGAGATCGTCGCCTACTGCCGGATCGGCGAGCGTTCCTCGGTCGCCTGGTTCGCGCTCCACGAGCTCGTGGGCGCAGACCAGTGTGTCAACTACGACGGCTCCTGGACGGAGTGGGGGAACCTCGTGCGCGCACCGATCGAGACCGGTCCCGCCGACGACTGAGTCGTTTCCGAACCGCCGTCTGATCTGTCTTCTTTCGCCGTCAGTCCCGATTGGTCTCGTCTCTGTCGGCGTTAGTCCCGTCTCTGTCGTCGCTCCGCTCCGTCTCGTCGCTCGGCTCCCGCCCGTGGGCACTTCGCCGGCCGCTCGGGTCCTGGGGGACCGCCCCGGTTCCGGGCTCGCGACGGAGCCCGAACGGGCCGTCGTCGGGGTGGCGCGGGCCCAGTTCCGCGTCGAGTCGCCGCCGGGCACCGTCGACACCGTCGGCCAACAACCGGACGGTCTCGACGAGTAAGGCGACGACGACGGGACCGAGGACGAATCCCAGACTCCCGATCGTGAGGACGCCGCCGACGAACCCGACGAAGTACAGCGAGACGGGTAGTTCGGCGGTGTACCCCGCGAGTCGCGTCCGGATCACCGCATCCGGGAGGAAGCCGACGACCACCAAGCCGACGACGGTCACCGTCACCGCCGCGACGGCCTCTCCCGCCAGCAGCTCCAGTCCGGCCAACCCCACCACCACGACCGACGGCCCCAACACCGGGACGAACTGGAGCACGCCGGACAACACCCCGAGCACGACCGGGGAGTCGTACCCCAACAGCCAGAACGCCCCCGTGCCGAGCAGAAACGTCCCGAGCGCGGTGGCCGCCTGGAGAACGTAGATCGACCGGAGTGTGGCCGCCACCCGACGGTCCAACGCGAACAACGGGCCGTGGTACGTCGCCGGCAACGCCCGCGTCACCGCGACCCGGACGGCGCTCGGCCGGTACAGCAGCCCGTAGACGAGCAACACCAACACGAGCGTCTTGAGCAGCAACACCGGCGCGGCGGTCGCGACATCGACGGCGGCGGCCGTGAGCAGTTTACGCGCGCCGGCGAGCAACGGCGCGAGAGTGACGGTGTAGCTGGTCTCGCCGACCGTCACCGGCACCGTCTCCGGCAACGACTCGAAAACCGCGAGCGCGGCCCGCCGGCGCTGGTAGAGCACGTACCCCACCGGCGCGACGAGCGCGACAACCGCCAGCGACGCCACCCCGGTCGCCACCCCGGCGGCCACCCGCGGGGACGCGCCGCGCCCGGCGGCCGCCGTCCGGAGCGGCGAGAGGACGTACGCGAGTGTCACCGCGAACACGACTGTCCCGAGTATCTCGAAGAGGACGACCGCGGTCACGAGTGCGAGCGCGGCCAGTGTCGCCGCGAGCGCGGCCTGCCGGCTCGGTGGCACGACCTGACGAGCGGGAGCCGCGAGTAAGAAGGTTCTCACTGTGTCTACGGTAACGAGGCGGGGGCGGCGAGTGAGCGGGAAACACCGAATCCGTCGTCGGGCGGCTCCGAGGGGCCTCGGTCGCTTCGTTCACGAGACTCTCGTGCGTTTCGCGCGCGCGACCAGCCGTAGCTGCTCACTCGAACACTGCCCGGTGGTCGGTGCTGAGCTGAGGCCCCCAAGAGAGACTCGGCTGTTCTCCCGTACCCGTAGCTGTGTGAGAACTCGAAAGGCCCCAAAGCAGGGGTACGCTGTCACTGCAGCGAGAGCGGCGGTTGTCTCCAACCTGCCTCTCGGGCTTTGTCCCTCGACTACCGCCTCACTGGAGATGTCACCGTCCCCGGGTTCGAGTCTCCCCTACGGTCGCCCGCACGCCTCAATCTATCAGGTGAACGTCTGCAGTATTAGGTTCTTCGCCGTACCGGAGAACAGGGTTTCTCCCACACGCGACGCAAACTAGGCCGGACGGTGTCTAGCCCGGCTGGGCGATGAAGTCTGTTGGAAACTTCTCTTCAAGTATCTCGGCGGTGAGCTGTTCTGCTTCGTGTGTTCTGTCTTGATCATTAAACCAGCCAACTTGTAGGATTCGGACGGGGGGATAAAGCGCAGTAAAATTAGCTCCTTGTCGGCCTGGCTTGTTTAGATGCTGATCTAACCGGTTAATTACCTGTTTGGCCATCCCGACGTAGATAGTTCGCCGACTGTTGCTGGCATCCTCGTATCGAGTTACACTCGCCGGTGATACTCCCTGCCGGAGTGCAGTACCTGCATTTGTCTTGTTCTGGAGACACTCAAGTACGTACACCGCGTATGTTCGTGGCTCTCCCGTGGCGAATTCTAAGAGGGCACTCGCTATTGTTGAGCGAGTCGTGTCGTGCTGGAACGGAACAATGCGGTCAGTCTCGTAGTACGCCTCAGCGGAGACATCATCGACGACTCTATCCCGAACCACCTCGCGCAAAGCTTCTTTCCGGGATCGGGTTGTCGGCGTCAGTCCTCGCTGTTCGTATCTCATACTTGTTGTTCGATTTTACAGAAGTAAAAAGGTACGTCTCTCTCAGAATAGACACCACTGGTGCGGGAGAACAGCCGGTTCTCTCACACCGCGTCGCCAACGGCCGTGATCGACCCCGGCGGCACCGGCCGGTCGACGACGGCCTCGCCTCGGGCACGCAGCAGACTGGTAGGTGGTTGGAACCCCGTCGAAGCCGGTTTGCATGCGACCACAAGGCGAGTAACAGCCGACAAGAGTGTGAAACCCGGCACAGCACGAGTGGGGTCACACCCGCTCGCGGGTCCCGAGGACGTAGCCTAACAACACAATCAGCGCCGTCCCGAGATACGTCTCAAGCAATACGGCTGCCTGCGTGACAGTCCAGACAGCTTTCGGCGGGTGGGGCGGCGCCGTCACGAACGTGACGACCGAGTAGTAAAGCGGGCCACCTTGCCACCCCCCGTCAGGCGGGGCTGGACCGAGCGCAAATAGAGCAGTCGTCAAAAGAACAATTCCCGCAGTCCACAAGAGGACGTAGAGCGGGCGAGTACCGTAGCCTGTGAGATACCGAGAGAGAGTACCGCCAACGGCTGTCAAGAATTGTGTCCGGATCCCGGGGTCAGGCTCCTGTGGAAATATCCGCTCCCGCTTCGCTCTCTGGTTGAGATTATCTTTCAACTCTATTGTTTTCCCTTTTAATTGTGCTAGCGGTTCAGCGATCGACGCGATTTTTTCCCGTATTGATCGTACCCACGGTTCAGGGATCGAATCGGGTATTTTCCCTTTTAATTGTGCTAGCGGTTCAGCGATCGACGCGATCTTTTCCCGCATTGATCGTACCCACGGTTCAGGGATCGACTCGGTTATTTTCTCTTCTAATTGTGCCCACGATTCAGCAATCCAATCGATCACTTGCCATCTTACTCGTGCCCACGATTCAGCGGTCCGCGCCTGCTGTTCAAGCGCGCGCGCCTGTCGTGCCCGCTGGCTGAGTCCCTTCTCACTAAGTGCCTGTTTTAATCTGTGGTACCCCTGTGCCAATAGGTCATATTCGTGCGCGGTTGGTAAATCGGTACGCATCTTCCCGACTGTCGTCGCTTGATTCGCGCTTATACCGTCCACACTGACGTCTCTTAGGTCCGCTCGTGAGAGATTGATACCGGACAGATTCTTATTTGAGAGGTCGGCCCCGCGCAGCTCCGCCTCCGAGAGGTCGGCCATGTACAGACTCGCGCCCGAGAGGTCGGCCCTGTACAGCCTCGCCTCCGAGAGGTCGGCCCGGCGCAGGTTCGCCTGCGAAAGGTTGGCTTCAAACAGGTTCGCGCCCGAGAGGTCGGCCTCGCGCAGGTCCGCGCCCGAGAGGTCGGCCGTGCGCAGGTCCGCGCCCGAGAGATCGGCGCCGGCGAACTGGGTGCCAGAAAGAGCAGGCCCCTCTGAGAGGTCAATCTCGGACAGTTGCGCCTCAAGAAGCACCCCGTCCTCAATCGTATCCGCCAACTCTTCGTCCGGCTTATCAGTCGCATCGGCGTGCCACACGCACTGACCGCCGTCCCAGACCCGACGCGAACAGCTCCACGAGGCGAAATCTAGTTCCTTGAGTGTGGGATCAGAGATGCCGAGGTCAGTGCTGGAGAACTCGCACAGATTGCCGTCCGCCGTCGACGTATCTGACATTAAGATAACCGCAGACACGTCGGCCTCAAATATATTAGCGCCGATACGAGTCGGGACTAGCAGCGTCACCTAAACGACAAACGAATGGGTAGGCTCAACGATGGTAGTCTCGACCCGTTTGACGACGGCCCCGTCTCGACGTGGGGCGTACTGGTAGGTGGCTGAAATCCCGTCGACCCCGACCTTCATAATAGTCCACCCGATCACACGACGTTGAGACAATCGCCTGCTCCATTGCACAACATGCCCCGAATTGGGTTGTGCAACGAATCAGGTCGACACATCCATTCGGGTCGTGACCACTCCGAACGCTATCCGAATCGACCCGAACTGATCCGAATTCGAGGCGAACTTGGGTTCCAGTGACCTACCCACCCGAATCACGAGGGGTTGTGCAACGAGCCGCCCGGCCTCCCCCCGTCACACCCTGTCCGAGCGCATGCGAATCAAGATAACCAATACCCGAGAACGGCTCTGGAAGTTCTTCGTGAAACAACCAAGCACGAGCAAAATCTCACACGCGCTCAACACCGCTGCATGTCACTGCGTCCACTACTCGGTGTAGTGGCGAACGCGCGTAAGGTAATCGAGAATAGGGTAATCTGAGTTACCCTATTCTCAGTTACCCTACTCTCGCATACCATCTCGCGGTGGCTTCTTGTGCCCCGGTCGACTACCCGCGTCCGATGACCTCGTTCGTCGACCGGGAGACGGAACTCGACACGCTCCAGTCGCGGTACGCCGCCGACGAGCCGTCGTTGATCACCGTCTGGGGACGGCGTCGGGTGGGGAAGACGGAGTTAGTCGAGCGGTCGGTCCGTGACCGCGAGGATGCGGTCCACTACCAGGCGACACAGACGACCAGCCAGGTCCAACTGGACGACTTCGTCGACGAGGCCGCGGCGACGTTCCCCGGTGTCGAGCGCATCCGCCGGGAGTGGGAGGCGTTGTTAGGGTACCTGCTCGAACGGGACGCGGTGGTCGTTCTCGACGAGTTCCCGTTTCTGATCAAGGCCGACGAGAGTCTCCCGTCGGTCGTCCAACGGCTGTGGGACCACGAGCTGGACGACACCGCCGGGACGCTCGTGTTGATCGGCTCGTCGATCAGCATGATGAAGGAAAAAGTGATGTCCGGCGGGAGTCCGCTCCACGGCCGGTTCGACACGCGACTCCGGCTCGGTGAACTCCCGTTCGACGCCGTTTCTCAGCTGCTCCCGGCGTACGACCCCGACGAACAGGTGTTCGCGTGGGCGATCTTCGGCGGCACACCCCACTACCTCCAGGCGGTCGACGACGGCCGTTCGCTGGCGGCGAACGTCCGCGAGGCCGTCCTGTCGAAGCGTGGGTTCCTCCACGACGAGCCGGAGTACGTCCTCCGGACGGAACTCGCGGAGCCGAACCGTTACTTCGCGGTGCTGCGGGCGATCGCGGCCGGCGAGACGACACCCAACGAGATCGCACAGACCGCCGGGATCGGTGCCGACCAGATCAGCAACTACCTGAAGACGCTCCAGGATCTGGAGATCGTCCGCCGTCGGGTGCCGGTGACCGAGGACCCAGTCAACTCCCGTCGCGGTCGGTACGAACTCCAAGACGCGTTGTTCCGGTTCTGGTTCCGGTTCGTCTACGGCCACGGCGACCGGTACGACCGGGTCGGTGCCGACGCCTACGAACGGCTCGTTGAACCACACCTGCCCGACTTCGCGAGTCCGACGTTCGAGGAGCTGTGCCGCCGAGCGACACGGGAACTGTACGACAACTACACCTTCGACCGGATCGGGAGTTGGTGGTATCAGGAACGCGAGGTGGACGTGGTCGGGCTCACGACACAGTCGACGCTCGTCGTCGGCGAGTGCAAGTTCACCAACAGCCCGGTCGGCTACGACGTGTTACAACGGCTCGAAGACGACGCCGCGGAGATCCGATGGCCGCCCCGCGACGAGACGGAGTACTGTCTGTTCGCCCGGAGTGGGTTCCGCCAGAGTCTCCGGGAGGCGGCCACGGATCGGGACGACCTCCGGCTCGTCTCGACTCCGGAGGCACTCGCGACACTTCGGTAGCCCGCGTCGATGACTCGGCCGTCACTCGCGTCGGCGACCCACCTGCCGTCCGCGCCGAAGGAACGAATACGACCCGCCCCCAACAACCGTTCGTGCGGGAGTACCAGCGCAAACAGTTGCTCGAACGCGCACAGCGTGACGCCGCGACGGTCGGCGTCAGGCTCCCGGAGGCGATCGAGGTGCAGGGTGAGCGGATCGACCTCCAGGAGTTCGTCTTCGAGATCAAACGCCGCGAGACGATCCCGTCGGGGGAGCGCGACCGGGTGGACCGCGCGAAACGGAACCTCCGGCGAGAACGGCAGGAACGGTTGGAACAGATCGAGGACGGCGAGGTGTCCTTCGAGCGCGGCGAGGAGTTGGTCGAGGGGATCGTCGGGATCGACCGCGCGCTGAACGCGCTCGAACAGCTCCGACCGGTCGACTTGGAGGCGGAGGCGCAACGCCAGGAACGCGCCGACCAACAACGGTGGGTGTCGTTTCTCCAACAGGCACTGGGCCGGGACGACGACGACGGCCGGGGGGGACGGTAGATGCGCAACGACGAGATCGCCGGGCTGCTGACGGAGTTTGCCGACCGCTTGGAGGCGACAGGTGTCGAGTACAAACCCAGCGCCTACCGCCGCGCGGCCGAGAACGTCCGGGAGTACCCCGGCGCGATCGAGGGGTTGGCCGCCGACGGCCCCGACGCAGTCGCCGAGATCGACCGGGTCGGTGACGCCATCGCCGCGAAGATTGTCGAGTACGTCGACACCGGCGAGATCGAGGAGTTAGCGGAACTACGCGCGGAGTTGCCGGCCGACATCGAGACGCTCACGCGGGTCGAGGGCGTCGGCCCGAAGACCGTCGGGACACTGTACGAGGAGTTGGGTGTCGAGACGCTCGCGGATCTGGAGGCGGCCGCGGAGGCAGGGGAGATTCAGGAAGTCCACGGGTTCGGTCCGACGACGGAAGCGAACATCGCGGAGAACGTCGCCTTCGCCCGCGAGGCGGCCGAGCGCACCCGGCTGGGTGACGCCCGGCCGGTCGCGGAGTCGTTGCTGGCCCACCTCCGCGCACACGAGGCGGTCGACCGGGCCGAGACCGCCGGCTCGATCCGGCGGTGGCGCGACACGGTCGGGGATGTCGATGTCCTGGCCGCGAGCGCCGACGGGCCGAGCGTGATCGACCAGTTCCGGGCGTGGGAGGCGGTCGACGACGTGATCGAGGCGGGCGACCAGAAGGCGAGTGTGCGTGTCGACGGCGTCCGTGTCGATCTCCGGGTGGTCGTGCCCGACGAGTTCGGCGCCGCGCTCCAGTACTTCACGGGGTCGATGGACCACAACGTCGTGTTGCGCAACCGCGCAATCGACCGCGGGCTGAAGCTCAACGAGTACGGTGTGTTCGACGTGTCCAACGTGGCCAGCGAGACGGACCAACGCGTCGGCGACCGCGTCGCCGGCCGCACCGAAGCGGGGGTGTACGACGCACTCGGGCTGCCGGCGTTCCCGCCGGAGTTGCGGGAAGGGACCGGCGAGATCGACGCCGCAGACGACGGCGAGTTGCCCGAGTTGGTCACCGTCGGCGACGTGCGCGGCGACCTCCACACCCACACGGAGTGGTCGGACGGCGCGAACACGATCCGCGAGATGGTCGAGGCCGCGGCCGCGGCGGGGTACGACTACCACTGCGTGACGGACCACGCGGCCGGTCCGGGGGTGTTCGGCAACGTTGGGCTCTCGGAGGACGAACTCCGCGACCAGATCGCGGCCGTCGAAGATGTCGCTGCGGACGCCGACATCGCGGTGTACCACGGCGTGGAGGCGAACGTCGACAGCGACGGCGACGTGACAACCGACGACGACCTGCTCGCGGAACTCGACGTGGTGGTCGCCTCCCCGCACTCGGCGCTCGGGCAGGGGGAGGCGACCGGACGACTCGTCGGCGCGGTCGAACACCCCGCGGTGGACGTGCTCGGTCACCCGACCGGCCGACTGATCAACGAGCGCGCCGGGCTGTCCGTCGACTTCCAACGGCTCGCGGAGGCGGCCGCCGCCGCCGGCACCGCCTTGGAGGTGAACGCCAACCCCGCGCGGCTGGATCTCCACGGGGAAGCGGTGCGTGCGGCCGTCGAGGCGGGCGCACCCGTCGCCGTCGACACGGACGCCCACTCCCCGCCGGAGCTGGACAACGTGCGCTACGGCGTCCGGACCGCTCGCCGTGGGTGGGCGGAGCCGGGCGACGTGGTCAACACGTGGGACGACGACCGCCTGCGGTCGTTCCTGGGGCTGTGAGCGACCGCGACGGACCCGAGGAGGGGGACCGACCGAACCCGAGCGACGAACCGAACCCGAGCGACGGACCGAACGCGAGCGACGAACCGAACCCGAGCGACGGATCGGGCCCGAGCGACCGACCGGGAGCGCCACACGACCGGTTGTTGTTGGACGCGATGTTGGGGAAGCTGGCGACGTACCTCCGGATGTGTGGCTACGACACGGCGTTCGCACTCGACCGCGAGGTGGCGGCCGACGACCGGCTCCGGCGGCTCGCGGCCGACGAACACCGCCGGCTGGTCACCCGAGACGTGGCGTTGGCCCGTCGGGCGCGTGGCGACGAGGGGCCGCGGCCCTTGTTGCTCGAACCACACGCCGTGACGGATCAACTCGCGCAGGTCGCGGCCGCGGGGTACGAGCTGACGCTGTCGACCCGCCCGGCGCGGTGTGGCGCCTGCAACGGGCGGCTCGCTCGCGTCGACGACGCGGACGCGACACGACCGACGTACGTCCCAGACGACCAGTCGCCGACCTGGCGGTGTGAGGACTGCCAGCAGTGGTTCTGGACGGGGAGCCACTGGGACCGCGTCGCCGACACGCTTGCGGATGTCACTCCAGATACCCCAGATCCCTGAGCTGGTCGGTGATCTCGTCGAAATCAGACTCCGTGAGACTCTCCTCGGACTGTTGGTGTTGGATGACGATGCTCCGGAGCAGGAACCGGACCAGATCACTCGTCGAGGAGAAGCTCGTCCCCTCGATCGTGTCGTCGACCCGGTCGGCGAGATCCTTCGGGATGGAGACCGTGGTGTAGTCTGTCACGGCTCGTGGTGGCGGGCCGGCGCCGATAAGCGGCGCGGTCACACGCCGTCGGCAGAGTGAGGCCACACCACGCCCGCCGGCGAGAGCGTCCCGCACGTCTTTTTATTGGCCGTCCCGTAGACGGTCGCGATGGCAGTCAGACCGCCGCAGGGCGACGACGACGACGAGCCGGAGGTGGTCGCGTTCGGAATCGCGGCCCTGGGTGCACGGATCGACGAGGCGGGGCTGACGTTCCCGGCGACGGCCGAGGAGGTGCTCGACGCGCTCGACGAGCCGTCGGTCCCGTACAACGCCGCCGGCAACAACCTCCCGTTGGCGGAGGCGTTCGAGGAGGTGCCACAGCGCCAGTTCGACCGGAAAACGGAGCTGTTGGACGCGCTCCATCCCGTCTTCGAACGCCACCGCCAACAGGCCGGCAACTCGATTGTCGCTCAACTCCGCGGCCTGTTACCGTTCTGACCGGCTGTCGCTCGCCTCGCTCGTGTCGTCTGCCCCCCCGTCCGTCTCCTCACCCTCGCGAGGGTGGTCGGTGTCGAGCCGGTCGACATCGTCTTCGAGTCTGTCTACCCGGTCGAGCAGTTCATCGTGGAGCGTGACGACCAGATCCGACAGCGCGGCAAACACCAGCAGTTGGATCGCGAGGACGATCGACACCCCACCCGCGAGCGCGATCACCTCGTGTGAGATCCGGCGGACGAACCAGTCGTAGGCGACGTACAGCTCCAACACCACGCCGACCAGCCCGACCGCGACCCCGACGCTCCCGAAGTAAAACAGGGGGTTGGCGGTTTTCGCCTTCCGGTACAACGCCGCGAGGATGATCCAGCCGTCTTTCAACGGGTGGAGGTTCGTGCTGGAGCCGTCCGGCCGCGGGAGGTAGGTGATCGGGACGACCGTCACCGACAGCCCGCGGCGAGCACACTCGACGGCCATCTCCGTCTCGATCCCGAACCCGTCGGCGCGCAGCCGGAGCCGTCGGAACGACGACACGGTGAACGCGCGGTACCCCGAGAGGATGTCGGCGTACTCTTCCCCGTGGATCAGCCGGAACAACCAGTTGAAGATCGAGTTTCCGATGTCGTTGAACCGCGTCATGGCGTCTTCGTGGATGTCACCGTACCGGTCGCCGATCACGTGGTCCGCCTCACCCTCGAACAACGGCTCCAACATCGCCTGCGCGTCCGACACCTGGTAGGTGCAGTCGGCGTCCGCCAAGAGGACGTACGGCCGGTCGACGTGGTCGGCGACCGCCTCGCGGATCGCCTGGCCTTTCCCGTCGCCGGACTGGACGGCGACCCGAGCGCCCGCCTCGCGTGCAATCGCACGGGTGTCGTCCGTCGACCCGCCGTCGATCACGAGTACGTCGTCGAACCCCGCCTCCCGGAACTCCGCGACCACCCGCCCGGCGGTTGCTGCCTCCTGGTACGTCGGCAGCAACACGCAGACCTCCTCGTGGTCCATCATCGTCTGGTCACCCGCGGCGTGTAAAATCGCTTCGGACGACGGGGCCGCCTCCGCCGGTCGGTCAGCCGCACGTTCCCGGTCCCAGAGGCGGTCAGCCGTCGAGATCGCGCCGTCGCGGCGTGCTCCCGAACGGGTACGGCTGGAGCAGTTCGTACCCCTCCGGGCGGACGACGACCAGATCCTCCAACCGGACGCCACCCTCGCTGGGCTCGTACACGCCTGGTTCGATGGTCACCACGTCGCCGGCCGCCAGTGTCGCGTCACCGGTCAGTGACGGTCGTTCATGGAGCGACAGCCCGACCCCGTGACCCGTGCCGTGGGTGAACCCCACCTCGCTGGAGTCGATCCGGAAGCCGTGGGCGGCCAGTTCGGCGGCAGCCTCCTCGTGGACGGTCGCGGCGGCGACGCCGGCGCCCGCCGCCAACTCTGCGAGTGCGGCCTCGCGGGCGGCCTCGCAGGCGACGTACGCGCGGCGGTCCCACCCGCCGCCGTCGACGACGAACGTTCGCGTGAGATCGGCGTAGTAGCCCGCCGGGCCACGCGGCGAGAGGTCGAGCAGGACCGTCTCCCCGGGTCGGATCGTGTCGTCGCCGGTGTAGTGGAGATCGGCGGCCGTCCCGCCGGCACCGATCACGCTGTTGCCGGCCGGGTCGACGCCGGCACCAGCCAACACCGCGTTCACCGCCCGGCGGAGCCGTTCGGTCGTCAACAGCGCCCCGTCCCACACGAGCCGGTCGCCGTCGACGGCCGACTCCGCCAACACCGTCTCCGCGCGCGCCATCCCGACGGCCGCGGCCCGTTGGACGCGCCGGTGGCGCTCGATCTCGGCGGCCGTCTTCTCGCGGCGTGCGCGCTCGACAGCGTCCGTGGCGGTTACCTCGTGTCCCGCCCGTTGGAGATACGCGACCGCGTCGTGTGGGATCTGGCTCGGCACTGCGACCGTCACGTTGCCGCTCCCGCCGACGCCCGCCTCGTCGAGTACCGCCGCGGCGCGTTCGCCGGCCGGCCGCCCAGCTGTTGCCGTCTCCACCCGATCACCGGGAAACTCTCGGCGCGCCTGATCGCCGAACAACGACGGCGCACACAGCGTTGTCTGCGGGCCGTCCCCGCCCGGGACCGCGACGAACGCGTACTGTCGGTCCGGGCCGTCGAACCGGGTGAGATACCGCAGGCCGTCGTCCGCGTGGTCGCCGACGTGGACGAACGCGGCGTGGTCGGCGAGTGTCGCGGCGAGGAATTCGTAACTCGTGGTCGGCTGGTCGCCCCCGTCTGTCACAGTTACCACCGGGTCGCGAGTCGACAAAAAGGGCGTTGTTCGCGGTGACCGTCTACTCTGCTTCGACTGGCTCCTCGTCTTCGGCCGTCTCTTCAACCAACTCCGCCGCCGGCGTCTCGCGGAGTTCGTTCTCCAACACGACGCTGATCGGCAGTGTCGGCGCGCCGTCGATCAGGTTCTCCATCAACACCAGCCGTTCGCGGGCACGCGACATCCCGACGTAGAACACACGGCGCTCGTTGTCCGTGAGCAACGGGACGGGATCGGTGGTCTTGGTGAACTCCTCGACGGCGTCAGTCTCGATCCCGCGTTGTTCGGCGTGAGCCGCCATCTGTTCGACCACCTTCTCCGTGAGGTCCGTCCCGACGAACACGTGGTCCGCCTCCCGCCCCTTCGCGGAGTGGATCGTCCCGAGCCGGACGCGGTCGGGCGCCATCCCGTCGTAGTCACCGGGGAAGTACGCCTTCAGCGACTTCCGTTGGAAAGAGGTGATCTTCCGGGCCATGTCGGCCGCGCTCGACGGCTTCGGCATGAACGGCACCCGGTCGGCGACATCCTCCGGCGACACCGGAATCTCGGCGAGGTCGTCCTCGTCGCTGGTCTCCTCGATCTCGTCGAGGAAGTCGTACAGCTCCTCTCTGTCTGCGGTGCCGAACGCCGACTCCTGGAGGATGTCCGCCAGCCGCCGCGCCTCCAACGCCGTTAGCGCCTCGTCGCGGTCCACCTTCTCGATGGCGTGGACGTAGTCGGTCAGCCGGTCGGTCCACATCCGTTGGTCCGTGAGACAGGAGAACGGAATCCCCTCGGTGATGAACTGGTCGATGAACTGGAACATCTGGTAGCGGGCGCGGAACAACACCATCACCGTGTCGTCGTCCGTGTCCTGGATCGTCCGGCGAACGTTCCGCACCAGATCCAACACGGACGGGGAGTCGATTGCCTCGACGACACCCCCCTCCTTGCGGGGTTCCAGGTCCTTCTCCTGGCGTTTGTCGATGTGTCGCACCTCGCGGTTGACCACGTCGAGAATCTCCGAGGGGAGCCGGTAGGAGTTGGGCAACACCTCGTCGTCGTCGACACGCGTGTCCAACAACAGGTCCGGGTCTGCGCCCTGCCAGGCGTACACCACCTGGTCGTCGTCGCCCGCGATCAGACACTGCTCCATGTGGGGGCGCCACTCCTCGTAGACGGCGTACTGGAGCGTGGTGATGTCCTGAAACTCGTCGATCACGAGGTAGTCGACGTTCGGGAGCAACGAGCGTTGGTGGACCCGTTCGAGCATGTCGGCGAAGCCGACCACGTCGTGTTCACCCTTGTAGCCGCGCCACCCGCGGATCGCCTCCGGGACGCTCACGCGGTCGTCGTCGGAGGGCCACGTCGGCGTGTACTTGTTCCCCTCCTGTGCGTTGTCGTCGATCTCCGGCGGGAGCCGTACCTCCTCGTCGTCCCACTTGAACGGGACATCGTACCAGTCGCCCACCTCACGGTCCGTTCGTTGGAGCCACTGTGAGGTGGCGATGACCTTGTTGCCCAGCGTCGTCGACCGGGCGGTCCGGCGACCGGCGCCGGAGTACTCGTCTTCGAACTCCAGCCCGTAGTCGTCACAGAACTCCTCTTTCTCGTCTTCCCCGACCACGTCGCCGCGGGAGAGGTTGAGCAGTTCGTACGCCTTCGCGTGCATCGTACAGACGTTACCCTGGAGGTGTCGTGGGGTCGTGTCGAGTCGCTCCGCGAGCCGCTCGCGTACCTCCGCGGCCGCCGCGCGCGTGTACGAGACAACGAGGATGTCCCGTACGTCCACGCCGTCCTGCTCCAACAACCCCTCGACCCGATCCAGTAGCGCAGTCGTCTTCCCGCTCCCCGGGCCGCCGAACAGGCGCGTCACTGTTGGGTCGCTCATCAGGCACACACACGGTGTGGTGAAATATAAGCCCCGTGGCTCGACGCGCCGCTCACCCGGTCGAAACGTCCGTTCAGTCGACGCTGACGAACGGCCGTCTCGGCGGCTCTCGAACGCGTTCTCACGGGGTAGACGAACACCGCCGTGGCTCCGGGTGACACGTGTGACGACTCCACGACACGGTCGGTGCAGGCGACGCGACCGCGACGCGGTCGGCGAGAGCGACGACTCCGCGACGTGGTCGACGGGAGCGACGAGTCCGCGACGCGGTCAGCGGGAGCGACGGCTCGGTGGTCGTGTCGCTTCGAAGTGTTCAAGACCGACGACGGCGAACTGAGGGCAACTCGTCGGCCAGTGGGCCGCCGGCGGGCACCCGGTTCGCCGGGACGAAATGTGGTCTGGGTGACGCGTGTGGCGTGTCACCAGGGTGACGCGGATGGCGTGTCACCAGGGTGACGCGGATGGCGTGTCACCACGACTGAATCGCAAGCGCCCGCAGGAGACACTATGGCACGAAGCTTCTACTCCCACATCAAGGAGGCGTGGCGAGACCCGGGCGACGGGAAACTCGCCGAACTGCAGTGGCAACGAAAACAGGAGTGGCGCGATGAGGGCGCCATCGTCCGCGTCAACCGCCCCACCCGGCTGGACAAGGCCCGCGAACTGGGCTACAAGGCCAAACAGGGGGTCGTCGTCGCTCGCGTCTCCGTCCGGAAGGGGAACGCGCGCAAACAACGACACAAGGCCGGCCGCCGGTCGAAACGACAGGGTGTCAACCGGATCGGGCGCCGGAAGTCCACCCAGCGGATCGGCGAGGAACGCGTCTCGCGGAAGTACCCGAACCTGCGCGTGCTCGCCAGCTACTGGGTCGGCGAAGACGGCTCCCAGAAGTGGTTCGAGACGGTGCTGATCGACCCACACCACCCCGCAATCGAGAACGACGACGACCTCAACTGGATCTGCAGTGACGACCACAAGGGGCGCGCGTTCCGCGGGCTGACGAACGCCGGCCGGAAGGGCCGTGGCCAGACGGAACGCGGAACGGGAACGGAACACACCCGGCCGTCGGTGTCGGGCGACCGTCGTCGCGGGAAGTAACGCGACGACGCAGACGCCGTTTTATTCACAGCCGACTCGGACTCGTCGAACTGTCACTCGCCGGACCGCATCTCCAGCGACTCGCGAACCTCCGCCGACGACGCTTCGATGGCCGCCGCCAGTTCCGTCCCGAGCCCACCGGCCAGTTCGGCGATCTCGGCACGACTGTCGACACCGTCGGCTGTCAATCCTGTCGGACGGGCCGCCGTGTCGCCGGGAGACTCGGCGTCCAACCTCGCGGCGGCGAGCCGCTCGTACGCCTCTGCCCGAACTGCCAGTGGGACTCTCATGGCCGCCCCGACGACCCGCTCGTCAAAGTAGTCTACGACCGAGTACACACGTCCTGTCGGTGTCGTTCGGAGAACGCCGGGAGAGGGATTTGAACCCCCGATCCCGTGAGGGAACACGCTTTCCAGGCGTGCGCCTTACCACTCGGCCATCCCGGCCCGAACTGAAGTAGACGCCCTCGGCGTCTTAACGCTGTTCCTTCTGTGCCAGTCGGCGCTGGAGGAGGCCGGTCGTGACCGTCGCGACGGAGCCGACGAGGACGGCGACCCCCAGCAAGCCGAGCGTTCCGACCGGGAGCCGCGCGACCAGCAACACGTAGCCTTGCGCCGCCACGAGAAACGACAGCCCCCCGATCACCCCCCAGAGGAGCGCCGCCTTCCGACGCGGCGTCACTCGACGGCCGCCACCGCCTCGATCTCGACGGCGACCCCCTTCGGGAGCGCGCCCGCCTCAACGGCCGACCGCGCGGGTGGGTCGTCGTCGAAGTACGTCGCGTACGTCTCGTTCATCTCCTCGAAGTCCGCGATGTCGTCGAGAAACACCGTCACCTTCAGCACGTCCGCCGGCGCTGCACCCCCCTCCGCGAGCACCGCGGTGAGGTTGTCCAGCGCGAGTTCCGTCTGCTCGGCGACGGGGGCGTTGTCGCGCAGCTCACCGTCTGGGGTGAGCGGGATCTGGCCGGCCGTGAACAACCGGTCACCGTCGGTGGTCGCCTGACTGTACGCGCCGACTGCCGCGGGTGCCTCGTCGGTGGAGACGACTCGTTTCACATCCGGCTGTCGGCGCCGCTGGATATAAATCGCGGTGACTTCTGCCGATCACGCCGGCCGGCCCACGCCACCGTGGTGTCGGTTGGACTCCCCCTCGGGTCCGTCCACACTGCCGTCTGCGTCGCCACTGCTGTTTCCGTCACTACCGTCGTGGAGCACCGCGACATCTCGGCTCACACCCGGTGTGTGTCGAGCACCCGCATTTGGCCTCCGAGAAGTGCTGGCGGAAACTCCACTCTCGCTCCGGCGAGTCGTGATCGACCGGTTTGCTACGCAGTGTGCGATTTATCGACCCGGTCAGACGAGTACGTCCACGTCGTAGCCGTGTTCCTCTAAGACCGCGACCAAGCTCGCGCCGTGGTCTTCGTTGCGGGTCTCCAGATCTAACACCACGTCGGCGCCGTTGACCGCGATGTCCCGAGAGGTCCGGTCGTGGCGGATCGCGTAGATGTTGGCGTTGTGTGAGGCGATCATGTCGATCAACCCCTGGAGCGCGCCGGGACGGTCCTTCAGTTCGGTTCGGATTCGGAGATACCGTCCCATCTGGACGAGTCCGCGCATCACGACCGTCGTGAGCTGGTTGAGGTCGATGTTCCCACCACACAGCGCCGGCACGATCACCTCGCCGTCGTCGTAGTCGAACGCCTCCTCTCGGACGGCCGCCAACGCGATTGCGCCCGCCCCCTCGACGAGCGTCTTCGACCGTTCCAACAACAGCGTGAGTGCCAGTGCGATCTCCTCGTCGTCGACAGTCACGATCTCGTCGACCCGGTCTTCGATCACCGGGAAGGTCTGTTCCCCGACGGCCCGCACCGCAATCCCGTCGGCGATCGTGTCAACGGTCGCGGTCTCTGTCCGGCGGCCCTTGTGTAACGACCGTGCGGCGGAGTCCGCCCCGGCCGCCTGGACCCCGACGACACGCACGTCGTCGAGTGCGCCTTTCAGCGCCGTCGCGACCCCGCTGATCAGCCCGCCGCCGCCGATCGGGACGACGACGGTGTCGACCGACGGGCGCTGGTCGGCGATCTCTAACCCGAGTGTCCCCTGGCCGGCCATCACCGCCTCGTCGTCGAACGCGTGGACGTACGTCCGGTTCTCCTCCCGTTCGATCTCGTGAGCGCGGGCCTGTGCGGCGTCGTAGTCGACGCCATCGAGCACCACCCGCGCGCCGTAGCTCCGCGTCGCGTCGACCTTTGAGACGGGGGCGTACTCCGGCATCACGACCGTCGCGTCCACGCCCGCTCGTTCTGCCGCCAACGCGACCCCCTGTGCGTGGTTGCCGGCGCTGGCGGTGACGACCCCCGCCGTTGCCTCCGTCGGAGTCAACTGCGCGATCCGGTTGGCCGCTCCGCGAATCTTGAACGACCCCGTCCGTTGGGCGTTCTCTAGCTTCAGGTGGACCTCTGCGCCCGTCTGCTCGGAGAACGTCGCAGAGTGTTCTAACGGCGTCTGCCGAGCGACCTCGCCGACGGGCTCCTGTGCCGCGTAGACATCTTCAACAGAGAGCATACGCGACTCAACTGGCTGGTGGTGTTAGTGGCTTTCCTCCGGGGTAGGTAACAGACTGCTACTATTAATCTATACTATTAGAACTCACTGGTTCTGCCGTTCGTGGCTGTTAGAAGCAGTAACCAAGTTCAATCCCACCCACTGTGTGTGTATGAGGACAGAATTCACCATGATGCAGAAAGCGGCAACCGAACACGACGACGACGACACCGAGAACGCTCAGCTCACGCAAGCCGACGACTGAGCCTGGCAGCACTCGGCGTCCACTGGCCGTCATCTGAACCCCACCGGGGGAGGTGAGGCGTGAGGAAACACGCGTGTGACGTGCACTGGAGTGGTTCGACCGGAGTAGTGTAAAACTCTCCCTCGCACGGTGAAAGTGAAACCACACGACTGCGGTGGGACGACTGTGTCGTCTGACGGCCGTGTGCCGTCCGTCTGCGGGTGGGTGAGGGTCACACGGGCCGCTCGCTCAGTCTCGTGTGATCACGACATCCTCGCGGTCGACGTACCGCCGAACCCGCTCGGGGAACGTCCCGTCGCCAGCCCACGTCGCGTCGGCGCCGAGCCGACTGGGGGCGCCGACGTAGACCGCGACCGCCTTCTCGTCGAACCCTTCGCCGGTCGGGACAGACACACGAGTGTAGAGTCCCTCCGCGACGCGCTCGTAGGCGTCGAGCGCGTCGTAGCCGTCGGTTCGGAGCAGACGCCCACCGACGGAGCCGCCGGGCGCCAACGTCGGGTAGTCGCCGTCGACGGCGTGGAGGCCGTCCAACACCGCCGGGCCGACGAAAACGAACGAGTCGACAACCTCGCCGACCTGGCCCGGCTCCGTCAGCGTCCCGTAAACGAAGGTGACGACGCCCGTCACTCGTCTCGGACGACCGTCACCGGCACACTCGTCCGCCCGATCAACCCCTTGGCGACGCTGCCCAGCACGCGCTCGTACCGGTCGGAGAGCCCGCGGTGGCCGACGACGATTCCGTCGTACGACTCCTCGGCGGCCAGCTCCGGGATCACCTGCGTCGGCTCGCCGTAGAGGAGGTGGGTGGCCTCACACGCCACGCCACGGTCCGCCACGCGGTCGTCCACCTCCGCGAGCAACCGCTCACCCCGGCGTTCGGCGTCGTTCACGCTCTCGATCAGCGTGTCCCCGTCCCGGCGGACGCCACCCTCCTCGTACACCTGCGGGTTCACCGCGTGTGCCAACGAGAGCCGCCCGTCGACCCGTTCGGCGAGCGTACAGGCGTGATCGAGGGCGGCGCTGCTCGCGTCTGACCCGTCGACTGCCACGAGGTAGCGCATACCCCGGCGTACAGCCTCCAGACAGTTAGCTTCTCGTGTCACTCGACTGGGACGATCACGCGGCTCGCCGGCTCACCGGAGGTCCTCGATCAGCGTCTCCGGCACCAGCCGCAACAGCCACGGCGGGAGCCGCCGGACCAACCGCTCCCCGCCGTCGACGAGCAGCCGGCGTGTCGCCGCGTAGACGACCGAGACGGCGACCAGCCCGACCACGACCCACCGGCCGACCCCGTCCAGCGCGAACAGTGACGGCACCGCCAGCGCGCCCGCCAGCAGCGTGTCCTCGGGTGCGCCGTCGTAACGGATCACCCGCCGCGGCGGGTGCCACCGCCCGCGGAGGTGTTCGTACACCCCGCGGTCGGAGGTCGCGTTCCACGGCCGCAGCGACAGCCCGCCGCCGAACACGTCGCTGACGGCGTGGACCGCCCCCGCGAGGAGGAACGCCGCCAGCGCGACGGTCGGCAGCGTCGGCACCACTGCCGCCAGCAGGATCGCCAGCGCGGCCGCGACTGACCCGTACACCGGAAAGTGGAGCGTCTTGCGGTGTGCGCCGAGGATGTCGAGATCCGGCGCGAGCCCGCCCAGCCCGGCCGCGAGGACGACCAGTCCGCTCTCGACGGGCCCGACCGCGACCGCAGCCAACCCGATCACCACGCCCGCCAGGACGTGTGTGGTGGCCATCATCAACGGTGGTTGGTGGCCGTGGCTGTTAACGCTCTCGGGGGCGGGACGAAACGCTTTAACGCCTCTCGCGTGGAGTGGCTGGTACGGGACCGTGGGTTAGTGGTATACTCCGGGCCTTGGGTGCCCGTGACCCCGGTTCGAATCCGGGCGGTCCCATACAGTATTTTGTCGACTGCAGGGTGTTTCGTTTCGACATGTTTGCCGACCACCGTGCAACGCTGGTGAGATTCAGAGGTTAGTGACGATGTGGCGTGAGTTTTGTTAGCGGATCATAGATAATTGAACGAGAGAGAAAGAAACCTGCGGTAGATCTACTAACGGTTGTGTGGAACGTACTGGTCGAAATGAGCGAGGAGCTCGCAAAACTCACCGACGGATTCGACCACTCACCCGACAGGTTGATGCCCGAGCGTGCAAGGGAGGCACGCCGCGAACTTCGCCACTCGGAGATTGTAAACGATACCACCGATACATCGTAGTTGATCATGCCCTGACTGTATCGACCTACACGAAGCTCGAATCACCCAGAGCAATTGCTCCCACAGAGAAGTTCTCTTAGCCGACTTCGCACCAGAAACACGACACTGACAACGTTCCGAGAGTCGCACACGACTCCCGTGTGCTTGAGAGACCGAGGACTTCGTGACCACCGTTCTCGTTGATGCCGCGCTCCGAATTCACGGAGTTTACCGCCGCCACGATCTCGATCTCCATCACGCCAGCCACGGAGGTCGTGACAGCATCGAACGCGTTTTTCATCTTCCGATGACCAGAATGTCTAGTATTTATTTTTATAATAACAGGTGAAAACATCCGACGGGTGCTTACGACGCCTCGCCTCCGGATGGTATCGCCTTCTTTGAATATTATCCGTACGGAACTCGTTGACTGAATGGCCTCAGCCGGCTGGACTCTAGTGTATTTTGCTACTACTGATGAAAATGCTTACTACAGGTCCCCAATTACTCTTAGATACCTCCCTACCAGCAATGGCTATCAACCCACGTAGATCAGTACATAAATCAAACGCAACGCGCTCAAAGTTAGTCTCGATTGTTCTACTCGGGTCACTGTTCGTCGCGCTTTTAGTCCCATACACCGACCTGGTGGGTGGACTGACATCCTACCTACCTTCTGCTGTTCTGTTGATACCAGTCCTACTTCTGACGTTGTTCCGGAACACTACGATCAGCTTCGATCGTAATGTTCTCTTATTTTTTGTTGTGATATATGGGGTATATTTAATTCACTACCTAAGAGCTGTATTTCACTACTTGCCAACCTCGAGCTTAGCCGGATCGCCCATCGTCCGAGCGCCAGTATTTATTGTGTCTTCGGTTCTCGCAGTCTTTGTTATCCCACACACTTTTTCTTTCGAAGACTTCTATGATTCGTTGTATATAGTGTCGATAGGGACCGCGCTGGTCGGCCTTCCGACCGTTTTCGTCTCGAAATACACGCTAATCGGTGTTACAATCTCACAGTTTTCTCAGAACTCTCCCCTACTGATGTTCTCTGCACCTATTTTGTCTTCAGTATTTTCCAATCCAAATATTTTTGGTATCTTTAGCTCAATCGGCCTCTTGATCGGTTTTTCAAAGGTCTTTCGTGGTCAGTGGGGTAGCACTACGGTGGCAATACCGCTGTTGACATTGGCAGTTTTATTATCACGCAGCCGGACTGCATACGTTGCGACGCTGGTCGGTCTGTTGGTCGTCGGGAGTCGGAAGAAGACGAGAATAGATTTGAGTTGGATAGTTTATGCCGTCGTCTTCGGAGTGTTCATGTTCAGTGGGTTCGTCGTGATAGTCGAACAGCCTGGTCAGGTGTTGGGTGTCAGCCTGTCCGGACGAAAAGTCCTCTGGGACTCTGTACTATCGGCAGTTCTGGCGAAACCAGTGCTCGGCCACGGGCCATTTTCTACGACGCAGATATTGGGAGGCTTCCTCCCGAAGGAGCAAGTCGGTAAACACGCCCACAACTCGTACCTGAGGTTGTTTCTCACCACTGGAGTGATCGGTGGTGTATCTTACTTTGCTCTAACTGTGTACACGGCTATCGTTGCATTCGGGTCAAGATACTCAGCAGACGATTATTTGCTTTTGAGTCTACTGTCGGGGCTAGCCGTGTTCCAGTTGTTCGAAAGCTTCTCTCTGTTCGGCTTGAGTATTCTTTCGTTTGTCGCAGCGTCAGTGTATGGGTACGTACTACATGTAGACAGCACCTGACTGGATAACTGACGCAGTTGAGCAGCTGTCTCAGGAGAGATCTTCTAGATTTTCATCGTAGTACTCAACTGTTTTCTTAATCCCTTCTTCCAGGGACCACTCCGGCCGGAACCCGACTTTAGAGTAGAGTTTGGTGATATTTGCCCTCACGGTCGTCTCCTCTTCCTCACCACTACGCATGGGAATATGCTTGATCTCAGAATCAGAGTCGGCAAAGTCGAGGATCATTTCGGCGATCTCGTTGACTGTCCTGTCGTCACCGCTCCCAATATCGACTACCTCGCCGCGCATTTCGTCAGTCTCGTATACGTCAACCGTTGCCCGAACCGCGTCACGAACGTAGATGTGGTCTGCCGTCTGTTCACCGTTGCCGTAGATGTTTATATCGTCACCACGAAGCGCGTCGACTGCGACAGTTGGAACAAGTTTCTGCGGTTTACCGTAGTGCTGCTTTGGGCCGTACACGTTGTACCAACGGACCATCCACGCATCCAGATCGTGCTCCTTGACGTAGAGTTTGGTGAACTTCTCTGCCGCTTCTTTCGTTATCGAGTACGTGTTTAGCCAAGGATTTGGTTTACAGATCTCGACGACGTCCACGTCAAACTCGGCAGCAACGTCGAGTACGTTTACGGCGCCAGATATATTCACGTCTATGGCTCTTGGAATCTCTTTTCTTTTGTTGAGCTCGTGTGTTCCGAGAACACCAGCCAAGTTGAATACCACGTCACAGTCTTCCATCTGACTGCGGAGATCACCGCGGTCGCGGATGTCGAACCCGTTACTTCGGTCGAAGGTCTTCGTATTGTAACCCCGGTTTTTGAGTACCTCGATAAGGTGACTCCCAATGAATCCACCACCGCCCGTGACCATTGCCTTCATGATTTACGGATAAACATCGTTCCTACCGGTATAAATATCTATTGAAGTGCATGGGTGCGACCTCGAAACATCATCTAACCATCATCATCATCCCACTGAACGGACTTACGTACGGCTGTAGCCGCCTTGAGTAGATCGATCAACCCAAGAAGCTGGCACACTGATACACCGACAATGCTCAAAATTACACCGTAGATCGGAATTTGAACGATAAGGGATAGAAGTGAGTTCATTTGCAAGAACACGTCCAGAGCAGATGCGATCAGCACTGTTGATACCAATAAGAGTAAACATTTAAGAAAATGCGACAACGACAGGACACGCACACCAGTCCGTTTCCGGATCGAGTACAGTCGAAGTAGATTCAGCAGAAAGATACTGATCGTAGTAGCAATAGCTCCACCGATTATACCGAATTGTAATATTAGAACGTAATTGAGACCAACGTTCATGACTGTTGAGCCGATGACGACTGCAGACTCAATTCCGGTTTCTTTTGCGGATTCGAGTGTCTCTCCGACGGGTCCGAAACTAGCTCTCAGGAATATGTCGATAGAAAGGATAGCCAACACAGAAGCACCTGGAGCGTATCTTTCTCCAAAAAGTATAGAAATTATACTATTTGAATTAACAAATAAAAATGAAGTGGCCACCGACGTGGCGACGATAGCCACGCCAGTGACGTTCTCGTAGAACTCAGCTGATCCACCGCTGTCACCAGAAATTAGTCCGGTCTGTATCGGGTTGTACAGATAATACAAAGAGATAAGTATTATCATTTCTGTCTGCACCACAACAAATCCTGTGCGGTAGAAACCGACTGATTCAGACGACAACAGGAGTCCAACTATCATGATATCAATATTTCCAATCAGTTTTCCAAACGAATTCTTCAACAAGAGAGGGAGAGAGTAGCCCACCAGTGGCTCGACAACATCACGAAGACCTTCCAATAGTTCGTTGAGCGTGTACTTTGTCACGTCTGAGATGTACAGGGTAGTGAAGACGAGACCTATAGCACTAAACGCGTACTGGCCGACGTAGTACACTGGAAAGAGGACCTGTTGGGGTGTGAGTGTGTATCCGATCAACAAGAGACACGCTGCGAGTGGGATCACCTTGTTGAGAAAGTCGTCGAATACAATCTTTGGGATTGTCCGCTCGTACCCTCGAACCGCACTTAACGAGACACGCGATATTGGGTAGAACAATAACAACGGGGACAGGAGTGTTATCCATTCAGACTGTCGTCTGCTGAACACAGTGGCTAGAGTATCATTTGAGATGAGTATCACACCCATCGATATCAATGACAGCACTCCGATAAATCCGAGCGAGATGAGTAGAAGCTGACTTTGCTTCTTCTCGTTGTTACGTGAGTACACAGATGTGTAGTGTGTTACCCCTTCGGGGACACCGAACAACAAAAGTGAAGAAATTGTGAGCAAGAATGAGTAAGCAAATATTGCACCTCCAAACTCTTCAGCCATGAGTTCTCGCGCAAAGTACACCTCGGCACCGTAGCTCAACAACTTTGAAGCAAATCCACCAACACCAACTAGAATAAAACCGCGGACGAGACGCTTTAGACGACTAGACACCACAAGTGGATGGACGAAACAGGGCCAGATAAACGTAACTGAACCGAAGGGCTGTGACCTCCGAAGGTATTAATTGATTAGATTCTGTACCGACTGACGATGGTCATAAGCCTAAGTGTAGTGGTCCCGACCTACAACCGGTCGGAGAGCCTCGCTAGACTGTTAGAATCGTTAGGTGACGTGGGGGACGACTGTGAAGTAATCGTCGTCGACGACCACTCAACTGACGACACAGAGGATGTCGTCACAGCGTCTGAAGTCGGACGGTACGTTCTGAACCGAGGCGATGGTAGAATCCAAGCGAGAGAGACAGGTATCAAAGAAGCGAGTGGCGATGTTATTGGGTTCTTAGAGGATGACATGACAGTCGAAAACGAATTTTTTGTTTCGATTACGAGTGCTTTCTCTGATTTTGATGCGGATATCGTACAATCGATGGTCGTTGATCACCACGATGGAAAGTCCGTCCAACGGGTGGAGAAGGAGCCGACGTGGTACCAATGGAACTTTGAGCACGGGACAAATCTAAACTACTGCCGGGAACCTAGGGACATAGATTTTTGTAAGGAATCGGGGCTGTTCGTTCGGAGAGAGGTGATTGAGGATATTTCCATGGGGGACGACAATTTGATCGGTGATGGCTACGGTGAATCGATTAGTTTTGCATTTAGAGCAAAGTCTGAGGGATACAGTATCTTGTACCAGCCACAAGCAGTCGCTCATCACTACGGTGCGACGACTGGAGGAACTGTTGAGGCCGCTGGGAAGTCCAGGACGGAACATCGTGGCTGTGGAATATTTTTTAAAGAATTTTATCACAATATGATGTATATTCATTCTCGTTTCTACCCGATTTGGGCACTGCCAGCACTGATCTATCATATGATAAAGACCTTGGGTCGCACGGTAAAGTGGCGAAGCCCGGCGTGTGTTGGTATCTGTTTCGGAGGGCTTCTTTCCGGTGTCAAAACTGCCGTAAAGTTCTCGGTTGAGACTCGGACGAGATCTTCTGACTAACTAGCCACAACGGGAGAGGATGTAGAACGCCATAGCGACGTAGGATGTCGTCGTCAGATTATCCCTCTGTATGCGGTTGTTTCAAGTACATTTGTGTAAGATATGAAATAATCAATACAGTCAGAGAAACAGAGGAGTGATAGTCAAAAAATACCCAGGCTGTGATCCCCGATGCGAGAGAACGATTAAGTCGACGGGGGCCTGTGGAGAAATAGTTACAGTGTGTAGAATGTAGTGCAAATCCGTGTAGACGATAGACGAAAGACAGTCTCAGTCTCGAGTCAGGTCGACAACCAATTGTAGTACTCTTCCCGTAGTTCTCTTGAGACTGAGTCCCAAGTGTGGTTCTGTTCGACGTACTCATAGCCGTTCGTTCCAAGCAGCTCCATTCTCTGTGGTTCGTCGACCGCAGAGGTAAATTCGTCGATCAGTTCGTCGCGTTCTGCGACGATAGCCGTTTCCGAATCGATACCTAATCCACTCGTTCCTTGTGGTGTCGTGACGACTGGAATTTCGTGGGAGAGGTAGTCGAGCATTTTGACGTTTACTCCTTTTCCAATTGTCGGATTGAGTGCAAAGTCCGCGACAGACAAATATGGGCCCAGTTCATCTACGTATCCGGTGAACGTCACGTTCTCAGCAGGCGTAGGAGAATCGACCACGTTCCCGACGTTCCCGACGATGTACACGTGGGTATCGTATCCACGCTCGTTCATCTCGTTCGAGAACTCTACACAGGCTTCCGCCGAGTCGATGTTATGTTTGTGTGTGCCTGCACCGAGGAACACTCCCACGTATTCGGTATCGTCGGGGTGATCCTGCGGTGTGGTCGCCACGTCGTCGTCCGTCTGGAGTCTGTCACTCTCGATGGCTGCAGGAGCGATGAAGATCGGGACACTCGGATCGTACGTGTCTTCGAGGCCGTCTTTCTCGTGTTCGGAGTGACAGAGGATCGCGTCTGCCGCACGCACAGCAGCCTCCTCAATCTCCCGCATCTCCCGGGGGTTGAGCCCGAGTAATTGCATCAGTACCGATCCGTCGGTCTGGTATCCGGTGTGTTGATGATCGACAAGTCGATGATTGGAGAACACGACCGGCGTCTCGGTCATCGCCGCTATCGCAGGCACCTGCCACATGTCACGAACGTGGATGATATCCGCCCACTGGAGGTGGTCTTCGAGCTCTGCAGTCGGAAACGCTTCCAAAGCGTCGCCGATGTATGTCATCGAATTTACGTTGAGCAGATAGCTCGTCGCAGCACGGACGAGTTCGTAGACCGGATTCCGAGAACGGAATTCGGTGTACTCCGGGATAACTGTCACTTTCTTCCTGAGATCACCGTTCTTGATCGATGACTTACGCAGTAGTTGGCTGTATCGGCGAACCTCGTCTCCACAGTCAGGGAACGCGGAGAGTAGACCGTGGGCTCGTTGCTCACTTCCTGTCTGGGCCGGGGTAGTATCAAATGGTGTTACTTGAAGAACTCGCATCCTTTGCGCCCACGTACTTCGAACTGCGGTTTAAGTTATTCGCTACCGGGACTCGGGGAACGGTGAGTCGACTTCGGCAGCCGTCACTCTGTCAATCGACGATAGAGATCGACGTACTCCGAGACAGTGTTGCTGATCGAGAACTGGGTCTCACCCCTTGACCGCCCAGCCTCCGACAACTCTTCAGCCACTTGGTCGTCCTCGTACACCGAATCCACGGTCTCAGATAGACGGTCTGTATCGGTTGCATCAACGTACAACGCGGCGTCACCGAGAACCTCACGGAGGACGGGTAGATTGTTCGCAACGACCGGGACGCCAGCTGTCATCGCTTCGGCCGCTGCAACGCCGAATCCTTCGAAACGTGATGGAAATACGAATACATTCAAGTGTTTGAACAGTTCGTATATTTGATCACGGCGAGGGAGGTAGCCGAGGAAATAGGTGTCGTCTCTGATACCGTGTTCTCGACAGAGTGTTTCCAGTTTGGCTCTGGTTGGCCCGTCACCGGTCAACACGAGCGAGACATCTCCGTGTTCCTGAATCAACGGAGCAGTCGCATTAATGAGTGCAGGCTGATTTTTTTGATAACACATCCGTCCACAGTGACCGATCAGAAAGTGGTCGGGGAGATCAACCGGAAGCGTGTCGGACGGGTTCCTGATTCGGTCTACGTTCACGCCGTTGTGTATCACGCCGGTGTCGATGTCGAACGCCGAGAGGAGGAATTTCTCCCACTGGTGGAGGCTCTCCTCGGTACACTCTGAGTTGAGTACGATGGCATCGTTGAGGGTGTTCGTCACACCGTTTATTAGATTCTTCGTACGCCCGAAGTGTTGGTGTGAGTTGTGTTCTGTCGTGACGAGCAGAGCATCTCCCGTGAACTGGGCGAGTATCCGTGTGATCGCTCCAGAAAAGTTCGCGTGGACGTGTACGACATCGAACTGCCTCTGTCTGAGAAAACGAAACAAGCGTGCGTACGCCCGCGGGTCGTACTGCGATTCGACCGAAAGAGACGATACGTCAACGCCGAAGGTCGCATCTCCAGGTTCGAACAGTGAGAGCACCGTAACGTCGATATCGTCCACGGAGACGTTGCTCGCAACTTCGAGCGGGATCGACAGTTCGTTCGCAGCAGCGAGGACGACACATACCGAGATAGGCTCGTGGTCACAGGAAGACTCTCTCGCAGTCTCGACCTCAGTATTCGACATCGCTGGATTCCAGAAGACGCCGAATACCGGTCTTGAACTCAACAGACGGTGTCCAGCCAGTTTCGCTACGGATGCGGCCGACATCCGCGTACAGGTGGTCGGGGTCGTCGTCGCGCATCCGGTTGGAGTCCTGTTCGATCTCGATGGACTCTCCGAGGACGGCTTCGAACGTCTCGACGACATCTGCCACTGACCGGCCCTCACCAGACCCGACGTTGAACGGTCCTGGCTCCCTGTCCGTCGTGAGCAACGTGGTGAACGCGTCAGCGACATCCGTCACGTAGACGAAGTCGCGCTGTGGTGAGAGGTTCCCGAGTTCGACGACGCGGCTTCCACCGTCCAGTTGCTCCACGATCTCGGGGATCAGATGTGGATTTGTCTCACGCGGGCCGAAGATGTTGAACAGACGGGCGACGCTCGTGTCGATATCCGTCTGGAGGCCGGCCGACTCGACGAGGTCCTCACCGATGAGTTTCGTCCGACCGTAGATATCTCCCGGATCGGGGACTATGTCTTCGGTGATCGGGTCGTCATGCGGTCCATACACCGCAGCAGACGAGGCGAAGACGAACTTCGACACCGAACTGACTGACTTGCAGGCTTGGAGGAGATTGCGTGTCCCGAGTACGTTCACGTCGAACGTTGCCTCTGGGTTCTGGTTACAGAACGGTATGTAGTGAAGTGCTGCGAGGTGGACGACGGCGTCTGGACCGACCGTTGTGATAATCTCCTCGAGCTGCTCTCGATCACGGATGTCACAGTCGTAGACCCGAACGCTGTCCGGAATACGATCCTCTGTCCCAGCCCAGAAGTTGTCGACGACGGTCGGTTCTGCGCCTGACTTCAAGAGAGCCTCGACGAGGTGTGAGCCGACGAAGCCTGCACCACCGACGACGGCGACAGTCTTACCCGCTAGCTTCATATAGTCAATTCCTTCTCTCCACATTTGAAGATACTCATTCGGGTCAAGAGGTGGCGTAGACGTACGACAGTTTCTTCGGCAGGTTTTTTTTGTATACGGCTATCGCACAGCGTATGAGATACTCCGCCAAGACCCTGGCCCCCGTGGTCGGTAAGTTAGTGATCGCCGTCTACTTCATCGCCACGAGAGCGGCGTCGTTCGGTGACTCTATCGTCGCCTACTATCATCCTCGTGTACCGGTCTCAAACGCCATATTCGCCCTGTCGTTCATCGACCACCAACTCGGTGCCTACGGCTTCACTACGTACGGGGAGAGCAGTGGTGGATTACACGTCTTCTCGCTCATCTCTGTACCGTTCGTGTCGACGTTCGGGCCAGAAGGGATCCGTATCGCCGGCATCGTCCTGACCGCGACGACGGTGATGCTGGTGTATTATCTGGGTAAACAACTCTACGGGGAGTCCTCGGCCATCGTCGCAAGTGCCGTGCTCACTGTCAGCCCGATGTATCAGTTCTTCGCAACTGCAGGGTTCCCAGAGGTGTTCGAACTGTTCTCGGGGACAGTCGCCGTCCTCGGGTTCGTCTCGTATTCACGCTCACGACGATCCTCCTCAGTGTCGGCGCGTTGATCCTCGGTATCCTGGATCACGCGTGGCTCGCGTTGGTGTACGCACCGATTGCCCTCACCGCGGCGACGAGACGAGACTGGCGTCTCCTGACCGCGTACACCGTCAGTACCGTCGGTGCTGTTGCTACGATTGTCTACCTCAGTCTAGTCGCTGGCAGTGGGAGTACGGTCAGGGCGTACAGCGTGTTGTACCACTACGATGTCCTGCTCGATCCGAGTTTCTACGTCGATTTTACTATCAACGCGATCGGATTCGCTCTTTCACCCCCACTGGGACTCGTCGTTCTGATAGCCGCCGTGTACTATCTGGTTGCTCGGAGTAACGTGCTGATTGCGTCCTGGACACTCGCCGGTATGTCACCGATCCTCCTCTTCCCGAGAGGTGCCTCAATCCACTTCTACTATCTGTGGGGACTGTTGATTCCGGGATCGATTCTGGCCGCTGTTCTGACGGAAGATATCGCCAATGTCCTCACTGGACGATTGAGAGACCGTGACTTCGGGTCGGTCGGACGTTTCGAGAGCAAGACGGTCGTAAAGAGTATTGGGGTCGCCGGGGTCGTTGCCTTGCTGCTTGTATCGTCCGTGATCGTCGGACCACTGGGGTTGGTGATGCCTGCGAAAGCCGAGAGTCAGGTGGTGCAGTCGGGGACGTGCGTCGGCGATATCGTCACTGAGGAAGGTGTCGACTCCGGTCAGATCGCCCTCGTCACCGCTCTCAACATCAACAAGACGGAGTACGGGGAGACACTTCTGTTGCACTCGTACCTCGGATACGCTGGACTCTACGTCGGAGGACCGGACTCGCCGGTCAGGTACGAGTCCGTCCAGAGTGCAAAACGAGCTGGTGTGCCACTAATTATCGACTTCCGGAACGGTTTCTCGGAGGGCACCACTGGTGTCACTCCGGTGGTACTCTTCGAGACGACAGGCGGGTACGACGAGCGGTGTACGGACCAGTCAGGTGCTCAGTAAGTGGTGGTGTCGTAGAGAATGATATATTAAGCTAAGCCTGCAATCCCCGTTCGTGACCGAAACGATTCTCCTAGGATTGGATGGAGCCACGTGGGAAGTGCTTGATCCCCTCGCCGAGAAGGGGCACCTACCGAATATTCGTTCGCTCGCGTCAGAGAGCTATACGGCCGACCTCAAGAGTATCTACCCACCGACGAGCGGCCCAGCGTGGGTGTCGATGGCGACGGGTATGAATCCAGGGAAGACAGGTGTGTACTACTTTCTAAACAGGGTCGACCCGGAGACGTTCGACTTTCAGCCGGTCGATCGTGCAGATTTCGAAGGACGGAGCTTCTGGGACGTACTCAATGAGAACGGGAAGTCCGCCGGAATCTTCAATTTCCCCGTCTTGAGTCCACCATACGAGATTGACGGGTACATGATCAGTGGCTTCGGTGCCGACACCGATGACGGGTTCGCGTACCCCGAGGAGCTAGAAGAGAAACTTCACAGCCTCGCCGGGGGAGAGTACCAAACGAAGATACCGTTCTCGGACCCGAAGTTCCTAGACCGCCCACACGAGTTGGCAGAGACTCTCCAGACCCACCTTGATGGACGAGAGGCCGCCATCAAGTACCTCCTTGAACAGCGACCGACCGATGTCTTCTGTGGCGTAGTTAGTGCCACAGACTGGATTCAACACTACTACTGGAAGTACGCCGATGAATCACACTCGCAGTACGATCCGACCGCCGAGGAGGTGAATCAACTGTTCTACGAGCTGTGGGAACGTGTCGACGAACTCGTCGGTACCGTCGCCGAAATCGCCGACCGGCGTGATGCGAGGCTACTACTCATCTCTGATCACGGCTTCGGGCCGTTCGAAGGGACGTTCTACGTTAACGAGTGGCTTCGAAAGGAAGGGTTCTACCAGTATACGGACAGTTCCATCGGTACCAAGGTCGTCAGGAGCTTGTTCCCCCATCTGCGGCGCGTGGCCGAGCCAATCGTCCAGCAGGTCCCAATATTCAACGACGTTGCGAAATCGCTCGGGAAGTCGTTGAAACCGTCGCCGACGGATCGGGTCGATCAGAGCGAGAGTGCTGCCTGTGCGACCAACAAAGGCTTCATCCACCTTCTCCCGGAGTCAGATGTTGAGCGGAGTACTGTCGTGGACCGACTGTCGTCTCGGCTCGAAGCGGAGGGGCTGGACTACAGTATCTACGCCCCGGAAGATCTGTACAGCGGCAAGAACGTCCACACCGCTCCGGATATACTGTTTACTATAGAGGACTTCGAATTCGCTCTTCAGGCCGGTAGTCCGGCCGACGGTGAGATATTCAGCCAGGAGCCACCGTCGCCGAATCGATCTGGCGGACACAAGCGAGACGGGATCTTGTTGGTGTCGAACACCGAGGCGGCAGACGAGGAACGGGAGAGAGCGTCTCTGCTCAGCGTCACACCGACGGTACTCCACATGAACGATGTCGCCGTCCCGGAGGAAGTGGACGGCAACGTACTCCCTGTCGCTCGCTCGTCGGACGACGATGTCTCGTATCGAGACTACGGATTTCACGAGCGCGATGTCGACGGTGGGGAAGGAGAAGAGATCAGAGAACACCTGCAGGACTTAGGGTACGTTTGATCAGGCGGTGATCACGGTCTCCCCGTCCATGTCGTCGGGGACTCCAATCCCGAACAATGAGAGTATCGTCGGTGTGATGTCGTAGATCTCTGCGTCTCGTCTCCGGTCTGCGACGTCCGGTCCCGAGATAGCGTACAGTCCCTGTCGTGCGTTGTTTCCCTTCCACTCGGACCCCCCGAACAGCTCTTGGCGCCCGATTCCGCCTTTGTTGTGGTACTCTGCCGCATCGAGCGCGACCAAGTCGGGGGCGTCGTTGAGGTACGGCCCGTGGTACACTTCCTCCCGTCTGAACACTTCCTGTATCGGACGGCGACTGTCGTGGTCGCTGAACTCGTCGAGTTGCTCGGCGAGTTCCGTACGGAAGGACTCGTAATCACCCGTCACGTTGTCGTCGTTGATGTACAGTGGGCCCTGAGCGAGTCCGACAGTTTTGGTCTCGTCCCAGTCGACTTTCTCGAAGATCGCCTTTCCTTCCGTCTCACCGAACAGTCCCGAGCTGTCCGGAATCCGTTTGGCGATACTTCTGAGGAACTCGACTCGTTGCAAGGTCTCCCGTACGCCGAGTCGGTCCAGAGCGTCCAAGATGACGTCTCGGTCAAGACCGTAGTCCGCGAGTCGTTCGACGAACGTCCGTTCCCTGACGAGGTATCCGTTCTCGTCGAGCCACTGGTTGACGTAGAACTCGCGGTCCATCGGACTGGTTCCGTGGTCTGAGTGGATCACGACGTAGTCGAACTTGTCTGCCAATCGACCGATGTGTTCGTCGATCACGCTCCACGCGCGTCTCGTCGGCTCACCGTCGTAGAAGAGGTGTTGGAGGGGCCCGTTTATTTCGAAAGAACATATTTGAAGTAATTTAACGTCGTGTGTGTCGTGTAGATACTCGGCGACCCTGAAGTCCTGTCGTACCTGTTCGAGACTCTCTTCGATGAACGTCTCTTTCGAGTCTTCGTCGACACTACTCGGGTACGTCGGACGAGGACTGTAGTCGAACTCGTCTGAGAGCTCGGCTTCGACTGACTCCGGAGTGGCGAATCCCTCGTCGGGGACACCTGGCCCACCGGCGATCATGAATCCGTCGAGTGACTTCGGGGGATACGTCAGCGGCATCCCCACCACGCCAGTCGAGATCCCGGCTTCGTTTAGGATGTCCCACAACTCGGTCGAGTCGAAGTCGTCTGCGGTCGGGACGAACGACTCCTTCGATTCAAGATCCAGGTTTTCCCACCAGAACACGCCGAGCTTCCCGGGGTTCTTTCCAGTCGAGTGACATTTCCACGCCGGACAGGTGACCGGTGGAACACACGACTGTAGCTGACCCCAGGTCCCACCGGCTCTCAACTCGCGGATGTTCGGGAGTAAACCCTCCTCCATCCACGTGTCGATCATCGGCCAACAGGCTCCGTCGATACCGACGGCGAGTACCGAGGTGTCAGTCATAGTTTCTCAGACTGCACACGGTGATTTATATGTGTCGTAGTCAGGTGCGGTGTTTTCGGTAGCGGTGCCGTGCAAACCGATACAGTTTCCAAAGAATCGACAGGTCCTGTTCCCAGACGACGACCGGAACGGTGTCGCCACCGTACTGCCGTTTGTACTTGAACAAGCCGTCTCCTACGTTCGCTGGTGTCGAACCCATATCGTACTCACCGTATCCGTGTTCCGTCCCCCACTGTATCATCCGGTCGTGTAGTATTTCGGACGGTTGGTATTCGAAATCGTCAGCGGAGACTGCCGAGAACTCGTGGCGAAGCGCGTCTCCGAAGTCGTCTACCAGGTACAGATGTCGGCCCCTGACCGCTCCGTCGACGTGGACAGTAGCTATCTTGGCCGAGTCACCGAGCTGTTCACCGAGCGACTCGAAGAACCGCTTCGGGTACGGGTCGGCACCGACACGTTGCATCGTCTCCGCGTATCCCTCGTAGAAACTGGACAGGTCGTGTTCGGACAATCGGTCGGTCTCGACCGACGGATCACGCTCGTTTCCCTTTCTGATGTCGTACCGACGGTCTTTGTCCATTGACGACTTGATGTCTTCGTACTCTCGAGACAGGTCCAGAACCCGCCGACATTGTTTCACAGTCGGTCTGTACCCGTACTCGGTGTACACCGCCGCGTATCGTACGTCGTCTTGATCGACAGCACGGACGTAGTGTGAGAGGACGGTCGGCCCGTCTGTCTGTTCTCTGATCTTCGAGAGTAGTAGTGAGAGCGTCTCTGCCTCGTCTGTCACGATAGCCGGACCCCCGTATCCGTGCCCGAGCGAGGATAGTTCGGTGAAGAGCTCGGTCAGTGAGTCGGGGAGTTCACGTTCGACCCGACTCGGGAGCCGCACGTCCGCAACTATGTTGGGGAGGACACCGACGGGACTCTCGTCTTTTTCCACCACGGCGTGTGTACCGGAGAGTGAAAGAGCTTCTTCGAGTGACCGCAACCATCCCGACGTTTGGTAGATAGATCCTGAAGGACACCGTCTGACTACCTCGTCCCACTGATTCGTATCGGTGCCGGTGATCGAGTCGTACACCGTGACAGATTTGTCGGACATCGTACTCGGTTGGAGAGGCTTTTTCCGTGATCGCTCAAAAGTATATCGAGTTCCTCAAGAACACGTCTCGGAGAGTCGCCGGTACAGTTCCTGAAACGCTCTCTGCGCGGTAGCAATGTCGAACTTCTCCAGTGACTCTCCTGTCTGCTCTCGCATCTCCTCACGGAGTTCACGATCACAGAGTAGCTGTTTGATCCGCCGTGTGAGCGTACCGACATCACCCGGTTCGACGAGGTACCCAGTCTCCCCGTCGGAGACCTGCTCCGGAATCCCCGCGATCCGTGTCGAGACGACAGGCGTCCCCGACGCGAGGGCCTCCGTCACGGCCCGTGGAGTCCCTTCGCGGTACGACGGGAGTACGAACACGTCGGACGCAGCGAGCAACGATGGAACGTCCTCACGGTACCCGACGAGGTGGACGTTGTCCGATAAGTTTCGCTCCGCGATAGACTCTTCCAGATGGTCACGAAGCTCACCGTCACCGACGATCAGCAAGTCGAAGTCTGTGTCGCCGGCGAGACGCTCGGCACAGTCCAACAGGTCCACGAGGCCTTTTCCGTCCGTCAGACGGCCGACGTACGTCACGACTGGACCGTCGCCTGTGAGTGCCACGTCGTCCGCCTCGACGGATCGATACTGCTCTAGGTGCACGCCGTGGTACACGGTCGTGTACTTCGACCGGTCACCGATGCCTCTGTCGAGGAACGTCTCGCGTATGTGGGTCGACTTGACGACGATTATCGTCGTGACGGCCGCAGCAAATCGCTCGGCGGCCAAGAGGAATCGATTCAACAGCCAACTCCGGTCGTCTGTGACTGGATCGCCGTGGACTTCGTGGATCACGACCTCTGTCCCCGAGAGAACACTCGCAAATCGTCCGATGATTCCCGCTTCCGTGCTGTGTGTGTGGAGGATGTCGATGTCCTCTCTCCAGAGATGAACCGCGACGGCCACCACTGCGATGATCGCGGCGAGTGGATTGTAGTGGCGAATCGAATCGAACACCGTCGTCTCGATCCCTTGATCCGCGACGGATTCGAGTCGCTCGGCGTCGTGAAACGCACCGACTCCGAGGCGTACATCGTAGTTCTGTTCGGCCTCCGTGAGTGCATCCAGCGTGTGGAGAGTCGTCTTCTCGGCCCCGCCACTGTAAAATCGAGTGATCAGGTGGAATACACGCGTACTCTCGTCGGCCCCGGATCTACCAGCGGCCATTTCTGTACTGGGTTGCTGCCTCTCCCAGTGAAATGATTTCGATGTCACGCTCACCGCGCATCTCCGTCGCCTTCTGGAGTATCTGTCGCAACTTTCCCAACTGCGAGTCGATGTCACTCGCTAGATTGAACGGATGTGTCCAGAGGTGGAATATTCGGCCAGCCTCGGCGGCGCGTTCGAGACCGCGTGTCGCACGCCGGACCTGTGAGCGGTCTGGACAGTACTTCCAAGGGCCACCGTCTGGACGGAACACGAGTGACCCGGGAACGGAGACGATACCCTCTCGTGCCGACGGTTCAACGACCGGCGGTGTTCGCATGGTCATCTCGGACGCGAAACGCGATACTTTCTGGATGGCAGTCGGGACAGCTGGATGTTCGTACCAGTCTGCGTTACGGTCTCGGTAGACGCTCACGCCCTCTTCGGACAGAACATCCTCGTATCCCGTCTGGTTTCGCGGGTAGATGTAGATGTCTCCACGGAGATCTTCTCGTTCCGCGAGTCTCGTCGCTTCCCGAACCTCCGTTCGGGCCGCACCACGGTTGCACTCCCGTTCGTCCAAGATCATGTGGTAGTATCCGTGCAGGCCGATCTCCTGTGGTTGCTCGGTGGACTTGATCGTCTCGACGAGGTCCGGTGCGTACCACAAGTCCCGGTCGACACCCGAGCGGCACGGAATCTGTGTCGCCCAGTCCGACACCCGTTCGTAGCCGGGATCGGGAACGGATTCGTGACTCGAACCGCCGTCACAGTCGTCCAATAGGTGCCCGACGACAGCCCACGTCGCTGTGATTTCGAACTCCTCGAAGAGTTCACACAACGCAGAGACCACCTCTCGAGTGTCCCTGTACGAGTCCTCGTATGCGTTGACCCCAACGGTGTCGAAACACCCCCAAGCGATTTCGGTGTCGAGAGAGATCATGAACACACCAGGTTGGTCGCACATTGGCCCAATTTCTCTCGCCGATACCTATTTATTTGCCGTTCGTCTGGAGAGTGTTCACAGCCGTGACACGTCGCCGACTCGGACGGTAGAGGCTAGTAATCAACTATTTTAAGCGTCACAACGACACCGTGAGTATGGAACGTACTCTTGGGGATCTTCCGGTATCGAAAACTGGGATACGATTACTGTTCGTGGTACTGTTGCTCGTTCTGTCTGCTCCGGTTGTGAGTTCGTATCAATCGTTTCAACAGCGGGGGAGTACCGAAGGCGAGTCAGTGACTGGTCCGGGTGTCCCGCTCGGTGCAGACGACGTACTCGTAGTCACCACACAAGATGGGCCGACTCGGGGGGCTGCCCTCACCGCGTTCGGCAGTGACGGGACGGTCTTGTTCAAGAGTAGCCGTCTCTCTCAGTACTACGACGTCGACCCGGTCGCTGGAACCCAGAGTTCCGTGATCGTCGTCGGGCGTGCAGAGATTCCACTGGACGAGTGCCCCGTCGACACCCGCCGACTCGATGCCTCCAGTTGTGCAGAGACTGTCGTACAGCGTGTCAATTTGACGACATGGGAACACGAAGAGATACTCTCCTACGAGGCTGGCGACTGGCACGACGTGGACAAGATCGGTCCGGATCGGTATCTGGTCGCACACATCGGCCAAGACCGTGTCTTGGTGTACAACGCGACGAGTGAAACTGTCGATTGGGGCTGGAACGCGAAGACTGCGTACAACGTCTCCTCGGGGGGTACCTATCCGGGAGACTGGACCCACCTCAACGACGTCGAACACCTACACGATGGACGTGTGATGGTGAGTCTGAGAAACCACGATCAGGTCGTGTTCGTCAACAAGACCACTGGTATCGACAAAAGCTGGACACTCGGAGCCGACGGGGCCCACAGTACCCTGTTTGAGCAACACAATCCGGATTACATCAACGAGTCGAACGGTGGACCGGCCGTGTTGGTCGCCGACTCGGAGAACGACCGGGTCGTAGAGTACCAGCGGGTCTCGGGTGAGTGGAGACAGACGTGGACCTGGGGAGTAGACCTGCAGTGGCCTCGTGATGCCGACCGATTGCCGAACGGGAACACACTCGTTGTCGACTCTCACGGCGATCGGGTCATCGTCGTGGACCACCGCGGAGAGATCGTACGAGAGGTGACGGTGAACACTCCGTACGATGCGGAACTGCTTGGATCTGGTGACGAGAGTACGGGCGGAGAGAGTGCTCGGTCACTCGGAATAGCCTCAAGGGGAACAGTGACACTCGGAGAGGGTTCTCAGGGGTCGATCTACACCGGGGATGGCGGGGTCGCGTCACAGATCAAGAGTGCAGTCCCGAGTATCGTCCTGAACTCCGTCAAGTTCGTGCTGCCGATTTGGATACACACGAAACAGTTGCTGTTCATCGGGTTGATGTTGCTCTCTGTCGTGACTTGGGGAGTTCTCGAACTACGGTGGTCGAACCTGAGGATAAGTTGGGAGCGGTGAACGCATCTCGGAGTAGGTGACGTACCAGACAGTAACTGTTATGTGTGCAGCGGGTCTTCTATCTGCATACAATTAAAAGAAGATAATATAAATATTTTTGGAAAGTAAATCTGGTGGGCACTCTTACGATACCCGTTCTTGTGTCCGTATTGTAATCCTCGGTGTTCGTCGCTATCCTCTGGACAGAAGACTCCGAACAGAATTCGCTTGAAAATCTGGCCGTCCCCATCAAAGTCATTGCGTCTAACGCTTCCGAGACCGTTGAACAGTTGGAGGCTTACGAGCAACAGTGCAGTCCAAACCCGTGGTACAACTTCTCGGCCGTACGGGTCGCCAACGAAACGTACCGGCCTTCTGTGTGGATCGCACTGGAGATCGAAGCAGAAGACGGTGTTCTGATCCATCGGGAGACTCGTGTGTACATCGGCAACGAACTGCATGTAGATCCGGACGGGAGTATCAGTACTTCCTCGGTACAGGATCTGTCGTCGCTCGTCACCGAGAACGTCGGTATCGCCGAGGTACTGAACGTGTCGGCTCGGAACGGGACGGAGGGGAAGACGCTAGTCAGTATCGAAGCGAAACTCAGTGTCCAGACGGTAGACGGACAGTACTTCTTCTGGGGCGTACACCTTGAAGATGGCAACACGATACTCGTCACTGTCGGAGACGAGCGTGTGCCGTTCGATGTTGTGGTACTCTGATCCGAAGTCCAGTGCTGCACGGTGGTAGTCGACAGGAAACCGGGCCAGTCAACACACAATACAGTGGAACCGACCCGAGACCGCGTGGATCGACTGCTACGTTCGGCGGTGCTGGCCGACCCGAGCGCGGAACACGACACAGTTAGCAGCGGCAGTAGCGTGCAGCCAATCGGTAAGTTATTTGTACCGCGTAGTAGCAAACATCAAGTATGCGTATTTTCGACGACAGGTTCCTCTTCGAATACGTAAATATCGCTGACCCCACCGTGGTTTTTTCGTCGTTGTATCTGTCGCCTCTACTCCGGCCCTTCTCAGCGAACAACAAGACCAGCAACAGGGACAGCAGGTCGTGTTCCAGAGCGACAAAGTCTCGAGCTTCGTCAGCGACACAGTCTCGACCGGGTCCGTGTCTACGCCGGATGTCGTGAGGTCGCTCACGACATGAGTTCGAAGGATTCTCCGCCACAAAAACGTGGCGGCGCGACGGACGACTTACTCGTCGTCACGGCAGTCGCCGCGGAGGCGATCAACGACGTGCGCGAGGCGAAGACGGTCGCGACCGAGGAAGACCTCCCGGTGGACCGGAAGTACGACGTCGGCGTGCCGACCGACGAGTACGTGTTGACCACGGCCGAGCGTGAGGAGGCGCTGGGCGTGTTGAGCAACCTGTTGCTGCTCGCGGTCGACACCGAAAGCGAGTACAGCGAGTAGCGGTAGCCCACCCCCGACACGCATACGCCCTCGCGGGTGAGCGGGCCTCGCAGTGCCCGCTCGCCGCGGGATGCTGACGATCTGCGCTACGTGTCGAGCCGCAGTGAAACGGTCGCTTCGCCGACCACATTGTCTCGAAACCGTCGACGCGGTGTCTCTCCGATCACCCACTCACTCCCGCCGTTCGGGATCACCGACGACGAACGCCGGCCGTTCGGTGTCGAAGGTGATCGTACTCGAACGCGCACCCAGCAGTCGTTCGGTGAGCGACGGGTCCGACTCCCCGAGCACGACGGCGTCGAACCCGCTCGCGCGTTCGACGATGTCCTGGCTCACCTCGTCGGCCGTCGCGAGCTGGCTGTCGATCCGGTCGCGCGCGACGCCGCCGTCGGTCAGTTGTTCGACGGCGTCCGCGATCAGCTCCTCGCCCGGCCGGCGGTCGGATTCTTCGCTGTCGTGGAACACGGTGACCGCGGCGTCCGACGCGGTCGCCAACTCCGCCGCGAACGACACCACGCTGGCCGTGTTCTCCCCGCCACGCAACGGGACGAACACGCTGTCGACGCCTGCGGTCTCCGTCTCCCCAGGGACGAACACCACGTCACACCCCGCCTCGGTCGCCACGCGGTCGATCGTCTTCGCGCGTGCCCGGCCGAAGACGACCCGCGTCTCCACGTCCGCGCCGCGTTCGGTCAGCGGCTCCGTCAGTCTCACCAGTTCCGCGTCCGCTTCGTCGCCAAACTGGTCGCGGCCGGCCTCTGGCGGTGTCTGTTCTGGCAGCCCGTAGTGCCCGAGCGCGACAACCTCCATCTCGGCGAGGTCACGCGCCAACGCCGGGGACAACGGGGCCGCGTCCGGCAACTCGAACGCGAGGAGCGTACGGTGGTTCACACCGGAGATGGTGGCCCCGGCCCGGTAAACGTTGGTCACCCCGACCCACGCAGTGAGCAGTCGGCTCACTCCGTCGTGGATGACCGACTCACCCCGCCTCGAACGGCCGACTCACTCCGTCGTGGGCGACCGACTCACCCCGTCCCGAACGACTCGTGGAACGTGCGGACACTCTCGTCTGTGCCGACGAGTATCACCTCGTCGTCCGGCTCGATCCGGGTGTCCGCGTCAACCGCTGTCACCACTCGCCCGTCCCGTTCGACCGCGACGATCGTACACCCCGTCTCCGACCGCACGTTCGCCTCGCCGAGTCGCTCCCCGACGAGCCCGGGAGCCGTGGTGCGGATCACCTCCACCTGTTGGTCGAGTGACAACACGTCGCGGTCCTCGAGAATCCGCGCGGCGGTCATCCGCCCGGTGACGGTCGCCAACGACAACACGTAGTCTGCCCCGGCGCGGTACATCTTCGGGATGCTCCCGCTCTCCTCGACACGGGCGATGATCTCCGTCTCGGGGGTGAGATCCCGAACAACGAGCGTGGCGAACTCGGCGACCGTGTCGTCGGGCAACGCGAGCACGACCGTGCGGGCCTCACGGACGCCCGCCTCGATCAGCGTCTCCGCTTCTGTCGCGTCGCCGACCACGTCCACGCCCGGCCGATCGTCGGTGTCGACGGTCGTGTACGCCACGTCCGCGTCGTCTAACGACTCGGCGACCGCCTTCCCGACCTCGCCGTAGCCGACGATGACGGTCTCCCCGGTCGTGAACTCGCGGAGATTCGCCTCGCTCATCTGGACGAGCCGTTGGAGTTGGTCACGACGGCCGGAGACGAGCAACACCGTCCCGACGTCGAGTGTCGCCTGCGGCGACGGAGCGGCGTCGAACTCCCCGCGGAACCACGCCCCGATCACGTTCACGCCCGCCTCCTCGCGGATGCCGCTGTCGGCCAGCGTCACGCCTGCCAACGTGCTGCCGTGGCGGATCGGCACCTCGGCGAGCTGGAGGTCGTCGTCGATCCGGATCGCGTCGTCGATCTCGGTCGTGAGCGCCGTCGTCACCTTCGTCGCGAGACTCTCACCCAACAACGGGCGCGGCGAGAGCACCTGGTCTGCCCCCGCCAGCCGGTGGTACCGCGCCGACGCCGGCTCCTCGACGACGCTGACGACCGGGACCGCCTCGGACACCTCCTTTGCGGCCAACACGATACTCGTGTCCACCTGGTCGGAGACATCCGCGATCAACGCCCGGGCGGTCGACAGCTGTGCGTTCTCCAACCCCTCGACGGACTCGGGGTCGGCTCTGATCACCCGGTGGCCCGCCTCGTACAGCTCCGCCGCGCGGTCACGCTCCGACTCGATGATCACGTACGACACGTCCAACGAGTCGAGTTCCGCGACGAGCACCTCCGCGCGGGCCGTGTACGAACAGATCACCACATGGCCGGTCAGCGACTCGTCGAGCGTCTGTGGCACGGTCGTCGAGAACGCCTCCTGCAGAAACGGGGTCGCGAGCACCGGCAACGCCCCGAAGAACAACCCCGGTCCGACGAGATCCATCACGGTGACGAACGTGTTCATCTGCGGACTGTGCCACGGTGAGTCACTGCCGAACCCGGTGGTTGTGAACATCTCGACGGTGAACTGGAGCGCGTCGAGATACGCCATCGGGTCGTCCTCGTACACCCGCATCCCCCACCGGTACACCACCGCGGTCAGCAGTATCGTCGCCAACAGGAAGACGGTGTACCCGACTGCACGCCGTTTCCACGTGTTCATAGCTCAGACAGTGTCACTTTGTTCGACACACCTCGTGGGTGTCTCTCCGACTCCCGACACACACTGCCGGTGGCGCGTCGACCACCTCACAACGACAGTCGAGCCCCGACATCTGTCGATCAGTCGGCACTGCTTTCCGTCTGTTCCCGCCGCGCGTCGATGATCGCTCCGAGCGCGCCGGTCCGGTCCGTCCGCGACCGACCGTACACCAGATACCAGCCGGTGCCGCCGACGATGATCGCCGCCGCGCCCACCAACGGGAACGTCCCGATCTGTGTGAGCAGCCCCAACCCGCCGAGCAGCCCGACGATCTGCACGAACGGGTAGCCCGGCGAGTGGAACGACGGCTCGTAGGAGTCGATCCCGCTCTCCCGGAAGGCGATCACGGCGACGTTGATGATCGAGAACACGAGAATCTGGAACGCGCTGGCGAGCTTGGCCAGGTCCACGACCGGGACGAACGCGATCAACGCGAGCAACAACACCCCGGTCAACAGGATCGCGTTCCGTGGCGTCTTGAACCGCGCGTCGACCCGTTGGAGCGACTCCGGGAACAACGAGTCACGGCTCATCGCCAACGGGAACCGCGAGGAGGCTAGCACGCCCGCGTTTGCCATACTCGTCAGTGCGAGCACGGCCGTAACGGAGACGACGACGACGCCGACCCCGCCGAACAGCTGGCCTGCCGCGTCGGCCATCGGGGTCAGTGACGGGGTGTCACCGCCCGGCCCCCCGTTCGTCAACACCGCCGGGTCGTTGAGGCCGACGATCGCCGCGACGACCGCTACGTACAACACGACCATCAGCCCCATCGAGCCGAGGATTCCGAGCGGGAGGTTCCGCCCCGGGTCGGCGATCTCCTCGGCGACGCTGGCGACCTTCGTCACCCCGGCGTAGGAGACGAACACGAACGCCGCCGCGGTGACGACCCCGTCTGGCCCGTCAGTGACGAACGGCTGGTACCGCGCCGGATCGGCCACGAACCCGCTGTTGACGACGTAGGCGATCAACACGAGCACGACCGCCGTGACGATCACCGCCTGTGCGCTCCCGCTCTGTTTCGTCCCGGAGATGTTGAGCAACACGACCAGTGCGCCCAACCCGAGCGCGACGAGCGTCACCGACCCCGCTGGAATCGGGACGAACAAGAGGAGATACGCCCCCAGCCCGACCAACGCGAAGGAACTCTTGAACACCAACGAGAACCACGCCCCGATCCCGGCAATCGTCCCGAGTGCCGGCCCCATCGCCCGGTCGATGTACAGGTAGGTCCCGCCGGACTCCGGCATCGCGGTCGCCATCTCCGCTTTCGAGAGCGCCGCCGGCAACACGACGAGCCCGGCGAGCACGTACGCCGCGATCACCGCCGGCCCCGCCTTCTTGAACCCCAGCGCCGGGAGCACGAAGATCCCGCTCCCGATCATCGCCCCCATACTGATTGTCAGCGTCGAGTACAACCCGAGATCTCGTTCCAACTCCTCGCCCATCTACAACACTACCCACTTTCCATGTGTTTGAGCCGTCCCATTGACTTCGGGAACCGAAACTGCCACAACCCTTTTTTCGACGCTGATCGTTTTGCCTGCAACTTGGTCCCGATGTTCTGGTTTCAGACTGCGAAACTCCGGCGAGTAGACCGACAGATTCGCGCGTCACGGGAGTGTCACACCCCGCCGACGGCGTCCCGACCCGACGAGCGGTGCCACACGACGAGTGACCGGGTGGACGATCTCACAACGGGTGGACCGTCTGGACGCGAGAGCGACACGGTGGGCGGTCGCCCGATGCAACGCGGGACGACACACCTGTCTGTGAGGAAACTGTCGCGTTCAGTCCGACGGAACTACACAGACAGGACACGGACGACTGTGCGTGCCGAGACCGGACCGCAGCGGGACCACACGACACACTCGACGACCTAGTGACTCGTGAGCAAGGAGTGGGAGCCGGACGATGTCTTCGACGTGCTCGCGAGCGAGACAGCCAGACGCGTCCTCGCGGCGACCAGCGTTCGCGCGATGTCGGCACAGGAGCTCGGTGAGGTGTGTGACACGTCGTTGCCGACGGTGTACCGGCGCGTCAACGCACTGGTGGAGTACGACATGCTCTCGGCGGAGCTGGAGGTAGACGCAGACGGGACACAGTACAAGACCTACACGAACGACCTCGAACGGATCGAGGTTCTGGTGGACGACGGCTCGTTCAACGTCAACATCGAGATCGAGACAGACGCAGTCGACCAGTTTGGAGCGGCGTTCAGTGATCTCCAGGCGGGTGCCAACGCCGACGAGGAGACAGAGAGCTGAACTCGGCGACAACATCCCCCCGTGAGAGCAGGCTCTCGGCGGAGGGCACTGTCACAACCACCTGCCGCATCCTGTGTCTACAGACGAGCGAGGCGGGTGGCTCGGGGTCGCCGGAACGTATCTGACCCTCGGGCCCACGAGAATCGAACATTCTCGAACGAGTTGACTCCGAGGTCGTTCACGTGTCGAGGCAGGGAGAGCCGGCGACCGTCAACGCTTTTTTCTCGATTGTCGAAGGGAGCCTGTGCGCTACCGTACCGTGCTGAAGACGCTCTGTGGGTTGCTCGGTGTCGTGTTCCTGCCGGTGGTCGCGATCGCAGTGTTGTACGCCGTCTACAGACCGGCAGGGCGGCCGACACTGGATCGAGACCGCGACTGGAAGCCGTCAGTGAGTGTGGTTATCCCGACGTACAACGAGGCAACACTCGTGGGCGACCGACTGGCGGCGCTACTCGGGACGACGTACCCAACAGACCAGTTGGAGATCCTGGTCGTCGACGACAGTACCGACGAGACGGCCGCCGAGGTTCGCGCGTTCGCCAACGACCGGGCGACCGACGCGACGATTCGGGTGATCGAACGAGAGGAACGCGCAGGTGTCGCGGCCGCACTCAACAACGGGGTCACGGCAGCAACCGGTGAGGTAGTGTTCCGGACGGACGCAGACGCTCGTCTGGGAGACGAGACGATCAGTGAGGCGGTCGCAGCCCTGGCCGATCCGGCCGTCGGTGGGGTAACCGGGCGACAGACCGGGGTCGTTGGAGACTCCGCCGTCGAGTCAGACTACCGGAGCCTGTTGGCGCGGCTCCAGGCGTTGGAAACGCGGATCGACTCCGTGTTCATCGCACACGGGCCGTGTTTCGCGTTCGAGCGTGAGGCGTTCGAACCGCTTCCGCCGGACACGGTGGCCGACGACACCGCAGTCGCCGTCGGGATTCGGCGCGGCGGGAGACGGGTCGTGATGGACCCCGCGTTGGAGTTTACTGAGGGCGCAACCTCGGATATTCGACACCGACGAGAGCGGAAAGACCGACGGGCCGTCGGACTGCTCCAACAGTTGGTTCGTCACCGGAGCCTGCTCGGCCGACAGGGTGGGTACGGACGGGTCGTGCTCCCGCTCAACTGGGGGTTGATGGTCGTCGTCCCGTGGGTGCTCGCCGTTGTTGCGGGCGTCGCAACGCTCGGTGGAATCGCGGTCGCCGGACCGGTTGGGCTCCTCCTCCCGGCTGTCGCAGGTGGGTTTCTCCTGTTGGGGAGCCGCGAGGCGTTGGGACCGCTCCAACCGCTCCACGCCGTTGCGGACGCGTACCTCTCGTTGTTGATCGCGGGCGGGCGGCTAGTGCGTGGCAACGACACCGCAACGTGGGACACCGACACCGGTCGGAGGGAATTCTGAACAGAATGGATTTTAGCTTCGAAAGCTGTTTTAGCATGGAAAGATACTATGATGAGGAATGACTACAGAAGACGTTGCTATCCTCCATGATAGATTCCCAGGGATGGGTGGTGGTGAGCGGTTCGTCGTAGCAGCTGCCCGAGTATTAGACGCACCAATCTATACAATGTACATCGCCGATGGAACTGATGTGCCGACAGACGTGACGATTGAGCCGATTTTACAGTCTAAGTACACAACAGGCATATCTGGATACTTACTAGAATGGAAAAATGGAGGAATGAACCCTCTCGAAACGATGAACGTTGCAGTCGATATTACACAGGCAACAGAGGCACTGACTGAGTACGATGTAGTGCTGGAAAGCGCACCGTTATCGAAGTACTACGTTCCAGAGACATCACAACGGATCATCCACTACCCACACAGCCCACCGCGGTGGTTGTACGACCTTTTCCGGAATCGGATGAAACGAGTTGACTACCCCGGTGTTGGGTTTCTGGTCCGTGCATACGCAAAGTTATGGCGCGCGCTCGACAAGGAGGCCGTTGACTATGTCGACAGCTTCGTAGCAAACAGTGAGATAATACGAGACCGAATTGAACGGTATTATGATCGCTCTGCAGAGGTGGTATACCCCCCTGTTACCGGCGACTGGTACAATAGCGGCGACGACGGGTACTTTATTACATGGTCTAGATTAGACAGAGAGAAGAGAATCGATATGATTGTAAAAGCGTTTCAGGGGCTTGACGAGCAGCTCGTCGTGGCCGGTGACGGAGAACAACGGTCGAAGTTGGAACAGTTAGCCGCGGGACACGACAACATCGAGATTCGAGGGTTCGTTGACGACATCGAGTCGTTGGTCGCACGGGCACGCGCGGTGGTTTACGCCCCGATGCAGGAGGATTTCGGGCTTGTGGGTGCCGAGGCGCTGACGGCTGGAAAGCCGTTGCTCGGAGTCAACGAAGGATTTACTCGTCATCAGGTTGAGGAGGGCATTACTGGAGAGATATTTGATCCTACAGTCCAATCCATACGTTCAACTATAAGATCATTCAAATCTGAAAGGTATAATACTAAAACTATTCAAAAGCATGCTAAAAAGTACGAGCAGAAAACTTTTGAATCTAGACTTCAAAGTATTATTTTTGATTAATATTTAATACGATAATTAGCGATAGCATCAACCCCGAAGACCACAGATAGATTTAAATCCTTTACATAACAATCGCTCAGCTATGGGACTTGGCGACTGGCTTGAGGAATCAGTACAGCGATATCGTGAACAGTCACCAGCGCGTGCGACAAAACGAACCGGACAAGAGCTATGGAAGGGAGTGTTGCGACGGTTGCCGAACCCGTCGGGAAAAGTAATTTGGCAACGAGACTGGGACGTATTGGTTGTGCTAGATGCTTGTCGATACGATGTGTTCGAACAATCGTACGGAACCGCAGCATGGCTAGACTCAGTGGAATCAGTGCGGTCGGTCGGAAGCAGTTCGCCAGAGTGGATGGACAACACGTTTCACAGCCAATACCGTGAGGAACTATCTCAAACCGTCTACGTCACCGGGAATCCGCACTCAAGGGACCATCTTTCCTCAGGATTGTTGTCAAACGTAGACGAGGTGTGGCAAGACACATGGGATGATAACCTCGGAACGATCCGTCCAGAGTCAATCACTGCCCGCGCTGTTCAGCAGTACCGGGAACGGACACCAGAGCGGCTTATTGTCCATTACATGCAGCCACACTGGCCGTATGTACCTAATCCAGTGATGGATGGGTTCTACCCGGAGACCGTGATTGGCGACGGAAGCACCTCAAACCCGTTCGACCGACAGAACATTGGCGTCCTATCTCGGGAAGAGCATCTCAAGCGGTACCGCGAGAATCTTCACCACGTTGTTGAACATCTTCGTGAGACATTGTTGGTCGGGATCAACGCACAAAACGTTGTGTTGACTGCTGATCACGGAGAGTTGTTTGGTGAGTACGGGTTGTATAAGCACCCGGGAAATATTCCACTTCCAGCAGTTCGACGAGTACCGTGGGCAGAGACGAGCGCGTCCGCAGAGAGCTCGTACGATATACCGGTAGAAGCTATTCAGTCCGACGCGCATGATCGTGACCGGCAGGAGCAGCTTCGCGACTTGGGGTATCTTGAGTGATCAACCAGTACTGATTTGCCCATGGGCCAGACAACAGTGCATGAGCGATGTCATTGTACGATTGGCTGACTGAGACAGGACAACGGGTACGCCGCGACGGCGTTCGTGTAGGTGGACGGCGGAGTCTTCGAAAGTTCTATTATGGATCTTTACGTCGTGTTGACGGGTTTTTAGATTATACAAGAATAAACCCAGGAAAAAACGTGTTCAGCGCTGAGTGGGATGCACTCATCGTGCTTGACGGGTGTCGGTACGACCTGTTTACCGATGTCGTTGGCAAGTCGGGTATCGTTGAGTCGCTCGATTCGAGGTTATCGGTGGCTGGCGGGTCGCTATCGTGGATGCACCGTACGTTCGAAGCTGACCACGACTTGTCAAACGTCGGTTATGTAACCGCCAATCCGTTTACCGAGCAGGCTGTAAACGGGGGTCGGTTTGGTGCATTCGATGAAGTATGGCGTCACTCGTGGGACGATAACCTCGGAACGGTTCGTGCGGCGGCTGTAACAGACGCTGCCATCGAGACGTTTCGAGGTGAGGATGTCACTCAGGCTATTGTCCATTACATGCAGCCACACCACCCGTTCGTCCCAAATCCGATTGCGGCAGGGATCAATCCAGAGAATCCTGTAGATCACGACACGACGGTCTGGGAGAAGCTCCGAGACGGAGAGATTGACAGAGCGGAAGCGATGGATGGGTACCGGGCGAATCTCCGGTACGTCATGGATGAGGTGAAACGGTTGGTTCGAAACTTAGACGCACCACGTACGGTGATCACTGCTGATCATGGTAACGCGCTCGGCGAGTGGAGAGTGTACGGACACGGGGATTACCCAATCCCGCAGCTCCGACGGGTTCCATGGGCGTTGGCCACCGCGACCGACGAACGCACTGCCGAACCAGAAGTCAACCGTAAGGCGGTCGATACCGACATCTCACAACAGCTTCGTGATCTCGGGTACCAATAGCATGAGATTAAAGTCCGCACTACAAGAGATAGTCAGGAACTACAACGATATGTATTGGTTTCGCCAACGCTTTCAATCCAAACTTGCGTCACCAATATTAGCTAGATACTATGGGACAGGGGGACGGCGTGTTTCGACAGTCGATTGGGATAATCTTCTCGTGTACGATGCCTGCCGAGCGGATATGTTTGAGGCAGTCGTCGGAACAGATGAGTTTGATAGTTATGAGAGAGTGAATTCATTGGGAACTTCCTCGCCAGACTGGTACGAGGAGAACTTCGAAGATAGAGCACTCGGCGACACCGTCTGTGTTACCGCAAATCCGTGGACCGCTCGAATCGCCGGTGATTCGTTTCACGCACTTGTTGATGTCTGGCAAGAGCAGCAGCCATCGGGCTCGGAGTCAGGGCTCGAAGACCGCGATCTTAGTCGTTCTATTGACGCAACCGTCACCGCTAGTCAGTTATCTTCTCGGGCACGCGAAGTTGCTGATCGGTATCCCAACAAACGAATGCTAGTTCATTACTTTCAGCCTCATGCCCCGTGTATTGGTAGTGAAAACGGAGACACGAAACCACCTGAGGCTCTCAATCCGGATCTCCACCCTGGACGGTCGTTGCAGAAGGGGCGTGTTGACCGGACTACTGTCTGGGATGCTTACTGTGAGAACCTCTCGTACGTTCATACACACGGACAGCAGCTGGCCAAAGAGTTGGGTGGACGAACAGTTTTTACCTCCGACCATGGAGAGCTGTTTGGTGAGTGGCTGTGCCCGTTTCCCATGCGAGGATACGCCCACCCAGAACGGCTTCGACATCCGAAGCTTGTCGAAGTGCCATGGGCGACTGTGACGATTGGGGATCGACGAACGATCCAAGAAGAGACTGTTGAGTCGTACGAAGTAGACAGAAAGGCGGTTGAACAACGATTACAGGAGTTAGGTTATGCGTGAGAAAGAGTGGTTCTTTTGAGATCAAAGAACAGGTTCCGACAGGTGAGTGAACCGACCAGCTTTTTACCAATATCGGGCAATCAGAGACCGTGAGCGACGACGAGGAGCCACGGATCAGAGACCAAGGAGTCATCTCATACGTTGGGGTGCTCATTGATTCAGCTGTCTCGTTTATTGGTCTATTGTTTTTTTCTAATACATTAGGACCATCTGGTATTGGTGATTTCTATTCAATACTGTCCATTATTAGTGTGGTTTCGTTTCCGGCCGCCGGTATCGGACAGGCGATTCAAAAGCGCGGGAGCGAACATGGTGACCAACCCGGACGGTACCTTGGAGCGGGATTGATTATTGCTGTTGCGTACGTCGCGCTTGTCAGTGTTGTCGTCGGGCTAGTTGGGACTACGGGGTTCGGAGGATTTACTACAGCACAGGTGGTGGCTTCTCTATGTGTGTTGACAGCGAGGGTTGTATTTATACTGGTAAACGACTCGTACCGTGCACACGGGAAAACAGGTTTCGCTGCTGTAGCTGATAATATGTTAGGAATTACTGAGACAATCATACAAACTATTTTTATATTGATTGGTTTTGAGGTGTTCGGGTTGCTGCTGGGAACAGCTGTAGCAACAGGATCAGCCGTTGTTATTCATCTCAGTGTCACCGAGGTGTGGCCGCAATCTCCCTCCCGTGAGACCTTTCAGTCGCTCGTCACATTCGCGCAATGGACAACCGCTACTACCGGACTCAACACCATCTACGATCGGCTTCCAGTGTTGGTGTTGACCGCATTCAGTTCATCAACTATCGTTGGCTACTACACCGCTGCCAACCGGTTGCTTGTGTTAGGGAGCCACGTCGGCGGAAGTCTCGCGCCCACTCTGATGGTTCGAGCAAGTGGAAGAAAAGTCGACGAAGCTCCAAAGCAACAATTGCGTGATCTCAGGGTCACACTACGGTTTGTCAGTATTATTGCTGTACCAATGGCTTTCGGGGCGACTGTTCTTTCAGAAGAACTTATATTAATTTTATTTGGATTCAGTGGAGGGACAGCATTGTTGACCGGGTTATCGGTGTATCATATAGTGAACACGGCTGACACGGTGACTAGCGCATTTGTTGAAGGGATTAATCAACCAGAGTACGCGTTTCGTGCAACGATCGCTGCTATCGGTGGCCGGGTTATTTTCATTGCTATCACATTCCCATTTTTAGGGGCAGTTGGAGTGGTTGCTAGTGTTGTTAGCTCCCACCTCCTGCGAGTCGGCGTCCTCCATGTACTCCTCAGAATGGAAATCGGTAGTATTAGTCCGCCAATTGGGGCGGGATATCAGCTTGTCGCCGGCAGCATAATGACTGGAATAATTATCGGGATTACTATCTATCTGAAAATAGAAAGCATATTACCGTTAACCATAGTTGTTAGTATTGGTGCTATTATTTATGTAACTGCATTAATAGCTATTGACAAACAGCTTCGACAAATTGTCGTGGATATATTCCAAGAAATCCGTCTGCCGCTGTGACTCAGTTGTTAACAATTAAATTATGTATCTAAGAGATTAATAATTCTGCTGGTGTATATGTCTGGTTCTTATATCCGTAACACTGAATACCCCCCAATTAGGTAGTTTCGACAGTGACTGATCCGCGGTACACCGTTGCTGTCAGCAACCACAACATGGTTGATACAGTACGTGCGTCACTGACAAGCGTGTTGGAGCAGATTGATAGCCGGTTTGAGGTTGTAGTGATTGACGACGGATCAGACGATGGGAGTGAGAGGGTTCTGCGTGAGCTGGAGACGGAATACGAATCACTACGGGTTGTGTACAACGCGGGCAACGACAACCTTGGTGAGGCTCGAAACCATTCGTTTCGCGTTGCTAACGGGGAGTATATTTTGAGCGCGGTTGACACCGATGACCAGTTTACACACGTTCTTCAAGACTTTGTTGCGTTGTACGAGGAGATTGCAGCCGACTTGAGTAGAGACTTTCTGTTATTGGGTGGTGGTCTATACATGGCACCACGATCATTGGTCTTGGAGACACCTTATCGAAGCTTAGGGTATGGAGAAGATCGGGACTTCTACCGGCGGATGCTTGCACAGGACGCGTTGATCAGTCTCAGTCATACACCGTTTCGTTTCTCCATTGGTTACAATCGGTCGTTATCTGAACGGCTTCAGATTGGTGTCAAAACGATTGCTGTGCAGTTCCGGAGTGGGGTGGCCTTCTGGCCATACATAAAATGGGCAGCTGAGGAACTACGGGGCGACAGAGATCGAATTGGGCCGTTCCGAGCGGTGGGACACTTACTGTTGGCTCCTGTCGCGTACCTGTTGTCGTTCCTGGGGCCACGGTACGACGCTCCTGAGGCGTACACCGACATCGGTCGGTACAAGCAGGAACTGCGAGATGTCCATCGGACATTGACTGGACTTGAGGAACGATTCGATATCTCCGTTGACAGAAAGCAACTCGGACAGCGCGGACGTGCATTGTTTGATATTAACGAGCGTGATCAGGTGTTGGACTAAGATGGTCACACCAGCTACAACGGAACTATCAGTGATTGCACCACCGGTTGCTGCTGGAGGGATCGGACGATACACCGAGACACTGTGTGACCGGCTTGATGCAGCTGGTGCGCGAAGTGAACGGTGGCCAATTGGAGACGGACGTGGGCCAATTGCGGCTGCGGCCACAGCGTTCAAGGCGATACGAGAGGCTGATGTCTTGGTGCAGTTTGAGTACGGGTTTTTCAGGCCAAAACTCTTGATCTGGTGGACATTCCTAGTACCGTTGGTAGTTGGCCGACTGATGTGGGAGCGACAGATCGTTGTAACCATGCACGAAGTGTGGACACCAGAGACAGTCGGCCGGTTTCAGTTTTTGTATATATGGGTTGTTCACTTCACTATAGCAGCAACTGCAACAGATATTGTATTCATGACTCCGGAATCAGAAGCTGACTTTCGAGCCGGTACAACTACTACTACACACCAGATACCACATGGGGTCCCGGTCGATGATAGTCGTGACATCTCACTGGAGACAGCTCGTGAAACGTTTGGTTACGACGAGATGGACACCGTCGTCGCACAGATTGGGTACATCTCCAAGCGAAAGGGAACAGAGACAGTGGTTGAACTAGCTAATCAACGTCCTGAAATGGAGCTACTGATCGCTGGAGGGGCCAGGCGATCAGAAGATCAACCGTACGTAGATCAAATCAAAGCAATTTCAGGTCAAAATGTTCAACTCACTGGAGTACTTGATGAGACAGCATTCCACCACGCATTCGTGGCGGCGGATGTAGTGGTGCTCGCATACAGAGACATCAGACAAAGTGGAATTCTTAATTGGTGTTTTGCGTATGGAGTCCCTGTAGTGTGTCGGTCTATCCCCCGGTTTCGGTCGGTGGCCAGCGAGTGCTCTGGGGTCGTGTTATTCAACGGTGGTCCGGAAGCACTCGGCGAGAAGATTGATATCGCTGTTGAGGCTCGTGACAAACTCAGTGGGGCAATGCAAGCGTATGCTAATCAACATGACTTCGACAATATTGCCAAATCGTATCTTAACATCATGGGATCAAAAACGGCATCTGATGACTCGGCGAGCAGACAAGTATGATCAGTGAGCCAAACGTCTTGTTGGTGATCCTCGACAGCCTCCGGGCCAGAAACACGACGCTGTCGGGGTACCACCGCGAGACGACGCCGTTTCTCTCGGAGTTTGCCGAGTCGGCGACGACGTACACACAGGCACGGGCACCCGGGTCCCGGAGTCTCCCGAGCCACGCCAGCATCTTCACCGGACACCCGCCGCAGGAACACGGTCTCCACACGCTCTCAGAACGGATTCGCCCCGGCGCAACAGCCTTCGCACGGCTCCGTGACCGTGGGTACGACACCGGGTTGTTCACCGACAACCCGTACGTCGCCGACCTCGACACGGGGTTAGCCGAGGGGTTCGACCGAGTGTACAACAACCGCGATATCTTCGAGGCTGGGCTGTCTCCGGCGGCGTTCGTCGAGGAAGCGGGGTTGGACTACTGGGAGTTTCTCCGGGCAGTCGTCCAGAACGATGCCCCGCTCAAGTCGTTGTGGAACGGGATCGCGTGGACGGCGAAGTGGCGGACGGGAGGGTGGTTCGTCGAACAGTCGGTGTTTACACCCGGGTTCGAGTACGCCACGTCGTTCCGCGAGTGGCGACGGGGACAGGACGGACCGTGGGCGGCGTGTGTGAATCTGATGGACACACACGTCCCGTTCAGACCGGGCGACGAGTACGACCAGTGGCAGACGGCCGAGTCCCGTTCCGTGCGACAGTCGGCAGCAGTGACCGACGCAGCACCGTCTGAACAGTGGAAGTACGGGTTGGAGTTGAACGCATACGACGGGACGATCAGACAAGCAGACGCAGTCGTCGAGCAGATCGTCGAGAGTCTAGCGTCGGACGGAGTGTTGGACGACACACTCGTGATCGTCACCTCCGACCACGGAGAGGCGTTCGGGGAACGTCGGGAGTACGACGGACACACGGACTCGGGGCACGGGAACAGCGTCGAAGAGAGCGTGTTACACGTTCCTTTGATCTGCAAGCGGCCGGGACAGACAACGGGATCACGAGAGACGGAGCCGGTGAGTCTCACTGCTGTACCGGCGGAGGTCCTGTCGGTGGTCGACGGCGCGGACGGCGGGTTCGGAACGAGCGACGCTGTCGTCGCCGGCGCTCGGATCGACGGGGACGACGTTCACGTGGTGTACGAGTCCGCCGACACCGGCGTCCGGAAGTTCGTCGTCTCGGAGGCGGAGTCGTACACGGAAGCGATACCGACACCCGCCGTGAGCTACCGGAGCGACGACGGGGTTCCCGAGCGGGTCCACAGGACTGTCGACTCGTTGGCCGACGCGGGTGTCACACAGACGAGTGACGCCGAGGTCGACACCGCGACACAACAACGACTGTCGGCACTGGGGTACACGGAGTGACCGACACCTCTTAGAGAGTGGTCGTGAACACCACGGTGTGAACACCGTTCTCCTCACTGTCGACTCTCTCCGACCGGACCACCTCGAACAGTACGGCTACCACAGAGAGACGTTTCCCGCGTTGGACACGTTGCTCGCGGACGGTGGTGACCTGTACACGGCCGCGTACGCGAACGGGACCCACTCGGCGGAGTCGATTCCGTCGTTTCTTCGGTCGCGGTACCAGCCGTCGTTGTCGGAAGAAGAGCCGTCACTGGCTGGTGTCCTCTCGGAGGCGGGGGTGACGACAGGTGCGATCCACTCCAACACCGTGTACGACGAACTCGTCGGCGCGGCGACTGCCGACTTCGACGACTACCAGTTTCTCGCCGACGAGTCCGTGTCGGCCGGCGAGCCACCGCTCCGGAAACAGTTGTTTCGCGGCCTCGCCGACGCAGTCAGACCGACGGTCGAACGGCTCGGCGTTCGGGAGCCGGCCGAGCGCGTTCAGGAGTGGTTGTTCCCGTCGTCGATGATCCACACTGTCGAAGAGTACACGGAAGCCGCCGCAGTGACGGATGCCGCAATCGACTGGATCGAGGCCGTCGAGGAGCCGTTTTTTCTGTGGGTCCACTACATGGACCCACACCGGCCGTACGGCGTCTCGCCGGGTGCAGACAGCTACGGTGCCCCCGCGTCCAACGGGGAGATGATCGATCTGATGTCGACGGCTGGCATCTCTCCCGAACAGATCACCGACGACCAACGGCAACGGATGCGCGACTGGTACGACACGGACATCCGTTACACGAGTCGTCACGTCGGGCGACTGGTGTCGTTTCTCGACGAGACACACCCGGACACCGGCGTAGTGTTCACCGCAGACCACGGGGACGAGTTCGGAGAACACGGTGCCTACTTCCACCGCAATCGGCCGTACGACGAACTCATCAGGGTGCCGTTGGCGGCTCGTGGCCCGACGACGGCAGATCGTGTCGTCGAAGAGCAACGGGAACTCGTCGACCTGGCGGCAACGATCTGTCGGTGGCACGGCGTGACGCCGCCGGGCGCGTTCCAAGGCACCCCGTTGTCGGAGGCGGGCGAGCGTCGTGTGCTCGCGACCGGGTCACACCTCGACCAGACCCCGATCCAAGCCGGCCGGTGGGACGGGTGGAAGTACATCCGTGCGCCGACATCGGAGCTGTACAACCTCGAGACGGACCCCCGAGAGACGGACGACGTGGCCACAACACACGAGTCGGTCACGCGCCGGTACGACCGCGAACTCACGCGACAGTTGGAGGAGCGGTCGGTTGCAGTCACCGGCGAGGACGCAGACGAGGCGGCACGCGACCGGCTCGAACAGCTCGGGTACCTCGACGACTCCGTCGAGTGACCCGGAGATCGGCGGGCAGTCGGACGGCTCACCGAGACGACGAGAGTACGACAGGGGGTCGATGCGCGCAGGCGCGTCGCCTCGGCGAGCAGATACGTCTCGGGTGGTCACGGCCCGCTGCCGGCAGACCCGCGCTGTCGGGACGACGGCGTGGCCCTGTCGACCGTGGGATAGGTTCTTATGCACAGCCGTGCTGAATCACAAAACACTTATAACAGACGGTCGCAGTGTACCGTACCCCTACCCATGGCAGCAGCACTGTGTCTCGGGTTCCCGCCGCGGACGACCGCGGTGGGTGAGACGGGTGCTGGTTGCCGCCCAACAACCCAACACGAAACATGACAGATACACAAGAGAAGATCCGCGCGTTGTTCCTGAGTGCGCTGATGGTGTTCAGCGTCTTCGCTGGCACCGTCGCGTTCGCGGGCACAGCCGCTGCGGCGAACGAACCCGTCGACACCGGTGCCATCGAAGGAGACTTCGGTGGGCCTGGTGACGACGGTGATATCGAACTGGCGTTCAACACATCGACACAGGCTGGAGACGGTGACGCACTGGGACTCGTCGACGGGTCCGGTAGCGAAAACATCACCGTCTACCTGAACGACGAGAACGTCACGAGTGACTTCTCGTTGTCGGCGAGTGCTGGTGACAGCCAGTACGTGATCACGTCCGACGAAACGATCGCTCCGCAAGACGATCTGATCGTCAACGTCGACACGGTCGAAAACCCGACGGCAAATGACGAGACGGACATCGGGAACATCACCGTGACGACGACGAGTCGGACGCTGGACGCATCGGAGAGTGCAGACGTCTTCTCCGGTGAGGTCATCGCGTTCAGGGACAGTACTGTGTCGGGTGACACTGTCGCACTGCGTGCGGACCGTGACGACGAGACAGACTTCGAGGACTTCATCTTCTCGGGGTCCACCGGAGCGAACAGTCAGGCGTACGTGGTCGACACGAACGCTCCGGACACTGGTGACACCGGTGTTCAGTATGAGTTCAACTTCGACAGTGGAGGCAACGCGACATACACGCCGCGTAACCTCAGCCTCGAAGCCAGCTTGGACGACGGGTCGATCCAGGCAGACCAGACAATCGACGGAGAGGTCACGGCCGCCGACGGCGGACGTGACGTCAAGATCGAAGTGTTCGAAGAGGGTGCCGACTTCGAGGACGACGATCCGGTCAATACGACCACGGTCACCCTGTCGGGCAACCGGCAGGCAGACTTCAGCATCGACTTCGGTGACAACGATCCGGGTAACTACACGGTCCTCGCGACGGACGACACCTCCGGTGTCGACTCGCAGACCGACGTGATCGAAATCAACGAAGTGCCGGACGGCGAAGCGAGCTTCGCCGAGTCGGAGATCCGCGAGCAGCGCGGTGATGTCGTCGAGATCCCGGTCAACATCACTGGCGGGACGGATACTGCCGGGCTCAAGGTCGGGAGTAACAGTGCCGGCTTCCTCCTCAACGGGACCGTAACGGACGGAAACGGTGACGATCAGGTGACCGTGTTGCTCAACACGGTAACGTACAACGTGAGCGTTGCCGACACCCCGGACGACGAGGACCCGGACACTGAAGATCTCGTCTACAACGGTGGCGACGAGCTCGAGCTGCCGACGAACGTGCTGGCAGCGTCCAGCTACGATCTCCGTGTCGTCGACGGTGACGTGACGCCGGAGAACGCAGACAACCCCGGTGACGTGTCGACCGGTTCGCTCGTGATCAGCGAGCGGAGCACGGACGCGTTCCGGACGCACGTCGCACCCGAGAACCTGTTCAACAACCTCGACGTGAACGGGGACGACACGGTTGACGTGCAGGACATTCAGGACGGCATCGACGACGACACTATCACCCAGCGTGGTAGTGTCGCTGCCGGTGACGTGTTGATCCACCAGGTCGTCGCAGGTGGCCTGGACGGGTTCATCAACCCGCAGGCCCAAGACACTGGCGCGAACGTCACGGACGCGTTCTTCGATAACGTCGCCGTGAATGAAGACAACAACGGTCAGGAGATCACCCTGGATGTCGAGCAGGAAGCGGACAACGCGAACCAGGATGCCAGTGATGTGGCACTGGACAAAGGGAACACGAAGGTCATCGCCGGTGACGATCAGTACTTCCTGATCACAGACACTGGGGATCTCAGCGATCTCGAGACGGGCTCCGAGATCACCGGAACACTCACCCTCAACGCTGACGGTGACGACGCAGGGAGCAACGGTGACAACGTCACCAACGTGGTCGTTGATGAGAGGGTTGACAACGACTTCAACGGAAACCAGGAAACGGTGAACTTCGAGACCTTCTTCGATGAGACGGAAGTCGCCGTGGAGACGACGCCTGAAGAGGCAGAAGTCGAGTTCACCACCACGAACGCGACGGTGAGCGAGAACGGTACCGTCGAAGGTGAAACCAACATCGCACCCGGTACCGAGATCCGCGTGATTGCCTCGGCCGCGTCGGGTGTGAGCCCGAGCTTCGTGAACTCCAACACGGTGGTTGTTCAGTCGGACGAGACGTTCAGCGCTCAGTTCGACTTCGTTGAGAACAGCGCTGGCGACGAGTACGAACTGGAGTTCGAGACGCTGAACAGCGATGATGCAAGCGTCTCGACGACTGCAGATGGTACACTCCAGGCTGGTCAGGCGACACCGACAGACACTGTGACCGAGACGGCAACCAACGAGACGGACACCGAGACGGCAACCGAGACGGTCACCGAGACAGTCACCGAGACGGAGACTGAGACGGAAACCGAGACGGAAACCGAGACGGAAACCGAGACGGAAACCGAGACGGAAACCGAGACGG